>JABUBM010000048.1_pt1 | contig 25423 bp, 22 predicted proteins | sample 7240321 | NCBI WGS metagenome assembly JABUBM01 (sample SAMN07256344, study PRJNA390944) | subsurface metagenome | isolation source: Methane hydrate marine sediment | place: Pacific Ocean: Eastern North Pacific, ODP site 1244 | collected 2002
GGGCGGGGATGCAAAGTGGTGATTATGATATAGTAATATTTGATGAACTTAATATGGCTCTTTATTATGAATTGTTAGATTTAAAAGAAGTTATTCAAGAGATAACAGAAAAACCCGATAAAGTAGAAGTAGTTATTACCGGAAGAAGAGCACCTCAAGAGATAATAGAGATTGCTGATTTAGTTACCGAGATGAAAGAGGTTAAGCACCCTTATCAAAAAGGGGTGGAGGCAAGAAGAGGAATTGAATATTAAAGAAGATAAATTAAACAATTTACGAAAAATATTATCTGAAATGGGAAGTGTTTTGATTGCTTATTCGGGAGGAGTGGACAGCACTTTTTTATTAGAAGTAGCCCGAGAGGAATTAGGGGAAAGAGTTACTGCGGTAACTGTAAAGTCAGAAATTCATCACCTTAGCGAGATAACTGAGGCTAAGAAAATAGCGCAAAAATTTAAAGTGAAGCATCTGTTTATGGATATTGATATTTTATCAAATAAAGAATTTGTCAACAATCCTAAAGAGCGATGTTATATTTGCAAAAAAGAAATATTCAGCCGAATAAGGGAAATAGCTAAAGAACTTAATTTGAATTTTGTGGCAGATGGTTCTAACTATGATGACCTTGGTGATTATCGTCCGGGAATGAAGGCGGTTAGAGAATTAAAGATAAGAAGCCCCCTGCAGGAAGCTCTTCTTACTAAAGACGACATCCGTCTTCTTTCTAAAGAGATGGATTTGCCCACCTGGGATAAGCCTTCCAATTCCTGTCTGGCTACCAGGATTCCTTATCAAGATGAGATAACTTTAGAGAAGTTAAAAAGAATCGAAAAGGCTGAAGGGTTTTTTTATGATCTGGGCATTGAACAGGTAAGAGTAAGGTGCCATAATAAGCTGGCAAAGATTGAAGTAGGGGAAAAAGATCTTCTGTTTTTAATGGATGAAGATTTAAGAAAAAAGATAATCTCTAAATTAAAACAATTAGGATTTATCTATGTTACTCTTGATTTGCAAGGATACCGAACTGGGAGTATGAATGAAGAATTAAATGAGAAAGCCGAGGACTGATTAATGAATAAAAAAGAGATTGAGAAAATATTACTGCAATTTAAATCCGGTCAAATAGAAATAAAAGAAGTGTTAGAGAAGTTAAAGCATTTCCCTTATGATGACCTGGGTTTTGCCAAAATAGATAGCCAGAGGCAATTGAGGAAAGGTTTTCCGGAAGTTATTTTTTGTCAGAGTAAAACTTTAGAGCAGATAAGTAAAATTGCCAAACGAATAAAGGAAACCGGAGGTAAAATTGTTGCTACCCGGGCTACTCCCGAAGTATATCAGGAGATTAAAAAGATTATTCCGGAAATAACTTACTTTAAAGAAGCCAGAATTGTGGCAGTAGAAGAAAAGAAGAAAGTTAGCTCTAAATTTATTTTAGTGGTCAGCGGCGGTACCGCTGATATTCCCGTAGCCGAAGAAGCCGCAGTTATTGCTGAATTGATGGGTAATAGAGTGGAACGCCTTTACGATGTTGGAGTAGCAGGCCTCCATCGGCTTTTAACCAATTCAAAAAAATTGTTAGCTGCCAATGTTTTAATTGTAGTAGCAGGGATGGAAGGGGCTCTCCCCAGCGTGGTAGGAGGATTGGTGGACAAACCTATAATTGCCGTCCCCACCAGCGTAGGTTACGGGGCGAGTTTTAAGGGATTGTCTGCTCTATTAACCATGCTTAACAGTTGTGCCCCCGGTTTAGCGGTAGTAAATATTGATAACGGGTTTGGAGCCGGTTATATGGCCAGCTTAATTAATCAGTTAAATGAGGTGAAGGAATGAAGATTGCCTATTTTGATTGTTTTTCCGGTATCAGCGGGGATATGACCGTCGGTGCCCTGCTTGATGCGGGATTAGAAATAGAAACATTAGAAAAGGAATTAAAAAAATTAGGTCTTTCCGGTTACCAATTAGAGGTAAACAAAGTAGTAAAAAAGGGAATTTCTGCTACTCAGTTTAAGGTAAAGATAAAAGAAGAAGGAGTGGAGAGAAGATTTAAAGATATTTTAACCATCCATGAGAAGAGCAAATTAGATGAAGAGATTAAAAAGGAAACCAAAAAGATATTTTTTAATATAGCTCAAGCTGAATCTAAAATTCACCAGAAAGATATGGATAAAATCCATTTTCATGAAATTGGAGGATTGGATAGTATTATTGATATAACTTCTGCAGTTATAGGAATAAAAACTTTAGGAATAGAAGAAATATATTCTTCCAACCTACCTGTGGGGAAGGGTTTTGTTAAATGTGCTCATGGGGTTATACCGGTTCCTACCCCGGCTACTTTAGAATTATTAAAGAATATCCCAACTTATAGCGGGGGGATCGATAGTGAGATGATTACCCCGACGGGGGCAGCAATTATCGGCACTTTAGCTAAAAGTTTTGGAGGGCGACCCTTGATGAAAATAGAAAGGATAGGATATGGAGCAGGAGAGAAAGAATTTACCATTCCTAATCTTTTAAGGGTGAGCATAGGTGAAAAAATATTAAAAGATGAGAACTTAAAAGATGGTTATGTTAGTGATGAAGCTGTATTAATAGAGACTAATATTGATGATATAAACCCGGAATTTTATGATTATATTATGGAGCAATTATTTTCCCAGGGAGCTTTAGATGTATTTTTAACTCCTATCCAAATGAAAAAGAACCGTCCTGCCCATATGCTTAGTATTATTGTTTACGAACAAGATCTTAAGGAAATATTGGAAGTATTATTTTCCGAATCCACTACTTTAGGAGTAAGGATAAGAGAAATAAAAAGATTGAGATTGGGTCAGCAGAATTTTATTGCTGAAACAAAGTATGGTAAAATTAGGGTTAAGGTCGGTATTTTTAAAGGGGAAATTAAAAATATTGCCCCTGAATATGAAGATTGTAAGAAGATGGCCAAACAGCATAAAGTTCCTCTTAAAGAGATATATGAGGAAGTTAAAAAAGTTACTTACAACAAATTATTAGTCGTTAGTATTGTATGAAGAAAATTAAGAGTCAGAGGTAGGGGTTCGATTCATCGAACCCGTCAGATAAATTACCGAAAAAACCGGGTCGGATAAATCCGACCCCTACAACGCGCCAAACACTGTCTAAAAATATTTTGAATTTTAGATTATAAATATCTTTAATGAAGGCATTAATTGGAGGAAATATTTTGACTGAAAATACAGAAAAGAAAGACAAAGACATAAAAATCGTTGAACTCTGTCGAGTTCCGCTTGAAGATGAAGCCCTTGCTATTGAGAGTTTGTTAGCGAGCTGTAATATTAAATGTATCCTGCAATCAGATATTACCCGTTCGGTTTTCCCTTTTACCATAGATGGATTAGCAGAAGTACGTATTTTAGTCTCTGATAAAGACCTTGAAAAAAGTAAAGAAATCATTAGCGAAAATAAAAATTAATTTTGTATTTGTTTTTTCATTTTTGACTCAAACCATTAGCTGGTCGTTTAATTAATCAGTTAAAAATTTTGTATTAAACCAATTAACCAATTAACTAGATAACAAACTAACTAAAAGAGAGGTATTTATGTTAAAAGAGATAGCCATAAAAACTAATACCCAAACACAAATTTTAGATATAACCGCTCAAATTCAAAATGCTGTAGGTGATAGCGGAATTACGGAAGGATTGTGTTGTGTTTTTGTCCCTCATACTACCGCCGGAGTTACTATAAATGAAAACGCTGACCCCAGTGTTAAGCAGGACATAGTTATGGAGTTAAATAAAGTAATCCCTTTTGATGATAATTACAGTCATTCAGAGGGGAACTCTGCCGCCCATATCAAGGCGAGTATCATCGGGTCTTCGGTAAATATACCCGTGAAAAATAATAATCTCCTTCTGGGAACCTGGCAGGGAATATGTTTTTGTGAATTTGATGGCCCCAGAAACAGAAAATTTTTTGTAAAAATAGTATAAAATTAGCGTACAGCGTACAGCGTATAGCGGATAGTGAAGAAAAAAGAGAAAGTAGGGGTTCGATTCATCGAACCCGTTTCGGGTCGGATAAATCCGACCCCTACAACTATTCACTAACGGCTAATTTAACTGGATAACCGGAAAACTAGTTAACTGGGTAACTAAATGAACTTGCACCTTGCATCTAGTATATCTTGTAACTGTCAACTGAAAACTTGTATTTGTATTTAAAACTAACGACTAATTTAAGGAGAACTAATGGAAAGTATAACCGGAACTATAGAGAAAATTGTATATCGAAACGAAGATAATGGTTATGTGATAGCCAAGATAAGTGTGGATAAAAATGAAGAAAAATTAACTACCATTGTGGGGAATATGGCTTCCGTAAACATCGGTGAAACTTGCGAATTAAAAGGGGAATGGGTTAATAATCCTAAGTATGGCTGGCAATTTAGTTTTAGTGATTATCAATTAATTTTACCTACTTCTTTGCTTGGTTTAAAAAGATATTTAAGTTCCGGATTAATTAAAGGAGTCGGCCCTGCAACTGCAGATAGGATAGTAAAACAGTTTGGTGATAAAACTTTGGAAGTTCTGGAGAACGACCTCCAAAGACTAACTGAAGTGGAGGGTATTGCTGAAAAAAGAGTAGAGATGATCAGTAAATCCTGGGAAGAACATAAAGAAATTAAAAGAGTGATGATATTTTTGCAATCCTATCAGATTACTACCGGATATGCAGTTAAGATTTATAAAACATATGGGAATAAAGCTATTGAAAAACTAAAAGAAAATCCCTACAGATTGGTAGATGATGTTTTTGGAATTGGATTTAAAATTGCGGATAAGATTGCGCAAAATTTAGGTATAGAGTCTACTTCTCCAGCACGAGTAAAAGCAGGAATTAAATATATTTTAAACGAATTAGCCAATCAGGGTCATTGTTATGCTCTCAACGATGAGATAATTAAGAGGGGAAGTGAACTATTAGAGGTTGAAGAATCATTAGTTGAGAAAGCTTTAAGTATTTTAAAAAATAACCGCGAGATTATAGTAGAAGAAGATAAAGTATGGTTACCTCTTTATTATTTTGCTGAATTAGGGGTGAGTAAAAAATTAATTGAATTACTGAAGTTTCCCCAACAGCTGATCAATATAGATGTGCAAAAGAAGATAAAATATTTGGAAAAAAAGTACCGTTTTTCTTTTGCTGAAGAACAAAAAGATGCCATCAATAAAGTTCTCCTGAATCGGGTATTAGTGTTAACTGGTGGTCCAGGAACGGGTAAAACCACTACTACTTTGGGCTTAATTGAACTTTTTGAGGAACTAAAGTTAAAAATAGTCTTGGCAGCACCTACAGGCAGAGCGGCGAAAAAAATAAGTGAGACTACCGGCAGAAAGGCTAAAACTATTCATAGGTTATTAGAGTACAGTCCCAAGAGAGGAACTTTTATTAAAAATTCTGAAAACCCCATTAAAACTGATGTAATAATTTTGGACGAGGTTTCCATGATAGATATCCTGTTAATGAACAGCCTTTTAAAAGCGGTTTCTCCCGGAACCACTTTAATTTTAATTGGTGATGTGGATCAGCTGCCTTCTGTAGGTCCGGGAAATATCTTAAAAGATATTATCGATTCTGAAACTATTCCGGTGGTGAGATTAACCAGGATATTTAGACAGGACCAAAGGAGTTTAATCATTGTAAATGCTCATCGAGTTAATGAGGGAAAATATCCTGTCATTAAAGGAGAGAGAGAAAGAGATTTTTATTTTATAGAAGAAGAGGACCCCCAGGTTGCCGCTCAAAAAATAATTAACTTATGTACTGTCCGCCTTCCCTCAAAATATAAAATAGACCCGGTAGGTGACATCCAGGTCCTTTCTCCCATGTATAAAGGGGAAGTGGGTGCGGATAATTTAAATTACAGTCTGAGAGAGGCATTAAATTCTAAAGGGAAACAGATTAAATATGGAAATCACTCTTTTAGGGTGAATGATAAGGTCATGCAAATTAAAAATAATTACGATAAAGAGGTCTTTAATGGGGACATAGGGAGAGTTAAAAATATAGATGCCGAGGAGCATATTTTAGAGGTAAATTTTTACGGTAAAAAAGTTTGTTATGATTTTTCTGAATTAGGTGAGTTGGTATTAGCCTATGCTATTACTGTTCATAAAAGTCAGGGGAGTGAATATCGAATAGTTATTATCCCGGTTATGACTCAACATTATTTGCTCCTTCAAAGAAATTTATTATATACTGGAATTACTCGGGCAAAAGAAATGGTGATATTAGTCGGGACCAAAAAGGCTTTATGGATTGCCATCAAAAATAATAAAACATTTCATAGAAACACTTCGCTGAAAGAAAGATTAAAAAATAAGTAAAAACAATAAAAAATTAGACAAGGAGAAAAAAAGTATGGTAAATGAAGAAATTATGAAATCATTAGCTATTAAAACCGAATCAAAGATTGTTCTTTTGGTTACTGATGGGATTGGTGATTTACCTTCAGAGAATAATAAAACAGTATTGGAAAAGGCTTTTATTCCTAATCTGAATAAATTAGCTTCTAAATCTGCCTGTGGGTTAACTGATCCAATATCTTGTGGCATTACCCCGGGGAGTGGCCCTGCTCATCTTTCTCTGTTTGGTTATGACCCGATTAAGTATCAGATTGGAAGAGGGGTTTTAGAAGCCTTGGGCATAGGGATGGAACTTACTTCTCGTGATTTAGCCTGTCGAGGAAATTTTGCCACTATGAATGAATCAGGAGTTATTACCGATCGGCGGGCAGGAAGGATTCCTACCGAATTAAATGAGAAAATTTGTCGGATAATGCAGGATAAAATTAGCCAAATAAGGGGAGCTGAAATAATAATTAGACCGGGCATGGAACATCGATTTGTAGTAGTGTTTAGAGGGAAAGGTTTGGAAGAAGGTCTTTCTGACGCTGATCCTCAAGTAGTGGGGGAAAAGTTAAGATATACCGAACCTTTAAGGCCGGAGGCAGGCAAGGCCGCAGAAATAATAAATGAGTTTATAGACAAAGCTATCGAAGTATTAAAGGAACATTCTCCGGCAAATGCTGTTTTGCTGAGGGGATTCGCTAAACATCCCGGTTTGCCCACCATGGGTGAACTATTTAAATTGTCTCCCGCTGCCATAGCTACTTATCCTATGTATAAGGGGTTGGCAAAGTTAGTGGGAATGGAAATATTGGAAGCAGGGGAAACAATAGAGAAAGAATTTAAGACATTAAAGGAAAATTATCAGAAATATGATTTCTTTTATATTCATATAAAAAAGACCGATAGTTATGGAGAAGATGGAAACTTTAAAAAGAAGGTTGAAATAATTGAAGAGGTAGATAAATATATTCCTGAGGTGCTGGCCTTAAAGCCGGATGTATTGGTAGTTACTGGTGATCATTCTACGCCTGCCTTAATGAAGGGACATAGCTGGCATCCTAATCCCTTTGTGTTATTTTCTAAATATATCAGGGTAGATGAAGTGAAACAGTTTAATGAAAAAGAATGTGTTAAGGGAGGGCTGGGAAGATTTCCGGCAGTTGATATCCTTCCTTTAATGATGGCTAATGCCTTAAAATTACAGAAATTCGGAGCTTAATTAGAGAGAAGATTAAAGAACAAATGAATAATTTAGAAACTTTATTTATTCCGGAAGAGATAAAAAATATAGAAATAGCAGGCAAATTAGCAGTAATAATTGATGTTTTAAGGGCTTCCAGTACCATAATAACTGCTTTAGCTAACGGATGTCGCGGTTTTATTCCCATTTTATCTCCGAATCAGGCTAAGAAAAAAGCACAGCAATTTGAAAAAGAAAGGGTATTATTGGGAGGAGAAAGAGAAGGAACAAAGATAAAGGGTTTTGATTTAGGTAATTCACCGAGAGAATATAAGAGAGAAGTAGTGAAAGATAAAACAATTATCTTTTCAACCACCAATGGAGTAAAAACATTAGAAATGGTTAAAAGTGCTTACGAGATAATTATTGGAAGTTTTTTGAATTTACAAGCAGTCTGTGATTATTGTACTAATTACCAGGGAGATATTTCAATAATCTGTGCAGGAAAGGAGGGTAAATTTTCTTTAGAAGATGTTGCTTGTGCTGGTATGATAATTAATTCCTTAAAAGATGTTTTTCCCGTTGCCTGTCAACAAGAGGCAGATGCTAATTTAACAGCTCGACTACTCTATGAAAAGTTTGACAATAATATCCTGGAGATATTACGAAAATCTCAACATGGTCGATATTTGGAGAGTATCGGCTTGGGTGAAGATTTAAAATTCTGTTCCCAATTAGATTTTTTTCATATTGTTCCCATTTTTAGAGATGGGATAATATCTATTTGACAAAATAAGGAATAAAAATTACCATACATATATGTGAGATAAATCTTATTTTTAATATCTAAAAATAATTTAATATAGAAAGGAAAGATTAGTTATGAAGAAATTAATGATGATTCCCGGACCTACTCCAGTTGATCAGTCTATCTTAGATGCTTTAAGCAAAGATACTGTTTCGCACTTAGATCCTGAATTTGTTAAAATATTAAAAGAAACTCTTGAAGATTTGAAAACTGTAGTCACGACAGAAAAAGGGCAGCCTTTTATAATACCCGGAACTGGTACTTTGGGTATGGAGGTTGCTATAGTTAACTCTCTAAAAAAAGGTGACAGTTTATTAGTAATTTCTCATGGTTTTTTCGGGGATAGATTTGTAGAGATTGCTCAGTGTTATGGTATAGAAGTTGAGGTGTTGGCTTCTGAGTGGGGTAAGATAGTAAAAGTGGAAGAGATAGCTCAGAAATTAAAAGAAAAGAAGTTTGATGCAATAACTTTATCCCATGTAGATACTTCAACAGGAGTTTGTACTCCTTTAGAAGAAGTAGGAGAAATTTTAAAACAATTTCCCGAAACTATATTTATTGTAGATGGAGTGTGTGCTACCGGAGGAATTGAGGAACGTATGGATGATTGGGGAATTGACATTCTTTTTGCTGGTAACCAGAAAGCATTTGGCATTCCTCCGGGATTAGCCAATTTAGTATTTAGTGAAAAGGCTTTAGAGAGAAGAAATGCATTAGGAAATATTTCTTCTTATTATATGGACATTAATCGGTGGTTGCCTATTATGCGCGATCCGGGTAGTGGATATTTCTCTACTCATGCCATAAACATGGTCAATGCCCTTCATCAAGGTCTTAAAATTATATTGGAAGAGGGTTTGGAAGAAAGATTTAGAAGACATAGAAGATTTGCCCTCGCTTTCCAAGCAGGATTAGAAAAAATAGGATTTAAAATACTTCCTCCAAAAGAAATAAGGGCTAATACTGTATCAACCGTGTTATATCCTTCGGGAATTGAAGATTTAGCTTTTAGGGAAAAATTATCCCAGAATGGTGTATTGGTCTCTGCAGGTAAAGGGGTATTAGCCGGTAAACTATTCCGCTTAGGGCATATGGGCAGTATTACAGAAAACGAAGTAGTAGCAACCCTGAGTATTATCGAAAAAACCCTGTCTGAATTTAATTACGATTTTGAACTGGGTTCAGGGATAGGAGCTGCTGAAGAAATATTGTTTAAAGAATAAATATTTTTAAAGTTGGGTGATATTTTGGGGAGAAAAATATTTTTTTGGATACTGTTGATTATTTATTCTGTTGTGATTTTTATTTTTTCTTCCCAACCGGAAGTTGGAGTAGAACAATATTTTTACGGGCAAGATAAAGTTATACATTTTTTAACTTACGGCATCCATACTTTTCTTTGTCTGGCAGCTTTAAGCGACAAAATATTACTCTTAAAATTATTTCACTATTTTTTAGCTTTAGCTTTTTCTGTTTCTTATGGAATATTTAACGAAATTTACCAATATTTTATCCCGGAAAGGGAATTTTCTTTTGGAGATATTCTATCCAATAGCTTGGGTATAATTACTTTTCTTATTCTGGTTTATATTTTCCAAAATAAGAAACAAAAGAAAATATTTAAAGAGAAACTCGATACAAAATAATTAAAAATACGTATCTTATAGTTTAGATTAACATAAAGTGCATGTTATAAAATAAAGAAAAGAGATTTCTATATATTAATTAGTGTAATCTAATTAAAATCTGTGCAGTCAACTTCTAATTTAATAAATAAAAAAAGGAGGAAACAAGAAATTGAATTTATTTAAAAAATTATGTGAGACACCGGGAATTGCAGGTTATGAGGAGAGGATACAGAAAGTTATTAAGGAAGAATTGGAAAAAGTAACTGATGAGGTAAAAATAGATAAATTAGGAAATGTTATTGGTATAAAGAAAGCTAAAAAATTATCAGGTAAGCCTGCTCCTAAAAAAGTGATGATTGCGGCACATATGGACGAGATTGGCTTCATGGTCAGTTTTATTGACAAAGAAGGTTTTATAAGATTTGCTCCAGTTGGGGGTTTTGACCCTAAAACCCTAATAGCCCAAAGAGTAGTGGTTCATGGAATGAAAGATATCGGGGGAGTAATAGGCACTAAGCCCATTCATATTTTAAGCGAGGAAGAGAGAAAAAAGTTACCCAAAATTAAAGATCTTTTTATTGATGTAGGCATGAAAAAAGATAAAGTTTCTAAAATAGTAAAACCTGGAGATTTTGTTACATTAGATAGGAATTTTTTAGAATTGAATAATAAAATAATAACCGCTAAGGCACTTGATGACAGAGCTGGAGTATATGTGATGATCGAAGCATTAAAAAGAATCAAAGATTGTTATGTTGATATATATGCTGTGGCAACTGTTCAGGAAGAAGTAGGGCTTAGAGGGGCAACTGTTTCTTCGTTTTCCGTTGAGCCTGATGTAGGTATTGCCCTTGATGTTACTATTGCTTCAGATATTCCGGGAACTAAAGAAGAAGAAAGGGCTACTGCTTTAGGGGGAGGGACAGCCATATCTTTAATGGATTCCCATACTATTTCTAATAAAAAGTTAGTTGATTTTTTAAGAAATATAGCTGAGGAAAATAAAATTAAATATCAGACTGACATATTACTGGGAGGAGGAACTGATGCTGGAGCCATACAAAGGAGCAAATCCGGAGTACCTGCCTGTACTCTTTCTATTCCTACCAGATATATTCATTCAGTAGTAGAGATGTGCCATAAAGAGGACATTAAAAATTCTATCAGATTAATTTGCAAATTTTTAGAAAATGCCCATAAGGGAGAATTTTAATCGTATATCGTATATCGTATATCGTAAAGAAAAAACAGCGTAGAGCGTACAGCTGAACTAGCGTGGAGCGTACAGCGTTTAGGTGCAAGCGAAATATGCTGGAAGGAAGAATACAAATGCAAAAGATGCGAAATAAATCTACCAACCTTCTCGTAGGACAGGCGTCTCGCCTGTCTATGCAAATGTAGGGGTTCGATTCATCGAACCCGTTTCGGGTCGGATAAATCCGGCCCCTACATCAATACCATGTAAAAAAGTTCTGAGTTTTGAATTGTAGCTTTTAGCTTTAAGCTTTTAATTTAATAGAGTAGAGGCACGGCGTTGCCGTGTCTTCTAAACCAACACGGCACGCCGTGTTGCTACTAACTGGGCAACTAAATTTAATTGTTGAATTGGGTAATTGGAGAATTAATTTGTAAATAGAAAAATTATTTAAGAATAATTAGGCAAAGATGCAAAAAAGAGATATTCTATTAAAGATTTACAACAGTTTATACGATTTTTTTGGACCATTGAACTGGTGGCCCGGGGATACCCCTTTTGAAATAATGGTAGGTGCGATTCTTACTCAAAATACTGCTTGGAGAAATGTGGAAAAGGCCATCAATAATTTAAAAAAAGAAAATTTGTTAGAAGCTCAGAAACTTTATTATATAAATCCGAAAGAATTAGCCCAATTGATAAAACCTTCCGGTTATTATAATATCAAAGCACAAAGATTGAAAAATTTTGTAAATTTATTTGTAAATAACTTTGAAGGTTCTGCTGAAAAAATGTTTTCAGGTGATAGCGGGAAGTTAAGAAAAAAATTATTGAAGGTAAATGGAATCGGGCCTGAGACAGCAGATAGTATATTATTGTATGCCGGAAAGAAACTATTTTTTGTAGTTGATGCTTATACAAAAAGAATATTTTCCCGGCATAAATTAATTTCGAAAGATGCTTCTTATCATCAAATACAGGAATTTTTCATTAAAAATTTAGACAGAGATGTAAAATTATTTAACGAATTTCACGCTCAGATTGTGATGCTCGGGAAAACTATATGTACCAGCAAGAATCCGGATTGTGCTAAATGCCCAATTGCTTACTTGATTAGTGAATAGTAAAGAAAAGAGAAGTCAGGAGCTAGAATTCAGAAGTCAGAATGTTATTAGCGGATGGTGTTTAAGAGGTAGGGGTTCGATTCATCGAACCCGCAAGAAAAGTTGCCTAAATAACCCGGGACGGATAAATCCGAATCCTACGCCAAATATTGTTTGAATAAGTTATTAATAGAGTAGAGACACGATGCGTCATATCTATTTGATTCAACACGGCACGCCGTGTAACTACATTAACTGGTTAACCGGGTAACTGATGTTAACTGACGTACTAATAATAAATCTAACACATAGAATAATTTAAAGATAAAGGAGGGAAAATATGTTAGAAATTGTCAAAACCGAGGGGAAGTTACTTAACGATTATATCGATATTATAGGAAAGGAAGAAATTGAAAGTATTAAGAAACTGGCTTTACCTCTAATAGGGAAAAAGGTAGTCCATATAAATGCTACCTCATTTGGCGGAGGGGTAGCAGAAATATTATCTGCCTTAGTTCCTTTAATGAAAGATATAGGGATAGAGGCTGAATGGCAGGTAATAAAAGGTTCAGATGATTTTTTCAATGTAACCAAGAGCATACATAATGGCTTGCAGGGGATGGATGTACCATTTACTAAAGAGATGAAAGAAATATTTTTAAAAAATAATCAACTAAATGAGAAATTATTCGAAGGTGAGCACGATTTTGTGGTAATCCACGATCCTCAGCCAGTGGCAATATTGAATTATCGGCAAGAGAAGAAAGGAAAATGGATTTGGCGGTTTCATATTGACCCTACAAATGCTCAGGAAAAAATATGGCAATTTATCAGGTCATTTATAGAAAAACATGATGCTGCTATATTTACTTTAAAAGAGTATGTAAAAGATGACCTTAAATTAAAAAATATTGCCATAATCCCTCCAGCTATCGATCCCTTAAGTCCTAAGAATATGGATTTAGATCAGGAAGAGATTGAAAATATTGTAACAAAATATAAAGTAGATCCAGATAGGCCAATTATAACTCAAGTTTCCAGATTCGACCCATGGAAAGACCCTTTGGGGGTTATCGACATGTACAGGATAGTAAAGAAAGAAATTAAAGATGTACAATTAGTTCTTATTGCTTCAATGGCTAATGATGACCCTGAGGGTTGGGAGTATTACGAGAAAACTGCCCGACATGCAGGCGAAGATTACGATATACATCTTCTATCTAATTTAAACGGAGTAGGAAATTTAGAGGTTAATGTCTTTCAGAGAGCTTCAGATGTAATTATTCAGAAATCCTTAAGAGAAGGGTTTGGATTAGTAATTACCGAGGCATTATGGAAGGGGAAACCTGTGGTGGCAGCCAATGTAGGTGGAATTCCTTTGCAAGTAGATAACCGTCGCACAGGATATTTGATTGGCGACATTTCTGAATGCGCTGAAAGAGTTATTCATCTTTTAAAAGATTCAGAGATTGCTAATAAAATGGGTATTTCAGGAAAGGAATATGTTAGAAAGAATTTTTTAATTACTCGCCTGTTAAAAGATTATCTAAATTTATTTAATAGTCTTTAAAATAAATATTGAAAGTAAAAATGAGCAATTTTTAGCTACAAATTAAATTGATAGCTCCTAATTTACTCCTCATTTTTTCGATTTTAAAAAAAATTGCTATTTTTAAAGGGTTCGATGAATCGAACCCCTACTTTATGTCTGCTAATAATTTTTTTCTGTCTTCTTCCTTCCTCGCGCAATACGCAATACGCGATACGAATAAATACTTGCAGAATCCTCTATAATTTTATAAAATAAATCATACTAGTCTATTGTTAAATTTAAACATATCTTCAAAGCCTATCTTCTTATTCTGGAGGAAGAACCATGAACGAAGAGAGTTTTAAAAAAGAAATCCTTGATTTTGAGGATAAGTACCTTTCTCCTTATGCTACGAAAAATTGTGAAGCCAGAAGAGAGCGCGAGACATCCCATCCCCTTAGAGGTCCTTATTCAAGAGACCGAGATCATATATTATACAGCGGTTCATTTCGTAGATATACAGGGAAGACTCAGGTTATATATTTTGCCACAAGTTTTGACGAACAGTTGTCTAATCGGAGCATCCATACTTTACAAGTCTCTCAGATAGCCCGTACCATAGGGAAAGCTTTAAAGTTAAATCTTGATCTTATTGAGGCCATTGCCCTTGGTCATGATTTAGGACATGCTCCCTTTGGGCATGATGGAGAGGAAATTATTCAGGAAATTTGTCAACAAAGAAAAATAGGTTTGTTTTTTCATAACGTTCATAGCCTTAGAATAGTCGACAAACTTGCTGATTCTTGCAGAGGAATGAACTTAACCTTTCAAGCAAGAGATGGAATTCTCTCTCATGATGGTGAGATTAATGAGAAATATTTAAAACCGGACAGAGATAAAACCGAAGCCGATTTAATGGATTATTGCCTGAAAAAATCCCAGGGGAGAGAGATGCAGATAGTGCCAGCAACTTTGGAAGGGTGTGTAGTTCGGATGTCAGATGCCATCTCTTATGTAGGGCAGGATTTCGAAGATGCGATACGAATGGGTATTTTAAAAATGAGTGAATTGCCAGAAGGGATTAAGAGAGAATTAGGGGAAAGCAATACAGACATTATAAATTCCCTGGTAACTGATATCATAATTAATTCCTATAATCGTGACGAGATAATTTATTCATCTGATATTGCTGAAAAAGTTTTTGAATTGAAACAATTTAATACCGAAAGGATATATAAAAGCCCTAGACTAAAAGGGAAAAAAACGAAGTTGAAAACCACCTTTAAATTTCTTTTTGAAAAATTTCTAAGTGCTCTTAATCGGGGCGAGGAAGAATCTCTAATATTTAAAGAATGGATTTTCAATAGGGGCAAAAACAAGGGAGCAGATTATGTAAATAGCAATTTACCTGAGCAGGTGGTGGTAGATTATATTGCTTCTATGACAGATAGGTATTTTAATAATACTTATATAAAATATAAAAAATAATTTTACTTGAAATTTATTTAATTTCTTACTAGAAGGAGTAGGGAAACATGCTTAATAGAATTGAGGTTGTGCAAGGTGATATTACCAAACAACAGGTAGAGGCCATAGTTAATGCAGCCAATAATTCCCTTCTTGGCGGCGGCGGTGTAGATGGAGCTATCCATCGAGTGGCTGGCCCTGAGCTTTTAGAAGAATGTCGTAAGTTAAAAGGATGTCCTACCGGGGAAGCGAAGATAACTCGAGGTTATCGATTGCCAGCTAAATGGGTGATTCATACTGTAGGCCCTATTTGGAGAGGTGGAAATTATAAAGAAGACGAGTATCTTGCTAAATGTTATCAGAGTTGTTTTACCTTATTAGAAAAACATTTGCTAAAAACAGTGGCTTTCCCCTCAATAAGCACCGGGGCATACGGGTTTCCCCTGGAGCGCGCTACCAAAATCGCTGTTATCGAGACTATAAATTTTTTAAAGATAAATAATTTTGTAAAAATAATTATATTTGTATGTTTTAATAATAGAGTATATGATTGTTATGCAAGTGAATTTAAAAAATATTCAATAAGTATTAAGTAATAATATATAATATATAGTATATAGTAAAGAAAATAAAAATTAGGAACCTTATTTGTATTGCATATCTCGTAACTAGCGTAGAGCGTATAGTTTTGGGTTAATAAGATGCTTGCCCTAGTTCCCAATTAAATGAAAAGCTTAAAGTGAGAAGCGAAAAACCATAATTCAAAGCTTATAATTTTTTTCCGTATAAGGTATTGTTTTTAACGTAGGGGCCAAATTTATTTGACCTATGTTTCACGGGCTTGATACATCAAACCCCTACCTCTTTCTATAAACTCGCAACCTGCAACTTGTAACCTGTATTGACTGGGTAACTAATATCCTGTACGCTATACGCTATATGGGTTCTAAATTATACTTTTTTATTTTTAAATTATATTGTATAATTATTAAAGCGTAATAAATTTTATTACAAGGGGATATTTAAGATCTTGCCAAGGAAAAAATACTATTATTATTCTTATCATAATACTTCTTCCTATAAAAAAAGAAGAGCAAAAAAAATAAAAATGATTATTGGTGGGCTATTTATTCTATTGTTAGCTGTGGGAACAATTTATTTTAAGATTCTTCCTTTATTTCCCGTAAAACAAGTTAGCGAATCTCTACATGCTTCAGAAGAAATTTTAGAATCAGTAGTAGTGACAGAGGAGGAAAAGGGTTCCGAGATACTTGAAGAAGGAATATCTCTACAAGAAGAGATACAAGAAGAAGAGAAAGAAGAGGAAAAAATAACTACTATTAATGGTAATATACAAGCTGGAGATACCCTTTACGAATCTCTAATTAGAGAAGGAATTTCAGCTGCTGAGATACTTAGTTTAGAAGAAAAAATCAAATCTGTAGTAGATTTTAGCTACCTTCCTATTGGCAGTGAATATTCTTTGAAGTATAATCCGGAAGGAAAGGTAACAGAATTTACTTATAAACCTAATCCCATTGATATCTACTATATAGACATTCCTACCTCTGATTCAGAAGATTTAAAGGTAACCAAAGAAGAAGTTTGCACAGAAGTTGTTCGGCTTGAAGGGAAGATTGAATATTCTCTTTATGAATCTATGTTAGAATGTGCAGACTCGCCCCAATTAGCGCTACAATTAGCGGAGATATTTGCCTGGCAGATCGACTTTCTTACCGAATGCCGGGTGGAAGATACTTTTAAAATTTTGGTAGAAAAACAGTATATAGGGGATTTCTATCGTTGGGGGAAGATACTTGCTGCTCAATATGAGGGGGAACTTCTGAGCGAATATACCGCCATTCTATTTGAAGACCCTGCTGGGCATATAGATTATTATACGGAAGAAGGAAAATCGTTAAGGAAGGCTTTCTTGCGAGCTCCCTTGAACTATAAATATATCAGTTCTTATTTTTCTAAAAACCGCTTACATCCAATCTTGAGAATTTGGCGTCCTCATCTGGCTATCGATTATGCTGCTCCTACTGGAACCCCGGTTTCAACTATCGGAGATGGTACGGTTATTTATGTTGGTTGGGAAAATGGTTACGGGAATTACATCAAAATTCGGCATCCCAATAATTATGTAAGCGCTTATGGTCATCTTTCCAGTTTTGCTAAAGGTTTAAAAAAGGGTCAGAAGGTAAAACAGGGTGAGATAATAGGCTATGTAGGATCTACTGGCTTGTCTACAGGTCCGCATTTAGATTTTTCAATTAGTAAAAATGGAGGAAGGGTAGATTTTTTAGAGATTAAGCTCCCGGCTGCTTTTTCAGTTGATCCCCAGTATAGTGCTCAATTTAACGAAGTAAAGAATAAACTACTTAGTGATTTAAAAAACGGCAGAGAATTAGATTTAAACATAGGATTAGATTATCAATAATCTCCAAATTTAGAAGGGGAATAATCAGGAAAATAAAATATTACTGATTTCCCCCCATCATAAATCTTCCCTGACCTTTTTGCCAGTGCCTGATTTCCATTGCCTTAAAATTATTATCATCTATTAGTTTACCAATAAGTTTTATTTTTAAACCAATTACAGGGGTTATTTTCCCTTTCCAGATAACTTTACTGGCTACAATTTTCCAGCGGTTATTGTTTAAATCCATAAGCATAAAATTATTTTCAGGAAGTTCTGTTTCTATAATTGTTCCCGCTAAAAGCCCTCTTTTAGGCTGCATCCATTGTTTTTCACAGGAATAAACTAATCTATTGTAATAGGGAATTTTTTCTGAAAAGACATTTTCTAATCTCTCACTAAAGCCATTAAAATAAAGGCCGGTTCCTAAAATAATACTAATTATCAAACCAATTAAGATGATTGATATAAATTTGAATCGATAACCTCTTTTGGTGTGAATAAAATTATAGTAAGCCACTCCAGTAAATAGGATTAGAAATGTTAACCAGAGGTAAGGTAAGCTTATAAAAACAGTTTTTAGAAAACTGTCTCCCATATAGTGATAGATATCCCAATCAAGTTGTTTGATGATAAATAGAACCATACTAAAGGCGAAACTACCCAAGATTATCGAAATTCCGAATATCGACCAGATAAAATAATTTTTAGTTATAAAGTACCAGCGGGGTTTTGGTTTAATATTATTATCTTTTATTTTTTTAAAAACTTCATTGCTTATATTTTTCATAATTTTTAGAGTTTAATGTCCTCCTTTTTTAATTCCTGTTTAAGAGATTTTTTAGCCCGGTTAATCAGAGTAGCTATAGTACCCATCGGTTTATGCAAAATATCGCTTATCTCCCGATAATCTTTTCCTTCCATGAACTTTAAAATTAATACATCTTTGTATTTTAAAGGCAATTGATTAATTATTTTTAAAATCTGTTTATAAGTTAATTTTTGAAGGCTTGTATTTTCTACGTCTAAAGTAGATTCCAATATGTTATTTAAATCTTTATCTTCCCAGGAAACTGTTTGAGGACGCACCTTTTTCCTTCTAAAAGCACTAATAGTAGCATTATGAGCAATACTATATATCCAGTTAGAAAATTTATAATTTAAATCAAAATCATTTAAGTTTTGGTAAGCTTTGACAAATACTTCCTGTAGAATATCTTCTCCATCTTCCCTGCTTATATTAGATATTTTTAAAATATAATTAAGAAGCCTCGCTTCATAACGTTTCATCAGACATAGATAGTAGTCCTGATTTTTTAAAGTCAGGACTACTATTTGTTCATCGGTTTTATTAACACACTCTGAACCTGTAATCATAATTTTTAATTCTTTCTACTTTTTAAGACTTGCAAATGTCGTCCTTCTTTTTCTTTTTAAATATTGATAGATAATATTTTAAATGCCAGAGAGCATGAAATATACCCAGTAGAGTCATAACAATAGAAAATTCCACATGCCAGAATAAAAAGTTAAAATTAATGGATTTAAACCATTCAAAGTCTCTAATAAATACTAAGATCATTCCCGTTCCGGCTGAACCAATAAAACTGATTAACAAAAAAACGTTCCAAAATTTCTTTTCTTTGCACAAACTTATCTCTAATTTTCGAGCCAGGAATTTACCACCAAAATATATTAGCAGAGATACAAAAAAAATTTCTAAAAAATTATAATCAGGTAGTGATTTCCTCTCAGGAAACGGAGGGTCGGAGACTGTTTTTTGAGTAGAAGCTGCTTCGGCAATAAATAATCCTCCTGCAACTTTCTCGTCGATTTCTTTAAAATATTTATTATCATCTTCTGTGTTTTCTTTTATATTTTCTTCATTTAAAGCCACGCTTGTATTACGGTCTTCTGGGGCTGGTTGAGAAAGGTCGCAAATACCATCACCGTCAGTATCGATATACCTTTTGCATTCTCCCGGATAAGGGTCACCTTCTAAACCAAAAGGACAGTTGTCCCAGGCATAGATAGATATTGAACTAAAAGCTATTAAAATAAAGATTAGGGTAGATAATATAATATATTTTCTAAATTTTTTCATAGTATTTATCTTTTATTTGTAATTTATTATAATCTATTAAATAGAATATGGGAAATTTTGTTTATTAAAATTTTGCACTGACTTATTAAAAGCTTCTACTTTATAATACGCCAGTCAGAACAAATTTCTTTCATATAAATAAAAAAATTCTTTTTAAAATTAAGAAGGATATTTATAAAACATGTAGAATTAAGATATAATGATGTACAATTAGGATAAAGATTAAAAGGGGGACTAAAGATGAAAAAGAGATATTTAAAAATGTTTTTAATGTTAAGTTTAGTTATTTGTGGATTGTTATCAGTATTTAGCTTTAGTTTTGCAGCTGGTCAAGAGGAAACTGCCTGGGAAACTCTTTCTCAAGAAGCATCCGATTACCTGAAGATGGCGGTAAACAAGATGGATGAGGCGATTAAAACTTACCAGGGAGTTAATTATCCAAATAAAGAACTGTGGGTTGAAGCGATCGATTATGGTGAAAAAGCTATTGAGGCAGACCCTGATTTTATAGAAGCTCATTATCGTCTTGCCCAAATTTACCAATATACTAATTGGTATTATCGAGAAGCAAGAGAATGGGGGAGATATATTGAACTTATTCAAAAAAAGGAAGTAATTTCTCCGGAAGCTGAGCAGAAATTAGCTTTTGCCTATTATCGGTTGGGATATGCGGCTTATCAAAGGGAAGATTATAATAGCTGCATCCTGTATTTGCAAAAAACAGTCGAGGTTGATCCAGAAATGACCGAAGCCCACTATTGGTTAGGCCGAGTATTCTATGAAATTGGCAGATTGAATGATTCCCTTTCTTCCTGGCAAAAGGTGTTAGATATTGATCCCTATTATCCTCGGGCTCAATATTTTTATACTAAAGTAGAAAATTCTATAAAATATGGGAAAGAAGCATATTCTCATTATGAAGCAGGATATAATCTTTACGAACAAAGGTTATTTGAAGAAGCAATATACGAATACCGTCAAGCAGTTAGATACAATTCTGATTTTTCTTCAGCTTATTATTGGCTGGGTAGAATTTATTACGAGCGGGGTAATTATCGGGAAGCGGTGAGTAATTGGAAAGAAGTCTTGCGTTTAGAACCGGAAAATAAAAAGGCAGAGTATTGGTTAAAGCAAGCGGAAAAACATAACTAGCGTGGAGCGTACAGCGTATAGCGGATAGTGAAGAAAAAAGAGAAAGAAGAAGTAGAAGAAAGATAAGGTCGTAAGGTACAAGTAGGGGCAGACCTTGTGTCTGCCCGAAATAAGTAATGTGTTGTAGGGGTTCGATTCATCGAACCCGCAATAATGTAGGGGCACGATGCATCGTGCCCAAGGGTAATCAAAAGACAATAAAACAGGAAGGGCACAATCCATTGTACCCCTACACCCGAATCTTAATTTCTTTAACGCGATACGAATTATTATTCACTAACTACTAATTAATTGGTAAATTGGCTAATTGGCTAATTGGTCAATTGCTTTATTTTGTTATTTTGGTTAATTAAGATATAATAGCCATAGGACTATTCAAATTTATGAAAGTTAAATTTTGTAAAATAATTTACTTTTTAAAATTGAAATTATCAAAACTGAATAAAATAATATTTTAATTTTGGATTACGGAGAGAACAAAGTGAGGATTGCTTTTTTTACCAATTGTTATAAACCGCTGGTTAATGGAGTTGTTACCAGTATTTCTTCCTTAAAAGAAGCTTACGAAAGAAAAGGGCATGAGGTTTATATCTTTGCTCCCAGGGTAGAAGATTATGTTGACCAAGAGAAAAATGTATTCAGATACAGGTCGATAAACTTAACCAGTAAAGTGAAATATCCTCTTCCCATACCTTTATCCTTTAAGGTTAAAAAAGTTATAACCGATTTTAATCCTGACATCGTCCATATTCATCATCCCTTTTTGCTTAGCTCTGTAGCTATAATGTATGGTAAAAAATTAGGTATTCCCAAAATATTGACTCTTCACACTCAATATGAACAATATGCTTATTATGTTTCCCCTATACCAAAAAGAGTAACCCATGAAGCAATCAAGATGATAATTTCTAATTTAGCTTATAAAACTGATTGCATAACTACTCCGTCTGAATCAATGAAAGTATTAATAGAAGGCTATGGAATTAAAAATAGAATTGAAGTTATTCCTAATGCAATACATTTGATTTCTTTCAAGGAAGATGATGAATTGAAAAGAACAGAAATTAAAATAAAATATAATCTGAAAGAAGATAATAAAATAATTCTCGTTGTGGGTAGGGTAGCTTCGGAAAAGAGCATAGATAAAATTATAAAAGCATTAGCAATTATTAAAAAGAGAAGCATTGGTAAAGAAAAATTATTAATAGTAGGCAATGGTCCGGCTATGGATGAACTAAAACAACTTACCCGAAGCTTGAAAGTAGAAGAAGATGTAATATTTGCAGGTACAGTAGCTTATGAAGAAATTCAGCATTATTACAAGATGGCTTATGTATTTACTATTGCTTCCACCACAGAAACTTTTGGAATAGTAACTGTAGAAGCCTTGGCTTCCGGAGTTCCCGTTTTGGCGGTTAAAGCTCCGGGAGCAGTAGATATATTGACAGATGGACTGGATGGACTATTGGTCGATAATGATGTTGAAAAATTTGCTAATGCGTTGGAAAAAATTATTAGAGAGCCAGAATTAAGGGAAAAGCTTTCTCGGGAAGCATTAAAGACTTCTGAAAAATATAGTATGGATACAATTTCTGAAAGAATGTTAAATCTTTATCGGGAAGTAATCGAGATAGAAAAATCTAAAACTAAAGAGAAGAAAAATTTTATAAAAGATATTCTGGCCATAAGTTATGAAGGGAAAATAAAAAATGAAAAATAAAACTATAAAATATATTATTTTTGCACTATTATTATTTTTAGTTTTTACTTGCATGGGGCAAGCAGCTCCTATGACGCCATCAGAAATAATTAACGAATCTATCGAAGTATTAGAGGAGATGTCGGTATCAGGGGATAGCGGGGCTTTTGGAGCTCTTTTGAAAGAAGCAGAGGGTATAGCCATCTTTCCTTCGATAATTAAAATAGGATGGGGAATTGGCGGACAGTATGGAAAAGGAATAATATTTAGAAAAGATAGCAGGGTAGGGATATGGTATGGCCCCGCCTTTGTAAAGATTAAAAGTATAAGTGTCGGCCCCCAGATAGGCATTCAATCAATCGCCCTGGTTTTAGTTATTTCCAATGAACGGGGAATGGAGGGGTTTATGGAAGATAATCTTACCCTGGGCGGTACCGCCAGTATCGCCGCAGGCCCATTGGGAAGGTCTCTTTCAGCAGATACAGATTATAAGTTTAAAGCCTCGATATATTCTTATTCTATAAGTAAGGGAGCTTATATCGGAGTTTCCTTTCAAGGTTCAGCTATCGAAGAAGACAGTGAGGCGAATGAATTATTTTATGGGAAGAACATATCTAATCGAACTATATTAGGAAGTAAGATTACCGTAAATCCGGCGGTTTTGAAGTTATTACTTCTGATTAGGAAAGTGAGCAAATAATACTTCAATATATGGGTAGGGGTTCGATTCATCGAACCAGCAAAGCATATTAACATTATATAAATAAAAAGAATCATAAAGATTGGATTTACGACTTAAAAAAAATAGAAGAAAATAAGAGTTAAATATTTAAATAGTGAATTAAAAAATAGCCAAATAAAATTTAAAAAAAGAGATGAGAATAACAAAATATCTTATAAAATAAAAAAATAAAATAAAAAAATTATAATTTTTATTTGACAATTCCAAATTTATTGTGTTAATATAAGGATGGAGTACTTTACTTATATTTAATCAAACTAAAAAATAGAGAAAAATAATATACAAACATTAACTAAAATTATTAAAAAATATGCAAATTAATGTCTAAAATTGCTTAGTTTAGGGAATATAATAATAAAGAAGAGGTTTTATTGTCCTAATTAATTAATGAAAAAGATAATATTATTTTTTACAGGGAGGTGACTTGAATAAGAAAAGTACCAAAAAGTTGAAAAAGGTAAACTGCCCGAAAGGACAGGACGCAAAGTCTTGGGTTTAACGTACTTATGTACTATAACTGCCAGACTTCCGGCTTTTTGTTTATATAGACTAGAACGAGAATCTTAGCATATAATATAAACGAAAAAGGCAAACCACCCGAAAGGATGGGACGCAAAGTCATGGGTTTAAGGTACTCGTAAGAGTGCTATGATCGCCAGACTGCCAATTTAAAAAAAATTGCAGGAGGCGATTTAAATGAAACTAAGTACTAAAATCATTTTACCGATAATTTTAATTTCCGCATTGTTAATCTTACTTGCTGGATGTTTCGGTACTCCCGATGAAGAACCTGGATATACCCCGGGAACTATAACCGGGATAATAGCAGCACCATGTTGTTCTACTTCGGCCGAACCCGTTTCTGAAACCTGTTGTATTGCTCCAGAGTATTGGTGTTATTACTGCCAAGAGACTTGGAGCCTTCAAGATGGAGTTGAAGTAATCCTTACTTATGGAGAAGATGAAATTGCCACAACTACTACCAATGAAAATGGTGAATTCACCTTTACTGATGTTTCTCCAGGGAAAAACTATGTCATTACTGCCCTATGTCCGGATTTTGATGATAACAGACCTCTGGTTAAAGATGTAGCGCTTGAACTGGTTGAAGGCGGTTCTTTTGATACCAAGATTACCGATCTTGTATCTACTTCTCTTGGATTAGTAGTAGATTTTTTAATAGATTTTACGATACTAGGTCCAGAGGATATTGTACTAAACGAGGTTATTGCCGATAAACCCGATTTCCCCAACTTTCCTAAGTTTAAAGACCTTATTTATGAAGTTCGACGAGTTGGAGAGAAATGTGGAGATCTAACTGCAGACGATGATGTTCAATATGCTTTGTGTTTGGCAGCAGAAGAGATCAGTGGTCTTAATATAGGATGTGGTCCAGGATATACTCCTCCTCCACCTAGTCCTTGCGCTCGCAATACCGCACCCAGCATTAGTTCTGTATTGCTCGATGGTACAGCAGTATCAATTGGAGAGACCGTTCATGTAGTTGTAGGAACTCAATATGTTATTACTGTAAATGCTTCTGATGATGGTATCAAAGATCCTTTAACCTATTATGCGACTGTTAATGGAGTAAAATCTGCTGCAACAACTTCAAATCAAGTTACTGTAACTCCAACTATACCAGGTACATTTGAAGTTTATGCATTCGCATATGATGGATGTGCTGAAAGCAAATGGGGACCAGTTACGGTTGATACGTTTACCTACAACGTATACTACGATGCTAACACCGGTACTGGCACCCAGACTGATGCCAACGATTACTTTGCAGGTGATCCAGTAACGGTTAAGGATCAGGGAAGCATGGTCAAGGCCAACCACACCTTTGACGGCTGGAACACGGCTGCAAATGGCAGTGGAACACCTTATGCTCCAGCTGCTACATTAACCATGCCGGCTGCCGATGTCACCCTCTATGCCCAGTGGGATGAGGACGAAAAATACAACGTATACTACAATGCTAACACTGGTACTGG
>JABUBM010000049.1_pt1 | contig 25194 bp, 24 predicted proteins | sample 7240321 | NCBI WGS metagenome assembly JABUBM01 (sample SAMN07256344, study PRJNA390944) | subsurface metagenome | isolation source: Methane hydrate marine sediment | place: Pacific Ocean: Eastern North Pacific, ODP site 1244 | collected 2002
TTACGTGTTACAAATTCCAATCCTCGCAAGGGCGATTCGTGATTAAATAGGATGCCATTGCAGGCGAAAAAACCATAACCTTCTCGATATATCTTCGTAATCCAGTAACCATACAACTTGGCGGTTGCATAGGGAGAGGAAGGGTGAAATGGCGTGGATTCCGTTTGTTTTGTAGAATTCCCCCTGCCATAGAGCTCGCTGGTTGAGGCTTGATAGAATTTTATGTCCGGATTTATCTGCCTCATCGCCTCCAGTATTCTCGTGACGCCCAAACCGGTAATTTCTCCGGTACCGATTGGCTGCTCGAAGGATGCGCCAACAAAATTCGATGATTTGGTGGAGATAATGGTGAAGGAGGACATGAACAGGTGGGAAAGATGGCAAAAAGGCGAGAGATTCCCCTGGGATGCTCCGAATTACCCAAATGAGGCTAAGATTCTGACGAGATCGTTAAGGGTGTAATAAAAATGTAAAGTTCCACCCAGATTAGTGGAAAATTATAGAACAATACGTAAAGGATAAAGATGTATTAGATATTGGTGCAGTTGCACATTCAGCCGAAATGACAGAAAAAAGCGGTTGGTTACATGGAAAAATTGCAAAAGTTGCAAAGTACGTAATAGGCGTGGATATAGCGAAAGAAGAAGTAGAGTTACTCAGAAAAAAGGATATAACATAATATATGGGCATGCAGAGGTAGTTAATCTTGGTAGAACTTACGATGTGGTGATGGTTGGAGATACCATCGCACAGATTAGTAATCAGGGTCTATTTTTGGATAATATGTATAGGCATCTTAAAGGGGGGGGTATAATGATTATAACAACTCTTAATCTATTATACTGGTGGACTCTGAGAGACATGTTTTTTGAAAGAGAAGGGTATATAGATGCAAGTCATACGATTAATTACCATGATGTTAATAGTTTAACACACCTATTAAGTCGCCACAAATTCAATGTAAAATAAATATATTACACGGACTCTGGGAATCACTTTTTCTGCAAATATTTTCCGAAACTTTCGGATTCAATTATAGTTATAGCAAAAAAGGAATAATAGGAGTAATGAACTTTTGTGGTGCAACTTTTAATATATTTAAAAATGTTATTGCAAATGCAGATAAAATTATGAAGAGAAGGAGTGATAAAGAGGACTGCGATGAAAATCAACGAAATTAAAAAGTGCCGTATTTGTGGAAATCCTGATTTAATACCAATTTTAGATCTTGGTACTCAGGCACTTTCAGGAAGATTTCCATCTGAAGATGAACCTGACCCACCGAAAGCACCATTGGAATTAGTAAAATGTAATACTAAAAATCCCAATGCCTGTGGACTACTACAACTTAAACATTCAGTCTCTCCTGAAGAGCTGTATTTACATGATTATGGTTATAGATCAGGGATAAATCAGACTATGAGGATGCACCTTAAAAGTATCATTTCGCGTGTTCAAGGTATAGTTGATTTACATGCAGGCGATGTGGTTCTTGATATTGGAAGTAATGATGCGACTTTATTGAAATATTATAGAACATCCGGATTGCGGAAAATTGGATTTGATCCAGCAGGTGAGCAGTTTTTAGAATACTATACTAAAGATATCGAACTCATTAATGATTACTTCAATTTATCAAATTATTCTTCGGCCTCTCCTGATAAGCAAGCAAAAGTGATTACATCTATCGCAATGTTTTATGATCTAGAGGCACCGATGAATTTTGTAGGAGATATCAAGAAAGTTCTACATCCCGCTGGAATTTGGGTATTGGAGCAAAGTTATATGCCAACAATGTTGGAAATGAATTCATTCGATACAGTATGCCATGAACATTTAGAGTATTATTCACTTAAGCAAATAGATTGGATGCTGAGGAAGAATAACTTGAGAATATTTGATGTTGAGTTTAATGACATAAACGGCGGCAGTTTTAGAGTTTATGTATGTCACAACAACTCGGTGTTTAAATCCGATCAGAAAAAAATTGATCAGGTCTTTTCTAATGAAGAAAAATTAAAACTCGATTCTGCACATCTATATAAAGAATTCAACGAGAGGGTGCTCCGTATAAAAGATGAGTTGTATAACTTTTTAACCACCGAGAAAGCAAAAGAAAAATCGATATACATATACGGTGCATCAACCAAAGGCAACACTCTCCTACAATTTTGCAACATAGATAATACTTTAATAACTGCTGCTGCCGATAAGAATCCCGAGAAATGGAGACGACGAACACCTATTACTAATATTCCAATAATTTCAGAAGAAGAGGCTAGGAAAGCCAAACCTGACTACTTTTTAGTGCTGCCCTGGCATTTCAAAGAAGAATTTATTAAAAGAGAAGTTGACTTTCTTGCATCAGGTGGAAAGTTTATATTTCCATTGCCTAAAATTGAAATAATTGGTTAACTTGACTAAGGAGAGAACTTTAAACATAAAATTACAGCATATAAAACAGAAGTAGGTGTTTTCCAGAGATGAATAAAATGATACCTTGGGCAAAACCATATTTATTCGGAAATGAAAAGGATTTTATGCTAAATGCTTTACATTCCACATGGATCTCCGGTGGGGAATATGTAAATAGATTTGAATCTGATTTTGCCAAGTTGATTGGTACAAAATATGCCGTTACGACTTCTAATGGAACCACCGCCCTCCATTTGGCTTTACTAGCAGCGGATATTGGCCTAGGCGATGAGGTGATTGTTCCGGGTTTTACATTTGTAGCTCCTGCTAACACAGTACTTCAAACAGGTGCTAAGCCTGTTTATGTGGATATAGATCCACACACTTGGTGCATCGATGTCAAGGAAGTTGAAAAAAGTATCACTGACAAAATAAAAGCAATTATGCCTGTTCATGTTTATGGTAATGTTTGTGATATGGGAGCGTTGACGAAAATCGCTAAGAATAACGGAATATATTTAATCGAAGATGTTGCAGAAGCGGTATTTTCAAAGTACAGAGGTAAGTTTGCTGGAAGCTTTGGCGATTTAGGTTGCTTTAGTTTTCAAGCCACGAAAACAATCACTATGGGTGAAGGTGGCGCCGTACTTACGAATGATGAAAAGTTAAGTGAACAAATGAGAATCTTGCGAAACCATGGAATGCGAGAAGGCAAGAGATACTGGCACGATGTAGTTGGGTATAATTATAGGCTAACTAATATACAGGCAGCGTTGGGATGCGCTCAATTGGAGAACAGGAATAAAATAATTAATGAAAAAAAGAGGGTTTACCAAAAATATTTTGAAAATCTATCTGATTTACCTAGCATAGACTTTCAATACATTTCGAAGAAAGTTGAACCAGTGATATGGGCTGTAGCGATAAAAATAAATCCTGAGTATTTCAAAGGAGATAGAGATTTTTTAATTAGGGAATTGCTAAAAAGGAATATCGAAACAAGACCGGGCTTTTACCCCTTTAGTGTTATGCCATTATATAATGCTCAACCCCTCCCTATCGCTGAATCTATAAGCAAGAATATCATTAGTCTGCCTTCTTATCCCTCCCTATCTGATGAGGATATCGGTTATATCTGCAATCAACTGAAGAGTTTAAGGATAGAATGAGGATGAAGTGATTTATGAAATAGGGGTACAGTTGTTTTAAGGAGAATTTAATACTAAAATAGAGGTAAAAAATGAAAATAGCAATATTAAGCACGTTCCCGGATAAGAAGTGTGGAGTTGGATATTACACATATCAATTAGTTCAAGAACTTAAGAAAAGCGATGAAATAGAGAAACTTATCGTTATCGGCGATCTTGAATCCACAAAAGCAGATTACATGGTTGATTTTAAGTCCTTTAATTTATATAACAAAATAAAGAAGATTATCGCTAATGAGAATATTGATTTGCTCCAATTGCACCACGAGTATTATAGGTACAACAAGACCAATCTTAATTTTCTTATGTTATATTGCACGCTCAACGTTCCTTTAATCACGAGGTTGAGTTCGTTATTCTCTAAAGATTCTAATATCTCATTATTAGGGCGAGTACGAGCAAATGTGGTGGAAAAAGTGGTTGGAAGAAGATCAAAAAAGATAGTCGTTGCCGCTGGGACGATTAAGAAAGAACTGAAAAACTTTCCAGTAAAGAAAGTCGCTCAGATTCCGCTTGGAATATCTCCGATGGATGTAGCGGAGAAAGAAATCAAAAAAAATAAGAAAATAATACTCTTTTTTGGTATGATAACTCCAGATAAAGGTGTAAAATATCTTATTAAATCGTCTAAGTATCTCAAAAACGTGAAAATAATAGTCGCCGGTAGGCCCGAAATGGATATGAATGAGATACTAACACTCGAAAAAGAATACTCAAAATACAACAAAATAATACTTGATCTGAATTGGGTATCTGATGAAAAAAAAGATAGATATTTTAAGAGTGCTGATGTTGCGGTCATTCCGTATATACGAACTAGTTGCCAGTCCGGGATATTATATGATGCTTTTGCTTATGGCATACCCTGTGTTGTAAGCAAAAGTGTAAGAATGAGTGCGATTGCGAACGAAAACCGTCCAATAGAAATAGTAAACTCCACAGATCCAGAAGATATCGCAAGAGGTATTACTAAAATATTAAACAATTACGATAAATATCGGAATAATGTACTAAAATATCAGAAAGTAGCAAGTTGGGAGAATGTGGCGAAGATGTATATCGGGCTATTTAAGGATGTATTGGGTGGTTGCGTAGCAGATGAGTGAGAAAAATCTTGGTGATATGAGCAGACGTGAAATTTATAAAGAGATATACAAATTTAATTTCCATTTTGATTTGAAACATATACTGTCGGGTTTTGATTACGAGAGGGTCCACGAGGTTCCAGAAGTTCTAAGAAGTTTAGGGATTGATCGAGACAAAGATTTGAAAATGAAAATTCTTGATGTGGCGTGTGGTACGTCTGTTTATCCATGCTTTATTGCATCTAGGGGGCATCAAGTATATGCTGCCGATTTAAATCCAGTTGACATCAAATGGCAAGAAAAGATGTCCAGAAAATTTGGATTTGAAATAAAAACAAGTGTTCAAGACTGCTCGAATTTGTCTTATCCTGATTGCTTTTTTGATAGAGTATATTCCATCTCTTCAATAGAACACTTTCGTGGGGATAATATGGATGGAGATATTATTGCTATGAAACAGATAGGTAGAATTTTGAGGCCGGGTGGTCTAGCGGTTATATCCGTACCATTTACCGCACACTACAGGGAAAATATCGATACTAAAAATTATATCGGCAATTTTTCGAGATACTATAATAAAGAGAATTTAAATAGTAGGTTGATTGAACCCTCCGGTCTTACCCTAAAAAATATGAAGATATTGGGTGAAAAAGAATATGCATTTTCCAAATCCTGGTTTTTAAAGTACTTTTTTAGATGTGTGCCAGGCATTGTGCGCACACCATTCACATCATTATTTGTGATACCAGCGACGTTATATGTCTCAGAAATAAAAGAAGATGAAATTAAACCAGACCGAGATTATACTGCAATTATAACATTAGTGAAGGATAAGGTGATTGCTAAATGAAAGAATTGAAAACATTTTCAGAGATTCAACTACCATCACAACTACCACCTGAATTACGAGATTTTTTCTATGAAGATAAAAAAACACTTCAGCATCCAAATCCAAAAAACAAAAACCGATTTTATCATGAAGTGCGCTGTAATAAGATTGTAGACTTTGTCAGAGAGTTAAATTTACCAATTGGTTCTAAAATTCTAGATCTTGGTTGTGGGTCAGGTGATGTATCATTGGCGTTGGCATCATTTGGATATAGGGTATACGCGGCAGATATTGTAGTGAACAAACTACGATATTTGGTGAAAAAGGCAGAGACAAACAATTTATCTGAGGATGTTTATCTTTGTTGTATCAATGCGTATAATCTACCATTTAAGGATAATCAGTTTGATCTTGTCATTCTTGCTGAAGTAATTGAGCATTTTGAATATCCCGATAAAGTTATCGCGGAAATTAAGAGGATATCAAATAAGAATGGATATATTATTATTTCTACACCAAATAGATCGGGGATTAACTTACACAAAGCGCCAAAATGCCAGTCTATACAAAATAGAACATCAAATATGGAATTTATGCCAAGTGAACTAAAGTATATAATATATCACCCGGATTTTAAGGGAGCACGTCATGTATTTGAATTTTCCGAAAAAGAATTGTTAGAATTTTGTAAAGGGAATGGTTTAGTTGTGGATAAAGTTACAAAAACTACCAATAAATTAATTTCAAATTTCGCTATTAAACTGCCAATTTCTGCGACAAAATTAAATTATCTTGACGAAAAGTTCAGCAATGCTCTATTTTCCAGTCTTTTGTACTCTTCGATAATTGTTAGGTGCCACATTGATAGAAATTGAATGTTATGGCTTCATTATTCCTTAACCCCTTTCACAAATCCAATGAATAATCCAACGTATTTGTAAAACAAAAGCATCGGCATAAGAAATACCATCCATGAGAACTCTTTTATCGCGATCGACTTAAGTATAATGTATAAATAAAGCAAAAAGAAAGGTATTATTGAAATGATAATATAAATTGTGCTTATGTGTGCTATAAGCAAAAAAATTAAAAACAATGGTAATACGGTGAAATATGTTATCATCATTAATTTAATTGTATTTTCAGGCAAGTCACTTCTGAAATACCGCCAATTCGCCAACGGCTCACCATACCAGATACATCGTTTCCAGTATTCTTTAAATGTCTGCCCTTGCTTCTCTTCATAAGCGACAGCATTTTCAACATACTCGAACCTGTATCCTTGTTCTTTAAGTTGAGGGAGTAATTTCATTAATTTATTTTCTAATTCCGCGTCCTCTCCAACTCTTAATTTCTCGTCAAATAATCCTATTATTTCATATAACTTTTTTCTTGGAGAAAAAATCAAATATCTCAACTCTTTCGGAATCTTACTTGCTACCATCACTCTATCATACAGGTCCACTAGTTTAGAAAAAAAAGAATTACTGCTGCTCTTTATACTTGCACTGGTGCTTACGCAAAGAATTTTATCTGATTTTGCATAACGTTTTGCTATTTCACTGATAAAATTCTCTGAAATCCAACAATCAGCATCGACAAAAACCACCACTTCTCCTTTTGCATTTAATATCCCTGCATTCCGTGCTGCACCCACTCCTTTTGGCTCTTGTTGTATTATCCTAAAAGGAAATGGGGAACGTTTCTGATATTCTTCTATCACACTCGTGGTCTCATCGTTTGAACTATCTATCACCACGACCTCTATGTTCTTGTAGGTCTGGGCAAAAATGCTGTCAAGGCATCTTCTGATGATGTCCTTGCAGTTCTTGCTGATTACTATGACTGAGACCAACAGGTTATTTTGCATAAGATTTAACCTCACATACTGTGCGAATTTGCTACTAGTTTTTGCCCCTTTCGTATATATTCAGGACGAGCTCTTCTAGTTGTTCTTTAAACACACGATAGTCGAATAGCTTTGCTCTCTCCATACAAGCTTCTTTGTACTTCTCAGGATTAGTTGACACTTCCTCGATGCTTTTAATAATCTCATTAACAACGGGAGCGGTTAATCTGCCAGTGATGCCATCCAACACAGTTTCCAAATATCCCCCCTCCTTTACCGCAACTACGGGCTTGCCAGAAGCCATTGCCTCGACTGCGGTTAACCCAAAATCTTCATCAATTGCAGTTGTTATATGGCCTTCACACCTCGAATATAAATCTTTCAACTGCTCTTCGCTGATATTACCAAGAAATTCAACGTTCTCTGGAGCAGTTGAAACGAGTTTCTTAGCATAGGTAGAACTAAAATCACCTACAATCTTCAGCCGTCTATGGGGCATTCCACGAAATGCCTCGATTTGTAGTCCAATCCTTTTCCAGGGGTGTATCCTGTTTACAGATAACCAAAACCCCTCAGAAGGTTTATATTTGTACGATTCCGTACGAGTCGGCGGATATATGACTATCGCTTCTTTTTGGTATGCCTTGTATATTCGATTTCTGACGTTATGAGAGTTGCAAGCTATGTTTTGTACGTATTTTTTAACGAAGTTTTGGTCTAAAAATCTATTAACGATGCACCAAATCTTGACCATCATTCTTCTGCTTGCAGTTCCTTGGGCATTAACGACGATGTGGTACATATCATAGAGCTCTCTCGGCGGCGTTTGGCAATATAGCAAATGGGGTCTGTGCTTTTTTAGGGGATACGAATTATCCACTGATACAAAAAAGTCGTAGTCATCTCTAAAATTGATTTTTTTAAAAAGTTGCCGACTAAAAATAGACGCTAATGCGTAATTTTTTGGCAATTTTTTATCCAACGATATAATGTTAATCTCACTTCCAAAGTGTCTTACAGTGGTTTTGCTGTAACTTGGCACTATCAGGTCTGCATTCAGCGCTTCGGCCATGCTCAATACTAGCCGCTCACCACCACCCACCTCTCTAATTCCACCAGCAAAAATAGCAATTTTCATATTGACACTCTCAATCATTTTTTGGTTTAACCATTATCCAATGCATATTCACCTGAAATGGTGTTATCTTTAAAAACTTCTCAAAAAATTCAGGTCGAAGGTTAAAGATGTATTTTAGCCAACGCCATCTCGGCATAAATTCAAATTCTCTCTTTTTAATGACGAATCGTGCTTTGCTGTAATAACTTAATTCTGATTTATCTGTGAAGTAATTCATCGTGAAGGCAGTAAAAAAATGTTTGTGTGTGGGATCAGCAAAAGCATTAAGGGAAGTGGCATGAGGGGCAGCAATCTTCATAATCCCACCAGGTTTCAACACTCGACATATCTCTTCCATTACCTTTACTAGGTCATCTACATGTTCCAACACATGATACGCTATTATCCCATCTACAACCTCATTTTTGAATGGCAGCGAAATATTGACGTCACAAATTATGTCCACAGATTTAGTCCTGACTTTATCTATACCTATATCCCCAACTTTATCATCACCGCACCCTACGTCAACTACGACTTTTTTCATCTCAACCTCTCAAAATAGTTTTTCATACTCATCCTTAATCTTTGATGCTATTACCTTTGGGTCAAAAGTACGCTCAGCCCGTTTTCTCGCTAACAGCCCGTATCTACTTCGTAGCTTTTCATCTTTGATTAACCTTTTTAACTCAGTATATAACGATAAAGGGTCATTAGGTGGTGCCACTATGGCTGCCTCTACAACGACCTCTGGGATTGCACCACACCAGGTCGTTACTATTGGGAGGCCGGATGCCAAAGCCTCCACAAATACCATGCCAAACTGTTCCTGCCAGTCTTTTTTTGGGATACTAGGAGCTACAAACACGTCTGCGAGGTTGTATATCAAAGGCAATTCACTATATGAGAACGTTCCTGCTATGTTCACTGATTCGGTTATATCTAGCCGGTTGATTATCTTTCTCATCCCACCCTCTTCTGCCCCCTCTCCACCAACAAAGACAAATTTTAAGGATTTCCCCCTTAACTCTGGGTCCGATAACAACCTTTTCGCAGCGTAAAGCACATCATACACCCCCTTCTCCCAAGCAAGCCTGCCTACGAATAAAATGACAAGGTCCTCATTTGTCAACTTAAACTTCTTCAAAAGTTTTTCATCTTTTTTTCGCGGTCTAAATTTATTTATGTCCACCGCAGCTGGGATAACTACTATTTTCTCCTCTGGAACGCCTTCGTATATTAGTGCATCTCTCGCTTGTTTGGTTATGGCAATGAACAAATCGGCATTATTCCTGACTTTTTCCTTTATCTTGTGCCTGAGGTTATGAGTAAACAACCACGTATTCTCTACAAAAAAAGGAATGTTCTCCCAACATGTTACGACCACTTTTGTTCCGTACTTTTCTTTGGCTTTGATTGCCTGATATGAAAAGGCGTGATAAGTCTCTACAACGTTGGCGATATCCATCGATTTCAGCTCTTTTTCCAGACCGAGCATGTGGTGGCGATAACCAATGATGCGGAATGGGTAATTCATAAGTACGTTGAATGGGCGACCAAATATGCCCTCGAGCGATCTTAACCCTTTCTTGGGCAGATTAATCTCATTTATGTTAGATTCATAGTCATTTGAATGATATACCGTTATATCCCAAATTTTAGCTAATGGATCGTAACTTTGCATTTCATATTGGGTCGGGACAGGGCCACGAATGATTGCGAGTTTCATATGAGCCTCATTTTAAATCTAATTGCGCAGTCGTTTTATCTGGATTAACTATTCATTATCATTATATAGGTTATTGTATTGGTATGTTAACTTTTTAAACCTAAAGACTATATCCCAGGTGACCTAATTAGTAAAAATTATAGGTAGAGAACACTTGATTTAGGTTATTACATGATCTCCATTATTATGCCGACATACAACGAGAAGGAGAACCTGCCTGAGATAGTGGATAGAATCTTCGGTGCTGGTTTATTCTTATTTCCATAACCGTTACTTATCAAGCGCTTTATTATTCTCGGTTGATATTTTAACCCGCTTTGCATTTGGGGAACAAAAACAATAATATATCTCTCGATATCTTGGAGCATAGTGACAATAGTTGTCGCACCGCAGATTTATCAATTGTACACAGGGGCGTTGGAAATACAGATATCTATACATGGCCGATTTAGCCTTGGTATTAATCGCCGGAACGCTATTACTTCGATATTTAAATGACAAATATCGATATGCAAAAATGGAAATGATCACCGCTACCACATTTGGTCTGGCTAGCATATGCTTGGCATTCGTTGTGGTGCGGATTTTTTAGATATTTTTATTTGTACGAAGAGACATCTCTCGAGTGCTAATCCAATAGGGACTTTGAAAGGAGACAATAACGTTATACCAAAATACAGAGCACACCTATGGAGGCGGGCATAATATGCTAAGAGAACTTATAATCTCAATGAGACCCAAGCAACAGTATAAAAATATCTTGCTATTTGTTGCTATCGTCTTCTCCTTAAACCTCCTGAACTTTCAAATGTGGCTCAACACGGTTGCAGGATTTGCCATTTTCTGCATACTCTCTGGAAGCGAATACATCATCAATGACATCATAGATGTAGAAAATGATAGAAAACATCCGACTAAGTGCAAACGACCGATTGCTTCCGGTGAGTTAAAAGCGTTCAATGCTCTGTTATTTGCGATAATATTGATCCTTATCGGTTTAGGAGGTTCGTATTTAATAAATACTCAATTTCTATTCATTTCGATCGTGTATCTGCTCTTAATATCATCTTACTCAATATTTCTTAAACAGCTTATCATCGTTGATCTGTTAGTCATTTCTGCTGGTTTTGTCATCAGGGCAGTTGCAGGATGTCTGGCAATTGGTGTTCTTATATCTCCTTGGCTTATCCTCTGCACCTTTTTACTTGCTTTATTTTTAGCACTTGGAAAGAGAAGGCATGAATTACTTTTACTGGGTGAAGAAGCAAAAACACATCGCAAAATTCTTGAAGATTATTCAACTGAGATGCTTGATCAGATGATCAATATAACAACTGGTGCGTTGATTATATCATATTCTCTATATACATTCCTCGTAGACAATAATTACATGATGCTCACAATTCCTTTTGCAATCTATGGTCTTTTTAGGTATATATTTCTGGTTCATGTAAAGAACTTCGGTGGTGAAACGGAAATGATATTTAAGGACAAGGGGATGTTGCTCAGCATGGTTTTGTGGGCTGTTTTAGTTGTGTCGGTTCTTTATGGTGTTCCGGATGTGGTGATGCAGATTGTGGGAGGGGGTTGAAGTGCCTTGGATAGAGCGGCTAAAAAAGTTTAGATCAAATTTAGGATTATGCGATAGATTGTTATTGCTTTTAATAACAGCAAGCTTCATTTTGAGATTATCATTGATTAATCAAGATATAAGCGTTATTTTAAATAAATTTTTACCAGATGATGCTTATATTTACTATACAGTAGCCAAAAATATTATTAATGGACGTGGGATAGTTTTTAACTATGGAATCCCAGCTAATGGCTTCCATCCTTTTTATGTTCTAATTTTAGTTCCTATTTTTAAATTACTTTATCCTTACGGGGTTAATCTTCCTATTTATGCTTCTCTGTTTATAATGACAATTTTTAGCCTAGGTACTTCCGTATTTGTGTATTTAATTGTAAGCAAACTTCTTAACAAAAAAGCAGGATTGTTAGCGGCTTTTATTTGGTTATTTAATCCATGCATACTTTTTGTATCTTTCATGGGGATGGAGACACCGATTCAAATATTTTTTATTTCCCTATTAACTTATTTTATTTTGACTAAAGAGGACAGAACTCAATTTTCTATCCACGAATCAGTGATTATTGGATTATTGGTAGGTATTATTTTCTTAAGCAGGATGGATGGAATTTTTATAGGAATTGGTGTAATTAGTGCACTTGCCATAAGAAAATTAGCTAAAAACAAGGGATTAGAAATAGCTAATTTAAAACGCCTTTTTAATTATAAAGAACCTGATTTGGTAATTATAATCCTAACAGCTTCTTTAACTATTTTGCCATGGGTGGCATGGAATTTAATTAGGGTGGGCAGAATAACCCCAATAAGCGGGGAAGTCCTGCGCATGATGAGATTAAGCGGGACGCCCTATTCTCATTTAGTAATTGGCTCGATTTATGTAACAGGAACATTTGTAGTCAACTTCTTTATGTATCCTCTATCATTAGTTTCATTATATGGGCCACTTGTAAAGCCTATTATTGGATTCTCGATTGTATTTTTAGCGTTGGGCGTTCCGTTTATAATCTTGATGCGAAAAAAAGACGATATACTCTCTAAACTAATTTTCTCCTTAGATTTTTTAGTTATTTCTTCTATTTTTTATTATGCTTTCTATTGGTTTTATCAACTGGGACTCAGAGGATGGTATTCATTATATACGAGTTTTTTAGTAACAATTACATTTTCAATTATGATAGTTCAAATAATTCAAAGAATCAAATTTAAAAAGTTTAAACAAATTGCGTATATTTTGTTGATGTGCCTTCTACTCTCCGCTTTTGTATCAGGGGGCATCATGACGTACAAAGAAGGGAACTACCCTCAAGAAAAATTAAAATGGGAAATAGCAAATTATCTCGATGAAAATATACCCTTTAATGAAACGATAGGGTCATTCAACACTGGAATTTATCAATATTATACAAAGAACCATGATGTTATAAATTTAGATGGAGTTATGAATCCTGAAGCCTATCAAGCGATGAAGGATGGAAATATTGAGATGTATATCTTGGAAAAAAATATTACTTATATTGTCGATGACCCCTCAGATGTTGAAAAACTAAATCGTTCTATACTTGATCTTGAACTCATAAAAACGTTTGAAATGCCTTATTACTCTTATAAAGATGGAGAGGGAATGAAGATATCTAAACTTTTCAAAGTGGCGCCTGTAAAAATGCCGGGACAAAAATAAAATGGAATACGATCTCCACATTCACTCAAAATACTCACACGATGGCGTATTAGAGCCAGAAAAAATCGTAAAAATCGCAACAAAAAGAGGTTTGGATGGCATTGCAATAACGGACCATAACACAAGAAAAGGAGGATTAAAAGCAAAGGAATACGAAACAGATGATTTTAAGGTGATAGTGGGCTCTGAAATAATGACGGAAAAAGGTGAGATAATTGGTCTTTTTCTTTCTGAAGAGATTAAATCAAGAGACATTCAAAGTGTTATTTCTGAGATTAAAGAGCAAAATGGTGTTGTTGTAATCCCTCATCCTTTTGATAAATTAAGGCGTTCTACATTTCGCCCTACAAAAGAAGATGTTAAGTTTATAGATTGTGTCGAAGGTTTTAATTCGAGATGTGTTTTTCAAAAATACAACAAGAAAGCGGTTGAATTTGCGATAAAGCATAATTTAACGATCGTCGCTGGTTCTGATGCTCATTTTTTAAACGAAATTGGAAATGCCGGGATAATTACAGAAACAGAAGACATCAGGGCAGCGATTATGACAAGGGACGTAAAAATGTTTGGTAAAAAATCCTCAATCACAAATCATGTCGGAACGAAAGTATCAAAAGTGATAAGAAAATATAGGCATCTAACCCCTGAAGTGCTTAGGATATGAGGGTGCGTAAACATGAAAATATTACTTGTAAATCACCACGACATAGGAAACATAAATACAAGACTGCCTAAAAGCCTAAATCTGGCGCAAGGAGTTTATCCCCCGCTCGGAATCGCATATATTGCTGCTGTGTTAGAACAAGGAGGGTACAGTGTAGGCATTTTAGACAGTAAAGCATTGAATCTCACTACCGATGAAACTAAAACTCAAATACTACATGAAAAACCAGATATAGTTGGAGTGACTGCAATGAGCTCTACAGTGAAGGGGGCATATGAAGTTGCAAAAATGGCAAAAGATATTGGTGCAACTGTTGTAGTCGGCGGTCCGCAATTATCCGCGTACCCAAAAGAGACACTATCGTATGACTTTATTGACTATGGTATCATTGGTGAAGGAGAATATACCACGCTTGAACTGGTTCAAGCAATAGAAAATGGGGCAGATGCAAAAAAAATTAAAGGATTAACGTATAAACACAATGGAAAAATAATTGTAAACGAGCCTAGAATAGTTGATAATTTGGATGAGTTGCCCTTTCCAGCAAGACACCTGCTGCCAATGGAAAAATACCACTGTGTAATTACTGCTGCCCCCTTCACAACAATGATTTCTTCAAGAGGGTGTCCGTATAAATGCGGTTTTTGTTATAAACAACCATCAGATAAAAAAGTAAGATGGAGGAGTCCAAAAAATATTGTGGATGAGATGGAACATCTAATTGAAAAGTACAGAATAAAAGAAATAATGTTTTATGATGATTCAATAGCAATTAGAAGAGAGCATATGGTTGGAATTTGCAAGGAAATTATTGATAGGGGGATAGATACTCGGTGGGAATCACCTGTTCGCGTAGACAATGTCGATGAAGAATTGCTAAAACTGATGCACAAAGCAGGATGCATTAGACTGCGATATGGCGTTGAATCAGGGGACGAAGGTATTTTGAAATTGATGCGAAAGGGTGTTTCAATATCTAAAATTAAAAAGGTATTTAAATGGACGAAAAATGCTGGAATAGAAACATTTGCCTATTTTATAATAGGCTATGCAACAGAAACACATGAGACAATAAGAAAAACAATAAATTTAGCAAAAGAGTTAGATCCCGACTGGGTAATGTTCACGGCTGCTACACCCTATCCACATACAAATTTATATGAGTTAGCGAAAGAGCAAGGATTGGTGAAAGAAGATTACTGGAGCGAATTCACTCTTGGAAAAAGGGACGACAGGCTTCCCTATTTTGTAGATGATGCAGAAAAATGGGTTGCAAGGGCATATAAAGAATTTTATTTAAGACCAAGATTTGTATTGAAAAAATTATGGAAAATGCGGTCATTAGACATGATGAGAAAGTACATTAGGGGCGCATATGGAATTGTTTTATTTAAAATGAAATAATGATGTATGGCAAAAGAGGATAGACTTAAACTACCTGCGTGGGTAGCAGGTGGGGAATTTGAAAGGAAAAATACCAACAACATCATTGCATAAAAATTGAGGTCAAGTCAGTGAAAAAACAAACTAGTTCGGTATTAGGAACCGCTCTGTTGTTAGCCATCACTTTGTATGATCGAATGGCGTTCCAAAAATCTCTTCCAAGGACCTTAACTCCTTCTTTGGTAGATCGACGATGCTAACATCACTAAAATGGTCATTGGTGTAATACGCTGTGATATCAAAATACTTTTTTAGTAGCTCGTAGCTCTGCATTTCGGCCTTGTCTAGCATTGGTCCTCTGATTATTGCGATTTTCATATATGCCCCTTTTAAATTTTCTGTAAAACTACTGCATCTCCTTTTTTATATACAGTGGCAAAGTTGTCAAGATTTATTTTTGCTTTGCTTATATCTAAAACTACCACAATATCTCCCTTTTCTGCTGTTGTCGCCCATTCTTTAAATTTAGCTGATATGTCAACTCCATGTATTAGCTCTGGAGAACTCGGCGGATGTTCAGAAGCAACATAAAACCAGAATGATTGAGGCGTTTCCGCAAAATATGTCAGATTACTAGCAGGCAAATTATTCTTGCACCATAATGCCGCGTCATACTGGTCTGGCGCTATCGCAAGTTCCTGATGTCCTGTTGCCCTTACGCCGATTGACATGACTTGCCCCGCACCAACAACAGTAGCTATTAGTGCTATTATAAATATTGCTTTAAACGCAGTAGAATCTTTTAAAGAACGAGTAATATTAAAACGAGATATAAAATCTTTTAATCCTGTAAAGAAGAAGATTGCGGCTGGATACGATAGCAGATAGTAATGTTTCGCGTATACCTGTGCCCTAACGTCAAAAACAAGAACGTTCATAAGAGGTATAAATGTTAGTAAGAGCGAAGCAAAGAAGAACAATAGTAATAATCTATTTTTTTTATCAACAAAACTTTTTATCGCACCGAATATAGAAATTGCAAAGAACAATGTGCAGGCGTTATTAATCGTATCAAAAATGAGTGTATGTGATTCCTGGACTCGTATGCCGAAGAAATCAAAAGGTAAAAATCTTATATATGTCCAACCCCTCCCTAAACATGGTTTTACCCACTCCAAAAGTGTAAATAAATACGCTGTAAAAACACCAAAAATCAAAGAGAATACGAAAAAATGAATCATTTTATTCTTTTTTGAAATGTCAGTCATAAACATCAAGACTAAGAGGAAAGTTACGCCTATGATTGACATCCAAGTAGTATAAGTAAACATGATTGCGATTCCTACGAGAATCACTGGTAACAATCCCGATATATTTGGATTTTTAACATAATCCATGAGCAGCCAGACAAATACAACGACAAGGAATATACCGAATACCTGTGGCCACCAGCCCATTACCCGCAGCATATACATGGGAAGGTAAAACGCTAAAACAACAAATGCGGGAAAGAGCCCGTAAAACTTATCTCCTGCTTTTGACTCAACTACCATCCCGTACAGCATAGCTGCGGTCAAGGCTGAGAAGAAAACGGCGAAAGGGTAAATTATAGTTATTGGATCAAGATTAAACAATCTTGAAATGAAGGCAATATTTAAGTGTGTCCCAAACGGATAATTGTTTAACCCCGGAAATAAGGTATATGCTGGTTTGTCTCCAATTAGCAATGAATTGTGCTCTGTAATGAATTTAGCAATTGCAAAATGCTGGAATGTATCGCAATTTCTACCAACAGGGAAAAACGAAGGCAGTGCTGGGAGAATATGCACCAAAAATCCAGTAGCAAGTATAAGAATAAACCCAAGCGTAAATTTTTTATCTACTTCAACATCCAAGCGTAGATGTCGTCCATTCTTTAATAACAATATTCCTACAACAAGCAAAAATGCGATTACAGTGTATCCAGAAAATACCGGCATGCCGAAACGATCGAAATAGTAGCCGAATAGCATCATCAGCGACATGAATATCGTAAATGTAGATGTGAGAAGTTTAACTAAGGGCTGCCTATCATAAGCGGACTGAATAATGAGATACGAGGCAACCAATCCTGTTATTAGTATTATCGATTCAAGTAACATCGTTTCCCATAAGGTACATTGATTTATTAAACCCTTTCTACATATGTTATATCTGTAAAGCCTCAAATGCCGATATACATGGGTAATGCCCAACTATACACGCTAAGCGTGTTTAGGTAGATTTACCAAAGAATCAAAGAGTTAAGAGTTGACATCCTTGAAACAACGAATAAATTCAATATTAAAAACCATCCTGACAATCGCCATCACGCTCGCGATTTTCTACGCACTTTTTGCTAAGATAGACTTTTTCTCGGTCGTAGACGTGCTGGTGCATTCCAACCCGTTGTATCTACTTCTGGCATTAGTGCTCTTGATTATATACATCCCAATCTTAGTGAAACGGTGGCAAATTATCCTAAAAATAATGGGTTATAAGATTCAATACAAGGAGTGTTTTCACCTGATACTGGGCGCCCTACCTCTTACCTCGGTGACACCATCAAAATCAGGAGATGTTATCAAAGCATATTATTTAAAGGGTAAAGTGCCGATTAGCAAAACAGTTGGCAGCGTGCTAACCGAGCGAATTTTAGATGTCTCTTCACTTGTTTTGTTCTCTCTAATCGGCATGCTATTCTACCAGAGATTTGAGTTAGCGGGCATCGCACTTATCATTCTTATTGGCATTATCGTGATATTCTTTGTTTCTCAGATTGATCTCCACTTCCCAATAAGAAAATCATGGAATGATAAATTACGAAATGTCATTCTTTCCACGAAAATGCTGATGAAAGATAAAAAAGCGTTTTCAGCCACTATGTTATGCTCTCTCTCAATCTGGTTCTTGTCAATAGTACAAACGATGATATTTTTCTATGCAGTAGGAATCAAAATCCCTTTGTTGTTCACGATGGCCAACATCCCAATAGCGATTTTCATTGGCATGATGCCGGTTACTGTGGGCGGCATGGGCACAAGAGATGCTGCAATTATTTTTCTATTTTCAGAATATGCGGGACCGAGCGAACTGCTAGGTGTAGGGATATTGTTTTCACTATTCAGATATTGGTTGCCCTCTCTAGTAGGAATTCCATTTATGAGGTCAAAAATGCTCATGTAAAAAGTTTCAAATAGATCGTAAATTTATGTAATAGGACATCATCATGAAAAGATTCATAAGTGTAGTAATCGCCAATTACAATGGAAGTAAGACGATAGCCTCGTGTTTAGAGTCAATATTAAATTCTAATTATGATGATTTTGAGGTAATTGTTGTCGACGATTGCAGTACAGACAACTCTGTGCAGATAATTCGCGGATTTAATTGTAAATTAATAGAACTAGAGGAGAACAAGGGGCCTGCATATGCTAGAAACGTTGGTGCAAAGGCATCTAATGGGGATATAATGCTATTCACAGATTCTGATGTTTGCGTTAAAGACGACACTCTTAAGCTAATGAACGAAACTTTTGAGAGAAAACCTAACATCTCCTCTGTTGTTGGTTTACCGGATAAAAATTGTAAATTTAGGAACGTGTCAAGTAAATATTTCAATTTACGGATATACTTTAATCATGTCAATCTGCCAGACTATATACCCATCTTATACGGGACTATTTCAGCGGTTAAAAGAGATGCTTTTTTTGACGTAAACGGATTTGATGTGCATTTTAAAACAGCAGGAGTTGAAGATAATGATCTCGGATATAGATTGTCTGCCAAGAATTACAAAATTTATTCCAACAAGATAATCCAAGTGAATCATTACAAGTACATATCTTTTTTCGGCCTTATGCGTAATGATATATTAAGATCGATGGACAGGGTTAAGATTATGCTCAGAAAGAGATTTGTAAAAAAGATCATAACAGAGAAGAGATTTATTAGCACACCAATGGCACAAATAGTTTCAGCACTTATAATTCCGTTTTTGGTTTTCAGTTTGTTTGGATTATTTTTTAACTTATTTTCAGCCGTAGTTATCGCTTTATTACTTCTGCTTTTTTTAAAGTTGAATTTTGATTACTTAGTCTTCGTCTATAATGAAGAGGGGGTTTTGACATCGTTACAATTTTACTTTTTGATGTTGATTGATATGTTCTGTGTAAATATAGGTTTATTTCTTGGCATCATTAGTTATATTATGGGGGAGGAATATTGAGAAGATTGGACTATTTACATTTTGTCGATCGATATTTCATCAAGAATTATCCTGTAGAGATTACTTTTTTTGTTACGAACAGATGCAACTTTCGTTGTAAACATTGCTTAAATTGGCAAAAAATCGAGGATCGTAAAGGAAGAGAACTTTCTATAAGTGAGATTCGGCAAATTTCTAAAACTATGAAGCCATTTTTACGGCTTTTGATATCGGGCGGGGAACCTTTTTTAAGGGAAGATTTAAGCGAAATATGTAAAGTTTTTTACGAAAATTGTAAAATCAAACACATAACTATACCAACAAATGGTTTTTTAACATCGAGAATAGTAGAGGTTACTGAGCAGATTTTGAGAGATTGTAATAACGCATTAGTTAATGTAAGCCTGTCCTTAGACGGTTTATACGAAAAACGCGATCAAATTTGTGGTGTAAAAGGTTCCTTCAAAAAGTTCGAAGAAACGTATCATGAGCTCACAATCCTTAAAGATAAATACCCAAATTTAGGAGTTGGCGTAATAACAACACATACACATGACAATCAAGAGAACCTTAAGGAGATATTTGAATATGCCTTAAATGTATTAAAAGTTGACAATTTTGGGTATAGCCTAGTTAGGGGCTCTTTGAAATATCCTATCGAAACGAAAGTTGACATCAATTTGTATGAAGAGATGGCCGAATTAATAAATAACTCAGTGAAAGAGAAAAAGGGCAAATTAAACTTCCCATTTTTTAAAATGTTTTTAGCAAAAAGGGCTTTGTTATATAAAACAGTTATTAAGACCTATAAAGAAAAAAAATGGCAGATACCCTGCTATGCAGGGAGGTTAAGAGCAGTATTTGACGAAATAGGAAATGTTTACCCATGTGAGACTTTAATGCTTGATAAAAAAGAGCAGTTTTCGTTTGGGAATTTTAGAGATCACAATTATGATTTTAACAGGATTTGGTTCTCTAAAAAAGCTAGTGAAATTAGAAAAAAGATCGTCACGAGTAAATGTTTTTGTAGGCACGAATGCGATCTAACTATCAACATACTTTTTAATTTGAGATTACTGCCGACATTGATCAGAGAGTGGATACGTATAAGGTAAAAGGGCGGGCTACATTCGTACGTCGTTCTAAGCGATACTTCAGCGAACGTTTCCGTTCTCGCCCTTTGTGATATTCAATCGAGAGAACTCCTTTCTTCATCATCACCTTGTAGTCAGTGCTGCAACAATCTTAATCCAGCCTTTGCTTTCCTCTTGAATTCGTCAAAAGACCTAACTTTCAGCAACCCTTTTATTATATAACTGGGTCGTATATAAAAACTCTTGTAGGCGTATTCTAACAACTCGATAAGCTCTTCTCTATCAAAATTTTCATCCCATATTTCTGGAACAAAATCTTGGGTTGGATTTACTGCGAAATTTCTCCAATAATCCTCAAACACACCTTGTTCCAATCCCATATGATACAAAGGCGTAGCTGGGAAAGGTGTCGTAATTGAGAAATGAACGTAATCTGGTTGCAATCTCTTAGCGTACTCTATCGTATTTATGATTTCTTCTCTCGTCTCGGTTGGTGAACCAATCATGAAGTACGCGAGAATGTCAATGCCCACTTCTTTGGTCATTTTAAAGGCTTTTTCTACTTGTCGTAAAGTTATGCCTTTCCTCAGGATTTTTAATATTCTCGGATTTGCGGACTCAACTCCATAGTGAATTCGTTCACATCCCGCCCTCTTTAACGCCCTCAACATTTCCATATCAACTGTATTCACCCTTGCTCGTATATCCCAACCAACATCAAGACTTCTCTCTATAATAAGGTCACAAATATCGATAACTCGTTGCCTGTCAATGGTGGATGTGTCATCATACAACAAGAACTCATGTATGCCCATATTTACACATTCTTCCATCTCATCCACGACATTTTTAGCAGAGCGAGCTCTGAACCTCTTGCCAAGGTGTGGGCGGTCACAGAAAAGACATTTGTACGGGCAACCTCTACTCGTCATCATTGTTGTTACCGGAGCCCTTTTGGCTAGCAATGAATTATATCTATTGACCTTGGTCAGATGCCTTGCAGGGAATGGAAGAATGTCAAGATTCTCGATTAAATCTCTCTGTCCGGTGTTGATAACTTTGCCATTATGCTTAAAGACTATCCCTTTTATCTTTCTTAATGCTTTGTAGCTCTCGATATTTTGTATGAGCTCGGTGAACGCTATCTCCCCCTCACCAAACACAAGAAAATCCACCTCTGGCCGACGTATACTCTCCTCTGGGTAGATATTCACATGTGGTCCACCTAAAATGACTTTTATATTATTATCCACATCTTTGATGGCTTTAGCAGTGAGCATTACGTCAATCAATGTAAAAGTTGTTGTTGTAATTCCGACGATGTCTGGTTTTCGTTTTTTAATCTCGTTTTTGAGCCTATCGCATCTAACCTCCTCTGCTAACATATCTAAAATTTCGATCTTATAATCTGTATGTTTTTCTGCATATGAGGCGACATACATAATGCCCAGTGGTGGGCTATACCCACGCTCCTCGTCGACATACGTGGGTATGTTTGTGGTAATCATGTTGTCGATGGGTGGATTTATTAATAGGACCTTCATTCATGCTCGCTCCTTCTGACGACCAAGTCTGCAAGCAGACCGAATAAGGCAATCTGAATCGATGCAACTACTAAAACGATTGTTGCGACGTCCATGAATCGTCCGAGGACGAACGTTGAGTAGGCAAAAACGAATATTGCTGCGAAGAATAGCGCAAGACCGATCGGCAGAAACACCTTTAACGGATTGAAATACGTTATAGTCCTGATGATTAGCGATGTGAAACCAAGGGTATCCCTGACCGGGCTAATCTTGGATTTCCCTTTCCGCTCGTAGTAATCTATTGGAACGTATTTTATCAGATAATCATTACTCAGATAAGCAAGAGTTATGGTAGCAGTAAATGAAAATCCAGAGGGGAGTATGTTGAGAAACTGCTCAGCGGTCTCCTTTCTGAAAATTCTCATGCCCGAGTTCAGGTCGGGTATTTTAGTTTCTGCCAGGTAGTTTGCCAGTTTGGACAGGAAAAATTTGGCAGGTCTTCTAGATAATGGTATTTTTGCCTTCTTGTTAATTCTTGCACCAACGACCATGTCATAATCATCTTTGTATTCGAGGAGTTTTGGAACTTCTTTCGTCGGATACGTGCCGTCCGCATCTGTAATGAGGATGAATTCGCCATTTGAATGCCTGATGCCGGTCTTTAACGCCGCACCATACCCCTTATTGGCGGGGTGTTGCACTAGAATTATGCCTTTTTTTCCTCTCACCATCTCTGTGGTATTATCCTCTGAGCCATCATCCACTACTACGATCTCGTATGATATTCCGATATCGGACATAACTTTCTGCAATTCATCCAACACGTTGCTGATGCCGTGTTCTTCATTGTATGCTGGAATGACCACTGATAATTCTATATCGCTCATCATACCCCTCTGTACCACTCAACAAACCTTTTGACACCCTCTTCTATAGATATCTTAGGGCTGTAACCTAAAAGCCTTTTAGATTTGGAAATATCCGCATATGTAATCGGAACATCCCCCAGTTGTTCTGGCAATTGCTTGATTTTTGCCTTTTTGCCCAGATTTTCTTCAATCAGGGAAATTAGATATCGAAGTTCAACCGTCTTTGAATTTCCCAGGTTAAATATTTCGAAGTCAAATTTTTTGTTCAAAGCATTCATTGTGCCATCGATGATGTCGGTGATGTATGTATAATCTCTCTTCGAAGACCCATCGCCATACATTGGAACTTCTTTGCCCTGGTCGATTAGTCTGGTAAATTTATGTATGGCCATCTCTGGCCTCTGTTTTGGTCCATAGACCGTGAAAAATCTTAAACAGGATATTGGTATGTCATATAGGTGGCTGTAGGTGTAACAAAGCAGCTCGCCCGCTCTCTTGGAGGCTGCATAGGGAGATATGGGTTTCACCAGACCATCCTCACTGAATGGGATTTTATCGCTAATTCCATACACAGAAGATGATGAGCCGAAAATGAAGTGCCTTATGTCGTGCTCTTTACTCAGTTCCAATAGGTTTAGCGCTCCTTTAATATTAACATCTTCATATGACAAAGGGTCTTGAATGGACGGTCTGACTCCTACCTTGGCAGCCAGATGTACGACCTTATCAATTGCATCCATTCGAAAGATTTTTTCCATTTCCTTTTTGTTTCTGATGTCTGCCTCAATCAAGATGCAATTGGGCTGATCTAAAAGATATTCGATGTTCTTCCTTTTGATGTCTGGCGAGTAATATGGGTCAAAGTTCTCCAGGCAGATGACCTCGTGACCATCGCTCAGCAATCTTTCACATAAATGTGAGCCTATGAATCCCGCTCCGCCGGTTATAAGGCATTTCATGATTTCACCATAAGACGATTTTTAAGTACCTTTGACAAAACTTCTAAACCTCTTTTTGGGTTTGTTGCGCCTTGTTTCAACATCCAGCTTATCGGGCGATGCCAGTAGGGCATTTCAAAATAGACGAATATTCTTTGTTTAGCCTCTTCGAAAACCTTCTTAAATTCGTCCTTACTAACAGAGTCGTCCAGCAGCATCGGATTATCTACGTTGCTGTGGTCAAGCTCGTTCCAGTCCATGTCATCACTCACCACACCCTTCTGTTTTGCAATCTCCCATATCTCGGTTCCTGGAAATGGCGTCGTCACAAAAGCCCATATCAGATTTGCATCATTCTCTTTCATAAAGTCTATGAGGTCCAGTGTTTGTTTCATATCGTCTAAGGTCTCCCCCGGACTGCCAAACATCAGACTTCCAAACACCTTGAACCCATGTTTCTTGCACATCTGGATGGCTCTTCTGTTTTGCTCAACGGTAACCGTTCCTTTTTTCAAGTACCCGAGAGTTTTGTCGCTACCGCTCTCAAAGCCAAAGCCCACAGCCTTCACGTTGATGTCTTGGAGAATCTCACATAGCTCATCATCTACCAAATTGGCACGCGATTGACAGGAAAATTGCACTTTTTCGGTAACCCCCTCCTCTTTGAGTACCTCTGCTATCTTTCTTAACCTCTTTTTATTATATGTAAACAGGTCATCCCATACCTGTATCGAATCGACATGGTATTTGTCAACAAGCTCTCTCACCTCTTCACAAACGTGCTCCATGGAGTGGGCCCGTACCTTCTGCCAGAATACCGATGTAGAGCAAAAGACGCAATGATACGGACAACCTCTTGTTGTGAGTATGTGCGCCTCTTGCCCCATTTCGTTGGTGAAAAAAATCGGCATCAGCTCAAAGTATGAAGGATCTAAAAAAGACCTATCTGGAATTGGAATTTTATCTAACGGCGTAATTAACTCTCTTCTCTCGG
>JABUBM010000050.1_pt1 | contig 24968 bp, 22 predicted proteins | sample 7240321 | NCBI WGS metagenome assembly JABUBM01 (sample SAMN07256344, study PRJNA390944) | subsurface metagenome | isolation source: Methane hydrate marine sediment | place: Pacific Ocean: Eastern North Pacific, ODP site 1244 | collected 2002
CCCATCTGTAACCATGTTTGTATCAGGAGCCTGATTGGAGCACGCTGGATTTCTCAGTTTGAAGGGGACTCTTATAAGATAGATTGCCTGCCGGTGGATATGCGCTGGTGTCCGTTTGAGTTAGGCAAAGACGGCCTAAAGTGGGCAGCACCGAAATCCACTCGCAGTAAGGCAAAAATCCTTTCAGAATATGGGATAGAGATTACCGAAGATGAGGTTGAAGTAACCGATTTTTGGGATAGTGAAAAGAACGAGGTATATCTTGGCAAGGACTTGGCTCCGGGGTGGCCAAAAAAGCACGGCTTCGGTTATCCCCCCTTCGTGATAGTAATTCCCTCTTCTGGCTTTATGCTGAGGGATAAAGGTTGGATAGAGCATGAGGCTGAGGATTTATTCTTCATGAATCGGGCTTTATATGAGGAGCGCAGTCGTCAAATGTCTATTGAGCAAACTTTAGGCATGGATGTGCTTTTCCCTCCCTATGAACAGGAAACGGAAGAGTCTGGGACGGCAGCAGATAAGCCACCCAAAACTGGAGAAACAACAAAGGTCAGAAAGGGTGAACTGCACAAGCTTCTTCCCAGGGGAGACATAACCAATGCCTTCCGTGCCAGCCGTGCTGATATTCAGAGGGACTTACAGATGGGCGGTGTCAATGATATAGACCTGGGCAATGTGAGCCAAACAGTGTCAGGGGTGTGGATTACTGAGCAGTCAGAGATACGCAATAAGCTAATTAAACCCAGATTAAAAGCCTTGGCTGCGTTCCGTCAACAGTCAGCCCGGATGATGATTGACCAGTATATCAAGCTCAGTGAGAAGGCTAAAAAGAGTAAGTCTGAAATCTCAATCGGTGTTGCTGGCCGGAAGCGTAAGTATACTGCCCAGCAACTAGGAGACCCTGGCACCTACACTATAACAAACCAATTGATGTCCAAAAGCAAGAAGCAGGAAATTGTTAATTTGGCAATGTTTCAGGCAGCTCGGGGAGAATTACCGCTAAGGGTGAGGCTGACCGATATTCTAATGGCTGACGACCCAGACGGGATAATGCGGGAGCTTGACATTGAACAGGCTCGCCGTGCTGACCCAGCCCTAGCCCTATTTGAGATGGCTGTTAGATATGCTGAGGATGCGGAAGAGCTGTCAGGGCTCGATGCCGAGAAGAGAAAGATAGAATCAATGATGCTGACCGAAAGAGGATGTGCAATTATTAGACAGCGAGCCCAAGTGCAGCAACCGTTACCAGAGGAAGCAACTGTTCCGCAGGTAGAAGGTAAGGAATCTGGTATTGAGAAGATAATGCCTTTACTAGGGGGAGGTAGACTAGGCGGTGGTAGACAACGTGAGGCACCGGAGGAGGAGATTTAGAGGAGCTGGTGTTGGTTATTAAGCATACCTTCAAGTTCCTGAATACGCTTAGCTTTAGCTTGGAGAAGAAGGTAATGCTTCTTGTTGGGCAGGGCTTGCAGATTTACAGGTCTATTGTCGTCTGGTATTCCATTAAGATGGTGAATAATCCAGCCTTTAGGCAAGCGTTTACCGTGTGCTTGTTCCCATACAACGATATGTTCAAGGACATAGCCAGTTTTATGTGCTCTGGGGTGGTCAGGTTTAAGAATAAGAATATAACCAGCCTTATTCTTATTGCGCCCCCCTCCCCAACTGGGATTTCTTTCTCTACAGCTAGATTTCAGGACATCCATTTTGCCTTCTGCCCAACGCAATTTTGTATCGCAGGACTTACACCGTATACTCTCACCTGATTTCTTCTTTCCACAATCAGGGCATATATGCGAAAGTATTGTTCTATGTTGATACATACATTTTAAACAGCGCTGAGCATATTTGGTGATAGGCTTACCGCAGTCTATGCAAGTATTAGTTTTATTGTTGGTCATAATACTATTGTATCATATTGTCATTTGGGTGTCAAGGAGATTGAAATATGAGTAAAATTAAATGGGATAAGACCGATGTTATACGGAAGTTCCAAGAGGCCATGTCACCTGAACAGTCCAAGACTGGGCAGAGGTCAAATGTGCTCAAGACCTTACTGGATAAGGCAAAACTCAGAGGAGCTAAAGGGACTGCTAGATGAATAGCAACAATGACGATAGTATCACCAAGGTATTGCAACGTTATGGCACATCTCTAGCCGAAACGAGGCTGTTGATGCCCGAGCTGACTGAGGCTATCAAGAGGCAACGGGCTGTAAAACCACCAACTTTCCCTCAAGTGCCCCAGCTCTTTACTGCTGAAGAGATAAAAGAGTTTGGTGTGGAGCTAGAGGCTGGGTGGATGCTGAAGCTGACCCCGGATGAAACAGAGATTGGCTTTTCTCAAAGGCTCATTAGTCCCCAGGGTGAGGAGTTGTCCTTTGAAGATGTCTTTATATCACCGGAGGGAAAGTGGGTTACAAGGGCGGAGATGGAAGCACAGTATGCCCCGGCAGTAGGGATTGAGCCAGAACTGGATGAGCTTGTAACATCCTTTAGTGAGGTGGTTGCTAGTATAACCGATTTAGAGCAGCGACTTGCCGTGGCTGTTGGACCCCCAGAGCGGGATAGACTTGAGATGGAATTGCGCGCTGCTAATACTGAATTTGAGGAGTTTTTTCAAGGGTTAATAGAAACAGGGCGAACAGATGAAACCGAAGTCTTTTTGAGGGCATTAGGGGCTAGTGAGGCACAGATTGAGGAGTTCTTTGGGGCACCTGCGCCTGCTGGTCAGCCATTCTCTTTTGACCTTCTAAAAGGTATTGTTCCCGAGGCAACTCAAGAGCAATATGATGAGATAGTAGCCCAAATAAATAGATTTTGGCGCACTGACCCTGTTGAGGATGTAGCGCGTGGGCATCTAGGGGTATATTGGCGTTACCGGGTTGGCTGGGATTTAAGTGATGCTGATATAGACATTCTGGCTAAAGCAATGGCTGAAAGCCATAGGCTTAGATTTGCGGGAACTGACCCTACTTTGTGGACTAAAGCCACCGCTTCTTTTCAGGCAGGGGTGGGCGACCTATTAAGCAATATGGGTTGGTTGATGGAATGGATGGGACGACCCGAATCAGAGTATCAAGGTTGGAAAGACCTTGGTCAAATATACCAATCAACCTATATGCCACCAGCTAATCCACAGGAATTTACTTGGCGAAGTTTATTAGACCCTGAATGGTGGGCGACATCAGTAACCAGGGCAGTGCCTTTTACTTTATCTTTGATACCAGCGGCATTGGGGGGTGCTTATGGTGGGGCAGCTATAGCGGGGGTACTAGGGTTAGGAAAATTCGGAACACTTATCTTGGCTTCCATTGGGGCTGGGGCAGTATCAAGACCAATGGAATCGGCAATGGAAGCTGCTGGAGTATATGAGCAAGCGTATGAACGAGCGATTGCCGAAGGGCGGTCTGAGGAAGAGGCTATTGCTGAAGGTAATGCTGCGGCTGATAAGGCTTTCCGAGAAGATATGGCACTGGTAGGGATGGATGTTGGCGAATTTGCTATGGCTTTCTTTCCAGTTAAAGGGGGAGGCTCGGCAGTTAAGCACATACTTCTCAGGAGAATAGCATCGGCTGGGGGCAAGATAGTTACAGTGGGAATAATGGAAGCTGCCGAAGAGGGGTTTCAAGATATGGTGCAGAGAAGGGCACTGGGTGAAGAGGTGGCATTAGACCCACAAATGACTGAGGCTATGGCAATCGGATTTATCTTTGGTGCTGGTATGGGTGGCACCGGTGCTGTTTACGATACTTTGATAAAACGAATTAAAAATGATATGAGTCCAGAACTATTATCTGACCTTGAGCGATTTAAGTCTGAAGGTATGGCACAGGGATTAACAGAAGACCAGGCTGAGTTACAGGCGCTTGATAAGATAGCTGAAACCCCAGAAGGGGCGGCAAGCATTGAAGAAACGATGCTGGAGATAAGGGAGAAGATAAAAGAGATAGAAGTTAAACCTAAAGAGCTTGAGCTTGATGTCTTTATGGAAATCCCAGAGTCACCGAATATTGTTGAAGGTGTTATGGCTGATAGTTGGCACAGAACCGTATTGCAGAAAGTGGGCAAAGTGCCACCTATTAAAAAGGTCATTGAGTGGGGACTGGGCACTAGGATATTGGTCAACAGGCAGTCAGAAGCCATAGAGGACATAGTGGGGCAAGGTAAATTCCTTCACACCGAGATACTCAGGAGAGGGGAAGGCAGTCGGTCCCTTGTGTATTGGACACTGTTTAATATAGACCCAAACCCGGTTAAGCTGTTCGGTTTCAACAAACAAGCTGTTTCTACGAAGGTAAAGCCGTTGACTAAAGAGGCTGATGGTACGCTGGAGGATATATTTACTCATCCTGAGAGATATTCCCTGACTTGGAAGCAGATGCAATATGTAACCAAGGTGCATCAAATAAACACTTTAATACTAAATATGCTTAGGAAAGAGGGAGTAGCCCCTGATGTAGTCGGTGAGTCCTGGTGGGTGCATAGAGTTGTTGAGGGCAAGTATGACCCTAATGGCGAGTTACATAAGGTTAGAGGTAAGCCGGGAGTAAGGCACGGGCGTATAGGAGCTAAGGCAGCCTTTGAGATGCACAGGAAAGCTCCGACTATGGCAGAAGGTATTAGTTGGGGTATTCAATACGGTCGCAACCCAGCGGAATATGTCAGCACCTACATGGAGGAAGCATTTAAGAAGATAGCTGACGCCAGGTTTGAGAAGTATATTGCCGAGAAGTTGGAGCCATTAGCTAAAATGGGTGTTCTGCCTACAGAGGAATTATTGAGGAAATACCCTGAGATTGTGGAAAGGGCAATTATAACGGCTGAGGAATTAGCTGACGTTAACAGCTTTACCGATAAAATCAATAGGGCTATCAGGGGAGAGAGGATACCAGCGCAGACATTGAAGGCGATTGAAAGACGGTTCCCTGAGCTGGGTAAAAGATTCAAGGCATTGGTTGAGGCACCAGTAGTAGAGGTAAAGCAGTTAAGGGATTTGCTCACTCAACAAGCACGGACTATCCAGAATTTAACAAGGAGATTAGAGAAGGTCAAGGCAGTTGATGTTGAAGCGGTAAAGGCTGAGGCAACAGCTAAGGCGAGGGCTGAAATAGAGGCTGAAGTCGGGGTTGCTATACCCAATGAGCAGAAGTTGGCTGAAGCCTTCAAGATAATGGACTACGAGGATAGGTTGGCTTTCAGGTCTACGATGGAAAGCCTCATGGCTGAAGTTGAGCAGGTGATTGCTGAACAGGAGATGGAATATCGGGGCACTTTGGAATTCTTAAGGACTGACCCAGTGGCTACTTATCGAGGGCATATAGGCAAGAGGAAAGTATCGTTAATGGCAGTGCTTGAAAAGGGTCAATTCCCTGAATCGTTTACCCTTAAAGAAGCCGAGATGCTTCTGATGGGCAAGAAGCCCAAGACGGTGATTGAGGGGAGAGTGCCTAGAAGTGTTGTGATTGATGAGCTGGCTGACCATTTTAAGATGAGTGAGCAGGAACTCATTGACCATATAGAGTCTATTTATCAGCAGCAATTAACTGCTAAAGACCTTAAAGTGCTAATCCAGTTGGCTGATAACAGGCAGAATGCAATCAGGCGGATGTTGGGGATACTGGATAGCGTAGATACTGAGCCTGAGTTTATTCCGCAAGCTGAGATGGCTGTGCCTAGACCAGTGGAACCAATAGCTGAAGTTATTCCTTCTGGCTACGAGATAAATAAGGTCGCTGGAGTATACGACATATACCGTCCCGATGGCAAACTGATTGGCACTAGACCAACGGAAGCAGCGGCTATTAAGTATGTTCAAGGTTATGAGGCAGAATTTAAGCTAGCAATCCCGATAGCCGAACCGGGGATGCCTGAAATCGCAAGGATAGAACAGCTTGAGGCTGATTTAGCTAGGCTAGAAAAAGAGTTGGTAGAGAAGGCTAGACCGGCAGCCATAATTAAGAAGCAAATTGAGTCTGTCAAGGGTGAGTTAGCTAGATTAAGACCAGAGGTTGAGCCTGTTGAGGCTATTGAATTACGCTCATTGCATTATCACCCAGCTAGGACACAGGGGTTTAGAAATTCCACAAGAGCGGAAATTAAAGACTACCTCAATAGACTCAAAGAATTGGCAGGGAAAGAAGCTCCAAGTGAAGTCCCCAATATCAATGAAGCTATTAGGTCTCTTGATGTCGGCGATTTAGGAGCTGCTGGCGTAGCGGCGGATACAGCACTTAGTAAAATCCATAAGCTATACAAGATTCATCATCCTGAGTTTGAACTTGTCAAAGTCCCCAAGGCCGAACCGGGTATGCCTGAAGCTGGACTACAGCAAGATATATTTGGCTATCAAACACCAGTATTCCCCAAGGGCAAGGGTGAGGTTACTCAAATCTCAATGGATGACTATGCGAAACTGGCTGAAGTTTGGAAGAAGGCTGGTCTACCTGAAGATGCACTGCCGGTAGCCATAAAACCCAAAGTAGAAGGGATAAAGGGATTAGAGGCGGAGACGCAGTTTCTTAAAGTTAAATATGACATACCGCCAGTAGAATCGGCAGCCGAACGCAAGGCAGCACTGGAAGCCTTACGGAAAGAAGTTAGGGAACTAACAGAAGCAAGGAGAATGCCCTACTGGGAAGCCAAAGCTGAGCGAGCTTACAGGATGCAGCAAGTAAGCCAGCCCGGTATTGATGAGGGCTATATAATGCACCCCTTTGGTCAAGGTAGGAAATTTGACCAAGAATTTATTGACGCCTTTAATAAGTTCTTTGGGCACGACTCAGGACTAAAAGCACTCAGGGCTACGGCTGATGCTGCCGGCATATTGAGAATTCTAAAGGCTGCCCTAGACTTCTCTCAACCGATGATACAGGGAACACTACCTTGGGGTTTGGCACATTCTTACTTGGTAACTAATCCCAAGATAGGCGTTAGATTAGTGGGGGCTTGGTATCAATGTTTCTTCCAACAAATAGGAGCCTTTTTCAATCCTGGCATTATGGCTCATTTTATGGAGACAAGGCAGGATACAATTAAGCAGAGGATAGGCTTTGGTGGCAGCTCCAGGGCTGTATTCCTGTTTCAGGAAATGCAAGCCGTTGTGGGTAAAGGCCAACTAGCCCGAATGGGTGAGACGGTTTTAAGCAAGATACCTTTTGACCCTTACCACAGGGCTGAGGTCTCCTTCTTTGCTGGCGGTGAGATAGTAAGAGATACATTTTGGGAAATCCTATCACCTGACGCTATGGCTAAGGGGCAAGAGTTTGAGTTGGCACACTATCTTGATTTACTAACGGGCATTGCCGACCCTAGAGCGATGGGCGTACCTTTGACAGTAAGGCAGTTGGAGCAGAGCTTTATCTGGTTTTCATCAGCCTATACTCGGTCATACCTAACGCTTGTAGCCGAAATATTCAGCGGTAAGTTTACCGGAGCTAAGGCGAGAAGGGCAATAGCGGGTTTCATAGTAGCTGGTGCTGCCTACTATGTGGCTGTCCAATATGCGATTTGTATGATTGAGGGCAAAGACGATGATGAAGCCTGGGAGACAATTAGAACGGGCTTTGGTATCTATATTGACCCGATAACAGGGGAGGTTCAATGGAGACCTACGGCTTCTCTTATGAGTCTCAAGATAGGCGACAACTACTTCGGTATTGGTGGTGGTATCTATGGACTGTTGAGGCTTTTGGGCAATATCTCGGCTACAGTCAACGAGGTAGGCGAAAGAGAGAGAATAGACCTTATTCGCATAATGAAACACGGTAGTCTTAACAAGAGGGATAACCCCTTTATAGCTTGGTGGTATGCTCGGTCATCGGCTCTGTTTAGCCCTATATATGAGATGGCAACTAAACGGGATTTCTTGGGTTATCCCATAGAGACGCCGGGGGAATATGCCAGATATATCATAAGTCTGTTTGAGCCTATCTGGGTGGAGCAGGCAATAAATCCCCTTATACCGGGCATGGCTGGGGATAGAGAGGTGCCCGAGGATGCTTTGGAGACCGCAGCGTGGATTGCTGGTGAGCTTCTTGGGCTGAGAGTAAATCCCGAATACAGTTGGCAAAGGTTTTACAACAAGGCGAATGAGTATATTCAACGCATACCCGAAGAGGAGCTGGATGAGAAGCAGAAACAGGCTTGGCGAGAGGGGAAGTTGCAATGGAGACATCTAACCGATATACAAAAGATAAACCTATTATATCGCTATCCTGAACTGTATGAAGCCTATGAGAAAGCCCAGGCTGATAGTGAATTAAGAGCTAGTCCGCATTGGAAGGCGTGGGAAGGCAGACAGGAAGAGGAGAGGATAACCTACTACGACCGAGGCAATTCCTTGGTGGAACGATTGTTGCGTGGCGAAATAGATACTAGGGAATTCAGGAACTTATGGAGTGATGCTGGGCAGAATTACGGGGTTGCCTTGGATATGATTCAGAAAGAGCCAGCGTATCAGGCGATATACGAATTCTTTGATAGGCAGCGTGAAGAGGGAGATAAGTATCTCTTTGAGGCTGATATGGCTCTGGCTGAGTATATTCAGATTGTGTTTGCTGACTATACAGATGAGAAAGGCGACTATGACTGGGACGCCAAAGACAGGGCTATTGATGCCTACATAGAGAAGTGGGGAGCGGACTACTACGAAATAATCAGGCAAATGTATGCCCAAAAGAGGCTGCTGGGCGGTTTATCCCCTATGCTTGTTAGATTGTCTGATGACAAAGATAAGCTGGGTAGAAGCTATTGGCGATTGCCCTATAAGCCAATAATAGATATGGACGAAGCCGATGAGGTAGAGGGTAATATACCGGCAGAATACTACGCCCTGTGGAAAGAATATCAAGTGCTAGAAACGGATGCGGAGAGGGCAGAGTTTATCCTGGCTCATCCTGATTTGGCCAAAGATTGGCGGGCAGAATATAGACTGAATAATCCTGAAGCGGATGCCATGCTCGCTTTGTGGGGATATGGTGGCAAGCTACAGAGCATGGAGGCTTATGACTTAGTGGTTAAATGGGGGCAGGAGCTAGGCATACCACTGGAGCAAATGGGACTGGGTTTGCCCCCACATAGCTTGATAGACGACTACTTTGAACTCAATAAGATTGTGTCCGAGACAAGCGGTAGCAGTGCTGAGGCCCGGCTGTTTAAGCTTGAACATCCCGAATACTTGGCTTGGGGGCTTGAGCAAGGCATCTGGAAAGATGACCTCTCTGATGAGAGTATAGAGGCTCTAAGGATAACTGCTGAATGGCGGGATATGGATGACAAGTATGATGCACTCCCGGCAGATGAGCGGTCAGAATTCTTGGAAACTAATCTTGACTATCATAAAGCCCGAAGGCGAAGGGATGCCTACAAGATTGACTTCCCTGAGCCTCTAATTGATAGCTATGTTGAATACTATACAAGCCCGAAGCTCAAGAAGCCAGTTGATTATGAAGGTGATTGGTATGAGGATGACTGGTTCTTGATAGAGCACCCCGAATTCTACAAGGCTATGGTGAATCTTGGTCTCTGGCAACCGAGAGACTTTAGCAAGGTGCCGACCAGGAAAGTCTTTGGCCTTTATAAGACCTACTTGGGCTTGCCTACTGGACAACCACGCCTTGACTTTAGAGCTAAACACCCAGAGTTGGATGGATGGCTAGTGCTGAAGTTCGGATACACGCCGATAACCGATAGAGGAAAGGCGGAAGCAGAGAAAACGCCTTGGGAGGAACTGGAGGAAGTGGAGAGGTTTAAGGAGCTATTTTAATCACGGGTCGATAGGCTTGCCTGTGTGCCATAAAGCACAGGCAAAATCCATTTTAGAGGGGCTAAGCCCCTCTAATCATTTAAGGAGGTTTTAACAATATGCTGGACGAAACCACAAAGACTGGACAGGACACATCTTCGGCTAAACCCGGACAGTCTTCTGGCAGCAAGGGTGGGACTACTTCAAAGGATAAGGGTAAGCTCTACTCTGTCACTGAGATTGCGAAAATCAAAAGTGACGCTGCTGCCGAGGCTGGAAGACAACGGAAGGCAGCAGAACAGGAAAGGGACTCTCTCAAACAAGACCTTCAGTCTGCCACAAGTAGGCTGGACGCACTTGAAAGGGAGCAAAATGAGTTCCGTCTCGCTGAGGCAAGAGGCGACCCCCACCAACTCCGTATCTATCAACGGGAACAAGCTATAACGAAGCGAGAGCGAGAAGTTGAAGCTAGGGATGCAGACATAACCAGACGTGAGGGGCAGTTGAAGGAAGACCGCGCTGAGGTTGATAAGGACAAAGGCGTGGTAAACATCGCCTATCTTGCTGCCAAACATGGTTTGGAAACTGAGGAACTGGAGTCACTTGGTATCAGCGACCACGATACTCTTGAGAAAGTCGCTGAGAAACTCGCTGCTGCTAAACCTAAAGAGCCCGGAGAAGGAGAGGGAGAAGGTGAAGGAGAAGGAGAGGGAGAAGGGGAAACATTCGTGCCTGACTCAGGCGAGACAACTGGTGGAGTTGGAGCCCTTACTGTAGAGAGCGTAGAGAAAAGCTCTATGGCTTCTCTGGAAAAGCAGATGAAACCTCCAGAAAAGTAAAGTAAGGGAGGGATACACCAATGGGTAACACATTTATTACCCCACTTGCGGTGGCGAAAGTCGCCATCATAACCCTACTCAATAACCTGTGCTTTGCCGGCTTGGTTTACCGGGACTACTCGAAAGAGTTCCGCAAGATAGGCACTACCGTAAGGATACGGAAGCCCGCCACTTTTGAAGCAGTCGAGTTTGTCACCAGCGTGACTAATTCTGGCGGGTATCAGGCTGTCACTGAGGAACATGTCGATGTTCTGATGGACAAGCTACTGATTGTGCCTGCCACGGTAACAGCTCAGGAACTGACCCTGGATATTGTCAGCTTCAACACTCAGGTCGTTGAGCCCGCTATGCAGGCTCTAGCCCAGAAGGTTGATGAGGAGCTGGCAAAGCTGTATAAGGACATTCCATACTACTCCGAAACCACAGATGTTACAGTGGTTGCTGATGTTCTCGCTGCCAGAAAGGTTCAGAACGACCTCAAGGTGCCTTTCGGCCAGACACGGCAAGCTGTAATGTGTCCAATGACGGCTGCTGCCCTGCTTGGGCTGCCTGCTTTCCATGAGGTTGATAAGGTCGGCGAAACCAAGCCTCTAAGAGATGCTTCTCTGGGGCACAAGTTTGGCTACGACTTCTACGAGAACCAGAACATTCAGCATCATATAAGAGGGACTCTTGACGGGCTTGGAAGTGTAACAGCAGAGGAACCAGCCGGCGAGACTTCAATCGGGCTAGGGGAACTTGGCACCGGCACCATCAAGAAGGGGACAATCATCACCTTCACGGAAAAAGCCGGGCAGTATGTGGTAACGGCGGATGCTACTATCACTACCAACGCAGCCACGGTCATAATCTACCCTGGTCTAGCTGAAGTTGTAGCGGCAACGACAGTGGCAACGCTTCACGGTCCAGTTGATGCTGACGAACCCGCCACCAGCCGTGAGAACCTGATGTTCCACAAGAATGCCTTTGGCTTCGTGTCGGCTCCGCTGGCTGACCCGATAGGTGGTGCCAAGGGTGCTCATGCAACCTACAAGGGTCTGACCATTAACACGGTTTACGGCTACGACATGGAAACCTTCAACAACCAAATCATCTTCTCCATCCTGTGTGGCTTCAAGACCCTGACCCCGGAACTGGCTCTCAGACTCTACGATGCTTCCTGACCTAACCAGGTCATAAGCTAAGTAAAGGGAGAGGGGCTTTGCACCCCTCTCCCTACGATTCTCTCAAAGGGAGGTAAAATCATGGAACTATGTGCTTTGTGTAAGAAAAACAAGACTGGCAGGCTTATAGAGGGTGTGCCTGTGTGTGGCAGATGCTACCTTGCTGGACAATATAACCTGCCAGAAAACCAGGCTAAACTGGCTGAAGGTGACTTAACAGAGCCAGCCGTCTCCAAGGCACAGGCAGAAGGTGAGCACAAACATCGCTACACGAAAAGTAGTGACATCTGTAAGGTGCCAGGGTGTGGCCATGTGCGTGTCCCTAGAAAGAAAAAATAGAGGAAGGTGAACCATGCCCTACGACATTGAAAAGCGCGGTGAAAAGTGGGTGGTATTCAACACGGAGACCAAAGCCGTCAAGGGCCGGCACGACAGCAAGATAGAGGCACAACGGCAGATTAACCTGCTTCGTGGAATAGAGGCAGGCTGGGAGCCGACTGGTAAGCCAGCCAGGAAGTAGGTGAGCGATGAAGACACTATCAGCAATCAGGACTACTGTCAGGCAATTCCTACGGGACGAATTTAAGTCTGGCGAGGATTATAAGTGGCAAGATGATGAGCTTGACCTTCATATAGGTGATTGCCTAGCTGAAATATCCGAGCGTAGACCCTATGAGGTCAAAGAGACACTCACGACCACAGCAAGTTCAAGGGAACTGGACATTAGCTCTATAGAGGACTTGCTGGAGGTGGATAAGGTAGAGTTTCGCACTGGCCAGAATCCCCCGGACTACAGGAATTGTAGTGTCTTCGGTAACACGCTGACTTTAGATATTGACTTTCTGCCTAGTGCCGGTGAGGATGTTTACCTCTATTGCCATAAGCTCCATCAGCTCACCGAGGACTCATCTACTCTTAGCCCGCAGATAGAGAGGCTGTTAGTCTTAGGCGTAACTGCCCGAGCTGCCATAGCTAAGGCTCAGTCCCACATAAACAAGATGAACATCGGTGGGGGTAGAACGCCCGCGGAGTTGCACAGATGGGGGGTCGCTCAATTAGCTTTATACCGGGCTGACCTGAGACGATTAGCTCGACCGAGAACATATACAGAATATCCGAAATCTTAGGAAGGAGGGATTACGGTGGAAAAACAGGATATAGCGCGATGGAAATGTCACTACAGACTTGAGAAAAGGCATGGCGATATAAACGCCTGCAAAACCCTGGAGGAAAGGCTTGCCTTTCTTGAGAACACCAAGCCGTATGTGGTGATAGAGGGCGAAGGGAATTTGCTCTTGAACGAAGGCATTAACGAGATGTGGAAACTCATCTGCGGTGGGACTGCTACTGCCTACAATAACACCAATGCCAGAATAGGCGTGGGCAATGGCTCAACACCTGCTGCTGACGCTGAACAGGCAGGGCTACAAGGTGGTTCTACAGCGTTCAAGGCTATGGAAGGTGGATACCCGACTTCTGGCACAAATCAGAAGGCAATATTTAAGTCCAGCTTCGGTGCTGAAGATGGCAACTTCGCTTGGGAAGAGTGGACGGTGGATAATGGCGCCGTTGCCGACCTGAACCTGAACAGGAAGGTTGAGAGTTTGGGCACCAAGTCTGGTGGCACATGGACGCTTGAAGTGTCCACAACGCTTAGTTAACCTTGACTTTAGTTCCCAACTATGCTATACTTATTAAAAGAATAGCTAGGAGGGAGTTAATGACAAAAGAAGAAGAGGTAACTGACCTTCGTAAATCTGGAGTTGTCGGTCGGGACATTGCCAGAAGATTGCGGATGAGAACGGGTGAAGTCTATAGAATACTCCGAGAGGCTGGGGTTGGCAAGTTCAAAAATACCAAAGCCTTAGATGATACAGAGAGAAGGTTAATCTGCGACCTCTATAGTGGAAAGCAACAATGCTCAATATCCGAAATTCGGAGACAGTTAAGGCGAGGTCAGCCAATTATCAGAAATACTCTTAGAGAAGCAGGTATTCAAATTCGGACATCATCGGAAGCCCAGAAGTTAGACATTAAGCACGGTAGACGCATCCCTAAAAGGACTAATTGGAAGGGTGGCAGACGAAAAAATAAACGAGGCTATGTCTTGCTCTGGAAGCCAGACCACCCTAGAGCTTCGGTAAGCCAGGGTTATGTATTTGAGCACATCGTTGTCTGGGAGCAAGCCCACAATCAGCCTTTACCTGATGGCTGGATAGTTCATCACCTTAACGGTGTGAAGGATGACAACCGACCTAAGAACCTATTAGGTTTACCAAGACGGGGACATTCACCCGGACTAACAGTAAAGGAAGTCCAGAAGCGATTAAGGGAACTAGAAGCTGAACTAGCCCAACAAAGGCTAGTATAGACTCAAGATAAATCAAGGGATAAATCCTAAGAGCTAATGAGAGGGTGGCTTTCTTTCGTCATCCTCTCTGCTTTGTAAGGAGTTAAATGTCTACTCTATTTGAATACTACATCACTGACGATGATGACGAATATCAGGTTTGTGGCGAAGACTGGGAAGCTCAGACCTTTACACCATCAGTAGCCCATAAGATTACCAGTGTCAAGCTGAAGCTCTATAGAGAAGGTTCACCAGGGACTCTTACAGTAGCTATTAAGGCTGTTGATGCTAGTCATCATCCGATAGGTGCTGACTTATGTTCTGGGACTACTGATGGAAATACCCTAACAACCAATACTGCTGGTGAGTGGAGGGAAATAACTCTTGGTGCTGGTGCTAACTTAGAAGCTGACACTGAATATGCCATTATCCTTAAAGCACTTGATGGTAGTATCAGTAATAAAGGTTGGTGGAGAGTAGACAAAACCGATGGAGCTTACCCAGGCGGGTGGAATGAATATACTGGAGATAGCGGTTCAACTTGGGACTCTGCCCCTGGTGATGACCATCTGTTTGAGGAGTGGGGAGAGCCAGCAGTAACCGAGAAGTCTGCATCCGATACTGGCTCTGGTGTTGATGCCAGCGTAGCTCTCCTTGCTGCTCTAGTGAAATCTGATGCCGGAAGCGGTGTGGATGCCTTTACTGGTAATAGGGGCTTTATTTTACCTGATGTTGGAGAAGGAGTTGAATCCTATGGCGATAGAGATTTCGGGGCTGCTGAAGAAGGTCTGGGTGAAGATTTAGCCTCATTACTGGCTGAACGCATTAGAGCCGATAGCGGTATGGGTATGGATGCTCTTATCTCCTTCCTGACCTCAGTGAGCAAGTTTGGCACTGATAGCGGGGCTGGTGTTGATGTAGCTATCTTAAAGGCATTTCGGGAGAGGCTAGATACTGGAATTGGAGTAGAGGCTATTGTTGGCAGGGATATAGTTAAAGCTGAAGTAGGAGCGGGCTTAGATGCTCTGGCTGCCTTGCTAATTTTCCTTGTTAAGTCGGATACGGGAGAAGGACTAGACCAGGGCGAGAAGCTATCAATTGACCAAGTATTGCAGGCGATAGACTCTGGCGTAGGCGTGGATGAGGCAATAGTTAGCTGTATTGGGCTACTATTGAGGGGAATAGCCTTTACCAAACCATATCTTAATGGCAAAACATATTGCAGACCATATCTTGATGGCAAAACTTACACGGGAGATAGGAAATGACAACTCAAGTGTTTCAGCGCCCAGAGACGGTTCCAATTTGGACAGAATGGAAAACTTGGGCAGGAGCCCTTCATGACCCAACCCACGGGGTAACTCTTCTCTACCTCATTGACCCGAAGGGAATTACAAGGGTAGAAAACCAACCTATGGCAAAAGACCCCCTAAATCCCGAAACTGGCAAGTATGTCTATTATTATGACTCTAGTCCCAAAGACACTCCGCCAGTGGATGATGAACCAGGCTGGTGGAGATACAAGGCAATATCCCAGGACGGGGTTGGGGGTGATGCAAAATATGTCGGACTTGAGGGGGCATTTGAACTGAAGTGAGAAGTCTATCAGAAACGCTAAAGGCAGCGCAACAGGCTACCTCTATAGACGCCCTGATTAAAATTCAACTCACTCATGGGGCAAGCTCTTATACCTATACTCGGGACCGCATCCTGGACATAAACCACCCGGAAGAGCCATATTCTCAGCGATGCGAGCTGGTGTTGGACAATAGCGACAAGGCTCTTAATGATATTGACCTTAAAGGCTTTAAGGGAGTCATCTCGTATGGTGCCATAACCAGCGCCGGTGAGGAGTATTCCGCCTGTGCCCCTCTTTGGGTTATCCCTCAAAGATTTAACTCATCTCCCGGTAAGTTGGATTGCGTGCTTTCTCTAGTGGGAATACCTAATCTCATGGCTGAGGATAAAGCCAGTGAGAGCTATATGCCCGATGAGAAAGACACCAAGTCGGTCAAGACACTTATCAATCAGATAGTCGGTGCTACTCTGGCTTGTTATTCTCACTGTCAGGCTTATGAAGTAGTCTGGGAAGCTGGTTATGATAGCCTGGCTGATACATACAAACCAAAGGATTCATTCAGAATTTATGTGGGCGGTTCAAGATTAGCCTCATTTAGAAGGCTATTAGACTATACCGGCAATGTGGCTCGGGTTGAGGCTGACGGTAAATGGCATATCTTTAAGCCGACAATCACCGGTGAGACCTATGATTACGAATATAGCCTTGAGAGCGGACATACTTTCTTCAGCAAGGCATATAGAAAAACGCTAGTAATTCCCAATAGGATTGTAGTTAAGTCTCAGCCTGATGACGACCCTCAGTATTCGGGGTCAGCCCAAATTGATGGTTATGATGATTTACCAGAAGCAATAAAGAAAACTGACTTCAAGCAGATGAGGCTGGAGAGTGATGACCAGGGTGATGACATAGCTGCTGCTATCCTGTCTAAACACCAGCTTTGGAGCGAGATGGGAGCTGCCGATGTTCCGATGAATGTCGCGACTGAAATCTTTGACTATGTGAAGGTTACTGACGAAAGGGAAGAGGATTACCGGGTAGGCAATCAGGGACACCTGACACGGCACTATAACGCCAAGAGAGCCGAGTGGAGGATGACTTTCAGCTTTGGTAACTGGATGACAGTAAGGAAGGCACTGGCGAATTTAGGACTCAGTAGCACGGATGAGCTTGAGGAATACTTCACCCGGTTGATGGTCAAAGACCTCTATGTAGAGAACATCCTAGCTGAGAATATGAAGTTTGTCTGGATTGACCCCGATAACACCATTGACCTCTCTAAGATAGGGGATACACTGGACAATCTGCCGGATGGAGAGGTCTTTGCTAGGGTAAAGATGCTTCACCTCAGCGCTGAAGGTGGCATTAAGCTGGATGAGAATATTCTTTATAAAGCTGGCTATAATCCGCTAACTAAGTTTGATTTGGGCATTCATAACCTAGATAGCATTCCAGAAGGGACTGTTTACCGCCGAGCAAAGAGTGCAGCTCTAACGCCTGACGGGCTAGTCATCCTTGACCAAGTAATAGTCGGCACTTATGGGCTAGTTAAAGATACATATATATCAGCAGGGCGTATCATCCTTAGTAAGTGTGAAGGCGACCTTGACGATATTGATGAGGGAAGCACCTACGGGAAACTCAAGCGGACCGATATTGACACTGGGCATATTAAACTAACCAGCTATGTTAAGGTTTCTGGTGAGTGGTATGACGAAAGTGGAGTTGCGATTGATGCTACTCATGGTATTAACATCTATGGTAAACACCAAGCTTTCACTACCAGAGCTACTAAAACTGGAACTATCCAGTGCTATGTAGGCTCTGATGGGAAGATATATGCTGGGGCTGGAGCAGTTATTCTTGATGCTACTGGCATAAAAATTAGAGAAACTACCTGTTTAGAGTTTAGCTATGCTGGTGCAAATAAGGCATGGATATTTGTCAATCCTCTAGGCCATCTACAACTTTCGCCGGCAGCAGGAAAGAGAGTAGTAGTACCCGATTTCTACGCTGGGGAAGTGGGAGCTAAAATTTTCCGCCCTGAGAGTGGCTCCTACGCAGGTTTGATATTACCGTCATCAGGTAAGGCAGAAGAAGGCAGTATCAAATGGGATGATAGCTACAACAGAATAAAAGTTTATGGAAGTGATGGAATTTGGCACCATGTTAGTTTAGCATAGTATGAAGCTAGGGTATGAAATTGCCCCACCAGAGGGGGCAAGCTTTAACTATAAAAAGCCAATAGGAGACATATAAAGCAACCCCTAGAATAATCGCCAATATGCTTCCGACTATGATTTTAATCTTCATTCCTCTCCCTCCTTTATCTACTTGTTTAGACAAAAGTATAGCACATCTTCAACAATTTGTTAAGGGGGTAAATAATGAACCTAGAGCAGAAATTAGAGGAAGCAAAAGCGAAGCGGAAAGAGATTGTAGAACAGGTAAATGTACTTGCGGAAGAGATAGAACGTCTCAGAGAGCAAAGACAAGCTTTGCTTCAAGAGGCTTTGAGATTTGATGGGGAGTGCAGGCTTTTAGAAAAGATGCTGGATGAGGAAAGGCAATGCCAGAAATAGGTGAGATTAGGAAACCTCAAGACATTGGGAAAAAGAGTAGCAACAGATTTATTTGGCACGCCTGCGTTGATTGTGGCAAGGAGAGGTGGGTTCAACTTAAGTATGGTAAACCAGACACTACACTTTGTCGTAACTGTGCCGCTAAAAGAAAAGTCCCCGTAAGAGGGAATAAAACCTCAAGGTGGAAGGGCGGGAAGCACAGAAATAGTCAAGGTTACATTGAAATAAGGATATACCCCGATGATTTCTTCTATCCTATGGCTAATAAGGCGGGCTATGTGCGTGAGCATCGGTTAGTAGTAGCGAAGGCATTAGGTCGTTGCCTATTGCCCTGGGAAGTCGTTCACCATAAGGGAACTAAATATCCATTGGGGAGCAAGGAAAATAAAAGCGATAATAGATACCCTGAGAATTTAGAATTATTGCCCGATAAACGGTGGCATCTTATTGACAGCACTACGAAGGCCTATATCAAACACTTGGAAAAAGAAAACGCATTGCTAAAACTACAACTAGAAGCTCTGGTCAAGGAAGAGAAGGCACAGAAGTGACGGATAAATGGTATAACTCCTATCGCTGGTGGTGGTCAAGAATAGGCGGCAGAAAGTGGACTTACATCTTGAGGGATACCTGGCACAAGTTTGAGGGACTCTGGATTATCGGGCTTATCGCCGTCGGTGCCTTGCTGGGGCACTGGCTCTGGGAGTTGATATTCTGGTTTCTCTTGGTCTTTGCTTTAGGCTACATCGCCGGACACCTTTTCTGGGGAAAGGACTATATCCCTGACCAGGGACTTGAGGGGGATAAGAAATGATAGACCTATTACAAATAGTGGCCAGCATAGGCGGAGTCGGCGCCGTCTTTGGTATTGTCGTGTTTTTCATTTACAGAATTGACCGCCGTTCCAGTGAGAAAAGGCTCAGTCACCTGCTGGAGCAAGACCAGGAGACTAGGCGAGAGCACACGAAAGCAGTGGTGGAATATACTAAGGCGGTGACGGAATTGACCACTCTCCTGGTGCGGATGAATGGCCGAACTCATAAAATGTGAAGTTAGAAACTACTAAGATATGCCCTGAGAGGCTGTAGAATCGCATTTTAGGGGGGGTAAATCAGGAAAGTAATAGATTTGGTCAGGTAAAACAGCAGCTACTATATCGTAATTGTTTTTATTATGAGGTGGATAGAAAATCTTACGAGTTGGAGTATATTTACCAGTTGTAACTTCAACCCGTAATAAGTTGCCATTTTTTAGGACTGCTAAATCGCAAGAACAAGCAGGACTAGCAGCATGGAAAACATCATACCCCCTTGTCAATAAATCTACTATTACACGATGTTCTGCGATTATGCCAATGACAGGTGTTGATAATTGGGATTTTGGATTCTCATTGCGGTATCGTCTAATCATAGCGAGGGAGCGACAGCGTTGGGAACAATATTTTGTTGGGCTACGCTCTCCCTTTTTTCCAGAAGGCAATGAATTCCCGCAGATAATGCAATACCTTTCCATAATTATATAATAGCCCTATTATTACTTTTTGTCAAGTTAGAATAAGTTTTGAATGTTATCCCCCCTCTCCTTTGAAGGAGAATAAGAAGAAGGACAAAGGAGTATGATGAAAGTTATTTTACACTATGTAGTTGAGGGTCTGTCTGTTGCTGCTATAACCCTTATTGCAGTCGCTTATATGGTGGCTGGCGGGTTTGAGACCCCGGTTATCCTAAGCGCTTTTGTGGCAATAGGGGGTATAGCTGCGTGGGACATCCACAAAAGAGAGCAAAATAAAGAGTGATGGAGCAATGAATTAAACCGCTATTGAACACCCCTTGCTGTCAGTAAGGATTATTAAGTTTCCCCCTCTCCCTTACGGGATTATCATACGCTTCTAACTAATCATATCTCCGACTATTCTACTAAGTGGGGTTTACTTTTAGTTGCTTCGTTTAGCGTCGTCTCGCTGGTGGGCTTTGTTACTTTGGCAGTCTATCTCGTAAATAGGCTTATAGGAGGATAATGATGTAATTCAAAATTGACAACTTTCATACCATTATCGGGGGACCGGTTTATAGAAAGGAGATGAAAGGTGAAAAAGAAAGTATTAGGCATCATTCTAGCTTTAGCGTTGATGTTTACGCTTGTTATGCCTGTTCTGGCTGCTGGCGACGTGCCGTATTACGATGTGCAAGTCGTTGACGTAGACGCAAACGCCGACGGCGAAGTTGAGTTCAATGACTTCGTAGCTTTTGCCGATGCCTACGGTAGCGAAAAGGGAGACCCTAACTACGACAGGCAGTTTGATATGAACTTTGATGACAACGTTGACCTCAACGACTTTGCTCGCTTTGCCGACATCTATGGCGCTGACCTGTCAGCAATACAAGCTCACGTCAAGACAGGCTCATACCGAACGCTATGGTGGCGGGGAGACGACTGGAAGTGCTTGTTAAGCTCCGTAAGCCCGAACTATGTAACCGAATTCACGGGCACAGACTTTTCTACAGGTTGGATAAGCATCGTTTCACACCCTTTTAGTGGGCAATACGACTGCGACAGTTTTGCTTTTGACACACAGACAGCGTCTTATAAAGCTCTTGGTTACGGGTGCATCTTACAGGCTCACTCAAGCACGCACGCCTATAATATCTTTTGGAAGGGCGGTGATTGGCAGAACTTGCATAACTGGGGAATACTAGAACCGCAAACAGGACAAGTTCTTGTTGATGCTGCGAATGCGCCAAGCGCTTTTCGCACACAGTTTATCATATTCCCCGATAACGTTATGGGCATCTGCGTTTACTATCACGCCTTAAAAGTTGACTACGGCAACGCTAGCGTTTCTTACTATCAAGGCTCACACTCTAGTCCACTCATAGGTCTTAACTTGGAAGAACCCGTGCCTTCAACCTTCAATAGGTTCTTGGGTCAAGGCGACGACTAACCGACTATAAAAACACTAAATCCGTCTCCCGATAGAGTTTACTTTTGTAGACGGGTTTGCTAGAATAATCTAGTAGTCCGTCTACAAATGTAAATGAGAGGAGTAAAATGAAAAGAATATTATTGGCGGTGTTCCTATTGTCATTACTTCTTACTGGATGCACTTCTACGCCAGAAGCTAAAGCGAAGTTGTGGACGAGCGAACCAGTCATTAGTAGAACCGAGTATGGCAACGTCGCTGTTGAGGGTATTGTAAGAAATGACGGACAGGAGACGGCGTATTTTATACAAGCGGAGGCGACCTTTTATGATAGTAGAGGCAATATGCTTACTACAACTTCAGCCTTTCTTGATGAATTAGCTGTCGGGCAAACTTGGAAGTATTCAATTATGTATCTCGGTCTTAAACCTAGTCAAGAAGTAAGTAAGGCGAATGTAGAAGTAACTCATAGCTTGTAGCCCTTAGCACCTAAAGAGTATTAAGTTCAGGCTAATAACCCAAAGGTCGTTGGTTCGTAAACTCCAGATAAATCAAGCAATGTGCAGCAAGGAACTAAATTATTATTGAACGCCCCTGTCTGCCCGGGCGGATAAGGGTTATTGAACGCCCCCTCTCCTTCAAAGGAGAGGGGGGCTTTCTTCATTTTATGCCCTTGAGGTTATCCACTGGTGAGAATTGCCGGTGGGACTCAACTGCGTCTTCACTATTGACCGTGGCCACATAGCGCAGGGTAGTCCTTAGCGTGCTATGCCCCAATAATGACTGCACTTCCCGAATATCAGCCTTATTGCGTAGTGCCTGAGTCCCAAAGGTATGACGGAAAGTATGGGGAGAGCAGCGAACACCTTGTAAATTAGCCTGTGCCTTGAGTGTCTTCTTTATCACCTGGGCTATGCCTTCTGCCGTGATGGGACGCCTCTCTTCTGTAACCCATAAGCACGGGTGGCTATCCTGCCTCAATAGCAGGTAGCGCAATAGTGCCTTTTGTGTTGTCTTGCCGATTCTTACAAACCTTTCTTTAGCTCCCTTGCCTTTAACCTTAATGGTCTCTTTGTCAAAGTCTATATCCCTTAGTTGAATACCGGCCAGTTCCGAGAGCCTTAAACCAGTGTCCAAAAAGCTCAGGATGATTGCCCGGTTTCTGGTCCCGAGGAAAGTATTGGTAGGGCAAAGAGATAATAAGACCTGTATCTGAGGCGGTGTAAATGGGACGATTACTTTTTGCGGTACTCGCGGTGGGCGAGCTCGTGAGACTGGATTTTCTTTTAAGACCCCTTCCTCAACCAGCCAGTTAAAGAACCGGTGGACGCAGCGATAATAGTCGCCGACTGACACTGCCTGGTTGGTTTCCTGAAGTCTGAGAATAAAGAGCCGGGCATCATTTTTCGTGAACTTTTTGACATCATGGACTTTCAGCTCAAGGCAAAAAGAAAGGAACCTATTCAGCATGTACGCATAGCCCTTCAGTGTATTAGGAGATAAGCCGTTTACTCTGCAAGCTATTAGGAAAACCTTAGCCTGATTCTGAAGGCTAGTTGATGCAGTTAAAAGGTGTAGACTAGATACGTCTCCTATCTGTAAAAAGTTTGCAGTTAAAGGGTATAAAACCATACATTTCGGCTGCCCAACCGCTTTTTAGCTTCAAAGTGGAGCTGGGGGGATTCGAACCCCCTACCTTTTGACTGCCAGTCAAACGTTCTCCCGATTGAACTACAGCCCCACAAACATATTTTACTGCTTATGTAACTGCTTTAGCAACCTTTGCCGTGAAGGTCAAGGCATTATCTTTAAGGTCAACTATAATGGTATCACCTTCCCTGAACTCACCTCGCAACAGCTTGGTTGACAGGGGGTTTTCTACATAGCGCTCAATGGCTCGCCTCAGCGGTCGTGCCCCATATATTGGGTCATAGCCTTCCTTAGCCAGCCATGATTTTACCTCTTCAGTTAGCTCTACCCCTAGCTTACGGTCAGCCAGGCGCTTTTGTAAATCCTTTACCAGCAAATCGACTATACTCCTGAGTTGTTCCTCAGTTAGTTCGTGGAAGACTATAATCTCGTCTATTCGGTTAATGAACTCAGGGCGGAAGGTCTTCTTAACCTCACCCATCACCTTTTCCTTCATGCTCTCGTAAGCCTGTTTCCTGGTTTTGGCTTCGTCCTTCTGCGTAGCAAAGCCAATACTCGCCTCGCGCTTGATGAGTTCAACGCCAGTATTGCTGGTCATAATGACTACCGTATTCTTAAAATCTACAGTTCGCCCATGACCATCAGTTAATCGTCCGTCATCAAGGATTTGGAGCAAGGCATTAAACACATCGGGGTGCGCCTTTTCAATTTCATCAAGCAGGATTACCCGGTAGGGGCGCCGTCTTACTGCCTCGGTAAGTTGTCCCCCCTCGTCATAGCCAACATAGCCCGGCGGGGCGCCATAAAGGCGTGATACGGTATGCTTTTCCTGATACTCTGACATATCAAGACGCACTATTGCGTTCTCATCATCAAACAAGAATTGAGCCAGGGTGCGAGCCAGTTCAGTCTTACCGACACCGGTCGGACCTAAGAACATAAAGCTGCCAATAGGTCGCCTCGGGTCCTTTAACCCGGTTCTACCTCTCCTGATAGCTTCACAAACGGCGGTAACCGCTTCTTCCTGATTTATCAGCCGCTCGTGGATTCGCTCCTCCATGTGAAGCAACTTCTCGGTTTCACCCTCCAGCATCTGGGATACAGGAATGCCCGTCCACTTAGAGATTAACTGGGCAATATTCTCCTCATCCACTATCCCATCAATCTTCTCCCGGTTTAGCCAACTGCTCTTAGCCTGGTTATAGTTCTCCTCCAGGCGCAGCCTTTCGGCTTTAAGCTGGGCAGCATGCTCATAATCCTGCCGTTGTGAAGCTGCCTCCTCCTCATTAATTAACTGTTTAAGTTTTTGCTCTAAGGATTTAACCTCAGGCGGGGCACTCTCAGTATCAATGCGCAACTTGCTGGCTGCCTCATCAATAAGGTCAATAGCCTTATCCGGCAAATACCTGTCTGAAATATAGCGCTGACTCAACTGAGCCGCTGCCTCTATAGCCTGGTCGCTTATCTTAATCTTATGATGCGCCTCATACCTGGGGCGTAGTCCCTTAAGCATCTCAATAGTAGCCTCAATACTGGGTTCACCGACGAATACCGGCTGAAGCCGCCGCTCCAATGCTTTATCCTTCTCAATAAACTTGCGGTATTCGTCAAGGGTGGTGGCGCCTACACACTGCAATTCACCATGAGCCAGGGCTGGCTTGAGCATATTACTGGCATCAATAGCTCCCTCAGCCGCTCCTGCCCCGACTACGGTATGCATCTCATCAATGAACAATATAATCTCACCCTCTGCCTGCCGAACCTCGTCCATTACTGCCTTAAGCCGCTCCTCAAACTCACCACGGAACTTACTCCCTGCTACCAGTGCCCCCATATCCAAAGCCACTACCTTACGCCCCTTAAGTGAGTTAGGAACATCATCAGCCACAATCTTTTGCGCCAGTCCCTCAGCAATGGCAGTCTTGCCTACCCCGGCGTCGCCGACTATTACCGGATTATTCTTGGTCCGGCGGGTAAGTATTTGCATCACCCGCTTAATCTCATCCTCCCGACCAATAACCGGGTCAAGCTTACCCTGACGAGCCATCTCAGTCAGGTCACGACCATACTTTTCCAGAGAGCGATACTTGCTCTCCGCCCTGGCATCGGTAACCCGGTGCCCACCACGAATGCTCTGAAGG
>JABUBM010000051.1_pt1 | contig 24848 bp, 24 predicted proteins | sample 7240321 | NCBI WGS metagenome assembly JABUBM01 (sample SAMN07256344, study PRJNA390944) | subsurface metagenome | isolation source: Methane hydrate marine sediment | place: Pacific Ocean: Eastern North Pacific, ODP site 1244 | collected 2002
GTAAATACGATACTTGAACTTAGCAAATCAAAAGAGGGAAGACTACCCAGCATGTCGGATATTGCTAAGGAAATGGAAGTTCCAATTAAAGATGTCAAAAAGCGCCTGGTTTCACTAGAAAGTAGGGGTATAATTCGCCAAAGGAATAAGAGTTGGCAAGTCACCTTTTAAACCATGTCAGTTATAGAAACCCACCCCCTTGGCCTTTTGCCGTAGTAAGTTACCTATGATATCAAAGTTTATTCCGATTGGCATCATTCACTCCCTATAAATTAAGGCTCCCGAATTGGAAAAGGTCTCAGGTTCACCGTAGGAATTTCGGCGTTAAATACATGGAAGTATTTTTCTGGGTCCCTAAAAAACTGCTTGAGGAAATCATAAGATCTCTCGCTAATTGCTCCTACGTCCTTCATGTATTCTAGGTCTGTGATTGCGAAGTTCCAGCCAAGCGTTGCTGTAGACCCATAGATGAAGGTTGAGCGCCAGTCAACACCATCAATGTATGCGATAATAATAGGATAACTTGAAACCCCAGCATTAAAAAACTTAATAGATGCATTTTGCAATAGAGAATAATGGCTCTCTATAGCCTTTGCTAATTTTTTGGTTTGAGACTCGATTTCTTCCATCAGATAAGATCCTCCTATTGGCTTTCATAGCAAGACCCCTCTTTCCAGCCTATATAAATTGCTATTATTGAGCCCCACTATGCTGGACTTGAACCATTAAAAACCGAGAGGATTGAGCCAGCCTCAGTTGTGCATTCTGTCAGGTCGTTTAATGGTGGTACTTTATTCAGAACCTTCTTGCTTTCATTGGCTACTTGCTTTACCCAGAGCGTGCATGCATGTTGTCGATCGGATACCATTATATCACGTCCGTCTGGCCGTTATTCTGAACAGTTTCAACAATTCATCGATTTGTAACCCGATGAATTGTTGAAACTGTTCACCCCGTGTCTGCGCTACTGAGCGTATAATTAATGTTATACGCGAATTATTCGTATCATGGTGTTGACATCAAGGGTAGCAATAGTCTATCGTTCATACTAAATCATAGCCCCGAAAGGAGGAATATAAATGCAAGCCTATTGTGTAAAATGTCGTGCCAAGAAGGAAATGAGGGATCCTAAAAGCATAACCATGAAAAATGGTAAGCCGGCAACTCAAGGTGTATGCCCTACATGTGGCACAAAGATGTTCAGAATTGGGAAGAGTTGAAGTTGTTATCTTAGCAGTTCGGATTCAAAGAAGGCTGGATATCGTGAAAACAAATATCCAGCCTTCTTCTTTGCTTAGGGAGAACACTTTTCATCGATTTGTTCAGCGATATTCATAAGTGATTAGTCCCATTTTATCGAGTTAAAGAATCTTCCGTATAGAATTTCTCACCAGACTGAATAGTATGCTAACCGACAAGAGAGGGGACCTCCCCTTATCCCTCAGCGAATGCCATAATCAATAACAGCAAAGGCATCTATCAACGATTCTTCTATCTTATTCTCCACAACAACCATCCACAATACCACTACCGTATTCAATTTCGTATTCAATCCGGTCCTCTGTAAACATATGTCGTTGGACTGTTGTAGCTAGTCCATGGTGAACCCTAGTGTATCTGATCCACGGACTTCTTCTGTTGGCCTGTTGTACTTGGTTACCAGACCACTGCAGACCGCCGTCGTTGCCTCGTCGTATTTGGACAACAGACCACCTTTGACTTGCATCGTGAACTCGTTATAGTTTGTAGGCTGATTCTAGTGATCCTTTATCCACTGGATCAATTCCTCTTTTAAAAAGACTCGCTTCTTCCCAATCTTATGTGAGGCCAGTCCTTGCTGTATCAGCCTGTAAATCGTTTGGTGACTGACTCCGAGGAATTCTTGAGCCTCTTGAAATGTCAGGAATATTCGCCGCACATCTTGTGAACCTTCGCTTTCTTTAGTCACGTATGACCTCCAATATCACTGGGTTAGATAGTATGTTAACCAATTATGGATGATGAGGCACACATAGAGCATATGATATGGAGTGATACTGTATGTATCGTTATTGACAATAATGGACACAAATGGTATTATCATTACGGAATGAAAAATCCGAGGAGGGCACTAGGAATGGAAATTCTGCGTAAGAAACTTGGGAAAGGTGAGGTTGATTGGGGAGGCGTGGTGGTGCCGCGCGCTAAGAAAGGTCTCTTCCCTCCGGCAGGGGTAGAGTTCGACTTATCGGACGGAAATATCACTTACAAAGTAAAGCTCGACAACCAGTGCAGGATCCGGCTAACTCAGTGGTTCAAGCGGCATCCAACCATTGTGTCAGGCGACGAAGTCGTTTTCGTCGAAGAAGAAGGAATGATGTACATCAGCCTGTCGGGGAATGGGAAGAGAAGGGCTTGGTCCACACGTGATCTTCTCGGCAAAGAGACTCCTAAAGGCAAGATTGTCGATATTGAACACACTTCGGAGGGAGCAGTAGCCGTGGTTCAACGGACGGAAAGAGTACCTCTGGAACGGCTTCTGGAGGGACTATGAGCACTACAAAGACAGGTGACTAAGAGTGAAGAGAATTACCAGCTGTCTGCGATACAAAGATAAGAATGGTATGGGATAAAGGAGGAGAAATGGCTATTTCCAGTCTGGTACCGTGGAGAGAAGCGGAGAGAGTGTTATTGGAGGAACTGCAAAAAGAAGGCCGACCGATCAAGACAGGGGAATTGACAAAGAGGGCAATCGCACGATTCCCAACTTTAACGCCGGAAGAACTTCAAAGAAGAACACCGTCCGGTACAAAGTGGTGGGCTGGGTACTTCAGGTTCGTACTTAATCTGCTGCGAAAGAAGGGCGAAACGAGGCGTCCCGCTAAGGGCTACTGGGAGGTCACTAAGCTTGGTGGTCAGAGATTGACGGCGTCAGGCCAGTTACCTCATCCGCAAGAACCCAAACTTTCCGTCCATGAGAAAGAGCTGCTGGATTTATTTCAAGAGATTCTTCGATCAATAGAGAATGGTGAAATAACGGCTATTATAACCACAAAGAGAGATGGGTTTACAGTCGAATTAGGCGCGCATATTAAGGAAACGATGATAATTCTGGGAAGGCGGTAGACTCTGTGAGACTATTCGGGTATCTGATTTTAATGCCCCTTTGCTTACTTTCTACTGGCGGATTATACTTGGTTTGTCTCCCCTCCTAAAGATATTATTGTGCTCGCTCCAGATGCTGAATATCCAGCAGGGATAAAAAAATAATAGTGGTGGAGGGTTGCTATGGATATCCGGGAATTGAATTTGTCTCCTCGCGAACAGAGAACCCTTGAGAAGATGGGTTTGAGTACCCTGGAGAGGATCGTGCTTTGTTACAGAGATGAACTTGGACTTGGCAAGGCAAAGGGTGATGCCATTATTCAAAGGGCCAAGAGTATGCTGACTAACAACAATGTTGAAGAAATCGTATGTACCGACGAGCAAATAACCGTTACTCTTTCTGATACATCAAAGCCTTTGTTAGTTTCCGTAGCGGCGGTCCTTGGAATCCACAATGACCTGAGGAGGCAGCTTGACGGTAACAAGCTCACTATCTTCAAGCCTGAAAGGAAACCCTGCTCTAGATGTGGTGCTAACCCAATTTACTTATGCAGGGTGTGTGGCAGTACATTATGTGAGAAGTGCCGCTATGACCACGAGCATCGATATTATGAGAGCGTTGAAATCCAGAGTCTGGACAGCTCTTTCAGTGAAGCACAAGAGAAGGCTCAAGCTTTTATACCAATACCACCAGAAAAACGGATGGGTGGAGAGACCAAGCCTGATGAAGAAGTAGTCAAGATGGCCAAAGAACAGGGGTTTGATGGATTCGTTAAAACCTTTTTCTCCGAACTAGAAGGAAACGAGCTTATGAAAAGGGCTCTCTCCTGCGCTCTCTTATCTACACCTGACGGTCCAGTACACGTGCTTGTGGTGGGAGATCCGGCTGGTGGTAAAACACTAGCCAGAGATATTATCACCAGAAAGCTCGGGCCTGAGATTGAACTGGTTGGGTCGAATACGACGCGATCAGGGTTGGTATGCAACTTAGCTACCGGAGAACCTGGTGTGCTTACTTACTCGAATGGCAAGGTGGTCCTTGTCGACGAGTTCGATAAAATACCAGATCAGGACGTCGAATACTGCCTTGAACTTCTCTCGAACGGGAAATGTAGCGTCCATTCAGCAAGAATCCACGAAACCATCGAGTCCCATTTCATTATGATTGCCTTTGCCAACCCTGTGGCAACGGTATTTAAGAGAGAACCGATAAAGGAGATTGGACTCACGCCCATCCTGCTCAGTCGCTTTGCACTCATTGTGAAGGCGGAGGAGCTTGATGCTGACCGCAGGAAAGCTTTGCTTAAGAGAAAACTCCTTGATGAAACATTAGCTCCCGAGCTCACCAAGTGGCATCTTCCCTGGCTTCGCGAAGCACGAAAACATTGTCCCAAGATTGTCGCTTCTGACGAAGAAATCAACAAATATATTGATAAAGTGGATAACCTGATTGGTAAATATGTAAACACGCCACTCCGCCGAGACATGAGGATGGGTGACTACGCTAAGAGAGTACCCATGGCTATGGCAAGAGCGAGCTTTTCTGATGTTGATGGCAAAACTCTTGATGAAGGAGTTCAGCTAATAGAAGATTGCATAGCCGCGTGGTAGCTGGATGTTGACAATATTCCAGATTGGCTTTCCAGCAGTAGAAGATGGGTGAAATCTTGACCAGGATGGATAGGAGCTGAATCTGTGCTGTGAGGGCGTCGGTAAAACCATCACAGAAGTTTCTGACTAACACATGTCCAGAGGAGAACCGTGTACAAGATTCTTTAACTAAGTTGGAAATATGATGAATCGCTAGTTTATGTTACCTCAACATTCCGATGAAAAGTATCATTCTATAAGTGCCTTGGTTCAGGGGTTGTGTTAAATAAAATATACGATTAGATACCCGATTATGGATAAAAGCGAGATTGGAGGTAACGCCGGTGTCGGTTTGCCCTTTAATAGTTTACGCTGTACCCAGTAAGCCGCGACCAGACCAAGCAGTGAAAATCCAGCCACAACGAGAGAGCGGGTAAACCCGTGAGCGAAGAAAACGGAAACTACAAGAAGAAGAGGAAAGCCGATGTCGCCGCCGCCGAGCACGGAGAAATCCCTCTCCGATTCATCATCAAAAATCCTAGCTTTTCTCATGTCCATGTTCCATCCGGATATCGTCTTGGGAATAACAAAAGCCGGTAAAGTATTAGATACAGACAGCCTTTTTACCATCCACATCATATATCCGAACCGCACCGCCAGAATGTCATACACTGAGATAACCAGCATAAACAGGATAGCCGTCCACGGCGCAAAGAAGACGCCGAAGACCGTCCCCATGCTGGCCAGGGCAATAACCAGCAGCAAGTTGTGCAGCCAGATCCTTGGCATGAAAAGCCACAGCAATACCGCCGCCACCGCTATACCTAGGGCTGCCGCTACAGGTAGAGAGAAGCCCAGAGCTACGAACAAACCCCAGCCAAACAGAAAAAGGAAGATGATTTTCAGCACTACCTTCAACGCTAGCCGTGGTACCAGAAACAGGATGACGCCAATCACGGCCACTGCCACAAAGAAATAAATCAGCGGAAACCCCACCGGGATTTCGGGCGGGGTTATCTCCTGGCTTTCCAAGAAGTACTTCTCCCGGAAGGCCAGGAAAAAGACAAGGACCTGAGAAACAATCAGGATTAGACTACTTCCAACAAATGGGTGAGCACTGGCTTTCTTTTCCATGGCTATACTGGATTCGTTTTACCCTAATTTTAGTTGAAAAGCCTTAGCATTCAAAAGTTAAGGTAATGCAGGTGGATTATCAGGCACAAAAGGTTATTTACTAACACCGGAATCTGAATGTAACTCCTGCAGGCCCTATCGGAATTCAGGTAGTAAAACCTTGTTAGCTTCCTTGGCGATAACCCCAACTCCTCCCCTAAATAAAATATAGTAAATACTCGCTTCACGCAATAATCCCTCTGCATAATAGCAAGAATAGCTTTTCAAGCTATTCTCTGAAGCAAAAAAGAGGGCTGGATATCTGTGATAAACAAATATCTAGCCCTTGTTGAATTCCAACTACTACGATAACAACTTCAACTCTTCCCAATTCTGAACATCTTAGTCCCACATGTGGGGCATGTTCCCTGAGTTGCCGGCCTACCATTCTTCATGGTTATGCTTTTGGCATCCTTCATTTCCTTTTTGGCGCGGCATTTTACACAATAGGCTTGCATTTATCTTCCCCCTTTTAAATTACTGTTTCGGTATGAACGATAGACTATTGATACCCTGGATGTCAACACCGTGATGGAATTAACCCACGTATAACATTAATTATACGTATACGATGCAGTGTTAGATTCTATTATGACTTATGACCGGATAAGACAATTCTTGGGTCTTGTCATAGTAACCACACGGACATGGGTTTGTGCCCTCGTTGAACCTATTGGCAAACTCTCACGAAAGGACTAAACTATAGTCTCAACACATCAAACAGCCGAAGGAGGGAAATGGTTATGTATCTGCATGAGGCAATAGCTCAAGCGTTAAGACGTGGTGGCAATGTGCCTATGACCATTGAAGCTATTACAGAGGCAATTAACCAACAAAGGTTATATACTAAGAAGGATGGCTCGCCAATTGGTGTTTGGAACGTAGGAGTAAGAGCTGTCTCTGATGTTTCAAAAAGTGGTGCACCAATGTTTGACGTGCTCCTGAAACTGAGAGGGCAATAATCTTTTCTCGTTAACAGCGTGTATTTTGTTGCGAATCCTTGAAGCTTTTATCAAAATACGGAATACCTTTTACAATATTCATTATACAACACTACTAGTTAGAAGGAGACGAAAATCCTGTAAAATCCCCAACAGCACGAGGCATGAAGGATGGGTTGTTTGTGTATACTAAACAGTCTATCCGGCATGGAGAAATAGGATGGGTGATAAACATAAGATTGGCAGAAATGACCCTTGCCCGTGCGGAAGTGGCAAGAAGTATAAAAACTGCTGTTATCCTGATAGGACACAGGCATGGAAAACAGCTGGCTCACATGAAAGTCCTGCGTTTACCGTCGAACCAAAGGAAACACCTGAGCCGATAACCCATCATCTTGTTTCTTCTAATGGTGGTAAGACATGGAAATCTGAACCTGGTCTGTTAGCAGTGCAACTCTATGGTAGAGACCCGAAGGACATAGATGAAACAATTAGTAAGATGATGAAATCGGTGTCGAGTATTCTAGATACACTAAGGCTCTCTACTGCCGTTAAGCAAGATTTAGTCAAGCATATAAGTGACGTAGAGCATAAACTCCACGCAGTCAAGTATCACCTGAACAATTATGAGCAAGCTGAAAGCGACAAGATTAAAGAATTTAGTAAGAACTACAAACCTCCTGCTGGCGTGCAAATGGTTACTGAAGAACCTCGACTTATTTATGAAGTTGAATCTTTTCTTTTCCAAACAAAAAGTTGCTTGGATGTATTATCGTGGGTGCTAAAGCCAGCATTCGGCTTTACTTACTGTAGCTTTGGTGACAAGGGAGACGCTATTATCAATCAGTTGAAAAATAATTGCCCTGCCAAACTTGCTACTTACGCAGAGAACGTCATAAAGCTTATAGAAGACGTTCAAGATGTGTGGATAGTAGAACTAGTCGACATGCGTGACAAAGTCACACACTACTCTAGACTTGAAGGTTTCAACTGTTTCCTAGAAGACCCGTATGTAAGAGGCAGCACTACCAACATTCACTACCCAACAATGCCCAATACTCAAAGGGCACTGGAGTATTGCCAGGATGTCTGGCAAAGGCTTCTAAGCTTTTGCGAGGAATTTCTTAGGCTTGCACTTGAGGCATCAGGAATATCTAGATAGTGCGTTACTTTTTTATCTAGGGCTTTACCTTAACTACCCACCTAGCTGCGATTTCGTGTCCATTGCGTCCATGGTGTGAAGACACTAGGTCAACTGATACCTCGCCAATACCACCCTCTCTCCAAAGTTGCAACCACTTACCTCATACGTAGGTATTATAATAAGGATGCCAAGCTGCACTAAAAGGACTGTAAATCGATTCTGTGCGGTCTGGTGAGGGTTGGGGTCCCCATGTCCAACCCGGTTAATTGCTCTAATTCTAGTAGTATTGACAAACACTCAGAACAGTATTAAAGTCAAGTTCCAACATGTGATTTGTAATGTAAAGGAGGAATGAATAAGTGAATGCGTTTGAAAATATAGTAGCACAATACTTGGAAGCTGAAGGCTATTGGGTTAAGCAAGATGTTAAAGTTAAAATATCCAAGGAAGACAAGAAGGCAATTGGGCTACCCACTATGCCCAGACCAGAGATAGACATTGTAGCCTTGAATGTGGAGGAAAACGAGTTATTATTAATAGAAGTTAAGTCTTATCTTGACTCCTATGGTGTCTATTTTGAGGCAGTTTCTGATGAAGATGACCATCTGGCATACCGCTATAGACTGTTTACAGACCGTAAGTTTAGAGAAGTGGTAACGAAACGGCTCCATGAGCAGTATTTGACACAAGGATTAATAAAAGAAAGCACAAGAATAAACTATGCATTAGCTGCTGGAAATATCCATTCAGAACAGGATGAGTCAAAGATAAAGAGCTATTTTTCAAAACGAAGGTGGAAATTGTTCTCACCCAAAGAGATAAAGGGAAAGATAATGGAATTATCGGAAAAGGGTTGGGAAGATAATGTGATTACCATGACCACCAAGTTGCTTCTCAGGGAGTAATAACTAAACTTCAAGCTATCCTCAAACCTCACTGACCTTGATAGGGAAAGTTGACGGTTCTCACGTATCTAACAAATGATAGAAGATTGGAGAGGTTGTAAAGTGCCTAGAGGATTTCCAAATGGTTGCCCACTTCCAGAGAATTTGAAAATGCTGATTTTGCGAGATAGTGGTTCTCGCAGTGGACGTGGGACTTGTAGCACATGTAAACAGAGAGGGCGAGCAACACAGGCATACCGTGATAAACCGTGCCCACATATGAAATGGGTAGGTAAATACATCAAACCAATTATCTAACCCCCAGAAGTTACCGAATGCTTTGACCTCTCCCCCTTTGCTCTATTATTTATGCTCCGGTCTTAGACTATAACTAACATAATTCCTAAAAGGGGGAAGTTGATGACGCCAGTAAACTGGAGTAACTACACGATTGAATACCAAGAGGCGGTAAATTTACTCATTGACAATATGATTAAGACTAGAAGGCGAAATTTCATGGTTTTTCCCACCATCTTCCTTTACCGTCATTACATAGAGTGAGTGTTAAAGGAAATCATATTGAATAATTGGGAATATTTAGAAATACATCATCCTTTTCCAGGTGGTCACGATATATATAAATTATGGAAGATGTGTAGGAAAGCTCTGCAAGAAACGGACAAGTTGGTTGACTCACGATTCGCAGAAAGTCAGGAATACATTAAGGAGATAATACAGGCTTACGATGCTCTGGAACTCGACTTGAATAAGTTTGCAGAAATTGACCCAGATTCACAGCATTTCCGTTATCCAGTTGATTCTCAGGGCAACCCAATAGTGGTTGAAGAAAGACTGCTAGTCGAGCTTCTACATGAACTTCCAGAATTAGTAGAAAGGATTAGTAACTACCTAGATGGAATCAGCTCAGGCATCTACACGATTCTCCAAGATAAATATGATGCCCTTGCTCAGCAGGAATATCCTTAATCCATTATCCAGCTAAACCACAATATTCTAATTTAAGGTGTCATTTATGTGGCAGATAGCCTTTTAAGTAACATTTCCCTCTCAATGGCTGTAACTATATTCTTCACGCACAGAGAATCATAGCTGCTTGAGATTTAACTTAATAAAAGGAGGGAGCGAAATATCGCCCCCTCCCAACATTTTTTTATTACAGACTAACTAGTATCTTAATCAGCTCTGTTAAAGAGTCGATTAATAGTGGTAGTAATGCTCTAAAAACATAGCCTGTAACTATTGCTATTATTATACTTTGTATCACTCATCGCTAACCTCCCTGTGGATTTCGAACTGTTGAAAACATTACGATGAGTTCGATGATTTATTATACCATGTTAATACCGTTGTCGACAAATCTGACTTTGAGCCAACACCACTTCCCTCTCCAATGTCGTAACTACATTCCGCATGGACAGAGGATAAAGAACTCTTTTCACAAAGCATCTGCCCCTCTTTTGCACCACTTCATACCGTATACTAAATTTCACTATACACTTATGCCGAAAATATACAGAGGCCCTGTATATTTAAGTGTATATTTAACTGTATACTGAACCGTATATTTTATATTTCAGGAAGCATAGTGAGGGCCTGTGGAATAACTGAAATAGGACCATTAAATACTAAAGGACCTAATAACTACACTTTCTGCCGCAGGTGAAACCTTCATTTCCAAAATGGCAGCATGATTTATAGTTCCTCGGTGTTAAATAGCTTGAAATGGTATAATTATATTGTTGTGTTACCTTCTAAGCTAGAGCTACTCGGTAAGGAGGTTTGACATGCAAGAAGTAATAGAGAAGATGTTGGATGACTTGGAGTAAATTATTATGACTCGGTTTTCCAGCCTGCAAATAGCACCGCCATCAAATTGGCAGGATTTTGAATCTCTTTGCTGTGATCTTTGGAGAGAGATTTGGAAAGATCCGAACACTCAAAAGAATGGCAGGCAAGGTCAACCCCAACATGGTGTTGATGTGTTTGGGAGGCCCAATCAGGGTAAAACCTATGCAGGAGTGCAATGCAAAAGAAAGGATAACTACGCAGACAATACAATTACAGAAGATGAAGTGGTATCAGAGGTAGAAAAGGCAAAATCCTTCAAGCCCCCACTCTCTGAGTTTATCATTGCAACATCAGGCAAAAGGGATGTAAACATTCAGGAATTAGCCAGAACAATTACAGATAAGCATCTAAAAGAGAGCTTATTCCCCGTTAACGTTTATGCTTGGGAAGACATAGTCAGTCGATTAGAAGAATTTCCGGACATCATTGCCATACACTTTCCTAGTTTTAATCTTGGTTTTAAAGCTGGGAAGGAAGAAATCGATGAGGTCAAGGATAACACTCAAGCAATACTCGAAAATATTGGAGACATTAAATCTAGGCTGCCATCCACTCAACCCAATGTAGGTATACTTGATATACCTTCTTATGTTGACATATCTACTACTATTCTTGCCTCTGAACACCAGGCTGAAATTGACCATTCCAAGGAATTATTAAAGAGTTACAAATCCACCGAGGCCTTAGAATACCTCACAGAATTAAAGGACCGTATTTGGTCGACTGCCCAACCAATAGCAAAATACAGAATTCTAACGAACACTGGAGCAGCGGAAGGACTCCAACAGAGACATCAGGAAAGTGCAAAACTGCTTATAGAAGCTCTGCAATACAATCCAACTGACGAAATGGCTCTCTGTAATGCAGCTTTGGGTTATCTATTGTTAGAAGATTCTCCACAAGCTGTGGTGCGTGCCAAAGAAGTAATAAAACTTAATCCAGCTAATGGCAGAGCCTATTCAATTTTATTGCGTGCTTTATCTCAGGATAGGGGACTTGAAAAAACAATTGAAGAAATCCCTCAGCAATATAGAGAAACACCAGAAGTTGCTAATACCATTAGTCACCTATTACAGTTGCAGGATAACTTTACTGAAGCAAGAAAATGGTTAGAAATCGCAGTAAAGAATGATAAAGAAGACTCTCCAGAGCTAAAGGCTAATCTGGGAGCATTATTATTGAAACTTGTGAATGACGACAAATCTGGGTTCTACGGACTACAAATCAATGATGAAAAATTAGCACAGATTAAGGAAGCCATTGAATTACTTACTGCCGCTTGGAATGTAGTTGCTAATACTAGCACAGCACGATATCGCCTAGACTGGATTGTTATTAGGGGCTTAGGTAAGAGACCAGGTGGTGACCTTGATGGGGCCATTGAAGATATAAACCTTGCTTTGTCCATGGAACCAAGTAATCTGATCTGTCGCAAATATGTTGCAATGCTCTATCACGAAAAAGGTGAAAATAATAAATCCATTGATCTTTTAGAGGAAATCTTGAAGTCTGAAAGGGTTCCTGAAGTATTACTTTCACTTGCTAACATATTGCGTGGGGAACGAAAATTCCCAGAAGCTATCGAATATTTGAAAGAACTCATCAATAGCGAAGCAAGCGAAATGATAAAAGAAGATGGTAGGCGGTTATTAATCAGACTGTATGCTGATGTAAAGGACTTCCCAAAGGCGGAAGAAGTATTAAGTTCTCTATTGGCTACAGATACAACCAATATATCCTATATGGTTGATTCTGCCATAATCGCAAACGCTTCGGGTAACCATGATAAGGCCTTGACCACTTTATTTAAAGCAGTTGAAAAAATTAGAGACCACACGACTAATCGGCAGTTATTAGAACTAGCCGATGAACTGTATGTTGTTAAGGCCTTCGAAGAAGCTGCGAATATATACGAGAGAATTGTAGATAAAACTATAAACTCATCTTTATCCAGGGCACTTATTAATTCATATTATCGAGCTGGGATACTGGATAAAGCCCTAGAGATTTGTCAGATTCTACTCAAGAAATATGGTCCCCTAGAATATATATCGGAAATGGAATCGGCCATTTATGAGGAGATAGGGGACTTACCAAAAGCAAAAGAAGTATGTATGACATATCTAGAAGCATGCCCTAACGATTCAGAAATGCAATTGCGTTTAGCAGTTATTAATCTGCGGTTAAACGATTTTGGTGAACTTGACAAGTTTTTGGATTCTCCCTTCGAGATAAAAGTTTTGTCACTAGATCATGGACTACAATTTGCCGGTTTATTAGCCATTAGAAATAAGTATAAAAGAGCCTTTCCAGTAATTTATGAATTAAGAAGAACCTTCTCTAATAATGCTAATGCTCATGTGAAATATATGGGTATATTCATTCAACGAGAGAAGGATGCTTGTGATTGGTTAAACGTAACTAAAGCGGAAGTAGACACAGCAGTTTGCATTGAAGAGGAATCACATAGGAGAGAATGGTATATCATCGAAGACCGAAAAGATGCTGACACAGTTCGCAGGGAGTTTGATTTAAACCATCCCCTTGTGAAGAAAATACTTGGCAAAACTGTTGGAGATGATATTCTTATAGTAGACAGCCCATATTCAAAAGTAACCGGTAAGATAGTCGAGATAAAAAGTAAGTATGTTTATGCATTCCAAGAGAGTCTATCCTCCTTTGAAAAGCTATTCCCGGAGTCAACTGGTGTTTGGAGGGTGAAAGTAGGAATCCCAAAGACGGAAGGGGCAGAACTTGAAGGATTTGAAACCATCTTCGATGTGATTAGCCGTCAACATGATAGGAATCTACAGGTTGAAAAATTATATAGGGAAAGGAAGCTTACAATAGGAGCCTTTGCGAACTTAATCAATCGAGATTTATTAGATGTTTGGGGTGGTCTGATAAACATTCCTGACCTAGGTATAAACTGTTGCATTGGTAGCTCCGAAGAACGAAGACTTGCGAGGTCTGTAATTGATGATGGGGGAAAGATAATTGCAGATCTAATTTCTATTATGACACTACACATTACCAACTCTAGAGACGCAATAGTTCAGAAGTTTGGTAAGCTTGGTATCGCACAATCCACCATTGACTTGCTTTCTCATGCCATTAGTGAACGAAAAGGAATACAGTCAAAAGGATTTATGGTAATAAGTAAAGCTGAAGATAAATTCGTTAGGCAAGAGATTAGTGCTGAGGATATAAAACGGAATTTGGAACATTTAGAAAAAATCATGGACTGGATTGGTAACAATTGTGAAGTCATTCCTTGTGGTGCAGCATTGAATGTTAAAAGACAACAACGTCAGCAACTTGAGCGATTAATAGGTTCGCCTTCAATTGAGACTATACTAATTGCCTCTGAGCCAGGTAATATATTTTATTCGGATGATGAGCGGTTAAGATCCTTGGCCAAGAGAGAGTTCAATGTTAATGGCATATGGACTCAGGTATTGTTAATGAAATGTCTGGATGAAGATATCCTTGAAAGAGGGAAATATAACGAGAGTGTAATACAATTGGTTAATCATTCCTATCGCCATATTAGTATAGATGCACATGTTCTGATAGAAGCAGTAAAACAATCTGAATGGTCACCAAGACCGCCTTATACTACGGTTCTAAAAGTGTTGGAGGGTCAATATTCAGATGAACGATCAGCATTGATCGTTGGAACCAATTTTCTATATGAATTGTGGAAGCAACCACCAATTTTAGTTCAACGGCGTGACCAAATTATATTATCTATATTAGATGCCCTGACATCCAGAAGAAGTCCGAGGATTATAATGGGAAAACTAGCAAAAATGCTAGGGAAAAAGTTTTATCTAATACTACCTGCTCTGCAAGAAGTTTTATCAATAATGGAATCATGGGAAAAGACACACATAATTTAGTGTTTTCAAATTTATCTCAATGAAAATTAATAAAGATAGAGCTCAAAGAAATATTGATTATGCTCGACGTTGGTTAAGCCGGGCACTAAAAGATTTTGCTCTCTTCAAAAAGATTGTTCCTTTCGATAAAAGGACAGATAAACCAGTTCGATGCTCTGATCCTGCCTTGGCAGTATACTTACTCCAGCAGTCCGTGGAGAAGGCCGTTAAGGCAGCTGCCATTGCTTCAGGTCAATACAAGACAAAAGATTTCACTCTTTATTACCGTCACAATAGTTTAGCTTTGATAATAAATCTAAACAACAAAATTGTTGCTAAGATTAAAACTATGGGTTTGGAGTCTGTGACTAAAATGATTGGGGTTGACCTATCGGATGGTGAATCTAAACTAAGTGGGTTTGAGAGTCAAATCATGGGTATAGCTCCTTTACTAAACAAGGATGGGGGGAAAGTAGATTTCAAATCCGAATCAATAAGTTTAGCTCCGAAAGTAATAGATCAAATACTGGATATGATAATTCGAAGTCGAAGTTTAACACTAGATATTATTAGAACTACTTTCAATTTATTACCCAAGATGGGCATTCACAAGGGGCACGAAGCAATTGACGATCCTGACGCATTCCTCAGGAACCTCGCAGATTTAATAGCTTCTTCTAATCCAAAACTACATTCGCCATCTGAAGAACAATTGAAAGCTCCTATTGAGTTTGTTAAACATATGATGGATGCAGGTGTAGAAACTAGTGGCGAATTAAGTAGAAAAGACACGACAATGAATTATTTAGGTGTATGGGCATTTTCCATTGCTCTCCTTTTACTGACTTATATTACCTATGCACACGAGAGCACTTCAAGATATCCGCTAAAGCAGAGAGGAGATATCAGGAAAGGCGACATCGGCTGTGATGACTATGATGAAAATCTAGGTATAGTAAATCGCATTGGTAAAATTGGATACGTCACCAGCCTGACTTTAAATGATATAAAGGATGAACTCGATAGCCTAGCACTTTTCTTTACGATAGGACAAGATCGAAAGAAAATAAGGAATAAACAATGATTATAAAGAAGATTGGCAAGGCAGGCTCACCACCTTTCCTTCAATTAGAAGATAGCATGGGTGTTTCCGGTGATCTCGGAGAAGTAAAAACAGGAAAAGAATACAGAAAAGAGACGATTAATACAATTAAAACAAACTTGAGTAATTGGATGGCCAACAATAACTTCGAGCCGATTAGAGGGCAGCAATTAGACTTGGCAGTTGTCATCAAACTAAGCCCGTATAGGTTCAAGAAACAGGATGTCGATAATATAGCCAAAGTAATCTGTGATGCTTTGAAAAAGCGAAGGGGTGATGATCGGTTCTTATTTAACAATGATAGCCAGATAATACGCCTGTTAATCTGGAAGATACAGAGGGTGGAAGACCCATTGTGGGAAACTGATGGCTATGATATTTCCTTCAGAATCCACAATAGTAGCAAACCCATGGAACTGGTGCAGCCTGAGGTAATTTGAGAAACATTTCAATTGATAGACAAATGATTTAATCTATAATTTACGTAATAATAGGCAAAGGAGCAAGTGATATGTCAGTGCTGTTCTTCTGGACAGGCGATAATTATATTAGAGATATGAAACAGGGGAAGTCCTATCAGCTTAACCAGAATAATGAACTCATCTCTAATCTAAAACCTGGAGACCAGGTTTGGGCATTCACAAGGATAGGCCAGACGTATGTTCTGGCTACAGATCTGGTCGTAATACAAACCAAACCAAATCCTCCTGGCCACGAATATGGAGAATACTGTGCATTGGCGGACAGAAAGAGCAGCCGCTACTTTGATGTATACAAATGCCCAGATGTTGAGCCAGTTATTCGGTCGTTATCGTTTTCCCCAAAAGCCAAGATACTTGGACGGTCCTTCCAGGGCAGAAATGGGGTAAGGCCATTGACAAATGCCGATGAGCAGCTACTTTCCAGTTTCTCGGCAGGGTTGAATACAATATGAACTACCAAATTCTCAAAAAGATTGAAGCGTTTTCCGAAAACTACAAGTCTCTCCTATCATCGGAAACGCTAGCTTTCAAAGAAGCCGGATCCTGGGACAGAATAAGGCAGGACTGGTGGTTTGCTTTATTATTCTTCTTCGACAGAGCTTTCTATCAAGGGCGAAGTGACATACTATCCGGTCGTTTTGAAAGAGCAACAGTCGAAGCCCTCGCAGGTAGCTTAATCGGTTCAACATCAGATGAGAAATTATCCTCATTAATACAGTATCAACATTGGCTACAACGTGAGCGTTGGAAAGATCCTGATAACCCGTTGTGGAGTGCACTCTGCCAAAAATACGAGATTGGTGAACGTAAAAGATCTGGCACCGGGAGAGAGCGTGATAGAGAAATGGTGCTTGATACACTGCAATTCATCGTGAATAATTGCGAAGGTTATAACATACTTGAATATTCCGTTCAGTCTATTAAGAATGGCAATATTGAGGAACTGAGTAAGAAACTGCACAACATTATTAGCATTGGCAACAAGATAACATCTTTCTACTTGAGGGATACCGTATTTGTTTATGAACTAGATAATTACCTCAAGCCTGAAGATTATCATTACGTTATGCCAATAGATACTTGGGTCAGGCAAATCTCAAATAAAATCGGGGTAGAAGCGGATGCCAAAGCCATGGCTACTGCCTGTCAACAAAACGGCGTCTCTCCAATTAAGTTTAATCAAGGTGCTTGGTATATTGGTTCTCACTCTCTTAGTGTGTTGTTAGATACATGGACATAATTATTGATACTAATATATTGCGTCAAGACCATTTGCTCAGGTCACATGGATTTCAGGTTGTTTTAGACTACCTGCAGAAGACAAACTCACATCTTATTATACCTACTATCGTTAAAGATGAGATGATTGCCATATTTCGCAGGCAGCTTACCGAACTATTCGATGAAGCACGAAATAAAGCAGCAAAGATAGATAGGTGGTGTTATGATGATACGCCGAGAACCGATTTCCACCTTGATATTGACAAAGAAGTGGCTACATACACGTCCTTCCTGAACGAGTTGACACATGGTGGGGGAGCACTCGAATTACCACATCAGGATGAGTTCCTTAATGAGGTTATTCATAGGCAAATCAATCGAATCAAACCCGCCAGTGATAAAGGCGAGGAGTCTCGAGATATTATTATCTGGCTTAGTATCAAAGAGTTTCTCAAGCAGTCACAAAGGAAGGCCGTCTTCATTTCACAGAATATTAAGCAGTTTGCAGCTAGGGATTCAAGAGAATTACATCCTGACTTAGCTGCAGAACTAACAGCTGAGAGCCTAGATTTGAGGTATTTCTGTTCACTAGACGAATTTATCCAACAACACAGCAGCAGGGTAGATTTCATAACTGAGGAATGGGTAAAACAAAACATTGCCCAGGCAGATATCGCACGAGCGTCTTTGGGAGTAATAGAAGGTAGTGAAAGGTCATGGCATAGATATGCAGACCGGAAAGGGATTGACTGGACTGGATATGTAGGGGTCATCGGTTTTATTGATGTCGGACTAAATGAATTCTACGTTTATGAGTTGAGCGGGGAGGATTTCTACTTTCACGCATCCTACTATGGTGAGTTGGAAGTAGAAATGGAATTGGAGGAGTCGCACACATTAAGCAGGCGTATTGAAGTTGAAGTAATGACTGTTGAGGTGTTCCTGGAAATAGAATGTAAAGTTCATAACCGGAAGATTGAAGACCTTAAGCTAGAGAGTTGGGACTTTGCGTAATTAGCACTTTCGCTTCTAGGCATTCTGTGGTAGGATAACTTTTAGTCCAAACGAGCTGACATCCCGATGTTTGTCCAGTGGTAAGCTCCAGTAGTGGTAATGTCGATAAGGAATATGTTTCTTTTCTTCATACGAAAGCCAACTCGCATATCATCTATTTGTTAACACCACCTCCCTCTCGATTGTAGTAACTACATTCTTCACGCCCACAGGTTTATGTCTCCTACTAGTTACTATTTTGTGGGGTATTGACAAGGTCTTAACAGAGAGCTAAACTCTAGTTCCAATAACAAAATAAGCCTTAACCATCTCCACCTTCTAGATAATTAGGGGGTGATAAGATGAAACAAGGGCACTAGAACCGCTAATTAAAGGCAGTAGCTGTGCCCTTTTCACTTACGTTATTCTATTTTGGATAAAGGAGGAGCAAAATGGCTAAGGATCTTACTGTTATTTTAGAAGATCGCCCGGGTACGCTAGCTAACATGGGCGAGGCTCTGGGGAAGGCTGGCATCAACATTGAAGGATGTTGTGGATTCCGTAGCGAGGGCAAGGGAGTTATACATATTTTGGTAGAGGATGTTGCTGCCGCCCGGCGAGAACTCCAACAGGCTGGCCTTGAGGTGCGCGGCGAGCGTGAAGTCTTAGTCTTGGAGGGGGAGGACCGACCCGGGGTATTAGGGGATATTACCCGCCGCATAGCCAAAGCGGGGGCCAATATCGACTTGGTCTACCTAGCCGCGAATACCCGGCTGGTAATCGGTGCTGATGACCTAGACAAGGCTCGCACCGCCGTCTAGCGTGGAAACGCAACGACAAAACAGGCCTATACAGGGACTTATTGATTGTAATGATATAGGCATCGAGCCTTGTGACTGCCTCATCGGCGAATTTGCTGTCAAGCCGTTACTAGGGATTGAAGTTTTTGGAAACAGGTAGCAGGAGGTTGGATTTGAACCAACGACCCTTGCTATGGATTAACATATATCCCAATGTCTTCACTATTAATTCCCACCCCCACGCCCCCCCTTTTTTAATCAACATCGGCTTGCGTGGGATAATTGGTAAAATAGCTGATTGGTTTACTTTTAGTCGCATGAATCAGAGGAGTCTAGAACTTAGGCAAGATGGACTTAAGAACTTCTGTGAGTCATAGATGAAGCAAACTTAAACAAATACTTTTACGGCCGAGTCTTCTTCAGCAGAATAACTTTTTGTCCATAAGAGATGATATCCCGATGTTTGTCTAGTGGTGAATTGGAGCAGCAATGCTCGCATTATCGATTTAACAAAATAGTATTTTATTACATATCACAGCGCTTGAATGTGACGAACTTGCATTATGTTTCATGTTTCAAGCCTAGGAGTCATGAGAATGCGAGTAATCCCTGTGGATTCCCTCTTTATCACCGTCTGCGTATAACATGGGAGCCTGTCGAAAAACCTCCCAATTGGAGCCTTTTCGAAGCTAGCCGTCTGAACAGTCCAAAGCTAGGGGTTAAGTTTTTCGACAGGCTCATGGATTATACGCTAGCTTTGTCGGCCATTCGAACTTGGCTAGCTCCAAGGGGGCACCTAATATTCAGTGTTCTAGGTTCAGTGGCTTAGCTTCCTCAGAGTGTGCTATGGGTCGCAGTTCTAAGGCAGAATCAGGAGCACTAGGTTCCTCGAATCTCCGAGATCGTTTTCAACAGACGTCTAGAGCGTCCATCCCATCTCGCGAATCTGCTCCTCGTAATCGTCTACTAGAATCTCGTCGACAATTCCCCAGTAATCGATATCAAATACGGGTTCACCGCCCTCGTATGGCATGGAATTAGTTGCACCAATGCTAGCAATCTCCGTCAAAGCATTCCGGAGATCATCGATTGACCTACATATGGTAGCTGGTTGATGGTCCTCTAGTGGCATGAGGACTACTATCCCCTTTTCTAGCTGCCATTCCGCTGCCCCGAGGGCAAAATCGACAGCTTCTCTAGCATCGGCTTCCCAAAGCGGCTCATCAGGCTCGATAGCCATCTCAATGAACTCTATGATAGCTTTGAATTCCTTAATGCCTGGTAACGCGTCCAAGTCTGCTTCATCAACTTTCTGTCGCACGATTCTTGGCCACTCTGGATCAGCCATAATACTAGCTTTATCTAGTCCAATCCACGCTTCGATTGATGGCATAGCCAATGCTAGGTGAACTGGGACGGGAATGGCCATTCGGTTCACGTATTCTTCGACTTGCTTACCTAACTCGAGTGATCGGGAGAACTCCTGAGCTTCAACATCCGTAACAAATACTACGCCAGACAGTGGGCGTCTATAGTCCAGTTGTATAATATTTATTACCTCAGGTAGTTTTTTCAATATATTAAGCCTTCCGCCAACGCCTTTTATTTCTACTGCCACCTCAGTAAGCAAATGCTTTGCGGATAGCAACTTTCGCAGTATGATTTCTAAGATGATCGAGTCGGTAGCGCCCTCGCACAGAACCAGTATAAGTGGTTTCCCATATCCAACATCCGGTTGAGTGTAGGTGGATATTGCACTAGCAACCACTTTTGGTAGTGTGAAGGGAACGTAAGTCTTCCCCACTTCTCCAGCTTGACGAAGTTTGAAATCTAGCACCTCTAAGAACTTCGTACCATGCATGAGTATCGCTTCCATATCAGATTGGTCAAACAAGATAACATTGGGAGTCTTCCCTTGCTCAAGCGCATCTGGCGCATCCTGGGAATACCCACTCATTGAAATGAAGATGCCAAGTGTCCCTTCTAACTTGCCGTCAACCTTACCCTTGAACGTGTATATATCTGAAGCTGGCACTGGATCCGCCGTCCACTTCGCTTCTAGCAGAAAGGTCTTGTGATTTAGATAGAATGCTCCGTCTATCTCTTCTCCCTTTGGACGATAGCTGGTACGCGGATCTAGGCCTTCATGATAGAGAATAGAATAAACCAAGTTCTGGAAAACGTAACCTCGGGCGTGCTTGTCCTGAGTTATGGATTTACACTTCTCGTAGGTGTACGTCAGCGCGTCCATTGGGATAAGATGCTGATTGTTTGTCGTTAATTCTGTTGGTGTATCAGAGTTAAACATAATGGTAGACGATAGTGTCTTGCAGTTTTGGTCCCCAGCGAACCATTATACACCGGTATACACTGGTCAACAACCTATCTTGTGCAACTGTGTCTGAGTGGTCATCAACCACACAGTAAATCCCAGACCATATGTTTGAACCGCACTTCACATTCCTTGTCAGACCACTGACCGTTGTGATGTCTACCAATGTTGCCAACTGTTGAGCGCTAAAATCCTAATGTAGTGTATAACACTACATTAGAGCTCAAGAGTCACTCCACCTATTCTTACTTAGGCGTATAATTGCACTTATACGCTAGGATTAGTTACGTCTTACTCTAGTATTCTAGACACTACTTATGCTAAATTAGGATTAAGAGGGTCAGTAGTGATAGAAAAATTCTTCCCACCTCTTGAGATGGCTTTAGCACTCGAGCCAGAAGAGCTTGCAATTCCTCTTCTAAAATGCCTTGATCAAGAGGAACAGGCAGGCCATGACAATAATTTGAATCTTCACAACTTCGTTGGATCTGGAGTACCAGATAGCTATTCAGGCAATAGGTACGACGAACTAGCGAAGGCAATAACAGAGGCCTGGATTTGGCTAGAGCGAGAAGGAATGCTTGCACCTAAGTCCAGACAAGGCAGAGACTGGGTGTATGTAACCAGACGAGGGAAAGAACTTCTAGCACACTCTGATATCAATAAATACATTAGGAGCGATCTTATTCCACGAAAATCGCTTGATCCTGTCTTGGCTAACAAGGTCTATCCCCTATTTATACGTGGAGATTATGATACTGCTGTATTCCAAGCTTTCAAGGAAGTTGAAATTCGAGTACGTGAAGCTGCTTCTCTGCCACAAGACTTATTCGGCGTTGACCTTATGAGAAATGCTTTTAATCCCGAGAACGGAAAGCTAACCGACATGACTAGTATTAAAGCTGAACGAGAGACAAAAAACCATCTGTTTGCCGGAGCTCTAGGGCTATTTAAAAACCCATCAAGTCATCGAGATGTTAATTGGCAAGATCCAGGTGAATGCGCTGAACTCATTTACCTCGCTAACCATCTCTTGCGACTAGTCAAAAATGTAGAGTGACTCCTATATCCGATTAGACATTCTGGCTTATTGTTCATCTGAATTTGAAGTATGGCTGTGGACCTCTTTAGCCACAGGCTTGCATTGCAAGGCGTATTTTGGAGATACGTTACAGCTCATCAGAGTGAGGCTGAATTGCTGTTGATATTGATTTGCCCATCTGATTCCTCTGGTGGCATCTCTACAACCTCCATTTGTGGAAACCCTCAATCTGTGTTTTCGAGTTCGCGCCACTCGAAGAATCGCTTTCTAAGCAAATCTCCAAGATTCCACATCTGGACTAAAGCATCGCATAAGAATTCTTCCGGAACCAACGTCTCCTTGCTGGCAGTAATATTCTCTAGTTTACTTTGCCGTTTTTTCTGTTGCTGAAGGTAGTAAGCAGAATATCCGAATGCCTGCCCCGAATGAGCGACCTCATTACGCTTTCTCCGACCGGCGGATAGAGACTTATAAGGTTGCAGTCTGTTGAGATTAGTCTTTAGAACATCCTGATATAGACTTTCAATATCACGTAAGTTGCGAAGCGATTTGTTTAATTGGGTCGCCAAAGTCTCTCGGCTGATGTATTCGTCCCTAGTATTCTTGCTTTCCGAAGCAGGTCTGGTGGCTGACGAAGGGTCTCGAGCTATCATAAGCCACGCAACATCACGTAAGTAAGTTTCCAGTAACGCCCAAGCGCCCAAGTAACAAAGCTCAAAAAGGCGGTGAACAAAATACTCGTCAACGATGTCTGGGAGAACAGTGTCTATAGAATATGGTTTCCCTCCTTTTCTTAGTCGTTTATTCATTTGATTTACTCTGTCCAAATCATTCTTCTTGTACAATTCATAAGCGTTCTTTGTCTCTAAGGCAAAAGACACAAGGTTTCGTAACCCGGCACTGTATCTACGAAACAGACGAGGTGGGGGATCATCATAACCATCATCCCAGTGAATGAATGCTTCCCTAACTTCCTTGAGTGTCATTATCTTTGATCACCTCAAATTTGCGTATGTATCGAACACTCCAATAGAGAGGTTTCAAGGCTATTATGCCTCTATTCAACAAAGCTTCTCGCTTTACGTGAGCTCAGTGGCAGTTCAAGAGCTTCAAACTCTATGATCAAGTTTCTCAGGTTATCCTTCACCCAGTCATGGCTACTGATTACGTTCTCCAACAGATTCAATGTAACTACAATGCCAACATCCATGATCCTCTTCAGATAGTCCGCGTGCTCTTCCAATGCATCAGGTCTCACCTTTGGCTCATCAAATAATCTTGATGAGTCTGTTAGAATGACTCTCCCAATATCAGTCTTGTCTGGAATTACATGCACATCACCTGAAAGTGGCTGGTAAAGTTGGCGATACACTAAATCATCCGCATCCTCGATGGGTTTGAACATTCCCCAGTGGTCAACCTGTGAGATTATGACCCTAAACGAAGGACGATAGGCAGAATCGTCAATTACAGGTGCGAGCATGTCGAAGATGCTGCCTGATATCTCTCTAAGATCATTTTCAAGCGGTGGGCTTCGTTGCAATACATCCATTAGGAAGCCTTTCAGGTTGACGCTTTCTTTATTCTTGTTGGTAATATGCCAATTCTCCCTACACTCCTTACGAGCGAGGCACTCATAAAATGCTCCCTTGATGATGAGTTCCAGACTTATTCTTAACGTTGCGAAAGCGACGTTGTAGAAAGCACTCAATGCTTCTAAGAAAGACCTGTGTGCTGTATAAAAAGCTTCCCAATGATAAATGAGAAGGGCAGACATAGTAGGCCAGATTGGTATCTGTGTCTGAGATCCCTCACTTCTAGACGTTATCTGAGCCGGTGTATAAATAAACTGGTGTATGGCGTCATGTGGTTTTTGGAGCTTCTCAAGCATTTCTCGCAGAGAGGCTCTTACATTATCAAGTCTGAATTCTCCCTTCGTATGAAAGTATGCCTCTCTAACCAACTTCGATCTTTCTCAATCCATGTCTTGCCTCTAGTATGTTCTAACACCAAGTCGCAATTTCTGTTCTATGGCGACATGATAAAGAGTGAAAATCACCTACATTGAAGTTCACCCTACAACAGTAACCCAGATTTACTTCTATAAGACATAATACCTCTTTCGGAGAGAGAGTGTCTACTGTTCTGTCTCAGAGAGGGTGCAGCCTCGTACGTCGACCCACATGCAAGTTTCAGAGCGCAATCCTATATTACTTCATCTCAATGACACGATGCACTTTTGGAGCTAAGGCTACCACGTGGGATGAACGTGTCCCTTATCTATCACTGGGGAAAGAGGCTTGCCTAGAG
>JABUBM010000052.1_pt1 | contig 24806 bp, 21 predicted proteins | sample 7240321 | NCBI WGS metagenome assembly JABUBM01 (sample SAMN07256344, study PRJNA390944) | subsurface metagenome | isolation source: Methane hydrate marine sediment | place: Pacific Ocean: Eastern North Pacific, ODP site 1244 | collected 2002
GAGGGAAATATGGTCTAGATTGATTTATTTTTTTAGAAAAAGTGGTGCACTTTTCGACTGAAATATGGTGTACTTTTCATTTGCTATTTACAGCTGTTAATTGCAAGAAAGCTATACAGTACTACCAAGAGGCTTTGAAGGTCTATACTCTAGATGATTCCCCTATGTACTATGCTGCGGCCCATAACAACCTGGGAATTGCTTTTCAAGCACTAGCCGAAGTCAGAGATAAAGCTTTAAATTGCGAGAAAGCTATCCAGCACTACCAAGAGGCTTTGAAGGTCTATACTCTAGATGATTCCCCTATGTACTATGCTGGAATTCAGAGCAACCTGGGGAATGTTTATCAAACCCTAGCCGAAGTCAGAGATAAAGCTTTAAATTGCGAGAAAGCTATCCAGCACTACCAAAAGGCTTTGAACGTTTATACTCTAGATGATTCCCCTATGTACTATGCTGCGACCCATAACAACCTGGGAATTGCTTTTCAAGCACTAGCAGAGGTTAAAGATATGGCTGTTAATTGCGAAAAAGCCATACGGTACTACCAAGAGGCTTTGAAGGTCTTCGATGAGGAAGATTTCCCAGAGGGATATCGTAGAATAATTGAAAAAAAAATTGAAGAGCTATTTATAGAGTGTAATATAAATAGTATAAATATGGTGCATCCCATTTTTTAGATAATTAATATTTTACTTTTAAATTAAATAAATGGGGAAGGTGTGTCCCTATTTCTAATAATTAATTTATTTTTACATAGAAGAAACCCTACAATTGCTAAATTTAATAAGATGGAAATAATTTTAGAATTAAGGAAAAAACATGAAAATTTAATACAAGGATTAACGAGATTTCTAATAGCTATTGAATTAAATGAAATTGCAGTAATTCAATTTGATCATTTAAGGAAGTATATTCAATTTCAGATAGATGATGCTAATGATAAAATTGATAATTTCGAAAAATATTTTAACAAAACAGAAAAAGAAAAACTGGTTTCCGAAAAAGGATATTCTGAATTTAAAGAAAATTGTGAGGAAATAATTGAATATTTTGTTAACATCCAATCTTATTTATTTGATTATCGAATTGAATTAATGAATTCATTATTAAGTGATATATTTGATACCAAAGTTCCTATGCGTAAACCAACCGACTCAAAATATAAACTTTTAACTGAAGTTGCCATTAAAGAAGAAGTTGAAAAGGAAGCAAAGAAAAGAGAAAATAGATATTTAAAATAAATAAATAATTTTCAAATACAATAGCGAAAGGTGGGTATAAATGTATATAGCTTATTATGATGAATCAGGAGATGATGGCTATCCAAAATATTCTTCACCGTTGTTTGTTCTTTCTGCCATATATTTACATTATTTAAATTGGAAAGATGTTTTTGAAAATATTAGTGAATTTAGAAAACAGCTAAAAAAAGATTTCAATTTACCAATAAAAATGGAATTTCATACTAAATATTTTATTTTAAATAAGAATCCGTACAGAAAATTACAGATTAGCGATGATGATAGATTATTAATTATTGAATTATTTTGCGAATTAATTTCTAATCTCGAGATAAGCACAATAAATGTGGTTATTAATAAAAAAAATATATTATCGCAGGATTATAATGTACTTGATAATGCTTTAAAATACTCTATACAAAGAATAGAAAATGACTTAAACAAAATAGATCCTTCAAAAAAGTTTATGATAATTACTGATCAAGGCAGAATCGGTAAAATGAGAATGACAGCAAGAAAGATACAGAGAATAAATTTTATTCCATCAAAATATAATATCAAGCCATACAGAAAAGAAATAAAATCTCTTATTGAAGACCCTTTACAAAAAGATTCTAAAGAATCATATTTTATTCAACTTGCGGATTTGATTGCTTTTATAATTTACATATATTCCGTATATAAGTTAAATGTTGGTAAAATTTCTAATAGAATGCCAAAAAATGTAAATATAAAGAGTATAATTGGTTTAATGGAAAGGTTAAAGGGTAGTTTAAATTTGAATGCTTCAAGATCGGATTCATATGGAGTAGTCTATTATCCAAAACAAAAATAAAAACACCACCTACGACGCATTCGCGCTTTCAGTGGTTCACCCATATATTATTATAAAAATATAAAAATGTCAAATTTTTCAATAATATTTTATAAGGAATTACAAAATGTATATAATTCCTATTGTCCCAGATAATTCCGTACTAGGTGATTTAGTTGATCCAAATTTACCAGATAATAAAAAGGAAGATAATAACGCATTTCTTCAGATAATTGAATTAGACCATGAAGGTATTTTTGAGATTGGTATTCCAAATTCTACTACTATGATTGAAGAATTAAGGTCAGGTAGTATCAAGAGAGAAGCAGTAAGAAAAATCATGGGGTCTGCATGGAGACTATGGCCAAATTTGGGAAACCCAGAATATAATAAAATATTAGACAAACAAAAAGATTGTCTTATAAAAATAATGCAAGATAAAGGTGGTATTGATTCTAAAAATTTTATTGTTTCAACGATTCATGCGAATTATTATTTAACTACTGATTATAGATATCTACGCCAATTTAGAGCTCAATTAAAAAAAATAAGAGAAGAATGTGGAATAACAAAGGAAATACTTACACCTTCTGAATTTCTTGAAAAATATAATAAAAAGGAAATTAAGGTTTTTCCTTGAATAAATTATTTTAATAGGAGTGAATAAAAGATGGCAAAGAAAAATCAATGGGTAACCATACATCCTAAAGGTTGGGCTATTAAAGGAGAAGGGAATAAAAGAGCAACAAAAGTTACAAAAACTCAAAAAGAGGCAATAGAGATTGCTAAAAGAATAGCTAAAAACCAAAAATCTGAACTATACATACAGGATAGTAAAGGAAAAATAAGAAGTAAAGATAGTTATGGTAATGACCCTTGCCCACCAAAAGATAAAGAACATTAATAAGTTAAATTATAGTGATCTTGGGAAAATATTTAATATTATGTTAGGAAAAATTAAAAAGGATCATGGTGAAGTTTTAATAACCCGGAGAGTAGAATACCCCGGTTTGCATGTGGATGAATGGTGAATTCGCCCAAAGGGCGTCGAGCGTAGTTCGAAAGATGGAAAGGTGCCACGGATATGTCCGTGGGGTTTTCAGATTTAAAAAATCAACCAACGATACAAAATGATTTCTGGGTAAGACAAGGAGACGTTTCGTTTGTCTTATTTAAATAAATAGCGAAACATCACATTTTCTTAGACAATTAATATTTTACTTTAATAAAATAATAGGGGCAGACACCTATTATCCAAGTTTTCACATTTGACATAAAATTATGCTAAGCAGAATAATTTAAAACATAGGGTTAGTTCTTTAGTAGTTTAAAGTTGTAAAATTAAAAAACTTTAGGAGTTGGATTACAGCCCGTTAATGTGGGAAGAAAAGAATATTTAACAATTCTTGTATGCAAAATTTAGTTAGAAGAAGCAAATATATTTTGTCAGTAAGAAAGATACGATTCCGATAACTGTATGATGTAGAATTATTGGAAATGTATTAATGCCATGATTCAGGACAAACTAATTTTTTATTATCTTTAAGAGGGATTATATCTGGTAGTATGCTGCTTTTTAAGTGTTTTTCTTTTATTTTCATATGAAAATCACATTTTTGTTTTAAAAGTTCTGCGCGCCTTCCAATTGGAATAATAACTTCTATTTGTTTATGGGGGAACAATGTTTTTACTGCTTCTATAGAAGGAATTAAATCACTATCTCCTGAGATGATATACGCTTTGTCGAACTTATCTTGAATGGCTAATTTGAATAAATAAATTGCGATGTCAACATCAGTTCTTTTCTCTTCGAATGTTGTATAGGTTTTTTTACATAATCGGCATATTCTATCTTTTTTTCGAAATTCTCCATATACAATTTTAATTCCCTTGAGTTATTGAACCTTAATGAAGATTTTTTGTCTATTCGTTTTATCTGGAGACCAAGGAGTTAAAGCTGTAAAGTAGTATATTTCTTCAATATGTTCTTTTTTTGTAATGAAGTTTTTAGCAAGTTCTGATAAGTCAATCCACTTATATTTATTGAATCGTTTATTTGCAATTGAATGATAAAGGTTGAAGTCATCTATAAAAAATATTACTTTTTCCATAACATTTTTTTTGCATTAATATATATAAAATAAAAGACCCGAGCGCACAGGCAACTCGGGGCCAGTAAAATACAACATCTTACTGGGATGACAACAAATTATACCTAAATAATATTTTTATGTCAAATTTTTATTTTTAAAATAATTTTTAAGAAAAAGAAGGATTTTTAAATAGACTTATAGTACAATGTAATGGATTTATCCAAAAAGATCATTGGCAAAAAAATGTTGGGATTTCAAATTGGGGGAATAGCAAAATGATTAAACACAATAAATTCTCACTTGTAGCCAAAGTACTTAACGGAGGTAAATTGGCTGAACTCTAATAAAAAAGACAACTTATCTGCAGTTGTATATCTATAATGGAGGCGAAGGATATGACAAAAAAACTAAATCTTGTTGATTTTTTTCCTAAATCAAAACTTAAAGTAAAAGAAACACTTATAGACAAGCCAAAATTTCCCTTCATTGATGGCCACAGTCATCTCCAACTGTTAGGAGGAAACTGGATAGATCGACCGGTAGAAGACTTATTGACCATGATGGATAATTCGAATATCCAAGCCATTGTGGATCTTGATGGTTTGGATAATGATAGTATCCTATTTGCCCATATAGAAAAGTTTAAGGCAAAAGCACCAGATCGTTTTTACCATATGGGTGGAGTAGATTGGACAAAATGGAAAGAAAAAGGTAATAATTTTGGAAACTGGGCCGCTAAGCGTCTTGAAGAACAAATTAAAATGGGGGCTTCCGGTATTAAAATATGGAAGAATCTTGGCCTTCATGTGAAAGACCAGAATGGGAAATTAGTGAAAGTTGATGATCCGAGATTGGATCCAATTTTCGAAACCGCCGCTTCTTTGGAAGTCCCGGTATATATGCATATCTCCGACCCCGTTGCTTTCTTTGACCCGATAGATCGATTCAATGAGCGATGGGAAGAGCTCAATGAGCGCCCAGATAGGTCTTTCTTTGGCTCTCAATTCCCACCATTTCAAGAAGTCATTGAGCAATTTGCAAACCGAATTCGTCGACACAAAAAAACAGTGTTTGTTGGCTGTCATGTTGCAGGCTATGCTGAGAATTTAGCCTGGGTTTCTGCTTTATTAGATGAATGCCCACACCTTTACATTGATATCTCAGGAAGAATCGGTGAATTAGGTCGACAGCCATATACTGCCAGGAAATTTTTCTTGAAATACTCTAATCGTATTATTTTTGGCACTGATCGACTTCCAAATATAGAGTGGTACAGAATCTATGCCCGCTTCCTTGAAACAGAAGATGAATATTTTAATTATTTTCCGGCTTTTCCACCAAAACAGGGTCGCTGGTTTATTTATGGTATTCATCTACCGGATGATATATTGAAAAAAATATATTCTGAAAACATACAAAATATTTTAGGCATCATGTAGAACTAAAAATGTCATGGGGAACAACACATCCCATTTTCTTAGATAATTAATATTTACTTTTAAATTAAATAAACAGGGAAGATGTGCCAGGTCAATAATTCGGTAACTTTTATCTACGATCTCTGTCCAAATCATAAATAATCTTTTCCAGGTACCATTCTTCTGGGTGGTTTGGATGGCTTTTTTTCAAGCTCTTTATATACCTTTCAATGGTTTCATCGGCGATCTTTAGAGGGAGTCGAAGTTTTCGGCGGCATTCCTGCCATAGGGCACGTTGTTTTCCCACTCCCTTACGACCCCTTATCCGGTAGAAATATAAGATAATCAACGCTACTGCAATTGCCAGGATAATCAATGCCTGATTCATGAAATCCTCCTCATGTAAATATTTTAACGCAGCTAACCGGCACCTCAACTTCTTTGTTGGCAGGGATAAGTATCATGAGGTTAAATGTACAGTTTGCCTAGTGCCAAACACCTAAGGTCTTCTCTGTTGAAAGCGACCGAGCTTAGCATAATATAGCCTTATTTTATATGAGACTATTTACAAACTTCTCAACTTATTATTTAGCCTGTATGCTCCCAGGCAGAGTTTAGTTTTTAAGCTTTGTTTGATGGTAAATCTGCATATAATATATCATCAACGGTTTATGAACTCAAGGATAGAGTATTGGAAAATAGGGAGCAGACATCTATTTTCTTTGACTTAGCCTTTATAAAGCCCTATAATTTATATATGCCAAGAATAGCACGAATTGTTGCTGCAGAGGGATACCCGCACCATATCACCCAAAAAGGGAATTATCAGAAAAGATATTTATGATGATGCCGACCGAATAAAATATCTTTCCCTTCTCAAAGAGGAGAGTAGTCGCTATCACTTGATCGTATTAGCTTACTGTCTCATGTCCAATCATCTGCGCTTTACGGCGGTTCCCCAAAGTGAAGATTCCCCGGGCAAGGTATTTAAATATACTAATATGAAGTATTCTCAGTATTATAATAACAATAGGTAGGATAAAAATATGAAAATCAGTAAATATCTTTTAGAAATTGTAGTATTCGTGTGTGGAGCGGTCGTTATGATGTTTGAGCTTGTTGGTTCAAGAGTGCTTGGACCATATTTTGGAACATCGCTTTTCGTTTGGACTAGCTTGATAGGTATTATTTTGGGGAGTCTTAGTCTTGGTTACTATTTAGGCGGAAAAATTGCAGATAAAAAATCCAGTTTTAAAAGTTTATCACTGATTATTTTTTTAGCGGCAATTTCAATTGGCCTGATGGTTATAATAAAAGATTTTTGGCTTATTGTTTTGCAAAATAGTTTTACAGATATCCGAACTTCCTCGGTTTTAGCATCTATTAGTTTATTTTTGCCAGCCAGCGTGTTTTTGGGAATGGTTTCTCCTTATGCTGTAAAATTAAAATTAAACAACTTAAATACTTCGGCCCAAACGGTAGGTAATCTTTATGCAATATCGACCACTGGAAGCATCTTCGGAACATTTTTGGCCGGTTTTTATTTAATTCCACACTTCGGCACAAATAAATTATTGATTATTTTATCAATAACCTTAATTACTATTTCGTTGGCACTTTCTGCAAAAAAAGACACTAGGATAAAGCTATCTGTTTTTGCTATTGTTGTTATTGGTTGGTTTGTAATTAGTGGACTTAATTATATGCTCCCCAAAAGCGGATTTATAGATGTTGATACGGCCTATAATCGTATTTGGATTTATGATCGTATTGATTTTAGGACAAACAAGATAGTTAAAATGATGGGAATCAACAACGAAAATCATTCGTCGATGTTTTTAGATAGTGACGAATTAGTTAGCGAATACACAAAATATTATCATTTGGCAAAACATTTTAATCCGAATTTTAAAAAAACAATGATGCTTGGTGGTGCAGGGTATTCATATCCCAAAGACTTTTTATATAGATATCCCGAGGCAACAATTGATGTAGTTGAAATTGATCCCAAGGTGACCGAGCTCGCAAAAAAATACTTTAGATTAGAAGAAAATCCAAGGCTAACTATTTATCATGAAGATGGAAGGGTATTTTTAAACAAAACACAAGAAAAATATGATGTAATTTTTGGAGATGCTTTTAGTTCTCATTATTCTTTGCCATACCAATTAACAACAAAAGAAGCGGTGCAAAAAAAATATAATATTTTGAATGATGATGGGATTGTTATATTAAATATTATTTCAGCGATAGAAGGCGAAAAAGGTAAATTTTTAAGAGCAGAATACGCAACATATAAAAGCCTTTTCCCACAAGTTTATTTATTTCCTGTGACACATTCGGATTATGGCAATGTGGTTCAAAACATAATTTTAGTAGCCCTAAAATCTGAAAAAGATCAAACTTTTAATAACAGTGATCCAAAGCTAAATGAATATTTGCAGCATTTATGGAAAAAGACGGTTGATGCGGATATTCCAATTTTGACTGATAATTTTGCACCAGTTGCTTATTATATTAATAAAACGATTTAAAAAAATAGAATAAGACGAGGGGACGTTTCAAGGGTTTCAGACCTCCTTCAGGAGTACCCTTTTAACGCACGTAGAGTGCCTTTATACGGGCCTCAATTTTCGAAAAATCGGGTAATTACGACCCCCTTTTTTGGCCTATTTTTACCTTCTTAAAATCTTAAAACCCTTATAAATAGCCATTTTCAGATTTTGAGATGAGGTAATTTTAGTCAAAAAAACACCGTTTTTGAGGGGTAAAGGTACCTATTTTTAAAAATTATGCGTTTAAAGGCACTTAGAGTAATTATTCGCTGAAACCCTTATTATATAAGGCTTTCAAGAAGCTATTTTTCCACAGATTTTACACACTTTCTCCATTTATAAGTAAAATACTGTTAGTTTAATCCTCTGTTATTGCGAAAGATACGGTATAAACAAGAGAGATTAATATATATAGAATTAGAGGATTATCAGTTTTTATAGGAAAAAATACTAAGGCTTTAAAACGTAGAAAATATAAGGGTTTCTGCGTTTTTTTGTTATATGGAATGGTGTTAATACTTCTAAAATATGGAGAAAATAAGACAAAAAAGGGCTAAAATATGTATTTTTAAGAGCCTGAAAGCCTTGCAAAATAAGGGTTTTAGCGAAATATTGTCGTAGCTGCGTTTCTTGAGGTCGGTTAAGGTGATTGTTCATGTTTTTTAAAATAAACGCTTAAAAGGGCATATTTTAGATGTAGGCCAAAAGCCTTATTTTATAAGGGGTTGCAAGGTTTTGGTTAAATAATAGTGACAGAAACCCATTATCATTATATTATGAATGCATTTTGTGTCCCATGAGGACACTATTTGCAATATAAATATAATATTTACTTGACAATGTTATATTGTTAATGTAAAATGTGGCTCAGGAGGACACGAAATGCGTTATAGAAATAATAAACTAAAAACCCTTGGACCTCAAGCTGCTCATTTAGTTGTCACACTTTATGAGCAAAATAAGCCTATATTTCGCCTGAAGGAAGTACAGAAAATTCTTCGTTTAGATGAAGTATCCTCGCGTAATTTTATCCGCAAGCTTGTAAATAGAGGAGTTGTTACACGTTTAAAGCCAGGACTTTTTATTTTAGTCCCATTCGAGCTGGGGAAAGAAGCCGAGTATATAGGAAACCCATTCGTTGTGGCTCGTGAGATTATGGGTGGGAAAGATTACTTTCTCTCCCATGCTACGGCTATGGAAATTCATGGAGGGATTACTCAGCCACAATTAGTTGTTTTTATAACGGCTTTGAAACCGCGCAGGTCTATTACTTCAATGGGCATTGAATTTAGATTTATCCATAACCAGAAGAAGTATTTCTTTGGTATAAGTGACCACTGGGTAACAAAACAAGAGAAAGTAAGAGTTAGTGATCTTGAACGAACAATTATCGATGGTCTTAAGCAACCGGAATATTGCGGTGGCTTGACAGAAGTAGCCAAAGGACTTTGGATGCGTCATCAGGATGTAAATATGAACCAGCTTATCAGTTATTCAATAAAGATTGGCGTAGGTGCTGTTATCCGTAGACTTGGATTTTTACTTGAACTTTACAAAATAGGTACTTCTGAAGACCGGGAAATCCTTTCTTTGCATTTAACAGAGACTTATGTAAGGTTAGATCCGCTTTTACCGCCCGAAGGAAAATTCCTGCGAAAGTGGAGACTCCAGCTTAATGTATCTCCCGAAGAACTTCTATCTGTAGTGAGGACATAGCCAATGATACCCCAGCGAAATCTTTCATTACTTTCTAATCGACTCGCAAGAAAAGGAGGTCGACGTGTTCCGGAGGCTGTTCTCGAGCGTGACTATTGTCTCTCCTGGTTTTTAATAGGATTATCCCATAGTCCTCTTAAGAATATTCTCCTATTCAAAGGAGGTACATGCATCAAGAAGTGTTACTTTTCCGACTATCGTTTTTCAGAAGATCTTGATTTTACTCTAGCAGAAGAGTGTACCTTTAAAAATATACAGAAGAATCTTGATATTGCCTTTAAGTATATATATTTATCTTCAGGCATCAAACTAAATTTTCACCATTACGATCGACACACCCATGAAAACACCTACACTTTTTTCCTGGGATACGAAGGACCCCTACCCGGTGTTTCTGGAAAGGAAATCAAGGTAGATATTACAATAAGGGAAAAAATTGTTTATCCTGCCGAAGAGAAAATAATCCTTGAGGGATATAAAGAATATGAAGACCTACCTGAGAATGTGGCGATTTGCACCTATTCTATTAACGAAATAGCTGTAGAAAAAGTTGTTGCTTTATTAGATAGAGCTCGCAACGAACCGCGAGATCTTTATGATATATGGTATTTGACTTCTAATCAGTATGTGGATATTGCCGAGTTGATTGAGGCTGTTGAAGAGAAGTTAGAATTCCGAGGAAAAAAATTAACCGATGTAAGGGAGGAATTTCTGCGTAAAGAAACCCGGTTTAAAAAACTTTGGAAAATGCGTCTTTCCTCTCAGATGGCATCCATCCCTGAATTTGGCCAAGTTTATCGAGCAGTACAGCGAGAGTTTAGACAGGCAGGATTGTTTAAGCAAAGAAAAATTTGATTTTGTCATATCAAAATAAATAGGTGTACCAAGTCAATAATTCGGTAACTTTTTCTAACTTTCCCCAATGGGGTTTGATCGTAGTACTGTTAGCGTGGGAAGAAAAAGGTTAAGGGAGAAAATGCTTAATTATGCTAACTTGTAGGATTTATTTGAAAGAATTAAATGTAATTTATCAATAATAAAGATTCGACCCCGATAGATCAACTACTTATTTTTATAATACGGATGAGGAGAGAAAATGAAAAAAGAAAAAATAAAATTAGAAAAAGAAAAGGAGACATTAATGATCCCCCTCTACTGCAAGGCATTAGAAAGCAAGAAAGAAACTCCAATCATCTCAGATAATAAGGCAATCGAAATAGTAGGCAAAATAGAATATGATTATACTCAATTAAAAATCCCCAGACAGACTCATGTCACAATATGCATGCGAGCGAAACAATTTGATAATTATGTCAGAGAATTCTTGCAAAAATATCCCACGGGAATAGTAGTCCAATTAGGCTGTGGACTGGATAGCCGCTTTAGTGGAGTCGATAACAGCACAGTTGAATGGTATGATTTGGATTATCCCGAAGTGATACAATTGAGAAAGAATTTCTATCAGGAAACTGATAGATATCATTTAATTCCCTCACCGGTAATGGAATTCCAGTGGATTGGTAATCTGTTAAACAAAAAAGGCCCATTTATCTTTCTTGCCGAAGGTTTATTTATGTACCTTAAGGAAGAAGAAGTAAAATCACTTATTCTTACACTTCAAAAAAAATTTTCCGGATCTACGCTTATATTCGATAGTTATAGCGTTCTTACCGCAAAAAATGTAAAACATCATCCTTCGCTAAAAAAGACCGGAGCAATTATCCATTGGGGGATAGATGATGCGCATGATATTGAAAAATGGAATCCTGGAATTCATCTTATAGAAGAGTGGTATTTTACGCAATCAGAAGAGATTAGGAAGCTGGATATTTTTTATCGAATTATATTTAAAATAGCGGGTTTATTCCCAGTAGCTCGAAAAGCACATCGTATTATAGTTTTTCAATTACAATAAAAAGAACAGAGGACGGTTTTCTGTTCCCATTTGCCCCCCTTTAAAAGCCTTTATTTATAAGGGTTTAAGACCCCAAAGGACACGGCACGCCGTGCCCCTACGGGAATGCCCCAAAAACGCACGTAGAGTGCCTTTAGACGAGCCTCAATTTTCGAAAAATCGGCAATTACGACGTTTTTTTAGCCTTTTTTGGCCTCCCCGAAACTCTGTAACCCTTACAGGAAGCCATTTTTAGATTTTGAGGGAGTAAAAATAGGCCAAAAAACACCCATTTTCCGAGGGTAAAAGTATAAGTTGAGGCAAATTTTGCCCGTGTAATCAAAAATACGCAATCTACCCTTTAAACCCTTATTTTGCAAGGCTTTTCTGCTTACTGTTTTCTCATAGCTTTTACACATTTAACCTATTTATAAGTAAACATTGTTGGTAATGGGCGTATTGCAATAAGCCCCTACATTTGTCATTCCCGCCCCCACTTCTGTCATTGCTTTCGAAGAAAGCGTGGCGATCTCATTACTCTCTCTGTCATTCTATGAAAATGAGAATCCATCTTACACTATCAAGTTTAAAAAATAATAGAGATAGGATGTCATAGGGAAAACTTAATCCCATTAGAGCAGGGCTAACTAAAAATTTGAACGAGTATACCTGGAGTAGTTTATTGGATTATTTAGGTAAAAGAAAGACAGAGCTAAATAAATTTGACACCAGACGAGAAATATTTTATTATATACTTAGTTAGTAATGTTAATTAAGAAAGAATATTTAAGAACAAAATTAATATAAAAGCATAATAAAAAGCATTATAATGAGAACCTGCTTTCTATCTAAAAAATTAAAAAGGAAAAAAATAAATGGAAATAAGAAATATAAATAAAGGTTTAGTTTTAAGAACTATTGAGAAAAATGGTTCAATTTCAAGAGTGGAAATTGGTAAGATAGTAGGGTTAACCCCTCCCACCGTCTCTGCTATTGTAAAGGATTTAATTGAAAGAGATATAGTTCAGGAAATTGGAAAGGGAGATTCTTCAGGTGGGAAAAAGCCAATATTATTAAAAATAAATTCAAAAGCAGCTTATATGATTGCAGTGGACTTAGGAGGAGAAAATGGAATAAGAGTAGCCTTGATGGATTTATCTTACAATATTGTTAACGAGAAGTTTGGACCAAAGATAGAGTCTTTAAATAGTCAAAAACTAAAAAATGTCCTTAGTGTTATATTAAAAAATTTTATAAAAGAGATAAATATTTCAAAAGAAAAAATATTGAGTATATGTATTGGTGTACCAGGGATTATAGACCTTAAATTAAAAAAAGTTACTGTAGCTCCTTATTTAAATTGGGAAATATCTTTGGAGGATTTAGCCTTAAGAGAAATTGGAATACCAATTGCTCTTGAGAACGATGTTAATCTGATGGCTTTGGGTGAGAAAACTAAGGGGATAGCGCAAAAAATTAACAACTTTGTCTTTGTGGGAGAAAGGACTGGAATAGGCGCGGGTATTATAACTAATGGCAAGCTTTATAAAGGAGCGAATAACGCTGCTGGTGAGGTAGGATATCTATTGATTGACCCCAAATATATCCCTAAAAGCACAAGAGACTACGGTTGTTTAGAAAAATTAGCCAGCTATAAAATTATTGTAGAGAAGACGAAAGAAAAGACAGGAAAGACCATTAGAGTTATTGATGTCTTTAAAATGGCTGCCGAGGGAGATAGTATTGCCCTGGGAATTGTAAAAGAATCATTAAAGTTTCTTGCTTATGGTATTGGAAATATATCCTGTGTGCTTGATCCGGAATTAGTAATAATCGGAGGGGGAATTTCAATTTTACCACCAAGATTTTTAGAGGAAATGAAGATAAATATCAGAAAAATAATCCCTTTTGTTCCTAAGATAGAATTTTCTAAATTAGGAGAAGACGGAGTTTTAATTGGGGCAGCAGTAAAGGTGCTTGAGCCTTTAAAAAAGAAAGGATTAATACTTATCGATAAATAAAAAAAAGAAATAATTTATAATTTTAAAACAGTAATTATAACATAGTGAATTCAAGCGAGCCAAGGAATAAATTAAAAAAGGTGGTGAAGCGTATAAAAAATAAATAGTATTTACTTTAAAGCCTTGCTGATCTAATAAAATTTTAAGGAGGATTTTTAAAATGAAAAAGTATTCTAAATTATTTGTTTTGGTAGTGTTAATGATAGGTTTAATTTTAGCAAGTTTTTCTGTTTCGTTTGCTCAAAAGAAATATGAGGTAGCTGTATTGCTTCCGGGAACTGTAGAGTTTTTTAGTGTTATGCGCAGAGGAATTGACAAAGCAGCCGAAGAGTATGATTTAGATATCGTTTATGCAGATGCCGAATGGGATGCCGGGAAGCAGCTTTCTCAGGTAGAAAACTTTATTGTAAAAAAAGTAGATGCAATTATGCTTTGTGCAGCAGATAATATGGCATTACTCCCAGCAGTAAAACTTTGTAATGATGCCAATATTCCCTTAATATCTTTTACCAATTCCCTGGGTACAGACCCTGAAGGGAAATATGCGGGAGTTGTATCTTATATCGGAAGGTCTGAAATTGGTGCTGGAATTATTCAGGGAGAAATGGCGGAGTTGCTATTGGGAGATAAAGAGGCCAGTATTGTACTCATTGAGGGTAATCCGGGAACCACTCCTCAGAGAATGCGTGAAGAGGGATTTTTGAAAGTTGCAGCTAAACATCCAAATTGGACTATTGTGGAGAAGAGACCTATAGAGGGTTGGACTAAAGAAGGCTCACTTGCTTTCATGGAAGCATTTCTGCAAAGCGGTAGAAAAGTTGATTTAGTAAGCTGTCAGTGGTGGAGTGGAGCTATTGCAGCAGCTATGGCCTTAGAAGAGGCAGGCGTAACCGGAGTGTATGTTACCGGTCTGGAGTATGCCAAAGAATTAGTTCCTTATATAAAAGAAGGAAAAGTTACTGCCAGTACATATTTTTCCGTTGTTGAAGAAGGTTATAAAGCAGCTGAGACTACTGCTAAATATTTGAAAGGCGAAAAGGTGCCACTATTTGTAGAGATTAAGCATATAATTGTAACTAAAGATAATGTAGATAAGTTTATTCCTGAGATGTAAAGGTGTAGTTTTAAGATAAACTATAAATAATATTCTTAATTAAGAGGGGGCAATGCTTAAATAATTTAAGTTAAATAAATGAAGCAAAAATGGATTGGTACACAGATTGTTTTAAATAACATCACAAACAATTCTTTACACAAAAATGATAATTTAAAAAAGAAGCTAGCAACAGCTAAAGAAGCTTTAAACTTAGATGCTTTAATGATATGGTCAGATATCAATAAAAAAGATCTTGATTTAGTCAGAGAGATTTGCACGGATTATAAAATCAAGACTTATCTCTGGTATCCTATTTTAGCTGATATTCCCGGTTTTAAAGTAAGATGGGAGCAGTCAGTAGAAACATTTGACGGGTTACATGGTTATGGGAAAAATGGTCGTTGGGATAAGTTGGGAAAGGGAGAGGAAGATTTTTTATTTCTTTGCCCCAATGATGAACAGAATATAAGAGATATATTTAACCAATATCAGAATAAAATAATAGAAAGTGGTTTTGATGGCGTTTTTTTAGATCGAATTCGCTTCCCTTCTCCTTCCAATGGTTTTGAGCTTCTTTTTTCTTGCTTTTGTAAATCTTGTCTGGATAAATTTTATATTAATTATGGTGAGGATTTAGAGAGCTATCGAAATCAAGCAAAAACTGCTTTTAAAAAATTTAAAACAATCGATGTAAATTATTTACAGACTTGCCAGTCATTTTCCGATATTATTATTCGAGATAGCCTGAAGAAATTTTATGATTTTCGCAAGCAAAATATTTATCAAGTTTTAAAGATGTTTGCTGATAAGGCAAAACAAATAGGTAAACTCGTAGGAGTTGATTTATTTGCCCCCTCTTTAGCTCCTTTAGTATCTCAAGATTACCAGTTATTAGCAAAGACCTGTGACTGGATAAAGCCGATGATATATTGTCATACCTCAAGTCCAGCAGGCCTCCCTCTGGAATTATATTGTTTAATAAGAGCTATTTTGGATATTAATCCGGCCTTAGATGAAGGCCAGTTACTCCGGGAAATAAGTCGAATAATAGGGGTGGACTTACCGACCCAAATAAATGATTTATTAAAGAATGGTATTTCTGAACACATTATTTGTAGTGAGATGCAAAAGATAAAGGAATTTAACTTACCGGAAAAAGTAGATACGTATGTAGGGATAGAGGCAGTACAAATACCCAAGGTATGTAATATAGACAGAAGTATCTTAAAAAAATATTTAGAATCATTTATAAAAACAGATACTAAAGGTATTATTTTATCCTGGAATTTATTAAAAATACCTGATGAAAATTTACAATTAGTAGGTGACATCTTATTAACATAGTTTTGAATAACAAAATAGAAAAATCAATATTGAGAGTAAGAAAATTGAATAAGTCTTTTCCCGGAGTAAAAGCTCTGGATAATATAGATTTAGATATCTATAAAGATGAAGTGCATGCCTTAGTAGGAGAAAATGGTGCCGGTAAATCGACTTTGATTAAGTTGCTGGTAGGAGCTTATAAGAAAGATACCGGAGAAATCTATTTTAATAATCAAAAAGTAGAGTTTGATTCTCCCGCTCAGGCATTTCAAAGTGGAATCAGCGTAATCTATCAAGAAAATAGTCTAATTCCTCAACTAACTGTTATTCAGAATATATTTTTGGGAACAGAGAGTTTTACCCCATTAGGTGTAATTGATGAAAACAAGATCTACCAGGAATATCTTTATATTTCGAAGAAACTTGGTTTTGAACTTCCTCCACATGAAGAAGTAAGAAACCTGGGGGTGGCAGAGCAAAAATTGGCAGAGATCTTGAAAGCTCTAATCCATGAAGCCAAATTTATAATTATGGATGAACCTACCGCTTCATTATCGGAAAATGAAATAGAACATCTTTTCCGAATCATTTCTGAGCTCAAATCAGATCATATCAGCGTCCTCTATATTACTCATATTTTAGGAGAAGTTTTTAGGATTGCAGATCGAATTACCGTGTTAAGGGATGGGAAAAAAATTAAAACAGTTTTTACCAAAGATGTAAATCGAGATGAAGTTATCACCATGATGGTGGGCGAGAGTTTAAAAGATGCTTACACCTCTCGACCCACTGGAATAAAAAAGGGTCAGCGGCCAGTTTTAAAAGTGGAAAATTTGCGAAGAAAACCAAGAGTAAACGGTATATCATTTGAAGCTTTTCCCGGTGAAGTTTTAGGCATTACCGGTCTTACTGGTGCAGGAAAGACCGAGCTATCCCGGCTTATTTTTGGTGCGGATAAATTAGATGGCGGTTTAATTTTAATTAATGATAGATCTGTCAGATTTCATTCGCCGGTAGATGCAGCTAAAAATGGAATTTCTTTAGTTCCTGAAGATCGAAAAAAAGATGCACTCATTCTTATGCTTGAATTATACAAAAATATTACGCTTCCCACGCTCGCCCAGTTTTCAAGTAAAGGGGTACTTTCAATTGGAAAGGAGTTTGATATTACCCAGAAATGTATAAAAAAATTAGATATAAAAACTTCAGGTGTAAATCAGGTTATAAGGTACTTAAGTGGTGGAAACCAACAAAAGGTGGTTATCTCTAAATGGCTACAAACCGAACCGAAAGTTTTAATTATGGATGAACCTACTCAGGGAATTGATGTAAAAGCTAAAGTTGAGATACATACTATTGTACGGAACTTAGCTAAATCTGGAGTGTGTGTTATTTTTGTCTCTTCTGAGGTTTCAGAAGTAGTTAAAATTTCAGATAGGATTTTAGTCTTAAGCCAAGGAAGGATATCTGGTGAATTTGAACACGGAGTTAGCCAGGAGGAAATTATGAGAGTTATATTGAAGAAAGATAAATAAACTGAAAGATTTAAAAATTTCAAAATAAAAAAATTTTATAGATAGAGAAGAGGAATATGAAAAAAAAGATAAATTTAAATATAACAGGGTATTCAATAAAGAAAAATGGGATCTTATTTGTATTTATTTTATTATGTATTTTATTGTCGATTATAACTCCTAGTTTCTTATCTCAGGCAAATATTTTTAACATCCTTAGGCAAAGCTCTATTGTTGGAATTATGGCAATAGGAACAACCTTTGTTATTATTGGAGCAGGCTTTGATATCTCTGTTGGTTCGTTGCTTGCACTGACTGCAGCAATGTGCATTGGGTTACAACAGCATATGCACTGGGGTTTTGCCATATTATTAGTTCTGATAGTAGGTTCATTAGTTGGTATGTTAAATGGCTTTTTAGCTGCAAAAATCCATATCCCTGCCATTATCGCTACTTTAGGTACTATGACTATTGTAAGAGGTTTAGTGTATTTATATACTGGTGGATATCCTTTATATGTCGATTCTCCAGGTTTTGCTTTTATAGGACAGGGTTATCTAGGACCAATACCCTTTCCAGTTATTATTCTTATAATTATGGTTGTTTTTTGGCAATTTATTTTGATAAGAACGAGATTTGGACGGTATGCCTGTGCCCTTGGTGGGAATAAAGAAGCAGTCAGGCTCTCAGGGGTTAAAGTAGATTACTATCACATCCTTACCTTTGTTGTCGGTGGCTTGATGGCAGCTATGGCCGGAGTTGTTTATGCTTCCCGGTTATTATCGGTCACCCCACTGGCAGGACAGGGTTATGAGCTGGATGCGATTGCCTCAACGGTTATTGGGGGAACAAGCGTGGCTGGCGGAGAAGGTTCGGTAGTGAGGACTTTAGTAGGTGTCTTACTTTTGACTATTATTGCTAATGTTTTTAATCTTCTTGGGGTACATATTTATGTCCAGTATGTAATTAAAGGAGCTATTATTCTCTTTGCGGTTGGCTTTGATACATATTCTAAGTTTCGGGAATAATTTTGGAAAATATTTGTAGAATAAAAAGATAAGTTAAGGTTTTAATAAAATAATATGATGATGAATTAAATATAAATTAATTTATAGACTTACATGAACAGGAGTGGCTTATGAAAGGAAATGCGATTGTAGGGCAATTTGGCGGACCTACCTCGGTTATTAATTCAAGTCTTTGTGGTCTTATTCAAGAAGGTCTTAAATCAGAAAAAATCGAAAGAGTTCTTGGTATGAGATATGGGATTCAAGGATTTATGAAAGATGAGGTTATTGACCTGGGGGAAGAAGACTCTCAAGTAATTGAAGGATTACGTCAAACGCCTTCCTCTGCTTTAGGCTCATGCAGATATATATTAAAACAGGAAGATTTCCCACTTATAATGAAACAACTTAAAAAATATAACATCCGATATTTTTTTCTTATTGGTGGCAATGGTTCGATGGATACAATTCGGCAGATAGAAAAATACTGCAAAAAAAATAATTACAAATTAAATGGAATTGGAATTCCCAAGACAGTGGATAATGACCTTTGTGGGACTGACCATGCTCCGGGCTTTGCCTCTGCAGCGAGATATGTGTGCCTTTCAGTTCAACAAGCAGGCAGACTTGCCAGAGATATGCAAAGCGTAGATAAGTATGTTATTTTACAAACTATAGGCAGAAACACAGGATGGTTGGCTGCGTCAGCGGCATTGGCTAAAAAAAGCGAGTCCGATGCTCCTCATCTTATTTATATACCTGAAAGACCTTTATCCAGAAAAAGATTTATAACAGATGTTACAGAATGTATTAAAAAAAATGGATGGGTCTCCATAATATGTGGTGAAGGTATCCTCTGGGAAGATAAAAGTTTTGTAGCCAGCCTTCAGGTACAGGATGATTTTTCCGATATAGAATTTGGTGCAATGGGTGGAGGGAGTGCAGCACTTAATTTACATAAGTTGATTCATCAAGAAACTAATTATAGGGGGGAATTCCAAATAACCGAGTCTCTATCTATGTGTGCAATAGACAGGGCGAGTAAGGTTGACTTGGAAGAAGCCTATGCTTGTGGAGTTAAAGCAATAAAATTAGCCGAAGAAGGCGCTTCGGGGATTATGGTTTCAATCCATCGGGTTAGTTTCTCTCCTTACAAAATTGAATTAAGCACTCTTTCTCTTGATAAGGTGGCGGTAAAGATAAAACCGATGAATGATAAATACATAAACGATAAAGGGAATTTTGTGACTGATGAATATATAAAATACATTAAACCGCTTGTGGGCGAACTCCCCAACTATAGTGAATTAAATTTTATAAAATATAAATAATCGTTACTTAGCAATAGGAGATTAGAGATGAATTTACAGGACAATAAATATAATAAATTTTTTTTGATCAAAGAGATGTTAGAGACAGGTGAAATAATTAAGCGTCTTGATGTTAGAAAGATATTATCTTACGAAGAAGAAGTAAAAAAAGAAAGGATATTTATTACTGGTGAAGGTTCATCCCGTATTTTTCCGGCAAAGAAGATTATGTATGAAGCCCGAAAGAAAGGTTATAAAGAAGATTTTTATACAGATTGTGCAGCTCAAGCACTTGAGTATAAGCTTTTAGATAGTACAGTATTTGTAGCATCTAATTCCGGAAAAACAAAAGAAGATTTAGAATTAATTCAGAAATTGAAAAGACAAAATCATGATAATATTATTAGTATTGTAGCTAATGCTGGAACTCCTATAATGAATGAGGCTCATGTGTCATATCTGTTAACCTGTGGAAAAGAAAATGCAGTTGCCGCAACAAAATCAGTGATAGAACAGGCACTTTTTTATGATTTACTATTCAGAAAATTAAATAATATGCCTCTACCAGATCTAAATAAACTTGGAAATTTAATAACTCAGGTATTAGAGATGCCTATTCCAAAAGAGATAACAAAAACTTTAATAAATTCGCAAGTTATTTACTTTGCGGGTAGAAATAATGGCGTGGCAGAAGAATTAACCCTTAAGGCAAACGAAATAGCTCGCAAGAAATCGGATTTTTTAGAAGGCACATATGTTTTTCACGGTATAGAAGAAGTTATGAATACAGATGAAGTTGTTGTAATTGTTGATCCATTTAAAGATGAAGAGGAAAAATATAAAAATGTACTTATTAAAGGTATAGGATTAAAAGTAATTGCAATTTCTACTAGAAAAACTATATTTCCTACTATAATAATTCCAGAATATGGTGATTTTACTAATTATATTGAAATTGCTGCTGGTTGGAATTTCCTGGTAGAAGTTGGAATAAATGTGGGCATTGACGTGGATAAAACTTTACGAGCCCGAAAAGTAGGCCATAAATTTAAATCTTTATCCTAATACTGCCATTACTCAGTGTGACAGGGGACGGAGCATTGTCATATAATAGATTCCCGCCTTCGCGGGAATGTCATAAAAGGAGCGTGAATGGTAGATAGCCTTTTTTGACCTCCCCGAAACTCTGTAACCCTTATAAATAACCATTTTTAGATTTTGAGAGAGTGAAAATAGGCCAAAAAACACCCGTTTTACGAGGGTAAAAGTATAGGTTGAGGCGAAATTCGCCCGTATAATCAAAAATTCGAGCCCGCCCTTTAAACCCTTATTTTACAAGGCTTTCCTGAGCATGATAGGAGACGGTTTTGTAATTAAAAAGGAAAAATAGGGGAATAGGAAAACTGATTTTTTAGCAAAGTAAGGTAGATAAATGTATATATAGAATTAGAGGATTGTCAGTTTTTATAGGAAAAAATGGTAAGGCTCTAAAAGGCAGTAGACATAAGGGTTTCTGCGTTTTTTTGTTATATGGGATGGTGTTAGTGATTCTAAAATATGGAGAAAATAAGGCAAAAAAGGGCTAAAAGCTCTATTTTGAGGAGCCTGAAAGCCTTGCAAAATAAGGGTTTTAGCGAAATATTGTCGTAGCGGCGTTTTTTGAGGTGGTCTAAGGTGATTGGTCATATTTTTAAAATAGACGCTTAAAATAGCTTAAAATGGCTTATTTTAGATGTGGGTGGAAAGCCTTATTTTATAAGGGGTTGAGTGAGGTTTTGGCTGAATAGGAGTTTTACTATATAATAATGGGGGGTGCGGGAATTGAAAAATTTAGAATTATCCCGAATATTTGAGCAAATTGCCAGGATATTAAAGATCAAAGGAGAAAATCCCTTTAAGATTAGAGCATATGAAAAAATAGCTTTGGTTTTAGAAAATTTACCTATTGATATAGAAACAATTTACCGGCAGGGAGGATTAGATAATATCCCGGGAGTTGGTGAGGGTATTGCCAAAAAGATTGAGGAATTTTTAACTACTGGTAAGCTTGAGTATTATGAAAAATTAAAAGAGACTATACCTTCCGGGGTAATAGAGCTTTTGGATATTTCTGAAGTGGGACCTAAGACAGCTAAGCTTCTATATGAAGAATTAGGTGTAGATAATATAAAGAAATTAGAAAAAGCAGTTAAACAGCATCGGATTAAAGACTTACCAGGGATGGGTGAGAAATCTGAAGATAATATTTTAAGAGGAATAGAATTATATAAAAGGCGAAAAGAAAGAGTTCTTTTAGGTACTGCTTTGCCTTTGGCAGAAGAGATTGTAGAGAGTTTGCGTCAGTTAAAAGAGACGAATAAAATAAGCTTTGCCGGAAGTTTAAGGCGAAAGAAAGAGACTATTGGTGATATTGATATCCTGGTGACCTCCCAGAAACCTGAAAAGATAATGAAAACATTTATTTCTTTGCCTCAGATGAGAGAAATTTTAGCCGAAGGGCCTACTAAATCAAGCGTTATAACCAAAGAGGACATTCATGTAGATGTAAGAGTAGTGGAACCGATTAGTTTTGGTGCCGCCCTGCAATATTTTACCGGTTCCAAAACCCATAATATTAAATTGAGAGAATTGGCTATAAAGAGGGGTTTGAAGATAAATGAATACGGAGTGTTTGATTCTGAAACTGGCCAGAGAATAGCTGGGGAGGAAGAAGAGGAAGTTTATAAAATTTTAGATTTAGCCTTTATAGCTCCAGAGCTAAGAGAAGACAGGGGAGAGATTAAGGCGGCGCAAGAGGGCAGATTGCCTCAGCTGGTAGAATATCATCAAATAAAAGGTGATTTACACTTACACAGTAAGTGGAGTGATGGGGCGCATACGATTAGACAGATGGCAGAAGCAGCCAAGAAGAGGGGTTATAAATATATTGCCATTACTGACCATTCACAATCACTTAAATTTGTTGCCGGAGGGTTAACCGAAGAGAGACTTAGAGAACAAATAGAAGAAATCCGAAAATTGAACCAGGAGTTAGATGATTTTACTGTCTTGACCGGGATCGAAGTAGATATAAAATCAGATGGTAGTTTGGATTCTTCTGATGAAATATTGAGCAAATTAGATGTAGTGATTGCGGCAATTCATTCTGGTTTCAAACAGGAGAGCAAAATTATCACGGAAAGACTTATTGGGGCTATGCAAAACAGATTTGTAAGCATTATCGCCCATCCTACCGGACGCTTAATCGGATACCGTGAATCGTATCAAGTAGATATTGATAAGATAATGAATATGGCTGCGAAGACGGGAACTATTTTAGAAATAAATGCCTATCCGGAAAGACTTGATTTAAATGATGTCTATTGCCGGATGGCTAAAGATAAGGGGGTACAATTAGCCATTGAGACTGATGCCCATAGTATTGATGGGTTAGAATTTATGAATTTAGGAGTAGATGTAGCCCGCCGAGGGTGGTTGGAAGAAAAGGATATAATAAATACACTTCCTTTGGATAAATTGTTAAAGAGATTGAAAATCAAATTATAAATTCTTTTAAGAGCAGGTTATTTTCTGATTATAATATTTGACAATTTAGCAACTTATTGTTATATTTTAGTCAGAAAAAAATATCAAAATTAAATAATAGGAACTCGTATAAACTCTTGAATATGGCAAGGGTGTTTCTACCATGTGACCGTAAATCACGACAGGCTACGAGTGGAAGTGCACCTTAGGGAATCGCTTATTTAATCTGATTTATATTTGTAAATATTATTATAAATATTATATTACGCTTAGATAAGATTAGAACCAAGTGGTGCAAAGTATATTTATTTTATACTACACCGGAGGGTTAAAATCCCAGGCGGAGAGGTTCCACTCTGATTGAGGGAATTTCTATTGTCTGGGTTTTTTATTTATTATTTAAAGAAAAATTAACAAATCGAAGATATAAGGAGGCAGAATATGAATGATAAAGTAGCGATAATAATGGGAAGTATATCAGATAAAGAAACTATGAAAAAAGCAGCTGAAGTATTAGACGAATTAGGTATTTCTTATGAAATGAAAGTGCTTTCTGCTCATCGTACTCCTGATTTACTGTTTGAATATGTTGCACAAGTAGAAGAAAAAGGATTTAAAGTAATAATTGCCGGGGCAGGAGGAGCAGCTCATTTGCCAGGAGTGATAGCCTCCAAGACATTGTTGCCGGTGATTGGAGTACCTATAGAGACAAAAGCCCTGGGAGGACTTGATTCCTTATTGTCTATAGTTCAAATGCCTGGAGGTATTCCCGTGGCTACAGTAGGAATAGGAAATGCCAAAAATGCCGGGCTAATGGCAGCGCATATATTAGCTATTGAAAATTCTAAAATTAGAGAAAGACTTAAAGACTATAGAGAAGCTATGGCTCAGAAGATAAAAGATATTAAAATATAACGCACAGCGTACAGCGGATAGTGTATAGGATAATTAGTATATAGTTGTTATATAACGAAAAGCGCAAAGCGCAAAGCGCAAAATTATAACTTAAAATTTATAGAAAAAGTTTTAATTTTTGAATTATGGGTTTTCGCTTTTAGCTTTAACTTTTTAGCTTGATAGATTAGAGGCACGATGCATCGTGTCTATTTGATTCAACACGGCACGCCGTGTTGCTACATTATTTTAGATTAATTAACAAATTGGTTAATTTGTAAAAGGGGGCACTAATCGTGGGAAGTGTAAAAGATTTAACCGTTATAAAAAAACCATTAAAAAATAAAAGTGGCAGAGGAAGATTTATCTTCTCAGACCGTTA
>JABUBM010000053.1_pt1 | contig 24676 bp, 27 predicted proteins | sample 7240321 | NCBI WGS metagenome assembly JABUBM01 (sample SAMN07256344, study PRJNA390944) | subsurface metagenome | isolation source: Methane hydrate marine sediment | place: Pacific Ocean: Eastern North Pacific, ODP site 1244 | collected 2002
ATAGGTGACTGAGACTTGTAGAGGCGTATAGCAATACGCCCCTACCAAATATCGGAAGGAGGATAATGCTTTTGAATAGATTAGAAAATATCTTAATCGGAATAGACCTGGAAAAAGGTTATGATTGTTTAACTAAAAGAGAAAGAAATATTATCAGTTTGTATTATCTTGAAGGATATAAAGATGAGGAAATAGCTGCTTTTTACGGAATTACCCAGCAGGTAATCAATCGTCTCCGAAGAAAAGGAATCAATAAATTAAAAATATTTTAAACTTTTTTCTGAAAGGGTGCTGTAAAATCACCTCTTTTTTGCTTTTTATAAGTAGAGGGTGTTTTTAGTAAAGCTAAAAATTGTGATGAGTAATGTGTAACTTGCCACGAAATTTAAAAGTCCAGGCAAAGGTTGTAACTTGCAATTTGTATCTTACAACTTGAATGCAAATCTTTAATTACTCATTACCCCTCACTTATTACGCTAATTGGCTGTTGGCCAATTAGCCAGAAAGGAGGTGATTATAAATGGCCACAGTAATAACCGTTCCCCGTGATTCAGCTTTACAGCTAAGATTAGTAGTAGGCACCAACCCGGAAACCGGAGCACCTATCGTTAACAGCAAGACCTTTAACAAGATTAAATCTACTGCTATTGAACAGGATACCTATGATGTAGCCACTGCTTTAGTGGACTTGCAAAAGTATACCGTAGATGAAATCAGATTCGAAAAAGAATCCCAACTTACTGAATAAGTTTTTAGCCAAGCTAAAAACAGTAACCAGTGATAAGTAATGAGTAATAAGCCTAAAAATAAAAATTTCATTGCTAAATCCTTAATTACTCATCACTTATTACTCATCACGCTGATTGGCTATTAGCCAATCAGCTAAGAAGGAGGTGAAAAATATAATGGCAACCGAATTAGGAGAAGTAACCAGTTATAAGAGACTGTATATGCAGTTTAGAGATAGTGCAGCTAAAACCATAAATCTAACCTTGAATAATCCTAAAAACGTAGATGATGGAGACTATGCAGATATGGCTGCTCAAGATGCAGCAGTAGAAGGAGTGATGGATACTATCATCACTAAAAACATCTTCCATAATAATGGTAATGACTTAGTAGCCAAAGTCAACGCTCGAATCCTTGATTATAAGTCTACTGACGTTATGGATGTATAACTAGTCGTTAGTGAATAGTGAATAGTCGTTAGTATTAAAAGGGGGACACACTTTACTTTTCACCATGCATTAAATGCGGGAATGTAAAAGAAGAATGTCCCCCTTTTATGCTTGCACCTTGTAACCATTTTCGACTGAAAGGAGAAAATAATATGTTAGAAGCAATCTTAAGTAAGTATCTACTCAATGCCTTACTGTTATCTCTTGTCTCTATCTTCTACAGTTTTCTAAAGAACAAATTAGGAGAAGATAGAGCAACTACCATTAAAGAGGCTATCCTCTCCGCTATGCTCTGGGCAGAAGAAGAGCTGGGGATAGGAAATGGTAATCAGAAATGGGATATAGCCTGGAAGAAGTTAATCGAGATATTAGAGGATAAAAATATCAGTTTAAGGAAGAGTGAAGAGAGAGCGGTAAAGATAATGATGAAGGCCAATGTGGGAAGAATCAATAAACAGACTTATGATATCTTATCAAAGAGAAAATTATTGAAGGAATCTAACCATGCAAATGCTAAATAGTACCAACAATATTATAATCGCTCCACACTTCAGCTTATCCGAATTTGCCTGTCCCTGCTGTAATCTGGTTATGCTACATCCCAAGCTGCTTGCCAAATTAGTGGAATTAAGGAATATTTTGGAAAGGCCGGTGTATATTACCTCCGGATACCGTTGCTTTGAATATAACCAGAAAGTCGGAGGAGTAGTAAATAGCTACCACTGTATCGGGCTGGCGGCAGATATTAAGGTAAAAGATATTAATTTAATTAACCTTTTAGAAATATGTGAAAATATTGGTTTTGGAGGAATCGGATTTTACGAGAAGAAGAACTTCCTCCATCTGGATGTGCGACCCACGAAACGTAGTAGATGGAGGAAATAAGAAAAGTTTCCTAAAAGTGCCTGGCACCTTTGGGCAACTTTTTGAGAAAGGAGGAAAATATTGGATATTCATAATTTAACTGATATCATCGCTAACCAGGGCTTCCCTATCGTCTTATCGATACTCTTAATCTTTCGTATCGACAGATTTATGCAGGAAATAGTAGTTGCTCAGAAAGAAGGATATCGGCAAGTCCTGGAGAATACTAAAGAGATACATAATACTATCACCAACTTGAACCAACAGAACCGGGAGTACTATTCTCTGCGTTTTGCGGAAGTTCAGAAAGAACTATCCGGGATGAAGGTGGAGCTGGGGAAAAACTGAATAAAGATAAAGATACAATAAAAAAGGGTAAGCTATAAAGAAAATCATCTTCTTTAGCTTACCCTTTTTTATTTTGTAATCAAATTTGCTAATATATATTCTCTTAATGATAGCAATTACGAATTGAGTAACCGTCCTCTGATTCACTACATAGGTCTGTTTCACTAAATTTTCTCTATAATTCCCAAACAATCTATTCAATTCCAAAATTTGACAAAGTTAAGAGAAAAAGAATAATATAAATCAAACAATACAACAAATACATTTCAATAAAATTATATTTTTTCTTTATTTTATTCTTTTAGGAGGATTATAGATTTGAACAAAGTAGGTGAATTTTATGCTCCGGGAAAGATTATCTTTGGTCCGGGAGGACTATCTCAAGTTGGGGCAGAGGCAAAAAGATTAGGAAATAAAGTTTTGGTGGTATTAGGTAGGAGTGCGATGAGAAAAAGCGGGGCGCTGGACCGTTTAACTCGTTTACTTAAGGAAAATAATTTAAAATACATAATCTATGAAAATATCCCCTCCGACCCTACGGTAGAAACAGTGGATACCGGAGTAAGTTTAGCCCGAAAAGGAAGCTGCAATCTGGTTATAGCCCTGGGGGGAGGAAGCGTCCTGGATACCGGTAAGGCTATTTCGGCAATGGTAACCAATGAAGGTTTAGTAGCTGATTACCAGGAAATCGAAGGAAAAGGCAGAAAATTTCAACACAGACCCATCCCCTTTATCGCCATCCCCACTACCTCGGGTACCGGTTCAGAGGCGACGAGAAATGCGGTAATCACTAATACTAAACTTGGTTTAAAAAAGAGCATAAGAGACCCCTGGCTCATTCCGGAAGTAGCTCTGGTTGACCCTGAACTCACTTTATCTCTACCACCTCACATAACGGCTGTCTGTGGTGGTGATGCTTTAACTCAATGTATAGAATCTTATTTAGGCAAGAAAAATCAGGAAATCACCGATACCCTGGCCTTACATGCCATAGGATTAATCGGCAAAAGTTTGGTCAAAGCAGTAAAGGAAGGAAATAATTTGGAAGCACGTAAAGATATGGCTATGGCTGCACTTTTGAGTGGGCTTTGCCTGTCTAATTCAGGTTTAGGAGCAGCTCATGCCCTCTCTCACCCTTTAGGGGTATTCTACAAAATTCCTCATGGTCTGTCCTGTGCAGTACTGTTACCTTATGTAATGGAATATAATCTGCCAGTAGTTACCAAAAAGTTGGCTAAAATAGCTCAATCCTTAGGGGAAAATATCTCTTTATTGTCGGAAATAGAAGCCGCTCAAAGGGCAGTAGAAAAGATAAAAGAAATACTTTCTGCAGTCGGAATTAAAGAAAATCTTTCGGAATGGGGAATAAAAGAAAAAGATTTTTCACAATTAATCAAGGGTGCAAAAGGGGGAAGTTTAAACAATAATCCGCGAAACACATCTGATGAAGATTTAATTGAACTGTTATATAAAATGACTGGCCTTTATTGATACAACAGAATTACCTTAAATTTAAATTAATTTACTATTTTAGTATTTAGTATCTACTACGATATTCGCTTCTTGGTCTAGGTGGACGGGCTTCATCAATCTTTAAAGGACGACCTTCGAAATCGGTATCATTTAACGCATCTTTAGCTTTTCCAGCTTCTACTGAAGAAGACATTTCTACAAATCCAAAGCCTTTGCCTTCGATGATGTTGACACTCTTAACTTCACCATGATTAGAAAATACTTCACTTAACTGATCATTGGTTACAGAATATTTAAGATTTCCTACATATAATTTACTACCTTGCATACTTTTTCCCTCCTTTTCGTTATTATTTCTCTTAAGTCCAATAACGTTTCTTTGGGAGAGAAGAAGCAAGGAAATGATTCTAACCTCTTAACGATAACATTATTAAAACACAAGAGATCCTTTTTTAACAATCTGTTATAAAGAATTCAGTTGATTGTTGTTAGCATCTCTTTTAAGTAATAAAGGCCAGTCGTTTTTATCTAACAGACTTTAACTTCACAAGTATAGCACAGTTTTTAATTTTGTCAAATTTATTTTATGTGTATTTTTTAAATAATTTTTGCTTTAATAATTTATTTTAATTAACAAGATTGATGCTCGGTTCGGCTGATTATCTCATCTTGCAAGGTCTTGTTGAGATTATTGAAATAATCACTGTAACCTGCTACCCGCACAATAAGATTTCGGTATTTTTCAGGTTCTTTTTGAGCGGCTCTTAAAGTATTAGCACTAATTACATTAAATTGTATATGATGCCCCCCTAATTTAAAGTAAGCCCTGATTAGGTGAGCAAGGCTGTTTAGTCCTTTTTCTCCCTCCAGTAATTGAGGGGTAAATTTTTGATTTAAAAGAGTCCCTCCTGTTTTTACCTGGTTCATCTTGGCAGCTGATTTAATAACTGCTGTGGGCCCTAAACGGTCAGCCCCCTGGACCGGGGAAATACCTTCAGATAACGGTTGTTTCTCTCTTCTCCCATCTGGTGTAGCTCCCACTACTGAACCAAAATAAATATGGCAGGTTGTGGGGAGCATATTAATCCTGTAAACTCCTCCTTTAGTATTTTTTCTTCCGTTTACTTCCTCATAAAAAGCATTAAATACTAATTTCATAATATCGTCGGCATAATCGTCATCATTCCCGTATCTGGGAGTCTTATTTAAAAACAATTGGCGTATCTCTTCGTGGCCAATAAAATTATCTTTCAATGTTTCTTTTAATTTTTTCATACTTATATTTTTCTGGTCAAAGACATGATATTTAATTACTGAAAGACTGTCAGTGATAGTCCCAATTCCCACACCCTGAATATAATCGGTATTGTAGCGAGCTCCTCCGGCATTATAATCCTTCCCTTTTTCAATACAATCACTAATTATTATAGAAAGGAATGGGGCGGGCATATAAGTAGCATATAATCTTTCAATTATATTATTTCCCCTTATTTTTATATCTATAAAATAGTGAAGTTGTCTTTTAAAGGCAGTGAGTAATTTTTCAAAAGAATTAAATTGAGTTGCTTCACCGGTTTCTATTCCTATTTTCTTACCAGTCTGGGGGTCGATACCGTTATTTAAAGTTATTTCCAGAACTTTTACTAAATTAAAATAGCCGGTTAAGATGTAGCTCTCTTTGCCAAAGGCACCGGTCTCCACACAACCACTGGTACCGCCACAGCGGGCATCCTCTAAAGATTTACCCTGTCTGAGCATCTCCTCGATAACTTCTTCGGCATTAAATACCGAGGGCTGCCCCCAACCCTTTCTGATTATCTCACCAGCTCGCTTTAAAAATCTATCCGGACTTTTCTTGCTCAATTGAATATTGGTACTGGGCTGCAATAATCTCATTTCATCGATTACATCGAGTATCAGATAAGTCAGGTCATTCACTCCATCAGAACCGTCTACCTTTAATCCGCCATTATTAATATTGGCAAAATCAGTATAGGTCCCACTTTCCGCTAAAGTTACTCCCACTTTGGGTGGTGCCGGTTGATTATTAAATTTTATCCAGAAACACTCTAAAAGTTCTTTTGTCTTCTCCTGAGTCAGCGTCCCCTCTTCTAACCCCTTTTTATAAAAAGGATATAGGTGCTGGTCTAATCTGCCTGGATTAAATGAGTCCCAGGTATTAAGCTCGCTAATAACCCCTAAGTGAACGAACCAGTACATCTGGAGAGCTTCCCAGAAATCCCGGGGAGGATGGGCGGGGACATATAAGCAAACTTCGGCAATTTTTTTTAACTCTTTTTTTCTTCGAGGATTTTTTTCGGCATCAGCCATCTCTAAGGCCTTTTCGGCATAACGCTCGGCAAACCTGATTATAGATTTAGCACAAATAAGCATGGCTTTTAATTCTTCCTGTTTATCATAAGCTTCAGGGTCATTTAAATAATCGAGATTCTGCATATTTTTTTCTATATCCTGGATAAAATCAGAAAAACCTTTATGATATATCTTATCATCGGCCACTGTATGTCCGGGGGCTCTCTGCTCCATAAATTCGGTAAATATTCCCGCTGTGTAACATTCCTTCCACTCCGGAGCCATCTCTTTAAATATCCTACTGCGTATCGATCTGTTTTCCCAATAAGGGATAATCTTCTCTTTTTGAATATTTTTAACTTCCTTACTTACTTTAAAAGAAATCTTTTTTCGATTATTAATCAGTTTGAGATCTTCCAGAGAATGACAACATAATTCTGGAAAGGTGGGAGTCGCCCTGGGAGCTTCTCCTCGCTCTCCTACAATAAGCTCTCCCTTATTAATACATATACTTTTATTTTCCAGCAAATGTCTAAAAGCTAAAGCACGAAGAACAGGAGCCGAAACTGTTCCGTTATGCATCTTATATGCCTCAGTTACTAAACTTGCTCGCTGGATAGAAATATAAGGTTGAGTATCTAAACTTTCCTGTCTTAATTTTTCTATTCTTTCATTCATATAAATTAACCTCTTAATTTTACATTCAAATTAAACTTCCTTAAAATCGCAGATACCTCGGATAATTTTTCCCAAATCCTCAGACCTGATGCAATGCACATTATTTCCACACCTTCAACTGTTCAAATTTCACTTTAAATTTCTTAAAGAATTTCTCAATCTTTTTCTTTTGCTCATAAGGTATCATTACACAACCTGCAGAAAGTTTCTGGCCGCCTATCTCCTGCAATAAGCCTTTATACTTGTATCCTTTTCTTTTCTGTTCGTAAAGTTGCCTGTTGAATCTTGCCTTGTCTTTTTGAAGTAAGCTGCTTATCTGAAAAGAGTAAATCAGGTAAGGTTTTTGTTGCAGTAATATAGCGGATGGTATGTCGGATGGCTCTCTCAGGTAGAGAATTTTACCTTCCTGAAAGATATTTTGCAATAAACCAGTATCTGTTTTCTGCAATTCAGCTATAGTTCTTATGGTTGGTTGGAGATTTCTGCCAATTTCAGACTCAAGCTCTATTATTTTATCGTGTATCTCTTTCTGGGTCTTACCTTCTGTTGTAAGTATAAATAAATCAATGTCTGACCTCGAAGTAAATTCTCCTCTGGCAAGACTGCCATAAAGGATGACAGCTTTTACATCTTCAATTTTGGAAAGCTCTTTTGCTATCTTTTTAAGTATTTTCTTCATAAATCTTCATCTCAAATCTTTTTTCAAAAACCTCAATTATTATTTTGAGATTATCTATTACTGCCTTGGCTCTTTTGCCATTAATCCCGTCATAACCCAAATCCCCATAAGTAAACCATATTTTACGCATTGCTTTGTTTATTTCAGCAGGAAAATTTTCATTTGAGTATTCATGTCTGCTCTGCTTGTTGTGATAGGCAGTTATTGTTGCTTTAAATTTCTCTTTTGCTAATTCAAAATGTTTCTGAAAATTTCCCATTTTTCATCCTTTCATTTTTCGTTATTGTAACGAATTACGGTTGTTTTGTCAAGTTTTTCGTTATTGTAACGAAGCAGGTATATTTAAAACCTTTTGTATCTTCCGGGGTTAAACCATTCACTTTTTGTGAATAACTATTCCTTCCTCCCTTTGGTGCTGAACCCCTATTTCTTCCCAAAATATCATTTCCTGCCCGCTTAATTGGCTTTCGGGATTTTGACACCACCAACAATTAAGCGGACATCCTTTTAAAAAGACTGTAGTTCGAATTCCAGGTCCATCATGAATTGAATATCTTTGAATATTAAAAATTATTCCTGTAGTCATAGGAACATTCACCAAATAATTCACCAGAGAACCGTCTTAACAAAAAAGAACCCTGGCAAAGTTCATAACAACAAGTAATTATATTATAATACCTAAAGGATTAATATAAGATCTAAAACCAACATATGAACCAAAATGACATATAATAAAAATATCTAAAAAAATTAATTACTTCTTTTTGTGTCACCATTTATCTTCTTATCAATTACCTGTGCAGTCTTAGTAATAGAAAGACCACCTCTTGCAGTACATTTTAAATTTGATGGTAACTGAATCCCTACATCATACATAGCCTTTATTGTCTCATCAAAGGGTATCACCGCATCAACACCAGAAATAACCATGTTGGTAGCAGCTAAAGCATTAGCAGCGGCCATTACATTTTTCCCAAGACAAGGTACTTCAACTCGGTTGGCCACTGGGTCACATATCAATCCTAACATATTTTGCAATGCTATAGATGCTGCATCAATACCTTGTTTAACATTTCCTCCAATTAGTTGGATTAAACCAGCTGCGGCCATTGCTGAAGCAGCACCGCACTCTGCCTGGCAACCACAAACCTCTGCAGAAAAAGTAGCTTGTTCTGAAATAAAAACACCAATAATACCCGCAGCAAGCATAGCTTTGATTATTTTATCATCATCTAAATTCATATACTGAGCTGTACCAAATATAGCCCCAGGTACAGCACCACAGGAACCAGCAGTAGGGGCAGCCACGATTAGCCCCATAGAGCTCTTTACCTCCATCATTGCCATGGTAAAAGAAATAATATGATTCAATACACCTCCGGGAATCAACTTATTTTCTTGATTCGCTTTTTCAACCAACCATGCTTGGGGTCCTAAAATTCGATCCTGATAAGATGTTCCCTTTAAACCAGTCTCAATAGATGATTTTAATATATTAACAATTTTCCTCATCTTAGAAAATATTTTAGCTTGTGTTAATTTTCCCCGACTACTTTCATATAATGCAGCTAATTCCCACAATTCCCCACCTTTCTTTTCCCAATAACTCAGCATTTTGGAAGCGGTATTATAAGGAATACAACAATCTTTTACCGACACAACCGGCATAACAGGATCCAACTGTCTTATATATAAAATATTTTTTAATTTCTGTAGCCAGAGGATTTTAGAAGGAGATAATTTTAAACTAGTTTTTAAATCAATAATCCCCTGCTTATTATTTTCTGATAAATCGATATAGTCAATTCCTCTAATTTTCTTTTTTATCTGCTCTACTATTTTCTCAGCCTCTTTGCTTGTTATTCCGGAATAAAATAATAATGTTTCATAAAAATCCCCACAAATTGATAAGGAAAATTCCTCAATTTTTTTTATTTCAATCAAACCGCCACCAACCGAAATGGCTGTTAAATGAATCTTTTTGCCTTCTTGATCGGCTAACATTATTTTTATAGTATTGGGATGATCAGCAATAAAATCGGTAATTTTAAATTTTATACCTATATTTTCTTCCCTTGCCTTCTCTAAAGAAATAGGCATAGTCTGATCATCCGGTTTTAACCCTAACAACCCCGCCGCAAGACCAATATCAGTTCCCTGAGTATGGTAGGTGGGGGCAATAGCCCCCTGCCTTTCAAATTCAATCACAACATTCTTTAATCTCCCACCTAATAACTGACGTGCGAGATTACCAATCCTAACTGAGGCAGCCACATGAGAGCTGGAAGGACCTCTCATAATCGGTCCTATGGCATCATTAAATATACTGGCTGGTTGCTTTTTAATAAAATCACCTTCTTTTATTTCATAAATTCAACAGCCTTTTCTAATAATCGATCAATTTTTTTACAGTATTCTTTGCTTAATGGTAAACGAGGAGAACGAAAATTACCTCCATTTGCTCCTCTCCTATCCATACAATATTTTACAATCTGCACTAACTTACCTGATTCTTCTAGTTCTATACATAATGGCAAAATAACATTATAAATTTCCTGTGCCTTTTTATAATTTTTATTAATCACAGTTTCTTCGTAGATTGCCGATGATAGTTCAGGTAACACATTACCAATTACCGATACCCAACCCTGGGCTCCAAGGAAAAATGATTCGAATACAAGTTCTTCACTACCACAGAAAGTAATAATATTTCCATGGCTAAGCCGTTCGATTTCTCTTAAACGAATGATATCCCCTGTAGATTCTTTAATATATTTAATATTTTCTTTCTCTGCTAATTTTAGAACGGTTTCTAACTGGATATCCACTCCAGATGCCCCTGGATTATTATAAATCATAATAGGAATACTGACAGCATCTGATATTGTCTCATAGTGATAAATAATTTCTTCTTGTATAGGGTTATAATAATAAGGCGGTAGAATGAGAACAGCGTCAGCTCCAATCTTTTCAGCATGTTGAGTATATTCTAATGTTTTAGCTGTTGTTTCTGAAGTTGTCCCAATACATACGGGAACCCTATTTTTTGTAACTTTAACTACAAATTCCGCTATTTTATAGCGCTCCTTTTCGGTTAAACTAGCCATTTCACCCGTACTACCCAGAGGAATCAATCCATGTGCACCTTTTTCAATATACCATTCAATATTTTCTTCCATTGCCTTAAAATTAATATTTTGACTTTTATCAAAAGGTGTAACCATTACCACAAAAGTCCCTTTTAATTCTTTTATTTCTTTCTTCACAAAAACCTCCCTAAGTTTAATTTAATTTTTATTTTCAGCCTTTTTTAAATTTATTCTATAAAATAAATAATTATTTTATGATAATCATTGATTATTAGATTAGGTAATATCAAGATCATGCAGTTTTTCTGGTAATGGTTTACCAGTTTGCTTATCCCATCCTCTTGCTTCATAATATTCATTAAGCATACCTTCATAATCTTTAATTATACATTTTTTTTCATCTTTATAATCACCAAATTTAGGTAACCCTCTCATTCTTTCTGGTAAAAGGTCGTCTTTATTGGTGAAGCCTTCTCTTATATTAAATAATCTTTGTAAATTAATTACCCGTTCTCCTATTTTTAATAGCTCTTTACTATCTATATCCCAATTTGTTATTGCTGAAAGCATCTCAGCATAGTTATCTAAAGTTAATCCGACATACATCAAGAACTTACAAGTACTTAAAATATCTGGCACTATTAAACCATCTTGTAATATTTTTACAATTTTCCCTTTCCCCTCTTCTTCCCATCTATCTACAGTCAAGGGATCAGGAACGCCATATTTCATCATCCCGAAGTCCTTTTTTCCAGAATCATAAGCCATTCCTTCTAAGGGATGAATATGACACATTCCCCGGTTTGCAGTTCCATAGGTAATAGCTAAAGCCTTCCCCGATCTAGGATCATGAGCAGGAGCTTCCAAGCCTTTTCCATGAATGGCAAATTCTTCTGAGCCATTTCCCAGTTTTTGGGCAGCTTGTTTGACTCCATCAGCAAGAAGTGATCCAATTCCATCTCTTAAGGCAATTTTTTTAACTAAAATCGGTAAAACTTCTGCATTACCCCAGGTTAAATCTAAACCACCAACATCATTCTGATTAAGTATACCTTTTTCATAACATTCCATAGCAAAAGCTATCGACGCCCCAGCTGAAATTGTATCAATACCATATTCATTACACCAATAAGTGCTATTAACCGCTGCATCTACATTTTCATTTAACACAAAAGCAGTAAATGCAGCTATTGATTCATACTCTGCCCCTTCATGTACAGGGGTTTTATATGGTCCATTTTTAACCTGTGCAATTCTTCCACACGCTACAGGACAACCCCGGTAGCACATATTATTTTTAATTAGATTGTTATGGGAAAAATAATCATATATCTCTTCTCCTTTCCCCCATGAATTAGACTGCCAGTTTTTGGTAGGAAAATCCCCTTCAACATCAATCCCCGGCATATCCCCTATAGTTCCGCGTTCTTTAAAAGCGGTGGTATTAGGATTTTCTTTTACCACCTTCATTGCCATCCGGACAGCTTTCTTAAATTCTTCAGCTTTGGCAGGAGTTATTTTATTTGTACCTTTAACCGCTATCGCCAGTAGATTTTTAGAGCCCATCACTGCACCGGCGCCACATCGACCTGAAGTACGGCCTCCAAACATCACGGTAGCATACTTTACCAAATTTTCTCCGCCTGGGCCAATACACATAACTTTAAAATCTGAATCACTTAGGTCGTTCTTTATTTTCTCTATTTTTTCAGTTACTTTTTTGCCTTTCAGATGATCAGCGGGTTTAATACTCACCTTCCCATCATTAATAACCAAGTACACCGGTTGATCCGCTTTTCCTTCAATAATCATAAAATCATAACCAGCTTTCCTTACTTCTGGTCCAAAATCCCCACCACACCTGGATTCGCCCCAGCCATTTGTCAAGGGGGATTTAAAACATAATTCTATACTTCCTCCGCCAGGTACAGTGTTCATTGTTAATGGACTTGTTGCAAATACTATTTTATTGTTAGGGCCCAGGGGGTCAATTCCCTCTTTTACTTCACCATACAAAAGCTTAGCCCCATATCCTACCCCACCTATATACTTTCTTAAATCATCAAAGTTTAAATTTTCTTCTTTAGCCTTCTTTTCATCAAGAAAAACTCTTAATAACTTTCCTGCATAACCATTAACCATTGATATATCCCCTTTTCATATTTTTATATTTCCCCTTGTAATTGATTAGCTATCTTATCAGGATATAAAAAATAATATTTTATAAACTTTTTGTAGAAATTCTTTTGTTCTAGCATTTTTCGGATTGTTTAGTACTTCTTTAGTTGGACCGACCTCTTCCACTTTCCCATCATTCATAAATAAGCAATAATCTGTGCATTCTCTAGCAAAAGCTATTTCATGGGTTACAATTATTGAAGTCATCCCTTCTCTTACCAGATCCCTTATGACTTCTAACACACCTTGAACTAATTCTGGATCTAAAGCTGAAGTAACTTCATCGTATAACATGATCTTTGGCTCCATAGCCAGAGATCTTGCTATGTCAATTCTTTGGGCTTGACCACCAGAAAGTTTATGACGAAAGGCATCTTTTTTGTAAGCCAATTCAACCTTTTCCAGTAGTTCGACTGCTTTTTTTCTACATTGATTCATGGGTATTTTTTTAACTTTATAAGGAGCAAGGGTAACATTGTCTAAAACGGTTAAATGAGAAAAAGATTATAATTTTGAAAAATAATCCAAATGGATTTATGAATCTCCAATTTTGTATACTCAGAAAGTTTTTTCCCTGAAAAAAAATTCATCACTTTGTATTGGCTCTAAAGAATAAATATGCTCATCACTAATGAGATTAGTCTTATTCTAAAGATGCTCTAATATTCCTAATATGTTTGCTCATCCATTCTTTCGCTTGTTCGGCATTTCTTTTTTTAATCGCCTGAACCAAATTCCCGGTAGTTTCAATGGTATTTACCCTGGTATCTTTGGATATTTTAATAATTTTCTGAGTTTCTTTATATAACATCTCTCCTATAATTTTCATTAATCCATTCATGATAGGATTATGGGTTGCCTTAGCTATAGTTAAATGAAATTCCAAATCTTTGACGAAAAAGGTATTTAAGTCCTTAGAACTGGCAATTTCATTAAAAACTCTTTCAATTACATCGATTTCTTCCTGGCTTGCATTTAAGGCTGCTAATCGTGCAAACTCACCTTCTAACATAATTCTTGCTTCCATGAGATAATCTAAAGAATAATTGGAGAATTCCGAAAAAAAATTAACGATTTCATCATATTTGGTAGCCATCTCTAAAATATAGGTTCCTTTACCTTGAATTACTTCAAGGTAACCTGAAAATGCAAGGGCTTGAATAGCTTCTCTAACAGATGCTCTACTTACTCCTAATAGATCGGCTAATTTTCTTTCTGAAGGCAGTTTTTCTCCGGGCTTTAAAATTCCCTTTTTTATTTGGTCTTTTATCTGTTGGACAATTACTTCTAAAGTAGATTCCCTTTTTATTATTTCGAAACTCATTTTAACATTACTCCGCAGGATAATAATTTTTGCATATGATATGTTATCCAGTGGTATGACCTCTTACCTGTTTGTAATTTTATCATGTTATTTTAAATTTGTAAAGAATTTGATTTTTATTTGTAAGTTACGTTTTAAAAGTGAACTCTCTTAAGGATTAAAAATATACTATTTTTTTACAATTATTTAGATGTAAATAATTTATTATTTAAAGGGTTAAAAGTGAACTAACAGTTTTTCGTTATTGTAACGAAGCAGGTATATTTAAACCTTTTGTATCTTCCGGGGTTAAACCATTCACTTTTTGTGAATAACTATTCCTTTCCTCCCTTTGGTGCTGAACCTATTAGATGAAAATCAAAAGTATTTATATACTGCTTTAAGTTTATTATTTTAATAATCTTCTTTCGATTATTAATTAGTTCAAGATCTTCCAGAGTATGGCAATATAATTCAGAGAAAGTAGGAGTTACCAGTGGGTATTAACCTCTCAATTTTACATTCAGATTAAACTTTCTTAAAATCGCAGATACTTCGGATAATTTTTCTTCCGAAGGAGGTTGTGTAGCTGCTAAATTATAAGTCCTTCCCAATCTTCTGTATTTATCTATGCCGATATAGTGATAAGGGAGAAGATTGACCTGAGTTATCTTTAAGGAAGAAAAAAATTCTCCCGTTTTCTTGATATTTTGATAATCATCATTTATACCAGGGATAACCGGAAAACGAACAAAGATATTATGGTGTACCGAGGAGAGTTTCTTTAAATTTTCTAAAATGAGCTCATTGGATACCCCGGTATATTTTTTATGCCTTTCAATATCCATTAATTTTAAGTCATAGAGAAATAAATCTACTTTGGGGTATATTTTATTTAAAATTTCCCAGGAAATATATCCGGAGGTATCAACTGCGGTGTGAATCTTCTTTTCTCTGCAACCATTGAGGAGACTCTCTAAAAATTCAGATTGCCCCAAGGGTTCCCCACCGGAGAAAGTCACTCCCCCGCCAGATTCTTCATAAAATACTAAATCTTTCTCTATTTCTTTTAAAACCTCTTCTGCGGTCATCTTTTTGCCTATCATTTCCCGGGCTAAGGCTGGGCATTTTTCTATACATTTTCCGCAAAGAATGCATTTCTCTTTTTCAGTAACCGGAATACCATTTTTTATCTGAATAGCACCAGAAGGACAAATCGTAGAACATGCTCCACAACCAATGCATCTATCTTCCCAAAATATCATTTCCTGCCCGCTTAACTGACTTTCAGGATTTTGGCACCACCAGCAATTAAGCGGACACCCTTTTAGAAAGACTGTGGTTCGAATTCCAGGTCCATCATGAATCGAATATCTTTGAATATTAAAAACTGTTCCTGTAGTCATGAGAAAAGACTTTGTCAAAGGACCGTTCCCTGATAAAGTTTAATGATTTTTTGAGCGATTTTTTCAGGGGTAAAACCAAAGAAATCAGCTAATTGCTGAGCCGGAGCACTCTTGCCAAAAGACTTCATAAATACTGTGCAATAAGAATCGTTTAATAACTGATACCAGCCCTGTCCGGTATTAGTTTCAATCACTACCCGAAGTGCGTCTTTGGGTCCCAGGACCTCTTCTGTATATTTTTTCCCCTGTCTTAAAAATTCTTCTCTGTCCGGAATAGATACCACCCGACTGGTAATACCGCTCACCTTTAAGATAATGTTTACTTTTACGGCTATCGAAACTTCACTACCACTGGCTATTAATACTACCTGGGGCGCTTCTTTTTCTTTATGGGATATTATATAACCGCCCCGAGAGAATTCTTTTGTACCGCGATACTTTTCCAGATGAGGTAAATTCTGTCGAGATAAAACCAGGGCAGTAGGACCTTCTGTCCTTTTCAAAACTTCCTTCCAGGCTAATTTGGTCTCTTCCTCATCGGCAGGTCTGATGACTTTTAAACCGGGTATAAGTCTTAAAGATTCAAGCTGCTCCACCGGCTGATGAGTGGGACCATCTTCTCCTACCATTATAGAATCATGGGTAAAAATATAGATTACCGGGAGTCCCATTAAGGCAGCCATTCTAATAGCCGGACGCATATAATCAGAAAAGACAAAAAAGGTGGAACAATATGGTCTCAATCCCTTGTGTGCCGCTATACCATTAACAATTGATCCCATGGCATGTTCTCTAACTCCAAACCTAAGATTTCTACCTGTAAAATTCTTTTTTTGAACTTCTCCATAGTTATTAAGATATGTTTTGGTAGAAGGAGATAAATCAGCTGAACCTCCGATAAGATAAGGAATTTTATCAGCAAGTTTATTTAAAACTATCGATGACGCTACTCGGGTAGCTGCCGGAGATTTTATTTTTAGGCTATCCAGTTCTAAATCTTGAGGAATAATTAAATTTAAGGCTTTATCCCATTGCTCTTTTAGTTCGGGATATTCTTGAGCCCATCCCGCAAATTTATTTTCCCACTCTTCTCTTTTTTTGGTAAGTGGTTTTTTTCTGTTTTCAAAAAATTCTTTAACTTCAGATGAAACGTAAAACTTATCCTCCAGAGGTAATCCTAAATTTTTCTTTAAACCTTTTACTTCTTCTTCTCCTAAGGGCGCGCCATGACAGGAGCTGGAATTCTGCTTGGTAGGGGCGCCATAACCAATATGGGTTTTAGCTATAATCAAAGTGGGTTTGTCTTCGGTTTCTTTAGCTTTAATAATAGCTGCTTTAAATTCTTCAATGCTATGACCGTTAATATGATCAATTACTTTCCAGTTATAAGCCCTAAATCTATCGGCTACCGATTCAGTAAAAGTCACCCGGGTCTCCCCAGCAAGACAGATACCATTATCATCATAAATAGCGATTAATTTTCCCAAGCCCAGGTGCCCTGCCAGTGAAGCGGCTTCAGAAGTAATGCCCTCCATCATACAGCCATCACTTAAAAGGGTATAAGTATAATGGTCAACAATTTTATAATCATCAGTGTTATATCTGGCCGCTAACATCTTTTCTGCTAATACCATCCCTACGGCATTGGTAAAACCCTGCCCCAAAGGTCCGGTAGTAACTTCTACTCCGGGAGTTTCTCCATATTCGGGATGACCGGGAGTTTTGGAATTAAGTTGTCTGAAATTTTTTAAATCCTCGAGTGAAAGATTATATCCCGAAAGATGTAACAGAGAATATAACCAAGCTGAACCATGTCCGGCAGATAGCACAAAACGATCTCGATCCGGCCAATCCGGGGCAGAAGGGTCATATTTTAATACATCTCCAAAGAGAACTGCACCGATTTCTGCACAACCCAAAGGCAATCCCGGGTGACCGGAGTTAGCCGTCTCTATCATATCTACGGCTAATCCTCTTACTATATTGGCAATTTTATTAAACAATTTAAAAATTCCTCCCTCTCTTCTGAATACTGATATTTAATATTTTACACTTATTTTTTTTCTTCTACAAACTTTTTTGTTTTTATATTTTATTATTTGTGTAAACCTTAGTGGGGTAGATAGAAAAAAATATTTAATAATAAGTATTGACAAGATGTATATAAAAAGGGGTTTTCTAAGGGATGTCCTTCAGATATCTGGTTAGAAAATTACAAACGGACTAAATGATTTAGTGGACCGTGGCTATGGGTTATTCCGACTGATTCAGAATATATAATAATAAACCTTTCTCAACGATAATGACCGCTTTTTCCTGCTTAATTATATTGCTGATACCCCTGGTCTTATATCTTAATAGGCTTCCTGATTCGAGCAAATATTTACATCCCGTAATAGTAACCCCGCTAACTTTTTCATCTAAGGGAATTAAAGAAAGCCCGGCACCTATTTTTTGAAAAAAAACTTTTTCTTTTTCTATTATCCCCATTTCCAGACCTGGTTCCTTAATAAATGCCATCATCCCATTTCTAAAAGCATATTCCAGGAGAAAAATATTGGCTAACTGCTGATCTAATCGCCCCCCTGCAAAGCCAATGATAATAATATTATTTAAACCTCTTTCCCGACAATATTGGAGTGCCAGTTCGCCATCAGTTTCGTCTTTTTCAACAGGGTATTTTATAATCTTAACTCCCATTTTTTCATAACGTCGATATTGTGCCTTGGTAAGTGAATCAAAATCACCTATAATCACATCAGGTAAAAAGCCTATATTTTCCAATAATAAGGCTCCGCCATCAGCAGCAACAAACAATACATCTTTCTCTCCGATTAGTTTTTTATATTCTTCCTTATCGCCTTTTAATTCTCCGTTTAAGGCAACAACCGCTTTATTCGTTGACATAAATTATCCTCTCACCTTTGGTTTTTGCCCTCACTAATTACCAGAATCCTTATTAAGGGTATTATAATTATATAACTTAGCAACAGTGATGGTAAAAGGTAACTGATATTATATATAGCTGAATATACCCATGGACTTTGACCTTCCGGCGCATATTGGGCAAAAAATATAACCCCGGAAAGGAAGTGGCTAATAAACCTTCCCATCCCACCAGTAAAAACAGCTAACAATAACCAGCCATACGTACTACACTTTGCCTTTAAATTAATCTTGTTTGAGAATATTCCTGCTAATCCAACCAGCATATAAGGTATAGGATAATCTAATACCAGTTGTGCTGGATGAATAATGTAAGGACCAAGTGCTAATTGAACTAAACCATATACTACTCCAGCCATCATACCTGGGCCAGCTCCCCAGCGAAAAGCTATAATTAAAATCGGCAGCATTTCGAGATTAACCGACCCTCCCTGAGGCATCCTCCACAAAGTAATAAAATTAAAAATAGCAGCCAACGCCACCGCCATACCAATCTCTGTCATAATCCTTATTTGGTTTTTTTTCATTACAAACCTCCCTTTCTTTTAAATTAATTTACTCTAAATAAAAAACCGCAGACCTGATCTTTTAATCACAATCTGCGGTTTAATCAAAACACTGTTGTTTTAATTCCCTACGCTGGCATTACCCAGATCAGGTTTTAAGGGTCTGTTTACTAAAAACACTCTCAGCCTTAATAAGCTCCCCTATTGTATTATTCTATTTTTTAAATACATTTAAAATGGCTGGCCCCATTTTTTTGATATTTAATTAGAACAAATTTAAGTACACTAAATCAAATTTTAATTACGAGATACTATTTTAGTATCTACGATATTCGCTTCTTGGTCTCGGTGGACGGGCTTCGTCAATCTTTAAAGGACGACCATCGTAATCGGTATTATTTAAAGCATCTTTGGCTTTTTCAGCTTCTTCCGGAGAAGACATTTCTACAAATCCAAAGCCTTTACCTTCGATGATGTTAACACTCTTAACTTCACCATAACTGGCGAATAATTCTGTTAGTTGATCATTAGTTACAGAATACTTAAGATTTCCTACATATAATTTACTACCTTCCATATTTCCTACCTCCTTTTCGTTATTATTTCTCTTTAGTCCAATAACGTTTCTTATAGGAGGTAGAAGCAAAATAGTGATTCCAACCTCTTAATGATAACATTATTAAAACACAAGAGATCCCTCATAAACAATCTCTGTTTTCAGAGGACTAATGGATTGTTTTTAGCATCTCTTTTAAGTAAGAAGGACCAGCCATTTATATTAACTTTATCTATTATATTTTACCTCTTTCAACAATTTTGTCAAATTTTTTATAAAGATCTCTATAAAAAAGGGCGGTTCTATCTTTAATTTTAACTATTTTCTTCTCAAGACTTCTACAACTGCCGGTAAAAAATCACAGACATCTTCCTTTACCACTACCTCAGCTGAATAGTCCAGATGCGTGGACATAAAATTAACAACGATTAATTTACCTCCTCTATTCAGACAATATTGGGGTAACATATTCACCGGGCTAACCTGGAGTGATGAACCGACAGTCAGCATTAAATCTGCTCGCATAGATTCGGAAATAGCATTATCTAAATTGGGAAGCATTTCTCCAAACAGGACTACATTTGGTTTAAATACTCCGCCACATTCACAATAGGGGACTTTCTCTTCGCTTGTTTCTATTTTTTTCAGTAATACCTCCGAAGAGATCATCTTTCCACATTTTCGGCAAACAGCTTCTCTTAAAGTTCCATGAACTTCAATAATTTTCTTCGAGCCTGCCTTCTGGTGCAGGTTATCGATATTTTGAGTGATTAGACATTTTACATAACCCATCTCTTCCAACCGGGTAATAGCCTTGTGTGCAGGATTGGGAGAAACTCGAGACAATATCTCGATACGAGGTTGATAAAAATGATAAAAACGCTGTGGGTTTTCCTCAAATGCTGTTATAGAGGTAACTTTAAAGGGGTCTACCTTCTCCCAGATGCCTTTACCAGGAGTCCTAAAATCTGCTATTCCTGATCCGGTGCTTACTCCCGCACCGGTTAAAACAATTGTATATTTAGATTCTTTAATTAATTCTGCTACCAGATTAACTTTTTCATTATTTATTATATTCTCCATTTAAAATACCTTCAACTTTGGAGTTTTTCAACTTATTCTACCCTATTTTATAGCCTAAAGGGGCTTCTCGGTCAGGCTGAAGCAGAATAACTTCTCCACCCTCTTTCATTACTCCTAAAATTAAAACTTCTGATTTAAACCCTGCTATCCTTTTGGGAGGAAAATTAAATACCGCCACAATCTGTCGGTTAAACAAATCTTCTTTGGAATATAATTTAGTAATCTGGGCAGAAGAGACTTTTATACCTAACTCTCCAAAATTTATTTTTATTTTATAGGAAGGACTTCTGGCTTCCTCAAAATCTTTTACTTCAATTATCTTACCAATCCGGATATCTATTTTTTGAAAATCTTCAAATGTTGCCATAATCTTCTATTTCATCCTTTCAATCTCTTTATTGTGCTGCCAATACTCCCCACTCCAATTTAGTTTCTGTAACCGGAAAAGCATCTATGCCAGCCCCCTCTATCACCTCACCCTTTGGAGTAGGCCAAGCTTTCCCGATCATCATATTTTCCATCTTTACCTGCCAACCGGCAGAGTAAAAAGATTCCAGAGCGGAATTCCGAAATAAAAATTGATCTACTCCTAACTTTTTAATCGCTTCTGCATTTATTTCATCATCTACTTGATAAAAGTGAGAAATAGCAAAAAACTTTCCCGAAACAACTCTCCGTAATTCACTCAAAAGATTATCAGGTTCTTCAATATTGATAAGACCTAAATTTGTAGTCATCATTTTAATTGCCCCATCTTTAAAAGGTGAACGTCGAGCATCGAAAGCTAACAAACTAACCCGTTCATATAAACTGAAAAATTCCAACCATCGACGATTACGACGTAATATTTGAGGACTAAAGTCAGTAAAAACAATTGGTTGTTTAAGTTTACGTACGAGTAATTCTGCTAAATCACCCCTTCCGGAAGCAAGATCAATAATTGGACCTTTAAAAATAGAGAGCTGAGCGATAAGGTAATTAATCTGAGCATTATTGCATTTCAGATATTCCGGAGCATATAATTTAGAATAAGCTAAATTTGCTATTGCTTTGGCCTGGGCAAACTCCCCTCGTTCTTCTAAAATCTGCGCTCTAAAGAATTGGTCAGCAGGGTTTAAAGTATTTAGCGGCGTATCCATTAATTTGCTTTCAATTTGAGGATTTTCACGAAGATATTGAACCAATTGGCTATCAAGCTGCTCCCAAAGATCATTACGGGGTAGATCGGAAGTTAGAAAAAGACCAATTCCCTCTTTAATGGGATAAGTACTACCACACTTTTTACAATTTACTTCTGCTTCTTCAATCCTATCCCCCTGATGCTGGGTAATTTTCCAATTTAGTTCCCCGTGGCAGAAGGGGCATTCCAACATCTCTATTAAAAATTCCTGCATAATACATGTCCTCCCTTTATAATTTACATTTTATCACAAACTAAATTAAATAAAAAATATAACCAAAAGAGAGAGCTAAAATGCTAATAATGGTTAAATATAAAATTAATGTTTTGCCGCCAAAAGATTTTCTTAGGACTAAAAGAGTCCCCCAACTGGTAACCGGCCCTGCTATAAGCAGAACCATCCCAGCTCCAATATTCATTCCCTGGGAAACAAAAGCATGAACTAAGGGCACGCTGGCCGTAGAACAAATATACATTGCCAAACCAAAAATAAGACTGAACAGGTAACCAAGACCGCCACTAAAATAGTTTCCTACAAATTCCCCCACTGGAGTAATTGTAGATACTAAGGCCGCCAATACTAATCCTAAAAATATTTCGGGTCCGATCTTCTTAACCATATCCATAAATGCATATTTAAATACGGACCTTAGTCTCTCTTTAATCCCTTTTGCATTTGTATATTTTTTAGTGTCAACAAATTTTTCGGGATTTTCTTCAAAAACGGCCCGACAATGGGCTGAACAAAAATAGTAATACTCCCCTTGGTACCCTGTTTTTAATCCCTTATTCATATCCACACTCATTCCGCAGATAGGATCTACAGCCAGTTCCTTCTCTTGACAGCAAGCAGGATTAGCCAAACTTTTAGGGGGAGCAAACTTAATTAAATTGCCCACAATACCCATAATCAATCCCATTAAAATTACGGCAAAAAATATGAACACCGTAAACTTTAACCCTAAAAGGCCATAACAAACCAAAAGAGCAGTTATTGAAGTAGCAGGTGTGGCTACTAAAAAAGCTAAAACGGGACCAAGTCTCGCTCCTTTCTGATGCAGACTTAGTGCTATCGGAAGTGAACCTATACAGCAGATAGGAAGAAGTGTTCCGGCAAGGGTAGTATAAAGAATAGGTTTTATGCCTTTACCACCAAGATGTCTTTCCACCAATTTTGCTGGAATAAATTCATGAATTAAGCCACTTAAAACAAACCCTGTAATCAAAAAAGGTAATACTTCAATAAGATATCCTTTTAATACGGCAAGAAATTCGATTAATATATTCATTGTTTGATTTAATCCTGTAAATAAGGTATTGCAAATTCTTCTATTTCAACATATAAGTTAATTCTTTTATCTGGTTCCTGGGGATCATTTGAATAAATATGGAAATGTTTTTCATCTTTTCCCACATAATCAGTAGTATCATAGGACACTTTAACTTCAGCTGACTCTCCAGGTTGAATGCGAGTAGTAGAAATTGAAACCTCTATACAGGCACAAGATTCTTTTACCCTTTCAATAATTAAATCTCCTTCTCCCCCATTTTTTACAATAAAAATATGGGTGGGCTTTTCGCCTTGGATCACCTTTCCAAAATCCCATTCTTCTTCCGAAACTAGAATACTTGGTTGAAGTCCAGAATTATTTTGGGTAGTATTAGAAGAATTGTTTTGGATATTACTAAATACTAAAACACCCCCCAATATAATTATCACTCCTATAAGAAAAAAAATTATTATATTTTTATGCATTGTTTTCACTCCTTTTCTCTTTCTTTTTTAAAAATAAACTCTATCAATAATATAGATCAGATTTTTCTTTAGGCACAACCTTTCCATCTTGTAGGTGGATTATCCTTTGGGTAGCCTGGGCTAATTCTAAATCATGGGTAGCAATAAATACAGCCAAACCTTTTTCGCTTAATCTTTTGAAAAGTTCTAAAATTTGTACTCCAACTTTTGTCTCTAATTTGCCCGTAGGTTCATCAGCAATAAGTATCTTGGGATTATTAACCAAAGCTCGAGCGATACCTGTCCGCTGTTTATCCCCACCAGATAAATGTTTTACTTGAATTTCTTCTTTATCTTCAAGATAAACTTCTTTTAGCAAATCTAATATTTTTATCGCGTTAATGTTTTTCTTTGCAAAAATTAAAGGTAATTCTACGTTTTCTCTAACGGTTAAGGTTGGAATTAAATAAAATCGTTGGAAGACAAAACCAATATTCTCCCTTCTGATCTTTATTAAATCTTTTTCCTCAAGAGAAGCGACATCGCTATTAGCAATTTTTAAACTCCCTGCTGTAGCCTTATCAAGGCAACCAATCAGGTTCATTAAAGTGGTTTTACCTGAACCAGAAGGGCCAACAATTGATACAATTTCACTCTCTTTAATTTTTAATTCTACTCCGTCAAGAGCTTTAACAATTTCTGACCCTCGATGATAATATTTTTTTAAATTCGTTGCTTCTAAAACTATCTTATCCTGCATATTATTTTACCAACCTTTCATCCTTTTCCATTTTCCCATCATTTAAATGAATCACTCTGTCCGCTGAATAACCTAATCTAACATTGTGAGTAGCAACTACAATGGTTAAACCTTTTTCCCTATTAAGATCTCGAAATAGATTAAAAAGTTCTTGTGCATTCTTGGTATCTAAATTACCTGTTGGCTCGTCGGCAAGAAGAACCTCGGGATTATTAGCTAAAGCTCTGGCCACCGCTACTCGCTGTAATTCTCCTCCGCTTAATTCATTAGGAAAATGAGTTAATCTTTGACTCAATCCTACTCTTTTTAATAGATCTCTTGGTCTATTATTATTTTTATAATTTCGGGCAAAAATCAGAGGTAATTGAACATTTTCCAATGCATTTAAAAATGAAATTAAG
>JABUBM010000054.1_pt1 | contig 24490 bp, 30 predicted proteins | sample 7240321 | NCBI WGS metagenome assembly JABUBM01 (sample SAMN07256344, study PRJNA390944) | subsurface metagenome | isolation source: Methane hydrate marine sediment | place: Pacific Ocean: Eastern North Pacific, ODP site 1244 | collected 2002
AATGTTCAATTTCTCTACAGTCTGAATAAAGGTATTAACGACTGTCCCGATCCCGCAACCGGGACACCAAACAGAAGAAACCGAATCTGCAGGTAAGAAACAGTCAGCCGGATGAGATGTTTCGATTATACCCCCATTTTTACTGAGTTGGTAATACCAATAGTAATAAAGGTCGATTCTATTGGTGCTTATATGGATATTTGTTTCGAGCGAACCTGGGATTTATAAAATGAACAAACTCGCCGCACCGCAATTTTTCGAGGAGTTCTTTTAGTTTCTTCTTTGCCTCATCAGTTAATTTAACAACTCCCAGATTTCTGCGAATCTTCTGCTCTACCAACTCTACAGTTGCTTCTTTTTTGATCATTATTGCATAATATGAATCAGTAGTCCCGAGGATTTTAAAAACTATAGTTTGTGTATCTTCTTCGCCTTTATCCTTTTTATGATTTGGTGTCTTAATAAAAGGACGAAACAAAGGAGGCAAATCTAATAACCTCACAAATGCCGCCAAATCAGCGAGATGTGTATAATGATCATCCACAGTTTTTATTTCAAAAGTGCTGCGTTTATCATCTTATAGAGCTGTCTATCCATGAAATTCCACTGACCAGTTGCACCCGATGGGCACGCTGCTATACAACAACCACAGCCTTCACACAACACATCATTTACTTTAACCACTCGCTTCTCCCCGTCTATTTCTAATTCTCTGGCACCATAAGGACATAATGGAATACATACCCCACAACCACTGCACACATCCTCATCAACGACTGCCACAATAGGCTCATGCTTTAATTCTGCACTTGAAAATAAATCTGTTACCTTACTCGCCGCACCTGATGCCTGAGCCACTGTTTCAGGAATATCCTTAGGAGCCTGCACAGCACCGGCAACAAAGAACCCGGCTGAGATACTCTCAACAGGTCTCAGCTTTGGATGTGCCTCTGATAAAAATCCATGTTCATCAGCAGCAATCTTTAATTTAGAAAGCAAATCATTATTCCCACTACTCGGAATCATAGCCGTTGATAGAACCACCATATCACATTCAACCTCGATCTGCTTACACGCAAGCGTATCCACGCCCAAAACCACAAGTTTACCATTATCTCTGTAAATCTTTGATACTTTTCCCCGAATATAGACAACATCATCATCAGTTTGAGCTCTGGTAACAAACTCCTCATAGCCTTTCCCACCGGCGCGAACATCAATATAGAATACGATCGCTTCACCATTAGCAACCTTATGTTTATATAACATCGCATGCTTTGCCATATACATACAGCATATTTTAGAACAGTACGGCTTATGATGTTCGGTATCCCTGGATCCGACACAACTCAAAAACACCACCCGTTTGGGTACTTTATTATCAGAAAGCCTTCTGATCTCACCCTCGGTTGGCCCGGTCGCTGATAAAAGACGCTCAAATTGCAAACCATCCAGCACGTCCTCCAATTTACCACCGCCGTACTCAGGAAGATTTTTAGCAGAGTACAAATCATATCCCGTTGCTACTACAATAGCCCCAATCTTTTCTTCCACTATCTCGGGTTGCATATCAAAATCAATAGCCTTGGGTTCACACACATCAGCACATTTACCACAGGCTATGGGTAAAAAACCCGGACATTTTTCAGCATCTATTGTAAAGGTAGCAGGAATCGCTTGAGGAAATGGCATATATATCGCCTTACGCGCTACAAGTCTCTGATCAAACTCATTCGTTGTTGCCACCGGGCATACTTCAATGCATTTATCACAGAGTGTACATTTATCTGCAATAACATATCTCGGTTTTTTCAAAATTTTCACATTAAAATTACCTATATAACCAGAGATTTCTTGAATTTCACTATATGTTAATAATTTTATTTTAGGATGCCGCGATATTTCGACCATTTTAGGTGTCATAATACACTGAGAACAATCAAGCGTAGGAAAGGTCTCGGAGAGCTGAATCATATGACCGCCTATTGAGGGATTCCTTTCAACAAGGAGAACTTCATATCCTGCATCACCGATATCCAGAGCCGCCTGTATACCGGCTATGCCTCCGCCAATAACGAGCGCTCGTCGCGTAACAGGTATACTAATAGGTTCAAGTGACTCGTTCTGCTTTACCTTCTCAACCATAGTACTTGTTATCTTTATAGCCTTGCGCGTAGCTTCTTCCATATTATCCCGATGAACCCAGCTGCACTGCTCCCGGATATTGGCAATTTCACATTGATACGGATTAAGGCCAGCCAGTTCACAGGTTTTACGAAAAGTAGTTTCATGTAATGTAGGAGAACAACAAGCCACAATTACACTATCGAGTTTTTTCTCCTTAATAGTATTCTGAATTAATTTCTGTCCCGGATCAGAGCACATGTAAAAATAATTCTCTGCCAGTACAACTCCAGGATACTTACTAAATACTTGTCTAAGCTTTTCAACATCAACTGTTCCAGCAATATTAGTACCACAATGACAAATAAAAACTCCAATTTTTTTACTCATTTTCGTCTCCTTAAAATATAATTATGAATTGATTCCGCAGCTTTCCGACCATCTCCTAAAGCAAGGATAACCGTTGCATTACCCCTTATTGCATCACCTCCAGCTACAACGCCTTCGATATTAGTCATCAAATTTTCATCGACCTTAAACGTGCCCCACCGAGTTGTCTCCAATTCAGGGGTTTGGTCAAGAAAAAGCCTGTTAGGTTTGCTTCCAAGGGCTTCAACAACTGTATCTAACTTCATGGTGAACTCGCTGCCCTCGATTTTTATGGGTCTGGGACGTCCACTTTTATCAGGTTCACCAAGCTTCATCTTAAGCAACTCAATACCAGTAACCCAACCGTCCTCATTGCCGAGTACCCTTGTTGGGTTTACCAACTCTATGAACTTCAACTTCTCCTCAATGGCATGTTGCAACTCCTCGGCCCTTGCCGGTGCTTCTCTTTTGGTTCTTCGATAAAGTATATATACATCCTTGGCACCAAGTCGGATGGCACATCGTGCAACATCCATAGCTACATTTCCAGCCCCGATAACTCCAATGGTGTTGCCACATACAATCGGAGTATCATACTCCGGGAATTTATAAGCCTTCATCAAATTGGTCCGGAAGAGAAATTCATTGGCTGAATAAAGTCCTTTAAGTCTTTCTCCTTCGATACCGAGAAATTGGGGTGCACCGGCTCCTGTTCCAATAAAGACTGCGCCAAATTTCTTGCGCAGTTCATTAAACATTATGTTCTGTCCAACAATATGATTCAGCTTAACCTCAACACCAACTTCAGTGAGATATGATATTTCATAGTCCACAATATCTTTGGGAAGCCTAAAGGCAGGAATACCATATTGCAACACGCCGCCAGCCTTATGCAGAGCCTCAAACATAGTTACCTTATAACCGTATTTGCGCAAATCTACGGCACAACTAATGCCCGCAGGACCCGAGCCAATTACCGCAACCTTTTCTGGTTTTTCCTCAATATGAAATCCTTCTTTGACCCCATTATTCATTGCCCAGTCAGCCACAAAGGCCTCTAACTTACCAATGTTAATTCCATTGCAGGTCAGCGAGAATGGACAAACACCTTCGCACTGTTCTTCCTGGGGACACACCCTTCCAGTAATTGCCGGTATTGCATTGTCTTTTTTGGCGATAAAAAAAGCCTGCTTAAAATTACCTGCGACAATTTCCCTTATCATCGCCTTGATGTCCATATGAACAGGGCACAGTTTTTCGCAAGGACTATGTATACACTGAATGCACCTCTGGGCTTCGGCAATCGCTTCTTCTGCGTTGTAGCCAAATGGTACTGAGCAAAAATTTTTTATTCGTTCATTGACTGGTTGTTCCTCCATGACAACGCGTGTGCCGCCTATCTGGATCATTTTTTAACTCCTGCCTTACTTGAATAATAGTTTATCGCCTCGGACTCTTTTTCTTTAAACATCTCGAGGCGACTTATCAAATCCTCAAAGTTTACTTTGTGGGCGTCAAACTCTGGACCATCGATACATGCTAATTTCATTTCACCATCGATGAAAACACGGCAAGATCCACACATTCCTGTACCATCTAACATGACAGAATTCAAGCTTACTATAGTTTTAATCTGACGGGGCTTGGTTATATCTGCCACCGCCTTCATCATCACAGGTGGACCAATGGCAATCACCCGATCAACGCCTCCAGAGTTCCTATATTCATCTAATAGATTCATTAGTACATCAGTCACAAAACCATGATGTCCTTTAGAACCATCGTCAGTAGCAACACAAGTTCGAGAGCCCAGCGCAGTTATCTCATTTTCTAATATCAATAATGATGCGGTGCGGGCACCGATCACTGAAATAACCTCATTTCCAGCATCTGCCAGCGCTCTTATGAGCGGATAAATACAGGCAATCCCAGTTCCACCGCCGACACAGATAACCCGTCCAAATTTCTTGATTTCACTCGGATTTCCTAAAGGACCTACGCAATCAAGAACCACATCACCGACATTTAAAATCCCCAACTGCTTTGTGCTTTTACCCACTACCTGGAATATCAGTGTTATCGTACCTTTTTGAGTATTGAAATCTGCTACGGTTAAAGGAATTCGTTCGCCTTTCTCATCGATACGAACTATTACAAATTGTCCGGGCTGAAATCTCTGAGCTACATTAGGTGCCTCAACCTCAATTAGATAATTGCCGGGGCAGAGATCTTTTTTATCTATAATTTTGTGAATCATATGTTAACTTCCGCTTCTTTTGTAACAGTAACCCATATAGCAAAGTCAGGACAAAACATCTCGCACATACCACAGTTTATGCACGCTTCTATATTCTTAACAACAGGCGGATGATACCCATTTGAATTAATTTCTTCAGATATTTCTAACACACTTGCCTGGCAGATTTCTATGCAAATGTTGCACCCCTTACATCTTTCATTTATTATATGAACTTCAGCCTTCATTTTTTGTCTACAAACTTTCCTATTATAATCTTATTATTAATCCTGATATCAAGGTTCTCTGTGGATTCATCATGTTTTATTACTGAATTAGTGTCGTAGAATTTTATCCGCCCTGCTGCATCTGCCATTCTGTCATTGCTTGCATAATACATTAGGCAAGGTGAGATGACTTCAATTACAGAAAAACCCTTTTTGTAGAAAGCATCTATTATAGAATATATGAGCCATCCCGCATGGAGCGGTGTCCACCTGGCTACATATCGGGCACCACATGATTTTGCCAAATGGGGAATATTAAATGGCAATTCAAAATCTTTATCAATCGAAGCCCTCATAAATGGGGTAGTTGGAATAGCCCGGTATTCGGTAATCGTATAAATAATATTATTGATGTGTATAACAAGAATATTTACATCATTTTTTCCTGTCTCTATAAAATCTTCTGCGCCAGATACAAGAAAATCAGCATTATTAGAAAAGACAACGACTTTCGAATCAGAATTTTCGGACTTAACCTTAGCTGCATATTTAATCACTTCACCATCATTAACCTGAAAAGATTTAAATTTTAAGTACTCGTTAACTTTCCCTGTACAACCAATACCAGAAACCACACATATCTCATTTAAGTCAATGTTCAATTTCTCTACAGTCTGGATAAAGGTATTAATGACCGTCCCGATCCCACAACCGGGACACCAAACAGAAGAAACTGGATCTGCATGTAAAAAGCAATCAGCGGGATGTGATTTCTCAATATTCTTTACCATTTAATCGTTCAAAGTTCAACTACTTCCTTTTTCTCTTTTAAGGTAGACCAAATTGCAAAATCTGGACATAGCATCCCACACAAACCACAATCAATACAATTACCCGGATTCTTAACAACGGGAAAATGATACCCCTTTGCATTAAACTCTGTAGAAATCTCCAAAACATCCATAGGGCAATATGAAACACAAAACCCACACCCCTTGCAGATGTCCTTCTCTATATGCACCTCTCCCTGAGCAACTTTAACACCAGTAGGGAATATCTTCATTTACACCTCCATTTAATGACACGCAAAAAAAACTTTTTTTATTCACTTATATCTCCTTGAAATATTTAGGAAAATCTAAAAAAACCTGAAATCAGGTTTTGTTAATTTCCTTTTCAGGATCGACCATCAAAATTCTGGGATTATTCATATAACCTGTTCATTATAATCCAAAAAAAGGGAAAGTCAAGAAGGCGGTCATTAATTCCAGCCGAAACTTTCTCACTTCACCAGGTTGCTGTTATCGGTCACCGGCTATCTATTATCCTCTATCTACCATCTTCCATCTTCTCACTATTTTGACCAAAGTCCCCCCTGGTACTAATGCAAATAATTCAATAATATCCCTATTTCTCATTCTTATACAACCGTGGGATGCAGGTCTTCCAATCAAATGTTCCTCTGCAGTACCATGTATATAAATACAACGCTCATATGAGTCAATACCTTTACCTTTATTAATACCTTTTTCTAAGCCGCGCAGCTTTAGAATCCGCGTGGTAATCAAATCTTTTTCTATGTCGGCGCCGATTTTTGCTATTTTCCTGGTATTTCTGCATGATTTAAAAATTGAACCAATTTCAGCATTTTTTCCTATTTTATTAGAAATACAATGCATACCAAAAGGCGTTTTATTACTACCCTCTTTATTGCCTGTCCCATATTTAGAAGTAGAAACAGAATATCTTTGAATAATTTTTTCGCCTTTTAAAAAATAAAGTTTTTGTTTGGAAATACTCACCACAATCGCATATTGGTCTGACCCAAACCCAAATTGCGCTTGTAATTTCCCAATTGCTGAAATTTTCTTCATTTTAAAAATTTCTCCTTTATCTTCTGTGACACTAATTCCTCATCAATTATATCTTCAATCTTCAGGGAGTCAAGAAAGATATTAGTATTATATAAACTTTATAATTAGTTAATTTTTGTGTATGATATGATATAGATTACAGAGATTAACGTATTTCTCGAAGAGTAAAAGGTACTACATGTGGCGTAAAAGTCTAAAAATTAACCGGCTACCACCTTTGTGATATCTGAACAGCAAGATATGGTAATTGTATCACATTTTCATCAATTGAAGATGGCAAAGGCACATTACCACCGACATGGAATATAATTTTTTTACCTTCGAAGCTTATGCCTAATCCGGGAATAAAAGAAACACCATTACCTTTTGCACCGTCCAAATCATAGAATAAATAACCAACCTTTAATGGAACATAGATACCAAACCAATCTTTAGGATAGTAGCCGATTGCATAAGTACCTGTAAAACGCATACCTGCAAAGTTATATCCAGTGTTAAAAAAAAGTTCAGCATCGGCAGTGCCACTTGTAAAAAACAAATCACCCCTAGTAATAGCCTTGCTCACCGCAAAACCAATAATTAATAACATAAAAGAATACCCCAATAAACCCCGCGACTACATACTATAACCTTTTTTGTATCTTGATTGTTTAAAATTTATTTGGACTTTGGTTCTCGGTACTTGGAACTTGGTTCTTGGAACTTGGCTCTTGTAACTTGGAATTTGGTGCTTATCCGCCTCAGGCGGATCAGTATCCCCAGATTTCGTTCAGGTATACTGTTCTGCGGCATGTCGGGCATAGGAATTTTAAGTGCTCGCTACGATACGGCGCCCCATCAGGACTTTTTGGCATTGCCTCCTCGCCATATTCCTGGGACAAAACCAAAAATAGATTTGGGTTAGCATATGCTAATTCTCCAACCCTTTTTGCTATCCATAAAAGATGCGCCCGTGTTGTTATTACCTCACCACATTTTTCGCAAAGGATCAATTCTTTCTCAATTACATTATCATATCCTTCATTTTTTATCTGCGATAAATCATATTCCTGTGTGTGTTTGATACCTTGTTTTGTAGTACAATAAGCAACGCACTGTCCACAATAAATGCATCTTTCCTGATGATGAATTTCTCTGCGTATCCGTTTAATTTTATCATCTTCCTGAGTACGTGCATATGCCGGGCACACCTCAACACAGGCACCACACAAAATGCATTTATCAAAATTGAATTCTATTATCCCCCTGAATCTCGGAGCTGCGGGTGATGGTTTAAATGGAAATTTTGAAGTATATGGTCCTAAAAATATTGCTCTTATTGCCTCGCCAAGTTCTCTTAATTTAGGCTTCCTCATCTACTTTTCCTCCTTCTCAATCTGTTCACCACCCAGTTTATCTTCACCATATTTATCAACAATTGTTCCCTTCCACAACTTGGTTCCAAAGTGTAATGAACCTTTCATAAGGGCATGTGCTGCCACGGGACTTGTCAGAAGCAAAAATGCTCCACAAATGAGCGCTTTTATTCCCATAGGTGTAAAACCCTTTAAGAGAAAAATGCCAACCATAATACCAAATGTTCCTAATGTAACACATTTTGTCGAAGCCTGCAACCGGTTATATACGTCAGGGAAACGAACCAATCCGATAGCACCAAGAATATCAAAAGCCACACCGATCCAGATAATGATCCAGCCAATAGGACTAATCATCAAGACTCCTTTTCTCAAGATATTTGGCTAATGCCAATGTACCGATAAAACTGAACAAAACAAGCGTAATAGATAAATCCATGAGATAAGGAAGATCATAAAACAAGGCACTGAGTGCGGTTATGCCAACAAAAAGTATACCCATTATGTCTACACCAACTGCACGGTCAGCTATTGAAGGACCTTGATATATTCTATAGAGACATAAAAAACCGCCAATTGCGAGAATGCTGATAATAATGCTCATTCGAATATCCTCCTTAAATACTTTTCAAATCCCCCGGCAATAATTTTTGATGCCTTTTCAATTTCTGTAGACTGAACCCAGATCCAGTGGATATAAAGATAATCATCATCTATATCGCAAGTCATTGTTCCCGGTGTCAGGGTTATTGAATTTGCTAAAAAGACCTTGGCGATATCTGTTTTTAAAGTCGTCCTGATTTTTATAATTCCAGGCTTTATCGGCCTTTCCGGGTGTAAAACTCGGTAGGCAACATCAATATTAGCCTTGAACATATACCAGATGAATACCGGTATATAGATAATAACCCAGAAGAGCCTGTGTAATTGCAAAAATTTTACTGGTTTATCAGTAAAGTATCCCCCAAATATAATTGTTCCAACTAAAACAACAATCACTCCTGCAATCAAATGATCAAGATTAACACTCAAGGTCAACAAAAGCCATAAACAAAAACCGATTATAAAATAGATTATGTAGCGCATTTATACCTCCTCAGAAACTCGCTGCGAAACTATTAAAGACTAAATGAGAATACTCGAGACCTCTTAATAAAGCATGAGCAGCTGGACCAACAATAAAATTTATAATTGGTTGAAAACCAATACCAAGTATCACAATCAAAACCACAAGAAAAACCATTGCAATCCTCATTGTGAACGGTGCCTCTTTTGCATCAATCTGGCCTTTTTTCATGAATACGTTGTTCTCTATCTTCAGAAGGTATGCCAAAGTTAGAACACTAAGGAGAATTGCAACCAGTGCAACCCAGATGAATCCTGCTTTTATTATACCGATAATAATATAGAATTTCGCCCAGAAGCCAACCAAAGGTGGTATACCAACCAAAGAAAGACCACCAAAACGAAAACTCCAGGCAGTAGTGGGCATCCGCTCACCAAGACCTGCAAGTTTATTTAAATCCCTGGTACCTGTAACATGTACTACTGAACCAGCCGTTAAAAACAACAATCCCTTTGCCAGGGCGTGTGCCAGAATAAAGAAAATGGCACCAGTAACACCATAATAATTTCCAATCCCAAATCCTAACATAATATAGCCTATCTGGGAAACACTGGAGAAACCTAATAGTCTCTTGTAATCTTTCTGACTGAGCGCGGTCAACCCGGCAAAACTTATGGACAACAATCCCAAACCAATTAAGACATTAAAAAATTGTGGGTCATTTGCACGTGTTAATCCAAAGACATTAAAAACTATTCTCGCCGTAGTATAAATACCAAGAACCTTAATAAAAATACCGGATAAAAGGCTTGAGATAGGCGCTGGTGCAGCCGGATGAGCATCTGGTAACCATGAGTGAAAAGGCACCAAAGCAGCCTTAATAGAAAATGCAAAAAGCATCATTCCCAAAACCATCCAGAAAAATGGTGTGTGCCCCATCACCTGTAATGAATTAGAAATATCAGCAAGATTAAGGGTCGACGTCTTTGCATAAATAAGGGCTATAGCCAGAAGAAATGTCAATCCACCAATCTCACCCATAACCATATATTTAAAAGAAGCCTCTAATTCTTCGGCATCAACGCCAAAAGCAACAAGTGCATATGAAGAAATCGCCGCAATCTCCAGAAAGACAAACATGTTGAACAAGTCACCTGTGATAGAAACTCCCATCATTCCTGCAGTTATTAACATAAATAACGTATAGAATTTCCACTCTCCTGTATAACGTGACATATAACGCAAGGAAAATAGACTACCAGCAAATACAATAATTGAAATAACAAGCACCATAAATGCTGAGAAAGAATCGAATGTCATAACAATGCCAAGCGGTGGCGGCCAATTACCCATTTTGTAAACAATCATGGGAATCTGTTGAGTAACTGCAATACCATACAAGGCAAGTATGAATAATACAAAAGAAACAACTGTACATACTATCCAGGCCAATGGTTTATAAATTTTTCCAAGTATTGGAATAAGAAAAGCACTTATTAAAGGTAATGCAAAAAACATGGGAATAAATGACATCATCGCCTCCTTATCCTCTTAGCTTCCTAATTTCCGCAATGTCAAATGTCTTGTAACGATTATATATACGCATAATTATAGTAAGCATAAGTGCTGTGGTTCCAAGTGCAATCACAATCGCTGTAAGTACCAAAGCCTGGGGAATTGGATCAACAAAATTGTGTGGTGTATCAAGCTGGGTTATAATCGGAGCCAGGGCACCTCGTTTAAAGCCGACAAAAGCGAAAAAAAGATTTATTGCGTATTCAATAAGCGCAAAACCAATTGCAATTTTAATTAAATTACGTTTTGTAACAACGGCATAGAGGCCAATCAGAAACAAGATGATACAACTTGCAAAGACGATCATATCCTGCTCCTTAATATCAAAACTCTTATTTTTTCAATTTGAAATATGAAATATGAAGTATGAAATTTCATCAGTCCTCCATTACGTACTTCATTGCTGCTAGAGCAAGGAAAATAGAAAATAACCCGGCACCGACTTTAATACTAATGGCAATATTACAGAACGGAATAATGCCTGCGCTCAACAGATGAAGTGGCGTGCCTTTTGGAAGGAAGTTTAAGAAAAATGTCCCAGCCAGCAAAAGACCTGATATCGCGATCCCAATAAAGAGAAGTCCACCCATACTTTCAAATATTGAAGCCGTGTTCAGAGCTTTCTTTTCCGATTTAGCCCCACTGCCAAATGCGAGAAATTTCAAGATAAAAGCACCGGCAATAATAACTCCACCGGCAAAGCCACCACCCGGTGTTAGATGACCATGTAGAATAATGTATACACCGAAAATAAATATAAACCCGATTATGATGTTGGTTATTGTTTTAACAATCAAACTCATTCCCTTCATTTTTTCCTCCCTGACTTTCGCATTAATGCTACAACACCGATAACCGAAGTAAATAATACTGTCGCCTCACCCAGCGTGTCAAGTGCACGGAAATCAAGAATCACATCAGCAACAATATTTGCTCCACCAGTATGAGGAAGCCCGAGCTTAATATATTCACTTGCAATTTTCATTATTGGATTTCCAAAATCCGGTATCTCCTGTAATGATTTAAACATAACTATTAAAAATAAAATGGTAAAAAATGCGTACAAAACAATAGCACAAATATGAGTACTCGATAATTTCTTGCCAATTGTTTCATCAATATGGGTGGTTCGTGAAATTACTGCTATGAAAATTACAATAGTGAGAACTTCAATAACAATTTGAACAATCGCCAAATCTGGAGCCTGTATTAAAATAAACATAATAGCTACTGAAAAACCAACTGCGCCCAGCGAAATAACCGCAGACAAGAGATCTTTTATTTCAGTTGCAACTATTGCTGCAATTATCATAAAAGCAAGAAACAGATAGAGTTCAATCATTTAGACCCCCTACAAGAAAGGGTAAAAAGGGATAAATAAGGATAAATATGGGTAAATAAGCGAACAAAACTAAACATTATGTTGCCTCCGCTTTTCTTTTGATATCAAGTGACTGAATTAATCGCATAAAGAGATAGTCAGTGCGCCCAATTAAACTATCGATCATTTTATATTTCTGTTTGTCTAAGATTTTATCTTCAAAACAATCATCCACATCACCGGAAAGCTCTCCTAGAGAGCCTTGAGCTATTGATAGATGTTGAATATATATACCGATTGATGTCCTTTTATAACCTTCCTGAATATTTTGTTTTATTGATCTTGCACTGTCACGCATTTGAGATATTCTGCGTAATTCTTCATTTGGAAATCTTTTAGTAATTTCATAAATTATCCGACGTAATTCACAGGCGTTTTTCCACACAATCAGTTTCATATATCCCTTTCCCATTAGTCCTCTTTTCCCCTGTTCACCCATTTTTGCCCTTGTTCTCCCTTGTTTTCCCATAGTTAAAGCACCAATAATATTAAGATGATAATTCCGCCCAAGAATAGCCAACCGACATAGTTGTATAACTCGCCAGTGTGTAAGGCTGATGTTAAACGACTCAACGCACTCGTAAGCTTACCGATAAACTTATAAGCGCCTACAAACGATGAATTGATAACATCCCTAAATACCACAGCCAACCCACGGGTTATCCCCAGTAAATAATTATAGAAATCAAAAGCCCCACCTTCACCAAAATCATAGGTTTTCTTTAACATACCAAGTGTATTAACAGAAGAATAGAAATTGGGGCCGGTTATTCTCGCTGCTTCTTCATCTAATATCTCACCACCAATAAATACTTTACTTCTTCTCGGCTTCTTCGCAGTACCTAATAAGAAAACAATCAATCCTATAATAACTCCAACAATGATCAATATCGTTGCAAGACGTGGATCCCAAAAACCAATCTCTCCAATTTCAAATGGCAGCGCTGGTAAAATAAGATGTTTTAACGGAATTGCCTTAGCAAATACCCCAAAAATAATACAGGCTGATGCCAGAATAAGCGATGGCACGACCATATCAAAACGTGCCTCCCTTACTTTATTGAGCACTTTTGGTCTTTGTCCTAAAAATAATGAATGGATCATTTTCAAAAAGGAAGCGAGAGTTAAAACACTACCAAACATTGCAGCAATTAAAAATATTGGCCATAGATTTGTTTCTCCGGAAAGTTCAACCACGCCCTGATAAACCATCCACTTTGAATAGAAACCATTAAAAGGAGGCACACCGGATATTGCAAAGGCTGCCACAATAAAAGTAAACATAGTTACCGGCATCTTAGTTCCGAGACCACCGAGATTATCAAGCTGGGTAGTTTTTGTTCGATGTTCTACTGACCCGGCTGATAAAAATAAACAGGATTTATATATTGCGTGATTGATCATATGAAATAATCCTCCGGCAATACCAATCGGGATTCCTGTCCCGATTCCCATAACCATATATCCAACCTGGGAAACAGCGTGAAACGAAAGAAGTCTCATCGCCTCCTTCTGAACCATAGCCATCATGACCGCTGCAATTATGGTTATTGCACCTATCGCCATTAATATAATCCTTATTGGCATTGACCCGGAAATATCAAAGATGAAATAAGACACCCTTATTAATAAATAGATACCCAGAAGTTTATCAAGACTGGCCGGAATAAAAGCCATTGTAGATGCCGGAACGACCTTAGCCGATTCAGGTATCCAGGTATGCAATGGCATAGCCCCAGCCTTGGCAATTGCACCGATAAATATTAAAATGTATGAAAATATTAACCATGGATCGTTCAACAAAATTTTTGGGGCAAATGGAAAATTTACAGTACCCGTTTTAACTAATAATATTACAATACCCAGCATCATAGCAAAATCAGCTACACCAATAATCGTTATTGCCTTTCGTGCGGCAAACGAACTATCTTTTTTACCAACCAGAAGAATACCATACAACGAGAAAACAAGCACGTTCCAGAAAATTAGTAAAAATATCAGATTGCCGCTAAGGACCACGCCATTTGCGGCTGCAAGAGTAAGGGCTATATATAGATAATATGCCCTTTCTCTTGGTTTTTTGGACATTGCCTTTAAAGAATATACCCATATCAAAAATGCAAATATCGCATTAAAAAGAAGAATAAATCCGGCAAGGCTGTCGATATATATTTTTGCGTCAAATCCAAATATCGTTGCCGTGACTTGGGAAATGACTTCATTTCTCGAGATAATAAAAAGTTTTATCGCAAAAAACAGGGTAAGAACAAAACCAACAAAATTAAATTCAGTGCGTAGTCGATTAATAAGATAACCAAACAAACCACCTATTAATGGTAACAGAATAACAAGATAATACATCTCAATTTCAAAACCTAAAATATTGACGCTCATATTTAAAACCCTCCGTTACCCATTAAGTAATTCTCCGGAAAGTAAATGAAAATACCCAACAGTAATGAAACTAATGCGAGAATGAATACCACAGTCAATCCAGTATAACTTATATTCTTAATCTTCCCTGTCTTTTCACCAAAGAATAGTTTATTATAAAATCTAATAATGTAAAGAATTGTGAAAACGGCAGCAACAATTGCTCCAATACCAAAATACCCGGATTTTTCAACCGCACCAACGATTACACCTAATTTTGCAAAGAATCCAATCATCGGGAAGAAACCAACAATAGAACAAGCCAGGAATGCCATTGAGACGCCGAGAACAGGTGATACCTTAAACATACCACTAATAGCGTTCAAATCACTTTTCCCGGTTGCATCTTCAATAATACCAACGCCATAAAACAGCCCTGATTTTGCAAGGGCATGGGCAAGGATATAAAGCACGCCGCCCATCATACCATACCTACCACCCACTGCGAATCCGAGCAGGATAAAACCAATCTGGCTGATTGTAGAGAAAGCAAGTAAATCTCTTAAATCTTTAGATAGAAGTGCTGCACCGCCGGCTATAATACTCGTAGCAATAGCCAACCAGGCTACAACATTAAAGAATTCTGGAGCAAAATAATTGCCCGCTGTAAAAAGTCTCAAGAACAGTATAACGCCTATGTTTTCAGCTATTCCAGCGAGACACCCGCCGATTGCTGAAGGTACTGATTTATATGCAGGTACCAGCCAGATATGGAGAGGAATGGTAACTGATTTAGCAAGAATACCGATCAGAATAAATACTGAAGCGAGATCATTATAAATTTTGATCTCAAAGAAATTGAAAGTTCCATTATCAAGATATAGTATTACCAGACCTATAAGCATAATTGCGGCTGCGGCAAAGTTTATAAAAAAGGTAATGTTTGCTGCATGAATGTTTTCTTCTTTTCTGTAAAAACCAACTGTTCGCCATATAGCAAAGGTTGAAATCTCCCAGAAGATAAAAATGAGCAAAAGATTATAAGAAAGTGCCACGCCTACTCCCGAACCAACGATTAGAAGAAGCATAAGATAATATTCTAATCTATGCCCTTTTTGTTTTATTGTTACAAGTGAATAGATAAAGGACATTAAACCAATAAATATAAACAAAGCACTAAGGAAGATACCAAACCGGTCTAAGAAAAAGTCAAGTCCTATCATTTTTTATATCTCCTCTTAATCTTTTCGGTCTTTTCCCAGGATAGTTTCAATAGGTCCTGCCCAGAATATTTCTTTTTCCCATTTTCATACACGAAAGTTCTGTCTGTACAACAATAGCACGGATCTACTGCCGCCAATACTAACGCAGCATCAGCAATCGAATAGCCCTTCACTGCAATTACATTAGAGGCAATGTTCATATAACTCGGCGCCCTTACTTTATGCCGTACCGGCATATTTGACCCATCCGAACGTACATAATGGAACACTTCACCGCGCGGCGCCTCATGCCTGCCAATACCTTCACCAGTTGGAATTTCATCTACCCTTGTTTCGATTGGTCCCTCGGGCATATTTTTCAAACACTGCCTGACAATCTTGATAGATTCATTACACTCAATCAATCTAACCTTTGCCTTTGCCAAAACATCGCCTTCTTCAAATACGATTTCATCCCAATCCACCTTATCATAGGCATCATATGGATCATCTTTTCGTACATCACAGGCATAGCCCGAACCGCGCGCTGTAGGACCAGTAACTGCATAGGCAATGGCATCTTCTTTTGTCAACACACCCACATTTTCAAGCCTTCCCCTTATTACAGGATCATCCAATATTGCATTTGTAAACATGGCATTTTTTTCCTCAAGCAAATCGAGATATTCCCTAATCTTCGGGTAGTCTTCTGGTAATATGTCTCTGCGTGCCCCACCAATTTTATTTATTGCGTAGTGGTTACGATTACCCATAATTAATTCAAACAAATCTAATAAAGGTTCACGATAACGCCACACCCACATCCATACTGTATTATATCCAATAAAGTGTCCTGCCAACCCAAGCCACAGATAATGTGAATGAATCCGTTCTAATTCGCCAATTATTGTCCGTATATACTGAGCACGCGGCGGCGCAGTTATGTGAGCAATGTCCTCAACTGCCAAAACATATGCATAAGGGTGGGAATCTGAACAAATACCACAAATCCTCTCAACCAAAAACGGAACCTGATCCCATGTTAATGTCTGAGAAATAAATTCGTGACCACGATGATTATAGCCAATATTAATTTCTAAATCAACAACCTTTTCACCTTCAACAATCAATTTGAAGAATTCAGGCTCTTCTTGTAAGGGATGGTATGGACCAATTGGGACTATTCTTTTCAAGATGCCTCCCAGGGATTCTTGCTAATCTTAATATCCTTATGTTCATCCGCATAATCTCTGCGCAAGGGATGCAGGTCAGCAGGCCAGGTTTCAGCAGTTAATAAAGGTATGAGATTAGGATGTCCTACAAAATCTACACCCAACAACTCATGTATCTCCCGTTCAATCCAGTTTGTGGCTGGCAAAAAAGTCGCTAAACTCTTTATTTTTAAATCATCTTTAGGTATCAATGTCTTTATATTGTAATAAGTTCCTGCTTCGTCATGAGAAAAATGATAAATAATTTCAATACCATCACGCGTATCAATACCCGTAGCTATAGAAAACCGAAAACCTTTTTCATTATGCAAAAACTTTGCAAAATCAAATAACTTTTCCCTTGAAATTTTTATATAAATCCTGCGAGGTGCATGAATCTTTATTGAAACATCTGGGAATTTTGTACTAATCTCATCCAAAATCTTTTTTGAGTATTCTTTTTTCATCATAACCTCTTTAATGCTTTAACTACACCCATAATCATTGATTCAGGTTTTGGTGGGCAACCCGGTATATAGACATCAACTGGAAGGTACTTATCATATGGACCCACCACATTATAAGAAGATTCAAACATATGCGTATGGCAAGTACAAGTTCCAATACCGATAACAAGACAGGGCTTAGGTGTCTGCTCATATACTCTTAAAACACGGGGCAAACACTTCCGATTCAAAACACCGGTTACAAGCAAGGCATCGGCATGTCTTGGTGATCCTACAAGGACAATACCAAAACGCTCAATATCCCAACGTGGAGTTAGTAAATCTAATATCTCAATATCACAATTATTGCAGGATGCCGCGGCAACATGAAAAACCCAGGGTGACTTTTTTAATCCCCAAAGCCTAGGATTTGCCATATTCTTCTCCTTTATAAACCATAAAATGCCAGAACCAACCCAATTATTGATAGAATACCCAGTCCTATCCAGAAAAACTTTAGTGCCTGGTCAATTCGCAGTCTTGGATTAGTATTTTTCATAAGAACAATGAGCACTATTATTAATAGAAATTTTGGGATCGCCCACCAATCGGCAAAACCACCCCATAATATTGAAATCAAAAATAACGGCAAGAGGAAAAGCATCATTGCCCTGGTAACCTTATATATAGCCAGAGCAACACCTGAATACTCAATATAAGGTCCCGCCATTATCTCTTGTTCTGCTTCCGGAATATCAAACGGCACAAAACTCAATTTTGCTTGAACACATAAAAGTATGACCACACCAGCAATCACCCCTGAGATTGAATATAAAAATGGACCCTGTGCTTGCTGGGCAAGAATAATTTCGCCAAATTTAATACTCCCACCTGCCTTTAATATAATAGTAGCTAACACAATTAAAAATGGTAATTCATAGGCAAAATACTGAGTCATTTCGCGCGAGGCACCGACACTTGCCAGAGGATTTTTAGAAGCAGATCCACCAATAATAATACCGATTGGAGGCAGGGCAAGAAGATAAATAATAACGATAATGTCGCCAACAAATGAACCGGTTGGATAGAAATTCATGGAAAACAGCATCACCGCAAGGATTGACATGCCTACAAGACCAAGAAGTGGTCCTAAAAAAAATAGAGTTTTCGAACTACCCTCGGGGATTATTGTCTCCTTTAATAATAACTTTAAAAAATCCGCATAGGGTTGGAACCATGGTGGACCCACTCTCCAATGAATTCGTGCTGTAACCTTACGGTCGATCCAGGTCAGGAAAAGACCAACCACTGCACTAAAAATAAACCCGGGAAAAATAATATACGAAAAAAGAATTCTCACTATATTCATGCCTTTCTCCTGAAAAATGCGTTTTTGGAAACCATTCTCATGCCAATCTCATGCTTTTCAATTTCTTCCTCAGTTAAGAACTGAAGAGCCCCGGAAGAACACGCTGCGACACATCGGGGACCATCTTCCCGGTCATTACATAGATTACATTTTTGAGAGATATGCCTGACAAGAGGCGCATCAATCACACCAAACGGACAGGCATATGCACAACTCTGACACCCAATACAAATAAGTGAAGATCTTATCACCAAACCGGTTTCATCATCCCTTTTTATCGCATCAACCGGACATGCCGCAACACACAAAGGGTCTTTACAATGTTTGCACGCTAATGGGAGATAAGCCTCACCAGCAATCTCGCCGTGTCTTATGCGTGCTTCACCCTTATGAGCTGCTTTACATGCTGCCTCACAGGACCGACAACCGCAACATAAATCAAGGTCTAAAATTATCCTTTTCGCCATATCTCCACCTCAGTTGGAATAAAATTAACAATATTATTATCGATCTCAAATTCGAAAAGCGATTTCACTTCCGGGGTTTCTACTGGTATTGAAACAACGCCTTTTTCCACATCATTCGTCAATTTTGCTGCAAGCTCAATGCTTCCATGTTTTGATTTAATAGATATTACATCGTTTTGTTTAATACCCAATTCTTTGGCATCCTGGAGATTCAATTTTAATATCTCCTTCTCAAAAAATCCAAGAAAATTATAGGCGATTTTTTCACCGATCAATTTAAAAATCTTCTTCTTTTTTGTTTTTGGTGTAGTACATCTTTCAACAAGTTTTTTGGCTCTCTCTTTAATGTTTATCTTAAGTTCAGGCACATCTAATCGTTTACCTTTTCCAGAAATCTCTTGAAATAATACAAGTATTTCATCAATAGTTTTAGCACCACTTGGTGGTTTGATATTACCGCCCAATCTTTTCTTACCAAAATTGGTAAGTATTGTGCCTTCTTTTTCAAGATTTAGAGAAATGGGAATCGTTGTATACCCATTATATTTTATGGTCGAAGTAGAATATATATTTAATGCCTTTAGATTCTTTGCAACCTGGGAATAATAAAAAGGAAATAATTCACCAAAATTAATCAGATGCTTTATCTTCTTCTTTTTAACAAGATTCATAATCGAGCCAAAGTACTGATTACCTTCAAATCCTGCAAACTCAACAAGGGGAACAACTTTTTTATTAGAAAAGGTGCTTAATTTAACAAGCCCTTGAGTCAAAAGTAGAGAATCATATGTATGTGCAAAAGGTAAACTTACAATGATAAGACCATTTTCAGCTTGTTTAAAACTTTCTGAAATCTCCGTGATTTTTGATTCGGCAATATTAGTAACTGCCGGAATATCAATATTTCCCATATTCTCCTGAGCAAGGCTAAATAGTAAAATAGGCTCAGTACCAACTGTGCCTTTTAAAAAATCGCTTGCAAAACCAGCTGTATGCGAATTGATCGTATCGATTACGACCAATCTATTTTTCCAATCACGCATTTTCCAGTTGATGAGCGCCTTAGAAATCATGGGTGCCTGGCTGAACGGATCGCCCAGCACAATAATCATCTGGGCATTGTCAATTTCATCGAGTGAAAAAGGTTTATTTAAAAATTTCTTTAAAAATCTTTCAGGTTCAAAATAGGTAGAGGCAATATTCTCTATACCTGTTTTATCACAAAAACTGATTATTGATTCATATTCTTCTATAGTGATATTTCTATCAAATGTAACAGCAACATTTTTCGGGGCACCAATTATTTTCTTTAAGTCCTTTATAAGCTTAGACCACTCCAGTACCTTACCATTTTTCATGGGCATGGATAAACGCTTGGGATGATTCAGATATAACGCAGCCGCACTTCCTCTTGGGCATAACCTTCCTTCATTGCTGCCTTCTTTTATATATTCAACTCCTTTTACACCAAATTCATCAAAGACCACACCAAGCTCGCATCCGAAACTACAGAATGGACATACAGTCTTTTTAACAGTAGTAAAAGTTGGATCAATTTTTTTCATATAAACGGCTCCTCAATATCCTTCACATCTTCCCAGGTAAGAACTGGACCATCTTTACACACATAAATCTCCCCCAGCCGGCAGTGATTACATTTGCCAAAACCACAAGACATATTACTTTCCATAGATAAATATATATTGCTGTGTGTAAACCCTGCCTCAACAAGACGCCGGGTTACAAACTTCAACATTATCGGCGGTCCGCAGGCAATAGTGGGCGAAGTTTTTACGTTCACCGGGATTTTATCGAGAAGTACTGTTACCACACCTACTGTATCTTTCCATGATTCATCGCCAACATCAACAGTCAAAACAATATCAACACCATTAATCTTTTGCCAATCCGGAATTAATCTTCTATAGACTATATCGTCAGGTGTACGTGCACCATACCTGATATAAATTTTCTTATAATCCTTAATATTATGTAATAAAGCCAAAAATAGAGAACGGAGCGGCGCAAAACCTACACCACCACCAACAATATATATTTCTTTTCCTTTGAAATCTTTCAATGGATACGGTTTTCCAAACGGTCCCCTAACACCAACGATATCTCCTTGTTTCAGATTAAACAGGGCAGTAGTTACCCTGCCAACCTGCATAATAGTGAATTCCATATTCTCAGCATAGGGAGACGATGAAGGAGTAAATGGTGCCTCACCAACACCGGGCACGGTCAACTCAGCAAATTGACCTGCCTCAAATTTTATCGGCATACCCTCGAGTATAAAGGTCGTAATATTAGAAGTCTCTGGTATTATTTTTTTTATCTTTGTGGGAACTGGATAGTATGGATTTACCCCGTTAGAAAGCCCCGTCCCTTGACTTTTTTCTAACACCTTGTCCGATTTTCTATCGGGGTTTACAGGTTCCATAAAATCTCCCTTATATCGATCTTCCCTGAACATCCGCGATAACATCTTCCACACCCTGAACACGCATAAATACCTTCGTACCCATTAAAATAATTAAATTTACATTGAAAACGATTCCAGAATCGTTCATCCAGTTTACTGCGCGGATTAGCTCCACCACCAACACGGGCATAGGCGGCATAATAACATGCATCCCAGGTTCTCACTCGTTCAATATTTTTTCCCTTTTTGTAATCGCTCAGTAAAAAGCAGTAACATGTGGGACAGACATGCAAACAGGCATGACACTCAACACAATCTTTCCGGGCATCATGCATAGCTTTTTTGTTTACTTTGTCAACTCGTTTAGGTAAATCCTTTTTAAAGGATTTCTTATTAATTTTTTTAAGCTTATTAATTGCATCCTTCCGAATTTTATCCCTTTGCTGTTGAACTTCTTTACTCGCTCCTATGAACAGATCCTGCATCTTATTTATAATTTCATCGCCTTTTTTTGTAATGGCTTCAAATAGTAACCCGGAAGAAACCTGAGTAAAATTGATGTCAGAGATACTTTCACAAAATGGGTTCAAACCAACAAGATTACAAAAACAACAGTCTTCTGGTTCTGGACAATCTGCAGAGATGATAATAGTATTTTCCCTTCTTTGTTTATAGCCAAAATCAACGGGATCCCAATTCAAAAATACTCTATCATAAACATCTATTCCCCTTAAATCACAATTTTTGATTCCAACAAGATATTGCCGTTCTGTCTTTTTTTGTACGTCCTTTGGAAACTTTGCCACGACATCCCGGCTTGGGAACAAAAAGTGTTTTGTAGTTTCTACTGTTCTTATTTTTTCAAAGTTTGGCTCAAATTTTTTATCCTTATAAAATTTATTCAAATGTACCTTATCATCCTCAAAAACAGGATAAAAAACCGAACCATCTTCTGCTAATTTTGTAATAAAGTGTTGAATATTATCTGAGGGTAGCAGATAGAGTTTCATAAGTTTTTATTATACTTAATTTTTTTTGCCTGTCAAGTGAATTTAAAAAGTCAATAATCCGATTGGCAATAGTTACTGTTTTATCACTCAATCGCTCATAAGAATAGGGTTTAACGCCTAAAAACCATATATGGGCATTAGTATTTTCTTTGAGATAGTGATAAATAGCGCTAAATGGTAGATTGTGCGTCGAAATCGAAATTGGACTGCCTTGTAATATCTCTTTGTTCTTTAAAAGAACAGCCCCTAAATCTTGTTTTTTTATTGTATCTAAAAAAATTATCAGATTGGGATGTAAATCAATAATTTTGTTAAGATAATTTTCAGGATAGAGATTGCAATCGATCTTCTTTATGTTATCGGTCTCTTGAATATTCTCTACTATATAGGGACCAAAAGCATCATCACCCCGCTCCTTATTCCCCATTCCGCAGAGAAGTATTCTCATTCAAATCTATTATATATAAAAAATGCGTGGTGTCAACGGATAGAATCGTATTCGTTATTCGGGCGCCATATGGGGTCAAATCTCGAAACTTGACAATTCCCTGAGCCTCGCCTCTACCCTCTCGCAACTCGCATGAACTCGCTTATCACATAACATCCTCCGCCTCAAACAATATTGTTATAACGAAATCTGATTATCTGTCAAGTTTCGAGATTTGACCCCAGTTACAGTTAATCAACGGCATTTCACCTGTTTTTAGGCGGTTTTAACAAAACAATTGCGATTGCTATTCCAATAATTGCAAGCGTTGCTGTCGGATAGAATGTATAGGTATAGCTACCAAATATATCTCTAAGTCTTCCCGATATCAAAGTTCCTACTATTGCACCGACACCGTATGCGGTGAACATTACACCATAGTTTTTGCTATAGTGTTTGGTTCCAAAGTATGTTGCCATAGAAGTAGGAGCTATTGCTAACCAGCCACCCAAACACAACCAGAAACAACAGAAACAAATCATGTATAAGACTACATTTGATTCACCAGAATTTAACATTCCTATTGAAGCTAAGAATATTACTATAAACGATATTATTGCTGAATATCTTGGAGTAATTCTATCAGTAAGCCAACCAAACAACGGCCTCCCTATTCCATTAAACACAGCAAATACTGAGACCGCTATTGCTGCTGTTGCGGGGGTCAATTTAATAATCTCTTGTCCAACCGGACTCGAAATTGCTATTGCCATGAGTCCGCTTAATGTTCCTATTATGTAACAGAACCACAACCCATAGAAAGTCGAAGTTTTAAGCATTTTAGAAGTATTAATATCTACAATAGAGACAGCAGCCTTAGAGGGCTGCCATCCAGAAGGCATCCATTGTGCTGGAGGAAACTTAAGAGGGATTGCTAATAAAATAATGAGTGTGAGGAAAAGAACTCCTAAAATGCCAAATGTCTGAAGCGGTCCGTATGAATCAATAAACATCTTTGCCAAAGGAGCTGTTATGAAGGGAGATAATCCAAAGCCCACTATTGTCAGACCAACTGCCAAGCCTTTTTTATCCGGGAACCATCTTGTCGATAAAGCAATTGGTACTCCATAAACCACACCTACTCCTCCCCCGGCAATCAGACCATAGCTAATTGTTAATGTCATTATAGATGATGAAAAACAAGCTAATATCCAACCAAGACCAACTAATACTCCACCTAATATCGTTATGATTCTCGGACCATATTTGTCTAAGAATCCTCCCACAATTGGCATTAATATCGCAAAAAATGCCAGAAAGAACAATGAGCACTATTATTAATAGAAATTTTGG
>JABUBM010000056.1_pt1 | contig 24307 bp, 51 predicted proteins | sample 7240321 | NCBI WGS metagenome assembly JABUBM01 (sample SAMN07256344, study PRJNA390944) | subsurface metagenome | isolation source: Methane hydrate marine sediment | place: Pacific Ocean: Eastern North Pacific, ODP site 1244 | collected 2002
GCACGGGAGGCCCTGTGTCTTTGTCAGGGTTGCCGGATGCAACTTTGCCTTTGAAGGCACCCCGTGCCTGTATTGCGATACTAGGTATTCTCAACGCATATCAAAAGAGTCGAGATACTTATCAACCCTTGAAATTTGCAGTGAAATTTCTAAGTTCCTTTATGCTAATCATAGAGCAGTCATAACAGGAGGAGAACCACTGGTTTATACAGAACAAATAAAACAACTTATTGAGGCACTCTACAAGTGCCAGTATGCTATAGAAATCGAAACCAATGGCAGTTTACCTATTTTTAATCTACCACGTGGTTGCCTATGGGCCCTAGACATCAAAACTCCTTGCTCGGGAAACGAGTCAAAAAACCTCTATAACAACCTTGCTAGATTAAAGAATAAAGACCAAGTCAAGTTCATCATAGCAGACCAACAGGATATGGATTTTGCATTTGCTACTCTCACCAAATACCCTACCAAGGCTCAAATAATCTTTCAGCCTGCTTGGGGTAAGTGTAACCTCAACTGGCTAGTTGAAAGCATAAAGTACCAGTTTCCTCGAGCAAGACTCAGTTTACAATTACACAAAATAATATGGGGAGAAAAGAAAGGCGTATGAACAAGGAAAGGATTGAGGACTGTATAAAAATACTCTTGGAAGAGATTGAAGGTAAGCCTATTAGGGCAGGTACGAAGGAAACCCCACAGAGAGTCAGTAAAGCCCTCCCGGAGCTCTTTGACGGTTACACCACCGATATAAAGAGGCTTTTCAAAACATTTGATGGGGAAGGCAAAGACCAAATAGTTGCTGTAAGAAACATTGAGTTCACTTCCTTTTGTGAGCACCATATACTTCCTTTTACTGGACTTGCCCACATAGCTTACCTGCCAAAAGATAGGGTCATTGGGGCGAGTAAAATACCAAGGCTAGTGATGGCCTTTGCCCACCGCCTGCAGTTGCAAGAGAGGTTAACTGAACAGATAGCAAATACACTAATGCAAGAGCTTGAGCCTCAAGGAGTGGCTGTAATAATAGAAGGCAGTCACGACTGTATGAAAATCAGAGGGGTCAGGTGCCAGCAAGGGAAGCTAATAACTTCAGTTATGTTAGGTTTGTTTAGGGATGACCCAGTAACCAAGCAAGAAGTATTGGCTCTGCTAGGATTAATAAGATGAAAAGTGCTGTAGTATTGTTGTCTGGTGGTATCGACTCATCAGTATTACTATACTATCTAGCTACCTCTACAATAAAGTATGAGTGTTACCCTTTGACAATTCTATATGGACAGAAACACAGTAAGGAAGTGATTGCTGCTAGGAGCATAGCGGAGTCTCTTAATTTAGAAGGTAAGTTTATTAACTTAACTTGCTTAAAAGAGCTACTGCCTAGTTCGCTAACAGGGATTGGAGATATCCCACAGGGCTGCTACACAGACAAATCGATGAAGAGTACGGCAGTTCCCAATCGCAATATGATACTACTAGCTATTGCTGCCGGATATGCTCAAGGGCTGGGTGCTGGTATAGTGGCTTACGCAGCTCACGCAGGAGACCACACCCTTTACCCAGATTGTAGACCTGAGTGGATAAAGTCCGCTCGAAAGACAATTGAACTAGGAACAGGTTGGGATAACGACGAAGTAAAGCTCTTAGCACCTTTCTCAATATTCAGCAAGGCTGATATTGTAGAACTTGGGATTAAATTGAAAGTACCTTTCGAGCTAACCTGGAGTTGCTACGAAGGCAAGAAGGAGGCTTGCGGCGAATGCGGGACCTGTATTGAGAGGCTTGCAGCCTTTGCTGCAAATTCTGTTATAGACCCAATACAATATAAAGGGAGGAAAAATGTATAATGAAGTTAACCCAGAACTAAAAGCCAGAATCAAGGGACTATCTATGGAGTTTACTGATACTCCACAACCGAGACTGTTAATACCTATACCCAACTACAATACCGATGTGGACCACAAGATAACAATTACTAGCCCTGAATTTACTTCCTTATGTCCCCTAACTCCGACTCAACCTGACTATGCTACAATCAAAATAGAGTACTACCCAGATAAGAAAGTAGTAGAGCTAAAGTCGCTGAAGTTCTACCTTGTATCTTTCAGGAATGTATGTATATTCCACGAATCTGTAGCCAGTAAGGTACTTAGAGACCTAGTAGATATACTCAAGCCTAAGAAAATGACAATTACAGGCGACTTTACGGTTAGGGGTGGTATCCATACCGTAGTTGAAGCTACCTATGAGGCATAAAATAAGCCTTAAAACTAAGACTCAATAAGGTCTGTAGGGCTCTATACTTCTAGGTAGTTCTAAACCTCGTTAAACACTTGTCAACACGGTTGTTATAATGCCTGATAACCACTTATAATCAGGTATAATATCTTATACGGAGAATGCGCTAGAATGAATAGCCTATTAACAACATCTGAAGTAGCCAAAGCACTTGGAATGTCAAGGGATACGGTCTATGGCTACATCAAAAGAGGTGAATTAAAGGCTTCTAAGCCAGGTGGCTACACTAGGAAAAAGCATTGGCGGATTAAACTAAAGGATTTTGAGGCCTTTATAAATAGGAAAGAAACACAACCTACTAGCGAGGATAAACCGTGAATATTAACTAACCCCCTTCATAACAGCCTTTGAGTGCTGAAGGCTGAAGCAAAGCTGATATGGCTCAAGGGCTGTAGTGAGGAGACTAGTAAACTAAATAAAGGAGGCAAGCAGGTGTCAGGTCAAGACACTCCGAAGCAGACAAAAGAAAAACTGTCGGGAAAGGGTCGTGAGCCTGGTGCCTGCTACTGCCAAAGGTAAAAGTGAAGATAGAAAAAGGTAGCTCTTGGAACCTACCACCTACCGCTAGGCAATGTATAGCAGTAACTAGGCTATGCCGGTACTTAGGCATTAAAGAGCCATTAGAAGACAAGCCTAGCAACAGACAAGAGGCTAGGCAACTAATATATGACCTGAGGAATACAAGGAGATAAGGAACAGTGCACTGGATTAAAAAACATCCCAATTCAACTTTACTAATCGTATGGATTGGAGGCTTCGCAATCTATTTGTCAGCTATTTTTGCCTTGGCTGAAAGCACTAATGCTATCTGGCTAATAGTTATTTTTATAATCTATGCCATAGGCCTAATACTCACAACAGGTTGGGTACTTCGGCGGAAAGGCAAAAGCCTAAACAATTTATTCCTCTTCCTATTTATAGGAATAATTCCAATACTAATAGCATTGTTAGCAGAGGAAAAGCCGGAAACAGAGGATAAAGAACAGTGAAAAGGCTTATATTCTGTATTAGGTTTTGGCTTATAGACTACCCGAGGATGCTTGGCTTGAGGAGATAAAAGATAATGGCAACATACAAAACCGGACAGGATATTTTAAATGCTTCATTAGGTGACTACCACCAGCAGGGGTTTAGGTTGTATGCCTGTGCTAGGGGTATGCTAGCATTAAATTACAAAGATGAGCCTATAAGGACATTTAGTTTAACTGGAGCAACAATAATTGCTATCCGTGAGGCTTGCCAAGAATACCTAAAAACAGGAAGGGCTTGGTAATGGAGAAAAAGGTAAAGGTAGCTAAAATTCCATTATGCAAAAGGTGCAAGTGGCTTACCCTTTATGGTGATACCTTATATTGCGATATGGCAAATTACCCCAGCCTTAAGAAAAAGATATGCAAGTATTTCTCGCCAAAGGAGAAAGGATGAAGCAATTATTAATAACGCAGATAAAAGGGCATATTAATGCCCTAAAAAAGGTTAAAAAGGAAGGCGTACCATTTGACCGCCTAAAAGGCAAGGCGCTTGATAAATACCTTGAGAGCCTCACCGTAAGTAAGCTAGAGCATATAAATAGCGAACTTCGGATGAGACGCTTCAGGTATGATGTTTAGCAACACAAGGGAGAAAGGACAATGGACAAACCTATTTATAGGATGAGTTCAGCAGGCAAATGTCCCAGAGCTTTATCAGCAATAAGGCTAGGCTATGAACCTGAAGCCGCCCCAGAGTGGTTAGAGAGGGCTGCTGAGGAAGGGAATTGGCACGAGGACAGAATAAAGCAAGGATTAAGAGAAGGAGACGGAGAAACAACTAAGTTAGATGTTTATGACGAACAACTAGAACTAACTCTTGAATACCCAAGTTTCACTTTAATTGGGCACATTGATGGTAAAGTCAGAAATATTCCTTATTACTTTAATGTTAATGCACCAGAAAATAAACTTCTTGAAATCAAGACTATGAGCCAGTTTGAGTTTGACCGCTGGATGAAAGGTGGCTTTGCGGTATTCCCTAACTATGCTGACCAAATAACCTGCTATATGGAAGCTACTAAACTAAATGAGTGTTTATACATAGTTAAGAACCGTAGTAGTGGTTACGAAGACAGGGGGGTCTTAACTAAACAACCGAGTGATATAAATGCCATAATCAAGGAAATGACAGACATTGAAGACTGGCTGACTAAGAATAAAACAACCTACCCTGCTGACTTTGACCCCAATAGCCTTGAATGCCGCAGGTGTGAATTCAAGCACCTTTGCGTACCAGAGCCTAAAGAACTTACACCTGTCGACAAACTAACCTTAGAGGTAGCGACAGATTACTGGCGTGATGGAAAGAAACTAGAAACAGAAGCCAAGGAACTGCTTAACAAGGCTAGGGACATATTTGACCGACATACTAGAGCCACTGGCATTGATAGGTGGAGCTTCGATAAGCTAGCCATACAGCTAGTCCACTATAATGAATCAGTAATATACCCTAAAGCTAAACTACTCAAGGCATTTACAGAAGAACAACTAGAACCAGCCTCACAGGCTAAGGAGGCCTACGACCAATTAAGGATTACAGACCTAGAGGAGAATAAAGAGCAATGACAACCCAAGTAGTCTGTGCCAAGATAGACGACTGCGAGAAGGTAAAGATGGTAATGGATAAAGACTTTGCTGGCGATTGGCAGTATGCAGAAGTGATAAGGGCAGTCTGTACTAAATGCCGAGAAGAACTACGCCGGTCAGTAGCGCTTTGCATTATGAGTGATAGCACTGAAACCTGTACCTTGGATAAATGCCCAATGCTACGGAAGTGCTACCCTGATGTGGCTGAAATACTGCTAGGGAAGGCATAACTCAACACCTAAAAGGAGCTTAATTTATGAGGGAGATAAAGTTTAGGTATATATTTGAGGACAAAGAGGGCAAGAAACATACCCTTACAGAGTCTATTGAGGAACTAGAGACTCATACTGATATACCTCTTAATATTACTTTAGGTTGGAAACTCATAGCACGAGATGAATACACAGGACTCAAAGACAAGAATAGCAAGGAGATATATAAGGGGGACATAGTTAGGCACTATGATAGTTTCCCTAGTGAGCAGAACCAACAAGTAGTCTGGCACGAACACGGGTTTTATTTTGCTTGGAAGGATGGGTTGATAAATCATAGGTTAATGTCCACTGAATTTTTTGAAGTAATCGGCAACATCTATGAGAACCCAGAACTGCTGGAGGGTAAATAATGGAAGCTAAAGATACAGTAATGAGTGATGATAGGTTGGTACAGGTAGCCGTAGACTTATGTGACACAGATATGGTTCATACTATTGTAAATGTGGATATTAACCACGATAGAGCCCTAGCTAAAACCCAAGCAGAAATAACCTGGGACAAGGCTATAAGGGAAGTGGTGAAGTGGGTTAGAAGCAACGCAATATTCAAATACGATAATGATAGAGAAGCGTGGCAAGCCAAACTAAAAGAATGGAGGATTAAGTAAATGGAACAGACTACGGCAATAGAACGCTACTCGAAAGAATTCCTAGATAAAGTTAAGACCTTTAAGAAGGACTGGTATAACTCCTATAAGAAGATAGGCAAGGAAGAGACGCCAAGGGTTGATGGTACCGGCAAAAAAATAATAGACAAGAAAGGTAACTACGACTACATTGTTGTTGCTTATATGGTAGAGTGCCTAGATAAGCACTTTCCTGGTTGGTCTTGGGAAATGGCAGCGCCAATACAATTCCTTGGCTCAGAGTGGGTTGTTGCGCAGGGTACACTTTCCATAATAGACGAACACTTAATAGCTTTCAGTTTTAACCCTCCTATACGCAAGTTCTACGGGTGCAATGCTGCTAGGATAATGTACGGTACGGGCAAGACACACACCGTGGAGAACATAATAGACATTGGCAACAATGTCAAGGCAGCCAACACAGAAGCAATGAAAGTGGCTATCAACCGGCTAACCCATATTGGTGATGATGTATATGGTAAGAGGATAGAGGAAGAAGGGGCGGGCAGTTATGAGGACACACTAGCAACCAGTGCCGGCGCCAGTTCCTTTGGAGAGCTACTAAAGCAAAACAGGATATTATGGGGTGAGGCACTACAAATATTAGGCGTATCAAGCCCGGGTGAGATAACTGACTTTACTAAAGCCTGGGATAAAATAAAGGAGGCTAAGGGAATAGAATGACTGAAGCAACCAAACCAGAAAAAACTAGACTCTTTTCAAGCCCTCTAAGGAAACTTCTATGTAAATTAGGTCTACACAAATGGGCAGGTATTTACACCAAGTATGGCTTCAATAATCCTAATGGTACTCCTTATAGGATTAGCTGGAGCCAGTATTGCCTACACTGCCCAACAGAAAGGGAGAATCCTGTCCACATCAGGTAAGATACCAAAAAGGAGGATAAATGACTGAAGTAATATGGCTAAAGGCTAGGTGCCTAATATGTAGGAGGGAGTATGAGTACACACCTGACTAGAAGCCGTCTACTTGTGGGGATTTTGACTGTATCCATAAATTCCTTCATCCTGAACTAATGAAGGAAGTAACTGTTTGTAAAGATAACTGTGGTGGATAGGAAACAAAAGTAAAGAATAAGGAGGGATGGAAGTGAAGGAAGTCAAGGTCCGTCGTGTTAGTGAGGAGCTATTTGAGTTGGAGCTACCATTTTGGTACTGGAGTCCCAGCCCCTATATCATCAAGGGGTTAAAGCAGATAATAGCAGATGGAGATTTCCCGTTCTATGTCTACAGAAAGTTTGGTCTCCGCGAAATATATGTGGTTGTGACAACTCGTATTAGCACACTAAAGACTTGAAAGGAGGTGACAAAGTGAAGATACTCAACCGTACGCTATTCTGGATATTAATGGCAATGTGCATCAGCTTGGTTGTACTAATACAGGTAGGAGGAATCACGCCTTTGGCAACATCCCTAACTGTTATGTATGTAGGGCTTGGCGGATTGTTCATTGGTATGCACTTACCAAAACTAAATACAGAAAGGAGGTGATTGCCAACCAAAAATAACCTACTACACCTGACACAAAATAAATTAAGGAGGACTAGCTAAAATATGCCACCAGAATTTGTACTTGATGTAACCGAAGAAGAATATGAAAAAGCAGGCAGTAAGTTTGCTGCCGCAGGCGCCCGCCTCAGTGAATGCGGGATGCCAGAGTGGAAAACACCTGGTGTAAGCATTGAATTCCCTTTTACTATTATTGAGGAAGGACCGGACAAAGGCAAGGCGGGGAGCCTTTATTGTGGGGTCACCAGAGAATCCCTCTGGAAGTTAAAGGAAATGCTCACTGCACTAGGGATTGAGTATACCGTGAAGAACGGTAAGGTAACCTTTGACTCAGTACAGTGTGCCGGCAAGCAGTTCCTAGCTGTCTACACCGAAGAGGTAGACTCCCGCCCAGCTGATGAAGGCGGCACCGGTACCCATTATACCAAGGCATCTTCAGCCCTACCTGTGGGAGCCAAGGTAGAGGAATTAGGAATCTAAAGCCGAAACTAGGGGAGTAATAACCACTTCCCTAGTCCTAGGGTAAGACCTTAGTTGAGGAGGCTTAAAGAGAAATGGAGGTTGGAGATAGGGTAACCAATAGATTTACTAAGCAGACAGGCATAATCATAGATATTTGGGATGGCAAATACAGCGTAGACTACTACGAAGGAGAACAGTATAACCCATACAGAGTAAGGGTCAAGCTCGATAACAGCACAGGAGGAGCTGTGGAGGAAAGTATAGTTAATCAAAAGATAGAGCATTTAGAGCCAGGACCAGCCTCACCAGAGCAGAAAGGAGACTAATTAATATGGCAAGACCACCAGATAAACAGGATGAATTGTTGCTAAAGGAAATAGAAGCAGAATTAAGGAAGGATACTGACTTATTATTGCGTGTTGGTAGAGGGCATTGGGAAGATGTTGTGCCAATAGTTCTAGCCAAAGTCAAGCAACGCTATCCTATAATGTATAAGGAAGAAGCAGACTTTGTGGGTTGGCTCATAGATAGAGGCTGGTTACCACCTGCTGAAGTAGAAAGGCTAAAGCAACACTATGAACAGAGACAGGATATTGTCTGTCCATTCTGCGGAGAGGATGACTTTGACAAGGTTGGATTGAAATACCACCTAGATACTTATTGTAAGATATACCAAGAAACGGAGGTGATAGGATTATGAATGAGCAAGAACAGCAAGAAAGTGCTGGAGCAGAAGCACTGGCTATGGCAGAAGAAAGTAATGCCCTTGGTGAACAGGATGAGTTGTTGCTGACAGAAAAGGAGGTAAAGCACGAGTTATACTTATCACGAGAAGCAAGGGAGTTTATACGAGGAGATGACTTTGAGGAAAACTGTGTTTGGCGAGGGGCAATAGCCCAACTAGCCAAAGCCAAGCAACACTATGAACAGACCAACACAATTATAGTTGGAGGTGGACATCCAGAAGAAAGGATACCACTCTATAAACCTAAACAGAAGAGGCTGGATAGACCTGAGTTGAGGGAGAAGATACTAGGCGGTTTGCTTGGTGCTTATTCGTTACTGGACAATATAAGTGAGCCAACTGACCAGCAAAAAGAGTGGATGGAAAAGGAAACTAATCAAATCCTAGCCCTCATTCCTGATATAGAAGAAGCCAAGAAGCAAGAGCAGAGTAGGCACTTAGCCTCTTTGAGACTAGCAGTTAAGCAAGAGAGGGAGAGGATGCTTAAAGAAGTTGATGGCATCATAAGCTGGGGTGATTATGAGGAACTCGCTGATGGCACCAAAGTTCGTGATGGACATATTATGAGCGAGCCTTGGCAAGCCCTAAAGGAAGAGAAGTGAACGAACAAGGACAGCTAATAAGACAAAAGGTATGCGATACAGCCGAGCCTTGGGAGATATGCCAGAAGCTCCTTGAGACTGGCTGGGAGCGTAAGAAGCTCTGGTCAGGCGACTACTGGTTTTTTGCTCACGACTATAAGAAGGTAGGCATAACCCGTAAAGAGGTTAGTGACCTAATGAACAGTATAGGTCAGGTATTTAGTAAGCAGCTAGAGGAGATGATTGACTTTTACGACATTAAAGTAATACTGCTAGAAGGGAGCTGGGCAAGGGTCACTACTGGACAAATGCTAGTCAAAGGCATACGCTACCAGACTTGGGATATGGTATGGAACTACCTGAGGCGCTGGCAAGACAAAGGCTTTACCTTGGAGCTAACTATGAGTATGGGGCACACTATTGATAGGCTTAACAAGCTCTATGCCTTATACCAGAAGCCTTATAGCCTGAGTGCTAATACTAGGCAATTCACTGATGATAGGATATTAGCCTTCCCATCCGGCTGCCGAGGTAAGACAGCACAGCAGATACTTGATAAGGGTAAGAGTTTAGTTGACATCGGACAGATGGGCATTGAGGAACTCAAGCAGTATGATAAGATAGGAGACAAGAAAGCCTCACTTATAGTTGAACATTTTTCAAGGAGGACTAATAATGGATAGAAACTATAACTTTATGCCAGCAGTAAAATGTCCTCACTGTGGCAAACTAGCCCACCCTGAAATATCTGGCTGGGGAGGAGAATTATCCACTCGTGTCAAATATTGCAGATACTGCCAGCAGGAATACAGATTAGTAGTATTCTCTTTTACAGACAAAGAAATAGATAGCACTACCTGTAGAATTAACTCTGAAATAGACCGCATAAAGTATCTCAAGCAAAGGATAAAGGAAAAACTAAACAATATTGCCAATAAGAGTGCAGAATGGGCTGAAGAGTTTATACGAGTAGAAGCCTCAACCGGAGGAAAACAGAATTAAAAAGGCTAATTCAATTATAGAACACTTTAGCAGGAGGGGTGATAATGTCACTAAATGAATTAAGGGAATTAAATGAGAAACTACTAAAGGCATTTAAAGAACTGCCACCTACCTATGGTTTCGTAGCTTATGTATACGACCGAGGTTCCAATGGCCAAGGCACAGGCTTTAACCTCAATACCGATAAAGGAGATGCAATGGTAGCCATAGAGAGGATTGCGGAAACCTTTGGAATAGACTTAACGACTTTAGCAGGAGCAATACAATGTTCATAATAGCTGATGAAGATATGCCAGTAGTTCTAGAATCAATAAACAGAATAGTAGGAGCATTGACCGGTGGATTAAAAAGGCTTGATGAGTGGATTGACATTGGAGACGGGATTTGCCCACTGAAAGTTAGCGGTTACTGGGTAGTTGACACAATAAGGATAGACATAAGGATTAAGAAATGACAGAGAATATCTTACTTGGGGTTACCGTTATTATACTGAATGTACTAGATTCGGTTACAACACATATAGGTCTAAAAAGTTGCCATCACATCTAAGAGGCAAGGAAGGCAACCCTTTTATGGCTAAGTTAATGGTGAAATACCCAATACTGGCAGAAGTCCTAAAACAATGCCTTATAGCAGCCCTCACTACTTATTACATAATAAACTTTGAAAACATACTACTAAAGCTCCTTTGCATTATATTAGGACTTGTTGTTGCTCATAATACCTACTCGATTATTATTAGTTTAGCCCTTCAAAAGAAGGTTAAATCACCACTCTTCAAACTAACCGCAGCCTTAAGAATACCGGAAAAATATGCCTACCTCCCTATCGTAGTATTTTTATTCGCAACCGCTTTTGGTATATTACAACTAATCAAATAGGAAACAATAATGAAAACAGCTAAAGAGATAGAAAGCAACATAAACAACATCAATTACTATGTTGGCAAGATTAAGGAATCAGTCAAGGAGCAGTTAGATGCTGACTTTAAATTAGGGGACATAAATGTCTCAGCTGGCAGTATCAGGTTTGATGCTTTAGGAGCAATAGGCAGTAACTGTGAACAGATACATACCTATTTACAGAGTATATTTAATAACCTCAAGACTGCCGTTGGGCAAGACAAGCTATTAACCAAACCTGAGGAGGAAGAAGGAGATAAGGAATGACCAAGGAAGAAATATTGGCAATGGGAACAGGACAAGTACTTAATGCTTGGGTAGCGGAGCAGATATTCGACTGTTTTGTAGTTACTGGATTTTGTGGGTGTTCAACTAAATCACACCGGGATTATAGAAGGGCTACCTATGAATTAACTATGATGCCTTACTCCACAGACATCTCGGCTGCTTGGCAAGTGTGGGAAATGACTAATTTTGATTGTGTGTGGAGAATAGTTAATCCAGATAAAATCCAGTATGCTGTTGGTTATGCCTGTGGAGTTCACAATGACTTAATTCGTTATCATAGAGGAGGCAATTTAGACGATTATTTGTCTCCAGTCTGCAATAGTTTTCCTGAGGCTATCTGCAAGGCAGCACTACTAGCTAAACTAGAGGAGACAGGATAATGGCTTTTAGACCACGCAGACAAGCGAGATATAGAAAGTTAAAGGAACAAGGATTCCTTCCATTTGAAGCCTTTGCACTATCCAAAGTCCCTACTAATACACCTTACTTCAAAATGATGGTAGACGACAGGAAGAGTGCTTACAAAACAGCCAAAGGGTTCAAGTTCAGTAAGCGTGAGTGGACAGCTACCATAACTGATATGTATAAGGACAAAGGCTTTGGCAGTTATGTCTTCTTGAGGTGGAAATCTGATGTCTGGACAATGTTCAGGAGCTGGGAAGAACGGTATAGGGAAAGGTACCCAGAATACGAAAGCCCGTGGCAAAAAAAGAAACGGAAACGGACAGACTTTATTGCTAAGTTTGACCGTGGTGAAGCAAAGTACCCTAAGGGGAGGGCTTACTAAAATTAAAAAAGGAGTGGGTATAGTAAAGGCAAATATAAAGTATATTTTATTTACACCTCCTATGGTAACGCTGACAGTATTGTTAACGCCCATCTTTATAATAGGTGGATTACAATACCTGTTCCTTTTACTTTTGGAAAAGGCTAAAAAGAGGTTCTACAAATGAAGCTAATTATACCAAATGAAGTTCAAATTGGTGGTAACAAGATAAGGATTAGGATAAGCGAGAAGGCTTTAGACGTTGCCAACTTGTCTGCCCAATACTCAGCTTATGAGAATATAATCAGACTTAGCCTCATCTATGAGGGCAAGCCAAGAAGTATACCCCGGATTCTCGAGAGCCTTATTCACGAAATCAATCACGCTATTGACGGTCTCTATATAAGAGAACTAGAAGAACGACAGGTAGGAGCTTTGGCTAGTGGTCTTGCTCAAGCACTATTATCTATAGGCATAGAACCTGACTTCAGCCAAATACCAGAGGAGACATTGTAAATAATATGATAGGTACTAAAGCTAAATGCCCAAATAAGGTTAAGAACTACTTTGGAGATATGGTACCTTGTAGGTGTGAGAGGTACACTACTATCAAGAAAGGGGTATTTACGCTTGGTAGCGGGTATGACCCATTGGCTTGTAAAGTGAAATGCAAGGAGTGTGGACATATATACATTATATTCCCATCACTCAATTTCAAAGATAAGGAGATAGACTAATGAAAGAGCGACCAATAATATTCTCAACTGATATGGTCAAGGCAATCCTTGATGACAGGAAGACACAGACTAGGAGGATAATTAAGTGGGATATTAAATTACTTGCGACTTATCCTGACAGGGTAGAGGCTCACTACATCAAGAACGGAATACCTACTTTCTGTAATGATTTTTTACTCCACTGCCCCTATGGTCAAGTAAGCAATGGGCTTTGGGTAAGAGAGACTTGGCAACATATAAAAGCTGGTATTGCCTATAAGGCAAGTTGGAACAACAAACCAGATTGGAAGTGGAGGTCTCCTTTATTTATGCCCCGGTGGGCTTCACGGATAACCCTTGAGGTTACTGAGGTTAGGGTGGAGAGGGTGCAGGGTATAACACCAGAGGATTGTATTCTTGAGGGACTAGACAAAGCTGAATACCTTAAAGATATATGGAAAAGAACAGCCTTGACAGAATTTAGAATTATATGGGACTCCCTCAATGCCAAGCGTGGCTATGGATGGGACAGTAATCCTTGGGTGTGGGTGATAAGCTTTAAGAAGGTAGGCAAGGAGTGAGAGCAGAAGACACAATAATCTATAAGAGTATGTTCTACGGCTTGATATGCTTAACAGGAAAAGCTGGAGGACAGCATTGGTTTTATTATGAGACAGCCTGTAGCCTAGCCGAGAAGCTTGGGATGTCTAATCCTTACCGCAACCCAGACAGGACACTAGCGAGGTTAATCTATGAAGAAATTAGGTCAAATTAAGGTACCTAAGTGGATTAGGTGGGTATTATTCGTAGCCTTTACTTGTTTATGGCTATTATGGTTTTCAGGCTTCTTTGAAGGCTTTTATGACCCAAAGGTGGAGCTAACAGACTATGCCAAGCAAGTTTTAGAAGAGGAGGTAATAAAATGACAGGAGGACAAATCCTTTTCTTTGCGATAATTTCACTATCTGTATTAGCTGCGGTGGCTACGATTATTAATTCTTGGTGGATAGGACGTAAGGAACGACAGACTATGCGAAAGAGGTGATATCTACTAGAGATGAGACTAAATACAAATAAAAGGAGGTAAACAAATGAAGTGTCCGTTGTTAGGCACAGTGAGAACGGAGGGTGAAATAAACCCTGAACGGGCTGACTGTCTCAGAGAGAAGTGTGCTTGGTGGCTAGATAGCAGAAAAGGTTGTGCTGTACTATTGGTGGCAATTCAACTTGCTAGCATTGCAGCTACAGGAGATGACATAAACAAAAAGATGCCCTCTAAGGTACACTTTGGGAAGTAAGGAGGTGATGCTTATACAACACGACTTAGCTAGACAGTCTAAATAAACAAAGGAGAAAGGAACTTGAAAAAAAGAATATGGACTGTGTTACTTACCCTAGTCCTTGTAGCTATCCTAGCTTTCACGGTAGTTGGGTGTGCTGGAGAGCAAGGACTTAAAGGTCTCAAAGGTGATACCGGAGCACAAGGCATCCAAGGAGAGCAAGGCGAACCCGGATTAACAGGTGTTAAAGGCTCTGCTGGTGCAACGGGAGCTACTGGAGTAGCAGGCGTGGCAGGAGAACAGGGCATACAAGGTGAGCAAGGATTACCTGGAGCCACAGGAGCCACTGGTGCTACTGGGGCGCAAGGAGTAGCCGGAATAGATGGCACATTCCCATATACTATCCAGATGGGAACTTACAGCTTCAATGTTGATGAGACCTTTACTGGCGGCTATCACAAACAGGAACAGGCAATAACCTTCGACCCCAGCTTCGGGAGTATTCCGCTTGTTTTCGTGACTGCTACGTCAGGAGTTAGAACCAATACTATCTATGCTCTTTGGGACGTGGCGGCTATTGATGCTACCACTGATGGCTTCACAATTAAGATAGGCTCTGATATGGAGAAGGTGAGTGCCACAGTGACAGTCAACTGGCTTGCAATTTCCCAGTAAACTGCAGGGAAGGGTTTATTTCTTCTCCACTGGGGTCAAGTTAGTTGACCTCAGATGAGAGGGAATAAAGTAACAGAGGACTGAAATGTTAGCAGACAAACTAAAAGAATTACTTAAAGAGTCAGATGATATAGTCAAGGAATCAGAGAGTATAGTTAAAGAGGTTGAAGTGAAGGCAAAAAGAGTAGCAGAACTAACAGCAAAGATGATACGCATAAATCTAGAGATAGAATTGCTAAGAGGAACAGACAGAAAGGAATAAAATAAAGGAGGTGATGCCTAGTAGTAACTAAAACTGGTAGAAGGGAGCAGCAGACAAAAAAGAAAGGAGAACTAATTTATGAAAAGGTTTTTCAAACTCAGCTGGAAAGGCATACCAATCGGTATAATAGCCACTATCCTTATCGGGACAGCGGTTCTAGCAGCGACGATTTATATTACCCTTGACCAAGTCGTTACGCAGGAAATCACTGAACCAGCACCAGAACCTGTATATGGAGAAATCACTGCTGCTGATATGGTATTGCCCACTGTTGAAATGGGCCAACCTTTCACAAAGACTGTAACAGATGGCGTAAGAGTGGAATTAGGACCAGACGGTGTCGGGAAGGCCCTTAGAATGACCTGCGACGCTGACGAAAAGTATGCTAGCTTTGGTGTAACAATTACACTAACGAGTAAGCCGACTGATTCAGAAGTCCCATCCTACGGCCTAAGTGTATCAGGAGGTGGAGAGGTTGCCGTAGAATTGGATGTAGTAGGAACTTACCTCTTTAACCAGACAATCGATGGGGTAGCTGGGAATACCTTCGGAAGTGCCTCAAGTACTGTCACCTTCACTTTGGAAGAATCAGATTTCCCAGAACCTCACAGCTAAAAAGGAGCTCTGCTGCTCCCTTGTGCTAGTTTTAGAAAGGAAAGATAAATGACTAAACGAAGGAGGAAGGCTTTATATGGATAGCGGTTGCTGGGCACACCCAGATTGTAATACCTGTCCTTTCCCTGATTGTTATAAAGATGACCAAACGAAAGTGAGGCACTTTAGAATTAGAGGGCTACTCGACAAGGGAATGCGCCCCAAAGATATAGCATCTCAGCTAAATATTCATATAAGAACAGTCCAAAGGCAAAATGGGGAGAGAAGGTTGATAGGTTGAAGACGCTAGCTTATACAATTGAACCTTCAGGAGAAGCCTTAGCTATTAACTGTAGTAATAACCAAGGTATAAATAGCGCTGACCTTGCTGACCTATTGAGGTTCCTATATTATGGAGAGGCTTGCAATTACCTCAATATATGCTGGGACCTAGACAGCACAATAGTACCACTACTCAGGCTATTAGGCAAGGAAAGGTGTATAAAGCTACATAAGACTAATAAGTGCTTTTACAGGCCTTATAGCATATTCTATATCCCGGCCAAGCTCCTAAGTGTCAAGACCGTTTTCAGCAAAGACAAAGCTAACTACTATGATATATCCCAATACTTCCCTGATAGAGAACCGCCTAAAGGTGTTGAGGGGGTAGCAAGACTAGGAGAGGAGCTACTTGAGGCTCTAGACAAAATGGGATTACAGCCTAATAAGCTAACTAGCCCGGTGGCAATATGGGAACAGCAAGTAATGAACCACCTAAGTCTGCCTACCGCTTGGGATATGCCAAAGGAGGCTGCTGAATATGCTTGGAGATGTAGTGGCAAATTATGGATAGAGGCTTACCAAATAGGGTATTGGAAATGAAGCAGGAAGCTAAGGCTAGGTTAAAAGCATATTTTCAAAGAGTAGAGGAGCTAGAAGCTGCGATGGATAAACTACTAGTTGACCACCCTACGGCTCAAGGTTTCAATGATTGGTTTCTGTACATCTCTGTCTATACCCCTTGCAAACAACTCTGGGAAGACCAATACTGCAGAGACTACATTAGGCAAAAAGTGCGCAAGGGATACAAAAGATACGACGAAGAGAGGCTAAAATAATGCCGGCTTACGATTATGATATTATGGCCAGCTTCCCCAGCATAGCTAGGGACCTTATTGACATTAGGCACTGTAACTGGGTCAGGGCCAACCACTACATAGAGGAGGCTATCTATGGCTATTGTAAGTGTGAGGTTACAATTTATGACGACACCCAAGTCAGCCCTATCATTTATGAGACAGAGGATGGCTCACTACTTACTCCTACCGGTACCTGGGAGACCTATTTAGCTAAAGGTGAACTAGACTTTATTGACAAGTGGGGAATAGGGGAATACAAAATAATAGACGGCTGGTGGGCAATACCAAAGAGGGTGACTAGGCCTTTGAGGGTAGTAATGGACAGGCTATTAGCTTATAAAGAGAGTGACAATGAGCTAGTAAGGCTATTGGCCAAGAGGATGTCAGTTGGGATATACGGGAAGTTTGGGGAGGAACACAAGGAAGAGTTTGGTAGACACTTCAATCCAGTATGGTTCAGTGAAATTAGCACACAGGTTAGGTTAAGGGTAGCACAATTCATTTACGAACGCAAGCTACAAGAGTCTTTAATCCACGTTAGTGTAGATGGAGTTCTACTCTCTGAGCCTGTAGGAGGGACTTAATTATGGTAGACGAAGTAGCGCAAGAAGCCAAATGTGCTCACCATTGGATTATAGACAATAACGACATTGGCGTTTGTAAGTACTGCAAAGGAGTCAAGGACTTTAGTAAGTTACAGGGCGAAGAGTCAAGACTCCTAGGATTGAAATCAGTATCTAATAAAGCTGAAGCTAAAGCTAAATGGTCAACTGCTGCCAAGAAGCGCTGGCAGAACCCTGAGTATCGGGCCAAGCAGATTGCGACAATGAAAGGACGACGTCATAAAAAGGAGCCGTTATTTTGAACAACAATAAAATGTATAACAAGGGGTTGAGATGTGTATAGTATGCTCTAAATATTCTGTGAATGGGAAAGGCTCTCTCAAAAGGAAAATCCATAGAGCAGCTAAATACTTTGATAATAGTGAAATGAAGAGGTTTATCGCTATTAAAGAGCTTATACCAAGCGAAGAAAACTACACCTATAAATCAGGACAAATTAGCATTGATGAATTTAGTTTTAGGATTTGGACACCTCAGCAAATAGCAGTCGTTTTGTATCACGAACTTCTGCATTTTGAAAGATACCGAGATGGTAGAAGACAAATAGAGGCTGAAGTAGAAGCCGAAAGTGATGGCTGGGCCAGGGATAAGGGTCTGCGGTTGCCAAATGAACTAACATCGAGACAAGAGACTTTGGCAGATTGGTTAATGCAGATTAGGTAACCATACATTTGGTTCCATTATGTTGTAGGAGTTATTAAATGAACAACAATAAGAGACCAAGACAGCTAGCTGAGGAGCATTAGGATTGGCTCCAGTCTATATTAAACAAACAGAGGGAAATGGAAAAGAAGCTCTTCATTGACGCCTTTATCCACGGGTATAAACACGGTGAGAAAGACAATCAAAGGGAGCCTAAATAATGAATAGCAAGCTGAGAGTATTTATCGCGAGTGCAATTGATGAAGACACTACTGCAGGGGAGGGTGTTCGCCAACGGCTCAAGCCTTTATTAGAGGAACTAGGATTTGAGGTACTTGGAGCAGGTATTGGGGACAACCCAATTATCCCAACGGACTCGCCTCGTGGCACCTGTAAAGCGATAATCCGACAGGACCTAATTGAGCAATCAAGTGCCAATATCACGCTTGTAGTTACAGATGCAAGGACATTTGCTATAGGCACCTGGATTGAGATGTGGGAAGGTTACAGGCAAGGCCAGTTTGTTATCGTGCTGGCAGAAGGTGAAGCTTACCCTAAAAGCATCTTCCTCAAAGGGCTAGCCGATATAGTCGTTCACACAGAAGCGGAGCTAATCAGTATATTACGAGACCTTATTCCAAAAGGAGGAGAAAATGGATAAGAATAAAGAGGTTATTCGGGAACTAGTAATGAAGAAATGCGACCAAGTTGTAGCCTATGAGAATAGAGAAAATGCTATAGAGATAGAATTAGACCCTGACGAATGTGAGGAAGCACACTTAGGGGGCGATTGTCCCTTGTGTGGAGCAAAGTAACTCTACATAACTATAATCCCCGAAAGGAGGCAGTAATGTTCCACTTTTGCCCGGGGGTCAAATGCCCACACTATAATAAGGCTACCAAATACCCTCGTAAGTGCTATTATGAAGTACAGTGCTGGAGGGGACACTTAGACCTTATTATAGCAATAATAAGGTTGCGCCTTAGCTGGAGGAAGTATTGAACCATCACATAAATGAAAGAGGAGTACGTGGCTAGATGAAAGTATTAGTAGCTTGTGAATCTAGTGGAGTAGTAAGAGAAGCATTTATCAAACGAGGACACAATGCTTGGAGTTGTGACTTGCTACCTACCAAACTACCTGGAAATCATATACAAGGCGATGTATTAGAGGTACTAAAAAACGGTTGGGATTTAATGATAGCCCATCCACCTTGTACTTACTTAGCAGTTAGTGGTGCTGTTTGGTTTGACTCGCCTAGGTACCCTAACCGCAGAGCCGACCAAAAGAAGGCAATAGACTTCTTTATGCGACTTGCCACTGCACCAATTAACAAGATTTGTATAGAAAACCCAGTCTGTATTATGAGTACTATATGGCGTAAGCCTAACCAGATTATACAGCCTTACTTTTTCGGTGATGAAGCAAAGAAAACAACTTGCTTGTGGCTTAAAAATCTACCACCACTACGATATGGGCAAGAGGTACAAATGGCATTAGGAGAAATGAAACCTCCTCAAACAGACATAGTTGACGAAGGAGAATATTTCTACTTCAAAAGTGGTGCCAGAAGAATGCCAAAATGGCTTGCCGATGCACTATCTTTATCTAAAGAGAAAAGGCAAGAACTCAGGAGTAAGACATTTCTTGGAATTGCAGATGCTATGGCAGAACAATGGGGTAACATTCCGGAAGGAGGCTACTAATTGAACAATAATGGTGACTGGAAACTCAATGGTGCCTACTCAACCCTAGTAATTAGTAGTGGGCTAGTATACTTAGCCAATAAAAAGCCTAAAGGGTTACACCTGGAGGAGGTGCTAGGGATGATAAAGGAGCACCCTCATTCCAGTTATTATGGCAAGCTAATACCTCGACGGGTAACATTAGGTGATGCTTTAACTTTAGGTAAGTTTGAGCTATTAGGGCAGGTAATAGACAAGCACAGCAGTCTTGACCTTAGTTTATTGGACCCAGACAGGAATTTCTCCGAATTGCCTAAAACTGGCTACCAGCTATTAAATAAGCACTATAGGAGCAAGGCAAAGAGGCTATGAATAAGTGCCACTTTGACAAAAAGGAGATATTTCACCGTTGCAATGACGATGAAAGAGATTGCATTGGTTGTGAGTTTGAACATATTATAGCCAAATCAATTGTTACCATTTGCCAGTCTTGTGGCAAAGAAATTGCATCCCGTTACGCAAAGCACTTTTGTAATAAGAAGTGCCAATTAGAATGGCAGACGAATAGGATGTCCTATGACCCTGATTTAGATGGTGGCTTGTTCTGGGGAGAACCTATATTTACTGAGGATGGGTATAAATTAGTTCAAAGGATGCTAGGATTTAGACAATGAAGCCTTATTATCAAGATAAATGGGTAACAATCTATTTAGGTGATTGTAGAGAGATACTGCCTGAATTGCCCAATAGTAGTGTAGGATTAATGATTACCGACCCACCATACGGAATAGGCAAAGCCGAATGGGACTATGTGGATTTTAGAAAACTATTATCTGAGCTACGAGACGAGTTTATGAGACTATCTGTAGAGGGAGGACTGGGATTCATATGGTTTCCTAAGAAAGAGATTTACAAGCTAGATAATTTAGGGTTTAGTTACGATGTATTTATAGAAACAAAGAACTTTGCCCAAAAGAGAGCTACCGATATATTAATTGATTGCTGGTGTCCTATCCTGATGCTCCGCAAAGGAGACTATGCAAGAGCCCTAGACAGGGAGGGTTGCAAAAACTGGTTTATGATAAATACTGCAAATACAGCGGATAATGTAGACAATCCTCGTATGGTAAAACACCCAACTGCAAAGGATATGAGACTGTCCGAATACATCATAAGTGGTTGTAGTAAAAGAGGTGAGGTAGTTCTTGACCCGTACCTTGGCTCTGGCACTACAGCTTGGGCTGCCAAGAAGCTGAACCGCAAATGTATAGGTATAGAAACCAAAGAGGAGTATTGCGAGACTGCTGCTAATAGGTGTAGGCAAACAGTTATGGAGCTAGGCATCTAGCAATGATAGGAGGACATACTATATTATGGGCAATAGGACACGAACTCTGGCATTTTGGATGGTCACTGCTACTCTCATCGGGAGTATTGCTCCTGAGTTTGGGAACCTTGTGGCTCTTCAGACTAAGGTCCACCCACATTACTACAACAGATATTTTCTTGTGGTCGGGGTACTGGGCATCTTGGGCTATGGTTTGGCACTACTTATTAGACTTGTAAGGAGGAAGAGGTGAACTTTATAGCAACAATCATAGTAATTGCTATCCTTGCCGTGACTATCGTGATTTCACTTTGGGTTAAAAATTGGATTGAAAAGAAGGTTAAATAAAAAGGGTAAGGAGGCAAAAATGACAGTACACGTTCTCCCGGTATGGATAAAGAACCACCCGTATGATTGCCCAAACATTAGTACCGTCTCGAACTCAAGCAAGTATAGAGACTTGAGTCCATTCCTCCTTGGGCCTATCGAGGTGCCTTCAGTCGGGAGGTCAGAGAACTTTGAGAACTTATGGCAGTATAGCAAGGTATATAAACCGCACGTGAGACGAGATGGCGAACCTACGCCAGAGTGGTTTGATTGGAGAGCTAAAGGCTTTGCAGACAAGTATGCCCACCGCTACCCTATAGGCAAGGGGTCAATACCTATGTATTCTTGGTGGAAAGGTGAGCACCTCGGCTACATTGAGGCAAGGAAGAAAATATACGCACCTGTCTATGCTGAGTATGTTGTGAGGACTACAAGCTATACTCAACTTGCTGGACTATACTCAGAATGCGGTGAGCTAACCTTGAGAGACTATGATGCCTACGACCACATAGAGATGGGTATGAGCCTAATTAATGTCATCAATAACCCAGATAGAAAGATGGGACACGCCTTTGTACTGGCGATGCTACTTGAAGGCAAATTGGAAGAGTGCCTTAATTCTTAATACACTATTAAGGAGGAAGTAAAATGGACATAGGTATATGGATACTAATACTACTCATTTGGCTTGGGGTAGGTATAAACGTTAATGCTGCATTAACAAAAAAGTACCCTAGGAAGCAGGAGGTTCTAAAAGGCTACCCTTCATATGTACAGGTAATAATCTACCTATTTTCTGCACTATTATGGCCTGTCCACCTAATAATGACCTACATAACACACAAGTAAAAGTTAAAAAGGCTGATAGGACACTGTGGGAGAATTTAATATGTTCCTGTTTGAATTAAAAGAAACACACCCTGAATGCGGTACCCATTACGAGATGTGGTTGGACAAGGGGGTATTCATTGTATTTTGCCCTACTTGTTGCAAAACTTGGAAGCCTTGTAAAAGTGCCTTCAGACAATATAGAGAACAGAATGAAAAAAGCAAAACAACCTGAACAACAAAGCAGTTTCTTTAATAAAGTAGAGGTTGAGACCAAACCTGAACCTGAGCCTGAACCTAAGGAACCAGAGGATTTAAGGCCAGTAGAGGCAAAGACTGTAATAGAACCTTGGTCCTACCCTAAAATTATCCACAACCCACACTCACTATACTGCCCAGATTGTGGGGGGAAGGTAATGTTAAAGCCAGATGGCTCAACCGTATGTCCTAATTGCACGACAGAGGTGCTGCGTAAAGCAGGATAGGATTTCCTTTAAATTGGCCATCAATCAAACCCGCCTATTTAAGGACTACAGGGGCTGCCAGGGGCACTTCAAGCGACAGCCCCTCTTTTGCTTCTGGCTACTAATCCCATACCGGGAATTGCCAAAGCCCTTTGCGTGATGGCCACTGCTACCTAATATCCCATCTCTTCCTTCAGGGCATGGTCAATCCATATGGAGGCCTCAACATTACTAGAGGCGTCGTAAGTAGTTTCAAACTCACCATAGTAATTCTTTACCCACGGCCACCAATAGGTCACCTCATACGGAAGACAAATAGGTATATAGACAGCTTCCTCAACTATAATTCGGGCAGCTTCCGCCTTTATGGCGTCTCGCTCAGCTGCGTCAAATGTGTTTACTTCCAGACACAGTTTATCCATAGCCGGGTCGGTCCAAAGAGCGTTGTTCCAGTCGAGAGGCGCTGCCCAATTTGAACCATGTTTACCCATAGTGCTTTCAATGTCCATGGTATTCGTCCCCCAGCTATCTCGGAGTTGATAGGACTCGGGGTCTCTTAACTCATTTGCATAGCTGAGCCACTCAAGCTGTTTTATTTCAAGGTCAACGCCAATCGCCTCCCAATAGGCTTTAGCCATAGCAAATATATCGCTAAACCCGCCTGCGTCAAGGGCGGTAACCTTAAGCCTAACGCCCTCGGGGTAACCCTGTTCAGCCATTATCTCCCTTGCCCTCTCCGGGTTATACTCAAATAGCTCTCGGGCTGTTGGCGTAAGTTCTTCATACGGGATATAGCCGGCAAATCCTGGAAGCACTGGAAAGATATCGGGTCCAGTTTTCGCCTCGAGAAACACAGCCTTAGCAATGGCTTCCGTGTCTAGGGCCATCCACATAGCTCGCCGAAGCTCCTTGTTATTGAAAGGCTCTCTGTCACACATCAAACCTATCGCCTTCGTATTCTTGGTGAGATAGCGCAACATTTGCAACTCAGGAGTGCTTTGGGCTAGGGTCTCCTTGTACTTTATGGGCATCTTATAGTAGATGTCATACTTCCCCGTCCGCAGGGCGGATATTCGGGTAGACATATCGGCAATGAGGGGGTATATCATCTCGTCTACAAACGGTATTTCATATTCCGTGCCGTTGATTGTCGTTGGGCTGCCCCAGTAATCAGGGTTCCTTGCGTAGGTCATGTGAGAACCGGTGACATACTCCTTAAACACAAATGGTCCGGTGCCAACCAGGTTCTCCCAATCACCAGCACCAGCCTCGACCACCTCGGGCGCATATATTGCATTCGGATTTCCAGAACACCACACAGTCCACCCCCCGTCGAATCTACTGAATTCAACTACCACGTCGTATTTGCCGTCGGCAGATATGCTATCTACAGCACCACCATCCTTTGTCCACGCAATTGGCCTTGCGTTCCAAGAGCGGGTTAGGCTCTGTACAACATCATCGGCAACAAGCTCCCTGGTTGGCATTACGTGTTCTTTGCCCATTGCCTGCCAATAGACCCCCGGGCGTAGGTGAAAGACTATGCGGTCTACAGAAAGGTCCCAACTTTCGGCTAAATTACCTGTCCACATCCGCTCAGGGTAAGTCCAGAAGCTGTAGGTACATGAAATTTCATTGGTGCCTCTCGGCCCA
>JABUBM010000057.1_pt1 | contig 24303 bp, 21 predicted proteins | sample 7240321 | NCBI WGS metagenome assembly JABUBM01 (sample SAMN07256344, study PRJNA390944) | subsurface metagenome | isolation source: Methane hydrate marine sediment | place: Pacific Ocean: Eastern North Pacific, ODP site 1244 | collected 2002
ATAAGAAATCTCGCCCATCCATAAAGAAGCAACAACAAATTCATGCGGCATCCATCTTTGGTTTGGCGCTTTTAGTGGGACAACAAGATATCTCCCTCTTTTTAATTGAATAAGACGGTTCCTTTTGGTAAGATTATCAAGCAACCTGGTAGCCTTTAGGTAATTGCCCAACACCTTTACCGCATACTCGGTTGTAATAACTTTCTGCTTCTCGAACTCTGAACGAGAGAGTAAATAGACAGCATCTTTTGATAGCTCGGAATACCTGTTTTTTTTCATTGTCTTATTATTTCCTATTTCTTTTTTAAAACGAATTAATGAATATATTGACAATATACTATAATATCCTTGCTCTGTCAAATAGGCACACCACAAAAACCTCTCCATCTGAAACCTGCACTATCTTCTGGCTAAACAAACCACCATATTTACCAGGATGGAAAGTATGAATCGGAACTATTTTCCCCGGCTTTAATTTTTTTACTACTTTTTTCAAGGTATCAATCTCGACATGGCCGCTGGTATGAACCTGGTAAAATTTCATATTCTTTTTCTTTATAAATCTCATCATCCTCTGCATGGAATCATCCTGTAAATACCCTTCCCACAACGAATAAATAAATATAATCCCTTTATTATTTTAAAACAAGACCTTTCCGTTTTTCAATTAATACACCTTCTCACCATTTTTCTATAAAAAACATTATCATTGAAATTTTTAATTATTTTAACTTATTTTATTCTAGATTCTTTCTTGTTCATTTTTGGCTTTGAGGTTATTTTTTCCCCATCCTTATAATATGATTGGATAAAAACCGAAAGAATTTCATCACTTGCCTTTTTTATTACACCTATCAAATCATCTTCATACTTAAAATTAACATTACAAAATACTAAATTAACTGCTTCATGTGCTCCTCCAGAATCTTTTGCGAATAATAATTTTTTATTATCCATTATTACTTCATCAATAAATTTTCTACTGTTATTTATTACGTACTTAAATTCTATTGCAAATAATAGTTCTTTGCTATTAACAAAATTATTATTATTTTTGGTTCTAATTTCTAGTAACTTCACGCTTTTATTTACAATATCTTGTTTGGTATTTGCATTTTTAATAAACACAGGATCTAATACGGCAATGTCATAATTACCTCGCTTCCCTTCTCTTAAACTCAAATCATACGGTTTCTTATAATTTTTATTTAACAACTCTAATTTCTTATATCTAAAGTTTGTAGGATATTCTCGATGAATACAATATATATCTATTTCACCTACATTTAAATTTGATTCGGTATGATCAGATGAATATAATGCATGATAAAAATATGAATGAATATCAGACTCTGTAAAGAAATAATCTGGGTGCTCTCTAAATTTATTAATTGTTTTATTTATTGCTCTCCATACTGCATCATTTATATTATCGCTTTTACTTGCCATTTTTGCCTCCTGAATTCGCATAAATATTTTTAGAAATACTCATAAGAATATATAAAACTTACAAGATTATTTTGGTAGAAAATATTTTCTCTATCGATTAAATTAATTTACTATTAATAAATTTTTATCGTATTTTTTTCACCAGCCCTCCGTTTATAAATTTTATCGTATTCCAATTAATCCCTTTTTCTTCCCTTAATTTCTCAGCTTTCAGATATGACCACCAAAGAATATCAAATATTCTTATTCTACTTAAATTTTTAAGATTATTTTTGGACACTTCTTTGAAGATGTAATTTAGATTTTTCCGATTACTTCCCTTTTTCAGATTATTATAAAAATCAATAAATATTTCATCAGCTCGTTTCTCCGTCCATACATTATTAATTTTTTCACGATACTTATTTTGAAGGGGCTTATCAATCATGGGAATAATTTTTGGGTAAAGTGTATGCAAAATTTTGGTAGTGGTAGACAAAGCAATACCTTTAATCTTTAACAACTTCTGAATAACAAATTCATTTAGTTCTTTAATCTGCTTATCTCTGTCTTTCTCTTCCAGTCTTAAAAATTGTTCAAGATTATATTTAAATATACTTAAGCTCTTTGTATTTTCAGTTATTATTTTACATTCTAAAAATACTTCTTTCTTGATACGTGCGCCAATTTTATTTACATCCTCAATTTTCCTATCTTTATGTTCTAGAAGCAGGTCGTATTTAGCATAAAAATTATTTTGGTAACAGTAACATTCGATTAAAGCGATGGGTTCAGGAATTTCAAATGATATTTTTGAGAATAGGAGGAATTCCATTTCATAACCTCGGTTCTTGGAACCAAATCCTTATAATTAACAATTATGCTTAATTCTAAAGTTCCCAATAATATTTCTTTATTTTCTTTGCCATTAGTTTTCGTCGTTCTTGAAGAAACTCTTCATAATGCTCAATGGTTTTGTTTTCCATCCCAACGGGAATACAATGCATAGCAAAATTATCTGTAATTTGATCCAAATCTGTTATCGCTCCATAAGCAGCTCTTTCATTCCCATTTCGACAATATTCCAACAATTTAGAGAAATAATCCGCTGGGGATTTATCACCAATTGAAATATTAATTTCACTCTGCATCATTACATAATTTGCAATCTGATTATATTTGCTCTGAGTCAAGCCATTCTTTTTAAGATAATTCTTTGGGAACAGGTGGTGAACATCTCCTTTGTACGCAAGAAGGTCATGAACGGTTATATCCCGGGATAAAAATCCTTTGTCTTTTCCATAAACTTGAGAGGCAAGATAAACATTAAAATACGGACTACTGGCAACTGATGTATTCATCTGTTGCGGCAAACCTGCATTCCAAAATGCATCTGATAATTCTGCAGCCTCTACATCTTCTATGTATTTAGCAATACCCATTTCATTAATTCGTTTTACATCAGAATCAAAAGCTGTTTCGGGAGAACTTGAATAGCGCCCGGTTAGTATAGACATTACAAACCATTTGCGTATATATGATTCTATCTTACCGGGATTAATTTTTTTATACCTTAATACAAGATAAATAATATAGGCAAAATTAATAGTATTCTGCGAACGAATCATTGATGATTCTACAAATCCAGCAGAACGAAGAATCATAACAAACTTCTTAAAATTTGTCTCATTCATAAAATTAAATATGCCCTCATTAAGTTTCTTAAAGGATTCCTCCGCTATTGATTCTTCATACTCCCGGGTTTCAAAATTCCTTCCTGATAATAAAGCAACCAAATCTCCCAGTCGACCTCGATTAAACTTTGAAGCAAAGGCTACTCGTAACATATCAGTGTAAGATGGGTCATACAAATCTTCCTTTTCATTTTTTAACCAAGACATTTTCCGAAAATAATCTGTGTTAGCGAATTTTTTATCGAAATCAAAAATGTGAGAATAAAATTCCGGTGCAACCGCTAAATGACAAAAATAATCAATACACTTTCGTAATGTTGGACCACCATATACCTCATTAGCTGCTATTTTTGACATGGCAAAGTCCGCTTGGCTCAATACAACTCCTTTTGAATTAATACGAATAAATATTTCTGTTACTGTCTCAATGTCTAGCTCATGATCGAGTTCAATCACGCCAATTTGCTTTTTTGTAATATTGCAAAGTTTATCTATTTTTTTGTAAAATTTGTTCCGATCAACACTAGGATTTTTCAAACAATATTCATCGACTAATTCAAGAATATTAACTTCACCATTAATGATTTTTGAAATATCTGCAAGCCAATTGTGATTTTTTTGTATAGCTGGGTTTAAGACTTCAAATCGCTCTTCTAAAGGATTAAATGCAATCTTAATTTTAATTTGTTTGTATTCTTTATTAATCACATAATTGCCCAAGATTGCTGCTTCAAGCGCAATCACACGTTGTTGCCCATCAATAAGTATTTTTTTGCCCTCTGCTGTCCGACCATCTTTTAGGCGAACGTTGGGATTACGCCAAATAATTAAATAACCTATAGGATATCCTTGATATAAAGAATCCATTAAATCTCTTACTTTAGTCGCATCCCAGACAAATGGACGCTGAATTTCAGGGATTACTACTTCTCCGGAGTTTATCCACGATAGAATGGTTCCGGTTAAATGCTGATTTACAGAATATTTTTGCATATTGGTATCCTTTCTTTAATATTAGTTTTAATTTATGTACTTAATTGCTTTTAAAATTTACAATTAAACTATTTTAACTATAACTTAGTAAATTAAAATCCTTTATAGAAAATGGGATATGTCCATATTTGTTAATAAACCCCATACTTCATTATTGGGACTTTTAATAATATCAACTACTCCACAACTCCAACTTGGGGAATATTCATCAAAGGCTAAAACATATCCTTTTATACAACCTTTTCCAATTAATTCAGAATCTTCACACCTACCTTTTATTTGTCTTTGGTCCAGATTAGAACCATAAGCAAAATAAATCATGATAAACTTACATCAAAAACTCGTTTTGCAATTATTCTTGTTGCAGATTTCAAAATAGGGATGGCTTTTTTGATGATTAAAATATCATCCCCGCGCATTTCTTTTGATCCATGTGTCAGATTATTTCTAACCCGGTAAATGATTCTAATGATGTTCTTAAAATTTTCCTTGGTATTTCGATTTTCCTTATAATTTTTTCTTATTACATCTATATCCATTTTTTCCAATGGCTCTTCTTTATACAAATATCTTTTCATATCTTTTATTAGATCTCTTTCTTTTATAAAATAGTCACAAGAATTTTCAGTTTCCTCAAAAAATTTATAAATATCTTCATTATCGAGACTATCAATTAGGTCTTCCATTCTATTTATTTCGCTAGTTCCAGATTCTCCAGCTAAATTGTAAAGAGCATTAAAAGAACTCCAAAGAAAGAAAAATTGAGCAAAAATCAAGTTATCAGACTGGTTAGATTCTTGAATTACTACTAAATCTTTAGATGCTTCATACCAATTTGGACAAATATTTTCATAATAAATAGGATTATCTTTATTAATCTCTATTTTTCTTTTATTATTCATATTTTTTCCTCTTTATCTATACGACGTTTCTTAATTAGATCAATAATTCCCCAAGATTATTTTGAATCTATTTCATCATAGTAAACCATAACAATTAGTTAAAATAGGACCACATCCTATTTTTTCTATGGTTTAGCTTTCCCTTTTACAAGGTCTTCCTTTAGGGCGTCTATCTATAGTAATATCTAAAGCCTTAACCATCCGGTTAAAAAACTCCTCAGAGCCTTTAGGTTGTCCGCATAAAGTTACCAAATTATTAGCTTGGCACGCCTTCCCTTGTATATTAATAGTCACTTATTATTTACTAAGAAAATGGGATGTATACCAATTTATTATTACTCCAAAATTAAGTAAATTTCCAATACCCTCGTTTTTGTAGTTTTTCAACTGATTTTGATATTCTTTTAAGTCTATCAAGCGCTCTCCTAACAGCATGATGCCATTCAGGCTCATTATTTCCTTTGGTACAATTGTTAATACAAAGAAAATTATCATCACATAATTGCGGATACTGTAATTGTACTTTCCTATATATATAAATTAATTTATTTTCTCTACGAGGCAAAAATGAAAACTCATTTAAAGTTAATTCTTTATAGAGTTTTTTTAAATCATTTCGGGCCATCAATAATCTCCCCCTTTTTTTAGGACACTATAGAAAATGGGATGTGTTGTCTCCATTTTTTACTTAAAAAAATGTTATAGAATGAATTAATATTTTTTATAATTCGATTACTTAATATCTTTGGAGGGATTATCACACCATCAAATATATACTCGCCATATTTTAGAATAAAATTTAAAGAATTTGTATCTAAAAAAGCTCTTCCGGGAATATTTTCAAATTTCATTAGATTCTCCTGTGTATATTTGAAAAATAAAATTATTAATATGTATCTTTTGCGGAAGTTTTAATAGAAGTGTAAAACTATTTTAATTTGGTTGTTATTATTTTTCTTAACAATATTTTTTATTTATCTTAAATTTTTCTTTTTTGTATTTATCAACTCTTCAAGGCCAGAATAATAAGGATAGTGTGTCTTTAAAGCAATAGAATCTTTAGTATTAATTATTTTATTTCTTATACTTTCATCAACATTGTCTAACACACATCTATAATGGTAATGTAATCCGTTAGAAAATTTATGATTAGTATGTTCTAATGTTTTTGCATAACCTCTTGAGTATTTTGTATATGGACATTCACCCAAGATAATTTCTTCTTTACTAAATAAATTACATTCATCTAGGCATCTAATTTCAGACCTAGTTATATTTGAATCAAAATTAGAAAAATTATTTATCACAAAATCACAAAACGGAATCCATCTTTTACATATTGGACATCTATCAGAAACCCTCGAGTTTTCAGTATCAATAGTAGCTGTTGGGATGTTCGTTTGTAATGAAAATGTTCCAGACTGAATTTCTTTTTTTGTGCCTACTTCTATCCCATATAAATATTTATCATAAGTAATTATTAAAAAATCGGGAGGTATTATATGTTTTTTGCCACTAAGTAGTTTTTGATTTAATAACAAGGATATTATATATCCAATATCATTTCTTAAAAGAAAAATATATACTAATAATTCATGCCATAACCCACCTGCAGTTTTCGGAAAAAAAGAGTCAAAATATTTATCCAGTTTTTTATTAGCGTCGGATTCTCCTTTTTTAAGACCAATTTTTCCATTAAAATTTATCAATTCATCATATTGATCTTCTTTGGCTACATTTTGATTTTTTAAAACCAATTCATGTAAGAATTTTTTTCTTAAATCACTTGAAATGGTCATTTCCTCAAGACAAATCAATAAATTTACAAAATATAAAATAGCTTTTATAAAGTTTTCTTTATCCTCAATCTTTTTCATTGCATAATAACCTCTCCCAAGAAAAATATATTCAATAAAATCAGCTAATATCATCTGCCGACCTTTACAATTATACAATTGGTCATAAAATTTTAATTTATTTAAGGTTGAATTAAGTAATTCTTCATTTTTCATATAGATATTAAAGCTAATTTTATTTGTAATATCAAAATTATCTTTATTTGTAAAAATATTATGTAAAATTTCAAGATGATATACAGTATTTTTTATTTCTTTAAATATTTTTTCCATAATTTTCCTATATCTAAATATTAAAACTTAAATCAATATAAATTATAAATCTATGATTTATTATATTTATTAAAAGCATAGTATATATATTTTAAATGATATTGTTCTATAAATTTCTCATTTTTTCATCAATTTCATCATATAGCTCTAATCCGGCTTCCTCAAACACATTTAATAAATCTTCATATGTATTACTTCCACCTAAAAAATCCCAAAATTCTTTTCCCACTAAAACTTCATTTTTTAAATCAAAAAGACCTTGTAATGTCCATCTTTGATAAGGTTCGGGTTCATATGGATTGTAGGGAATAGCAAGAATTGTCTTTATCTTAACTGGCTGTGATATGCTTCCTCTAATTGCAATCCAATCTAATAATTGTTTTTTTATTCCTGTGAATTCATTTATATTAGGCTTTGCAGATTTTAATTCAAAATAATATTCAGTATTATCATCCATTTTTGCATATATATCTACTCTTTTTTTAATTTTATTTCCCAGATTCCCCTCTTTTGCGACGGCTAGAACCTCTTCTGTTTCTTTGGACTTGCAAGGAGTTCTTCGAGTTGATTTCAGATCTCTCATAATAGTATCAATACATATAACTGCTTTCTCACTAATATAACCAATTAATCCCTTATATTGACCTTTTACCTCTTGTACTTCATGTGATAATATTAACTCTCCAACTTTTTCAAAAATAGAAGTTCCTAGTATAGTATTTATAGAATGAATAAAAGAAAATAAAGCCATTCTATTTTTACCAAGAAGACGATAATGAAATGGCATAGAGTTGGTTTCGGGATTATAATTATTCAGTTTATTTCTAATCTTTTCAGTTAAATAACTTTTGATTATTTGCTGTTGTTCTAATGATATAGACATAAAATTAAATTTTCTCCTTTAAATGAAAAATAATCTCAGAATATGCAGATCTATCCTTTTCAACTCTATTTAATACCGGTCTTTTATACTGGTTTACAATTTCCATGCCGGATAGTTTAACGATCTTAGGATAAAGGCCGTATTTATCGTTTGCTACTAAAAAAATATTATAATCACGTTGCATATATTTCTTACAATTATTCAAAACCTCAGAAATACCTTTAATATAAGATTCTCTTGCTTCTTGCCCTTGCCCATCATATAAACGGCCTATTTCAAGCTTGTCTTTTTTATCGAATCCAAAAAGGTCATATGCATAAGCATGTTGTTCATGATAATCTATTAAACCAACATAAGGAGGACTGGAAAAAATACCTTTTATCTTTTTCTTTTCCGCTAATTCTCCAAAAGTATGGTTTTTTTTCTTTAATTCTAAAAAAATATCTATAGTTCTACTGTCACCAGTAAGACATTTCTGGTAAGTATTTGTTCTTAATCTATTAAATTGATTTAGTCTATTTATTGTATCTTTTCCATATCTATCCCACCAATTGAATATAGAAAATAAAGGTTTACATATTTTCCCGTGTTTTTTACAATAATATGTGGTTATTATAGGTTCTCTTAAGGAGGCTAAATCAGAATGTGTTGTTGCTCTACAGGAACGAATAGTCCTGCTTAAAATAATAGATAATACATCACTGATTTGAGGATACTCAATTTTATTTATTTGCTCAAACACAAAATCAATTTCATCCCGTACCGTTTGTAAGTACCATTTTTCAAGAAAAGTTGAACGTTTACTTTGCTTAAGGGGGATTTGATATTTTTCAAGTAGATTATAATAAATTTTTAAAAATTCTTTTTCTTTTTCTTTTGAATATTCTCTCTCATTTATTTCTTTTTGAATAATTTTCCTTTTATAACCCGGGGAAGGAAAATATTTTGTATTAAATAATTTTAACTTATATAATAATTCCTCTTCAAATTTTACATTTTTCCTTTCCGCTTGAAATTTTTTAAGCTCTTTTGTAATATACCAAAAGTTTTTAGAAATATCTTGAAGATTATGTTTTTCAATTTTTATATTACTTATTAATGAATTAAATACTGAAACGTCTATTCCAATTGCATGCATTCCCAATTCATTGCATTGCACCAAAGTTGTTCCACTTCCGCAAAATGGGTCAAGAATGATATCCCCTTCTTTAAAGTAAGTTTCCTTTTTAAAATTATTAGTATGAGAATCCAAAAAATACTCTACAAGCTGAGGGATAAATTTCCCCTTATATGGATGTAATCTATGAACATGTTTTGTTGTCTCTGATTCTTTATATTCTGAAAATGAAAGAGCCCAGTTCAAATCATTGCCTAAGCGTCTTTTCCATTTATCTTCTTTGGTATGATAGTGGGTTTTATAATAATTTTCCAAATCGATTACATTGATTTTAGTTTCTCCGTTCTTACTATATTTTCTTATTCTTCCATATTGAATTAAATAGGAAATATTCGATGTACTTACTTGTTTATTTAAAAACTTTGCTGCCCATTTAGTTGCTTCATTAATTGTTAAAAAATCATTCATAAATATTGTGTACTCCTTGCTTATTATATAACATACAACTTATATTTTAGCACAAATAAAGGATGTTTTCTCTTTTCCAAACATAATAATTCTTCCATAATTTAAATAGATACATCCAATTTTTTCTATGGTTTAGCTTTCCATTTTACGAGGTCTTCCATCGGGACGTCTATCTACAATAATACCTAAAGCCTCAACCATCCGATTAAGAAATTTCTCAAAACTTCTTGGGGTCTTGTAATATCACTTTTTATCTTCTCGTTTTAATTTTTTTAATCGCCCTGCTCACTGTAGTATATTCACGCCAATATATTTTGCTATCCATTTGTTTTATTGCAAGACCTGGCCCCCTCTATTCTCTTTCTTCTTTCTATGGGAAGAGAGAATCGTTCCCAGTTACTTGTTAAATTTTCTCTATTACGTTATGTACTTAAAATTAAAAAGTTTCTCTTAGTTTCGAAAGAATTTGCCATTTTCTAGTTTTTTCATCATAGTATTGCCAAAATATCCATCCATTAACGGAATTTTCAGTTACAGCCCTTGCTGCTCCCGAAGGAGAAGTGTATTCCTTGCCATTATAACTAATATGATTTTTTTCTACTGTAGCTTCTACTAATTTCCCACAATATTTTCTTCTTAATTTTAAACCATTTTTCAGAAGACCTCCTTGTGTATGTAAGCCCTCTCTTTGTATATTTGAAGGTTTATTATCAGCAGGCTCTAATCCAAAAACTCTTCTAAGAACCTCGTTTGGAGTATCACTAAAAGATATGAATCTTTGTTGTATTGCTTTATGAACATCAAGGTCAATATCTATTTTGGTGGTTTCCACTATAAACTCCTCCTTTTTATATTAATTCAACTAATTTTTTCAAAAACCAATTAATAATAAATTGTTAAAAATATTTAGGGGTCTTTCAATATCACTTTTCATGTCTCCCTCCAATTTTTTTAATATCGGGAAAGATCGTTTGTATAGTATTTCTTCTGGAAGTGATGTAATAAATTGCTCCTGCAAATTCTATTTGTGATGGCCTGGTCATACTGCAAAGATAATATAGCTTTTGTTATATTTCAAAACCTGACCCGTATTTATTTTAAAAGTAAAATATAATTGTCTAAGAAAATGGGATGAGTTTATTTGTTTAAAGGATATGTTGTTCGTATTTTTATGAATCAAAAAAATTTTTGTATTTGTTTATTTAGCTCTAATTCCTTAAATTCTTCAGGAAAGGAAAGAGCCAATTGGCCAATTATTCTCTGGCGACACTCGACCGCCAATGCTAAACAAAGTTCAATTTCATCTGATTGAATTGTCTGGGGATTTCGATGAGGAAATATGAGTTTTAACAGCCCTGCAGTTGTCTTTTTTATTGAATCCTGGTTTCGCCCAGTCATTTTCAGAAATTTAACCTGAGAATTCACGATAGTTTGATAGTTTTTTCGTCGCAGTCGAGTGAAAATTTCGGCCAGATAGTCAGTAACAAATCCGTATCCTTGAGCATAGTTGTCGGGCTTAATTTTAGGCATCTCCCAACCAGGAATAAATGCATGCAGTCTATCTAAGAAAGCTGCATCTTTACCCAATTCAGGAGGCAATGCTATGAATAAATGGTGATAATAGGGAACTGGTTTCTTTTTCTCTATGTCTGTGTCGATATTTCCCGCCAACACAATGCTGGCCTGTGAATTAAATTCTTGAGGGCCGCGAGAAAACTTTCCAGTTTGCATGTAATCCTTGAGTACACTTATCGTTGCCTCAGGGTCAGAAAAACTGGTATTACCAATTTCATCGAAAAACACAACGTCCTTCTGCCCTAAAATACCAATTTTTCTTGATGCTACATTGTAGAATAAGGTAGCCGGTGTAGTTTTGCCTCCCGAAATAACAAATGATTTACTGGAAGTATTTCGGTAAGTATAAGTTTTACCAGTTTCACGTGGTCCTAGTTCAAGTAAATTAAAATTGGCTTCAACAAAGGGAACCAGCCTCGTTAACATTAGCATTTTTTCCCGCTGGCTGAATTTGGCTGGATTGAATCCAATGCTCTGAACAAGCAAGTCAATCCATTCATGGGTATTAAAATTTTGCCGCTTTTCAAGGTAATCATCAAGCGATAATCTTGTAATCTGAAAAGGAGTAAATTCGCGGATATTGAATGGATAGATACGACCTTTCAATTCATATTGAGGATCATATTCCACAACCATTGTTCCCCATGCACCCCCAGCAAGAAGAGCATCCCCGTATTCTCTCAAAACTTTTCTTCCTATACGAACAAAGTTGTCTCCCAGCGCGGGAACTTCTGCCCAGTAATGGTCTTTACCGGCATCCAAACGTACCCGCAATTGGCCCAGAAGCGCATATTCACTTAGCTCTTTTATTTTACTTTTTATTAATTCTTTGGCACCGCTTTCTACATAATGCTCATTTAGAATGCGATCAATTTTTTGCTGCCCGGGTACGGGGTTCTGTGGTTCTACATATCGGGCAACTAAATATTCCATTACATAACGAGGAAATTCTTTATAAGCTTCATTCCAGCGTGTTAAAGGTTTAAGAACAACCCTATCTTCTAAATAGTGTGAAATCTTCTTACCAAAATCCATTTGGTCCTCCCGAAGTTTATTCCTTTCCATTTAAAGCCTCATCTATCCTATCAAGTGCACCTAATTCAAATTCAACTTTCTCTTTTCTACCAATTACTTTGATTTGAATAGCTCCTGTTTTCTTAACTTGCTTCTTTTTAGCATTTTTATAAGTTAGTCGCATTTCGATTCTTTTATTTCTCAAAGTGGGCTTGAATTCAAAGTATAGAATCTTTTCTCCTAAAGGCCGTAACTTATATCTGAAAGGCTTCCTTTCGCCAGAATCTAACTCAAAAAAGAATTCAAAAGTCTCTTCTCTATTACCTATATTTTTAACCCCTACCCTTACAGACACGAGACTATCTTCTAAAACTTCAACTTCTTTTGGAAATTTGGATATTTCAAACTCAACTATGGCAATGCCACTCTTTTTCAAAACCACAGCAGGTACAATCATTTCAGCCAAAGAAACTCCCCCGTGAGAATACCGACTAAAGCGACCCCTTTCTCTACCAAACCAAATCCTTCCTTTGGCCACTGTATAAAATTCATCTGATTTATACTGAACTTTTAAACCTCGAGAATGCTCTATATTCTTAAGGTAGCGATAGACAATCTGAGTTTGGTCCTTAGCCTTTACATTTATTTCTTTCTCTTTTCTTAGTTCAACAAAACCGTGATCACTGGTAACCAAAATACGGTCATTTTCGCTTATTCGGCCTTCCAAATCAGGTAAAATGTCTCTTATTAGAATCCCTTGGATTGTGTCATTTAATTGTTGAACGTCTCCTCTAAAACTATGAATCCAGTCATCACTCAGATTATAAATTAGAATGTTGTAAGGCCTAATATTAAGGTCTAATTTTCTCTGTCTATAGTCGGTTTCACTACCTACCAATGTTCGTAATTTTTCTCTGCTTTCATCAGGTGAAAGATTAAATAGCTTTGAAAAAAGAATATTGTGGTTACGAGTAAATCGGCCCCGATAATCTTGCCATTCCGAAGGTAATTTTCCAGCAAGCAAAGAGATTCTAGCCACATCAGTCACAGAGGGAAGTGGACAGAGATATAAATCTTCTTTAAAAATTTCAAATTTCTCAGCAAGACATGGTTTGACAATTTCTTTCCATGTATCTAAACGCATTCCATCAAAAACCAAAAGCCAGAGTCGAGATTTGTTAGATGGCTCAAACCCTTCTTTTATAATACAATCTCTAATCATATTTATAGAAAGCCTCGGATGTAAGAAATACCCTTTCACATTTTTTTCAATGGTGTTAGATAAATAGAAATCTATCTTTTCCAAATACTGTTCAACTTGAAGTTTAATATCTTCCTCTAAATATTCATTTAGAGTTTCTCTAAGCTTCACATCTCCAATGGCTTTGAGAGAACGTGTTGCTTTCGTTAAAGAGAGTTCCAATCGATAAATTTCGTTTGTTTCATACCATTTAAGAACTGAAGTCAATTCAGTCTTGGGATTAAAATCTTTTCCAAGTGTCTCTCGAATAAATGCCATTTCTATGAAGAAGGAAAGAATTGCTTTGGTATCGGCCAGATATTTGCTTTGTGGAGCATCCTCCTGGGAAAGAAGGTGGGTCTTTAAGTTATTTATTACGAATTTTTCTTTTTCTTTCCAATCCTTTTCTTCTAAAACCTTTTTTAATAAAGCAATTAACAATCCATAAACAAAAAGTGGAGAAGATTCCTTCTCAACTGCACAAGATATTTGCTCTTTGCTTTCCAAAGGAAGGCATTCTATAATTCTATTAACCACACCTTCTGGAAGAATATCTTCAGCTAGACATACTACTTTTTTCCATATCTCTTTATGCTTCCGCAAGTCTGGTAAAATCTCACTCGCATAATTTCCCCATGCTATTGGTTCAAATCCTAAAATTCCTAATCCTTTCATTTGATTGATTAAATTTCTAACACCATAATTACTAAAAATCTCAAAAACATAAAAGAACACAGCCAAATCTTCTCTTTCTGTATCTAAACAGGGAAGTATATTTTTAGCATCTACCCGGGCATTTTCCTTTATAAGATTTGTCCAAGTTTGTCTATCCTGAGCATCGAAATCATAGGCATATATTAAACTAGCATAACGATAAAGAAGATCTTCTGGTTTAGGTATTTCAAAAATCAGATCATTTAAAGGTAATGTTTCATTATTACTGGCTAAAATTATTCCTAAAATGTGGCTCTTATTGAGAGGAATGTCTGGACCGATGACTTTATGAAACTCTTTCGTCTTAGTGATAAAAGTTCCTAAGTTAGGAACAATTTCCCTTTCATAAGCAAATAATGTCTCTTCTGGTGGCCAGGTTTCTCTTGGAAGAAGTCTCCCCAAGATATTGTCAATCCTTAAATCAAAAATCCCCTCAGCTTTCTCCAGAATATCTGGAATGTAACTCAGATTGATTTTTTCTGGATGTTTTCCAGAAGGGTTAGTAACCCAAACGATATGAGCAAAGTTAGGATCAATTGGTTTTTGAGAATACTCTCTTCTAAATGAGAAATCATTTTCACAATAATGATAAACTTGCCAATTTTTCCCATTAGAATCAATATACTTATCTCCAAGTTTTAGCAATCCATTGGGATCCAAGACTACTATTAGTCTCGTTCCCGTTAGGTCTTTAAAAAGTAAATCGAAATATTCTTTAATATTTTCTGGCAATGTTTTTCTCATTCTTCGACCTTGCTTTCACAAACTAAACATATTCCCATATAATAATCCTACTATTCTGATTTAATCATACAAATTTCTACAATTTTTTTTAATTTCCTAAACTCATCATCTGAAAACAATTGTTCATCTATTGAATCAAAGATTTTGACTGCTAATTTGTAGTGTTTGAAATCGTAGCAATATTTCACCCAATTCATTATCTCAGATTCAGCAGGTATTTCTCCCACCTGATTATCGAGATATTCATAAATACTATTAATTATTGCGTTCCCTTCCTTAATCCTATTCATTTGGGCATCGTAAGTTTCATCAAATTTCTTCTCCCAGTCTTTTGAAGAGACAAAGCTTACAACATCTTCTAATTGGGATATCATATTCTTAACATATTTAATATTAAAAGCGATACCCTTTTTAGTAAATCCAGTGAACTTATTACTTTTTACATATTGTCGTATGTCCACAAAAAATTGGTTCTCAATTTCCAGAAGTCTAAAAATTATACTTATTGATTTGCTTTTCTGAATACGTCCAATTTCAATAGACCGCATTAATTCCTCTCCTAATTTCTTATTCTGATTTAATCTTACAGATTTCAGCAATCTTCTTTGTGTTTTTATATAATTCAGGAGTAACTTCGCTCTCACTGATAGAATTAAATAAAAGCCATCCTTCTTTGAAAAAACTATTCTGGTAGCAAAATTCAATCCATTCACAAATTTCCTTTTGAGAAGGAATATTTTTCAAATTACCTTCCAAAAACCGTCTGATCTGTGCTTTTTTGTATTGGACAGTAACATCCTGCATTCGCTGTTGTTCCTCAAAATTAGGCAATCGTATCTTACCTTCTTCAACTATAAAATTCTCCCTCATCAATTCATCAAAATCTCGTCCAATCGGGATATTTATCTTCCTAAGATAAAATTCTCGTACTTCGCTATAAGGAGTTCTGCCATATTTCTTGAGAAACCCTTGCAATCTTAAGATAACCTCTTTTTCTGGATGTTCTAGAGGAGGTGGCCCAGGAAATAACTCACCCTGGAGTTCCTCCTTTTCTTTTTTTCGTGTAATCAATGTTCCCGGTGCATACCATTCATCTCCAACCTTACGAAAGAAGTTCTTAAGAATTTCATCAAGATTGAATTTTTGAATTTTAACTACTGAAAATAATGATTTAATCACCTGGTCATAAATATAGTCTCTGGTTTTACCCGGGTGATTAGTAAGAAAATCTTGGATTACTCGAATTACATCAAGTTCTATATCTTCTGATTTACGTATTACTTTCTGCTGACCAAGTTTTGGTTTTTTAAAATTAATAACGAGAAATCTCTGCTGAGTTTTAGCTGAATCCATTTGAGCCTTTGTTTTCATAGTAGAATTAACATGTAGCACATCACCTTCATCAACGAATCCTGCATTATGGCAGACATTTTGAATTGTCCGATACATAGAAGGATCGGTATAACTGTATACCATTGTTAGCAACCTTCCTGGTTTTAAGACACGATGAGCTTCTTTAAGAGCAGATATCATCATTTCTTCATAAATTTCTCGATTTTTATTTTGATATTCATTCTCGATAATTTCCTTTTTTACCTCTGTAAGTTCTCCCAACCATCCTTCCCACACAATGTTTAGTTCGCTATAATTTATATTAGCTCCATAAGGTGGATCAAAATATGCATAGTCCACTGAATTCTCTGGCAGTAGAGATAAATCACGTGCATCCTTTTCCAATACAAGAATGTTGGCCTTTTTTAAAATATTTATTTCCTTAGCGGCATCAAACAAATCCTTTGACTTATCATCAAAGGTACGGCGCGCATTCATGTCTTTTATCAATGAAGGAATATATAAAGTCCCCATCCTCATTCCACCTTTTTCACTCAAATTCCATTTATACTGAAGGTTAACTCTATATATAATACTCGTAAACAGAAGTCTAAATTTCTCTTTTATTTTTTCCTCTTCAATTTCATTTATATAGTGCCACAAAATTGATAGGGTAATTAAATTCCGACGAGAAAACATCTGATAGGGATGGGTGATACCGCGTTTCAAAGGTTGTCTTGTATTATATCCTTTGGGGAATTTCACATCTTTTGGATACCAATATGGTGGTTCCTGTGGTGGAATAAAATCCTTTTTAGACTTTTTAAGCATTTTATGATAGATTTCAGTTCCCAATTCATCTACGAATCGTTCTACTGGGACAAATTTGTATCCTGACCATTCGTCATCCCCTTCATGGACTACTTTTGTAGGACCACCGTGAATCTGAATATACAATTCCCAATCTTTTTCGTCCAAAGGTTTAGCTTTACTTTCACCTCTTACTCGGCACTGGATACAATCAACTCTGATTTCAATTGGCTCTACCCTTATAAAATCTGCTTTAGCTTTATTGAATTCATATTTGCAGTTCTCGCATTTTATTTTTTTAAATTTTTCTCCCTTTTTCATTATCTTCCACCTTCCACCACCAGCAAAAAGAATATATTTGCCACATCGAGGACATTTAAAGACATCAGAAAGTATTGTATTTGCTATTTGTGCATTTTTATTTCCACAATTATGGCAGGTCGTACTATAAAGTGGTTTTATCTCTGGCTCAATTTTTTTTCGTAATTCATAATAAGCTTTTTGCATAACATAAGGGTCAATCGGGGTAATATAATTTCTGGCAATATGAATGCAAGCAGGGGATATTTCACAAAGTATTGCATGCCTACCACACATCATTGCAGCAACTCCAGTCATACCTGTTCCAGCGAAGGTATCAAGAACAATATCCCCGGGTTTTGTGTAATGTTGAATGTATCTTTTCACTACATACGGGTCTTGTTTTGTCCAATACATATGCATATTGTAAATCTTTGATGATTTAGAAGCGTTATCTATGTTCTCCTGAAACGGTGGCACATCATAATCGTCGGTTTCAGGGTGATAAGGTTTCCCATACTTTTTGATGAATTCTTCAACAGAGATTTCTTTTTCCTGTTTCATGCTTTTTCCCTACCTCAAATATATCTTCACCTTTTTCTTTGGATTTTTCTTTTTCAAGTCTTCCAATGCTTTCTCTAATTCTTCACGAAAAGCCCTAACCACTTCTTCAAGATTTTCATCATCAACAATGCTAAATCTCTCCAATAGTTTAGATAATATAGGTCTTGATGTTGTCACAATATTGGCTTTACTGATACATTTTCTTAAATGTTCTATTAAATCATCGCTGAGAGCAATAACAAATCTGTCTAATTCGCTTGCACGTATAGCTTTGAGCAACTTATCTAACCTGTTTCCTTTGTCTTCAGCCAATATTCTCTCGGTGAGGAGTTGAGATAAATTTCTCTTACGGCTATCCAAAGCTTTATCAACTTTGTGCACAAAGTCTTCTACCTCATCTTCTGGGACTGTCATCGTTAGGTTTAAGCGGGAAGGACAATCCGGACAGTAAGGATTTGTTTCTATCCTGACCGGGTCACTGGCTGGACATAACTTTGTCTTTGATAATAACTCATGATATTGCGCCTCCATTTTTTCCTCAACCATCTCACCTAATTCTGGAATCTTGGTTAATTTCTTTAGTACATCTATCTTGATTTCCTTATCTTCCAATTTATTATGTAGTTTTTTTAATCCTTTATAATAATCTCGATGGTGTATTTGATACTGTCGTTGAAAAGAATCCTTGAACTTTTCAAAACTTTCTCTCAAACTACCAATCCGGGAGGGATTACTCAGCAGACTATTAAGCTTCAACTGTTTAACGATTATCATTTTCTCTAGTACAAGTTTATCCTTTTCAGATAAGCTAACATCAGTGAGATATGTCTTTATACCCAACAATTCAGCGCTTTGTTCAGCTACTGCACTTAGTTTTTTTAACTCTTCAAATTCATTTTTAAATTTTTCTTCAGCTTTTTCTTCACCTTTAAAATGGTGATAAAATTCTGAGAAGTTCTGACTCTCAGCAATTCGTCCAATATGTTCCAGGGTAACAAATTTCTCTTCTTCTATTTCTTCATTAAATCTTGTTGAAAGGAGTTTCAAATTATCCTGTATGGCAACATTTTTCTTTCGGATTCCTTCCAGACTCTGCAATAACAGAGATTCCTGGGCCTGAATTTCTTCATGTGTAGTAGCTGTTCTTAAATTAGGATTAACTATTCTAGCAATAGATACTACATCATTCCAGCTTTCTGCAGTACTTCTTGAGAGAGTATCAAAATCTTCATCAAATCTTGCTCTCCATTCAACCTGTCTTAGATTCACATGTGTAATTTTATTTTCTTTCAATCCCAGGCGATTCATCGGCTTCAGTGTAATTTCTACCAGTGGTCTTCCCCTGGCAACAAAACAGAAACAGTAGAGAGTAACTATTTCTTTAGTCAAGCCGTATTTATTTTGTAATTCATCGTATAATTTCCATAAGGGAAGCTCCTCATTATTTTCCTTAAATTTCTCTGTAATAATTTCAAAAACTTTACTTTCCTGTGGATTGAATTTTTGGGGTTTCTCTATTTCACTTAAACCTAATGCCGGTGCAAAGTTCTCACAGGCACTCGTACTGGCACCACCAATGCCTTTGAAAAGACCATCAAAAACTTTTTTAGCATCATTTGATTTAAAATGCTTCCCAAAAGTATTTGAGTTAATTGGACAATTGCGATAAGTATCTGCAAGAAGATATGGAACTATTCCTTTTACAATCCCTTCCATCCTATTTGTAGCGAATACTTTCTTAAGATCCATACCTACCTGTCGAGCTGTCAAAATTTTTCCGCTTCCATATAGGGAAATTTGTTTATTTAAAAGATTCCTAATAATATCCCTTTTTTTTCCAACCAACCACTCCCGCACTTCCTCGGCCTCACTGCCACTTTTATCTTTATATTGCTCTTGCATTTCTTGAAGAGTCCAGTAGTTACGAGCCTCTTCACAAGCAGCATTTGTAAGTTCCGATGGGATGTAAATTGCAATCCGGGAATCTTCAATTTCTTTTAGGTCAAATTCAACTTGTTTCGTTAAGAAAACTACTCTAAAGTGAAGATTTTCTCTAATTCTCTCTCCATAATCTGAGCGCCAATTTCTGGCAAGAATCACTTTTCCTGGATATTCAATTTTTTTATAATCAACCTCATAACTTTTTGTTGTTTCAAATTCATAATCCCCAAAAAGACTCTCCTGTCCGCCTGTCTCCTGGAGTGATAATTTCAAACCATTCTCCCAGTGTCTTTGAATTTGGGAAGGATCGGTCAGTTTCTTTTTTAAATTAGTGAAAATTTGATTTGGTCCGATTACTCCTTTCTCTGCTACTTTAAAAATAGCGCCTTTTTCCTTGGTGTATTCCACTTGTGGGAGATCGCGAATCTTACTAAGAATTAATCTGGTTTCATCTTCGCCTTTTACGATTTCGCCAGTAGTAAGAGCAGCTTCGGTAAGGTCAACTTCCGAAAGATACCTTGGGGTTTCGAGATAAGCGATGTGCCAGAGGAAAAGAGTCTTGATGATCCGTTCAGCGATTTCTTTCTCCTCTTTTTCATCCGGGTCAAAATAATCAGGCAAGCTATCTATTGCTACTTTATAAGCCTCATAAGAAGCTTTATATTCTTGTATGTTTAAATCATCAATTAGGTCGCTTGAAATCATGAGATCGTTTAATGTTACTAATGAATCCCTCGACAAAATAGTCTCTTCAAGTGTTTGCCAAAGAACCCCTATCCCCGCGCGAGCCGTTGGTAACCCGCGACGTGTGATTAATCTGATGGCTTCAAAGCAGCGAGGTTGAAAGGGGAAAATTCGCAAAAAATATTCTTTAGATACATTTTTTAGGAATTTAAACTCTTTGTAGTAATATTCATAGTAGTGTTCTATCTCCGGTTGTTTTTCATTAATAAGATCACGCACTCGGTAAGAAACAATTTCATCGTAGTCACGTTCATACTTGTCAGCAAGAAGGAGAAAATTTTTATATCGCTCTCCCAATAACTTTGTTGGCACTGGTTGCTGTGATGCCACAATAGTATAAATCTCTAAGCCCTTCCCTCTGGGTAATTCCCAGGCCAAAGTTTCTAATACTTCTTCATCAATTGCATATTCTCGGCTCCCCCTTGGATGTTTGGCTTGCCAGCATTCAAATTCATCGATAATGAAGAGAAGCCCTGTATAACCCTGGGTAATAATCTGTCGATATATGTGGTAAAATCTCTCTTTCGTTGTTCCCGGAATATCTGGCCTTATTCTTTCTCTTTTACAATATTCCCGGATAAATTTTGCTAATGAGTCCTTATTTTGTCTCTCCTGAGCTGTAGAAGTCCTTTCCCTAATAAAAAGGTCTATTTCTTTCTTCAAGCCACTTGATTCATACCATTCTATCAGTTCATCGGTGGCTGTAATAGTACACTTCTCCAATAAATGTTTTTCCTCAAGACTCTCTTCGATATGTTTATCAACTATATTATAAAGATTATCTTCGCCTCCAATATCCGCTTCACCTTTAAGGCTTATAACTACAGGAAAAAGTTTTTTATTTCTAAGTCGCTTCCAATATTTCTTTATCTCATCGTTGTTTAACGGGTCCCAAAAATCTTTTGAAACATTAGTTAGCAGACAAGAAAGCGTAGCTAAAAAATGTGTTTTGCCAGCTCCAAATTCAGCCTGAATCCAGAAGCCTCCTCCTCGTCCGGTAGCTACTCTCTCAAATATCTCCTCAAAATATTCCTGAATCGAAGGAGTAAAATAAAATGTGTTAACTGTGCTTTCGCCGCTTCTGATAGCAGGTAAAAGTAAAATAGTCGTCTCAGGCTTATCTTTAACCCGTCTAATTAATTCTTTTAGGGGTGGTCTATTCATCTCTCATTCCTCCTTAACAATGTTTTGTTTATGTTCTTCCGGTAAAATTCCCTCAAAATATTTCAATGAAGATTCTGGTTTGAACTCAACATACTTAGGAAGTTCTTCACTGTAGGATGTAAGCGGTAAATGAAGAATTACCAAAGTTCGGTCTTTTAAATAGTATTCGTAGAAAGGAGTCAATGAAACTTTATACCGAGCAAGCAGAGAGGAATTTAATACAGTGAGAATTTGTTGTTTCTTTAAGTTTGTTGCAAGAGCGTTCAATTCTGAATTTAATTTTTTCTTTATTTCTTTTCCTACCCTAGAATCATCCGAAGTATTCGGCTGGAGGTCCAGGTTGAGAATATCAATTTCTTGTAGAATGTCCTTGGGTATTGCTGCTCGTAATTTTTCTATTCTTCCTATCCAGATATAAAGTTTTCGTCCAGGTAAAGGCCTTTTCTTCAATTTTTGAGTAATCTCTACTAATTCTTTTAATTTCATAACTTTAATTTCCTCTGAAGAAATTCGTCTAAGCCATATTTAGTAGTAATTTGCTCCAATTGGTCGGCAGTGATATATTTTGCTATCAATCCATTAGCGGCTGCTTCTTTGAGAATTTGACGCACTTGGGAATTCGTTCGAATGCCCAAATATTTCCAGAATGAATTTGATAGAATTTCTTTTATACTCACTGTTTGTGGAGTGGGGGCAAAAATATCGTGAACTAAAATCACTAACGATAATTTTGGCAGTGGTTTACTGAGAACTGAATATTCCTTACCTTTCCGAGCAATAAAACCTAATTTACAAAGGGTATAACTGATTCTAGCGGCAGCTTTAGGCTTAGTCGTTTTATATACACGATTAACAAATCTTTCAAACACATTCTTGCTGAAAGGTGAACCCGGTTCAAAAACAGATAATTCTTCTTCAACAAATTTAGACAGTAATCTCTCTTTATATAGGAATTGAAACCTCATTATATTTTTTAGAAGACCTTCATTCTTATAATATTTCCACACCTTTATAGTTAATTGATCCAGTGACTGATCTGGAAAGAATCTTTTTATAATATAACTAAAATTTCTTTCTCGGGTTTTATACGAATTTTGTGGTAAAGTATCGAGTAGATGTTTACGGAACCTATTAAAGGAATTAAATCTTAAACTGTCCTTAATTGCTTGAATGCTTTCTTTCCAACATGGCTCCGAAGGCATATTAGGAAATTGTTGTTCGCTTTTTATGTTTTCTTTTGACATTTCTTGTATCATTATTCTTTTTTATTAGTTATTATATATTACTTAGCCAAAAATCAATATGGATTCTAATAAATAGTAATAACTAGAAACCCAGCACATTTTTAAATTATTCATTTACTATTGCTCCACTTTCCCACCAACTCATCCAAACCGATTTCAAAAGTATCGGGTATTTTTATAAGTGTTTCCGTAGAGTAATTTGATGTATCCCCAGCCTCTATATCTTAACTAAGGTGCTGAAAGGGATGTTTGCTTTTTTAGCAAGTTGATCCTGAGATATATTTAACTTACTTCTGAATTTTTTTATTCTTTTTCCTAGATTTGTCTTTGACATATACCCAAACTTTTATATGATAGAAAAGGTAAGAAATTTATCTTACTCTTCGGTAGATATTTTAGCACCTTTTAAAATTATAATCAAATATGATTCCGCTTTAAATTATTAATATCCTAGTCTACTTCTAAACATTTTTATATCTTCTAATAAAATTATTTAATTTTATTTTTTCTTAATTATGTCTTTTATTTAACAAGCTTATTTTTTATTCAACAGTAATTATTATACCTTCTTCAATCCATTCTTCCCATTCTATATTGCCTATCTCTATCATTTTGGTGATATCTTTGGGGTCTTTGAATCCTCCCAACTCGTCTCTTAAGGCGATTATTTTCTGGGCGAGAGGTTCGCTTAATTGTAAGATGCCAGTAAATTCTTCCTGGGATGCGGAGTTGATATTTATTATTTTATCTTCCGGTTTTGCGGAAGTGGGAGAAGCGGGCAAGAAATCTACTTTGGCTATTTCATATAATTGTCGGGTTCTTTCCAGGTTGTATTTATTGGTCCATAGGTTTATGAATTGATTCTGAAATATTTCAATGATTTCCGGATCATCGATGACCATGAGATTTTCATCATTTCTGTGATTGGCGGAAAAGGTCCAGTTATAGGAACCGGTGAGCAGTATACGGTTATCGATGATGGCGAATTTGTGGTGCATAATATAATTGTTTGAGCTGATTCTTATTTTGATTCCCTTTTGCACCAGGAAACGGGATTGACTGTATTGGTAATCAATCTGTTCTTTATCCAGATAGAGCCTTACCTTTACACCTCGCTCTCGGGCTTTTACAAGTGGAAGGGCAATTTCTATATCGGTAAAGATGTACATGGCTATGTTAATAAAGGCTTCGGCCTGATTGATATTTTTAATGATTTCTTTTTGAGGATTGTCGTATAGGGAGAAGTAGACTTCGGTTTTGGCAAGGGTGGAAATAGATATAGTTACGGAAAGGACAATGATTA
>JABUBM010000058.1_pt1 | contig 24242 bp, 22 predicted proteins | sample 7240321 | NCBI WGS metagenome assembly JABUBM01 (sample SAMN07256344, study PRJNA390944) | subsurface metagenome | isolation source: Methane hydrate marine sediment | place: Pacific Ocean: Eastern North Pacific, ODP site 1244 | collected 2002
TCTGAGCGTTTACTAACCTTCTTTTTTGGTTTATCGGAGAATTTACATCTTCTCCTAAGCAACTTAAAGTAGTTATTATTATCTTAGCTTTGCTATATAAACCTATCAATCTTAATCCATTATCATACAAGTCTTTTATCTTGTTTAATGGAGTTACTTTTCTAATGCTTGTGAAATTCCACTTTTTTTTGACATAAGGTAAGAAAAGATCGTTGTGACCAGCTTCAATTACTATAATGTCATAATTTTCAGTATGTGTTTTCAAAATTTTTAAAAGTCTCGTAAAAATTCCAGATATGGTATCACCACCGCGTCCATAATTTTTACACTGAAATTCAGGGAAATAATGTTGAATTATTTCTACATATCCGATTCCTATTTTTCCCTCAGTAATGCTATCACCAATAAAAAGTATTTTTTTGGTCATCTCAGCTCATAATCTATTTTACTTGTAATTTATAACTATAACAGCTACAAGAACAATAATTCCTCCGACAATGTTCCATATAAGTATTGTCTCAGTTCGGTTTAAGATAATTGAAAATATAAGGGTTAGAAACGGTTCAATATAGAGAAACGAAGCTCCTTTCGAAGATTTAAGCTCATTTTGTGATTTCTGCCAGATAAAATACCCGATAATATAACAACCAATACCCAAATATATTCCTGTTAGAAAAACATAAATATTAAAAAAATTCTGGATAAAAAAGAGCAATTCCTTATTTAATATTACGATAATGAATAACTCTATAGTCCCAAAATAAGCGATGTATTTTAATGTTTTTAAATTTGGTTTATTTCTTATAATTCTTTTTGTTATTATTGAATAAATCGCCCATATCATAGGCGTCATAAGAGCGTATAAATAACCTAAGAAGTTAGGCGTTGTTGGAGTAAGCGTTCGTAAATCTCCTCCCGTAACTAATAAAAAACCGCCTACGGTTGCAATAGCAAAACCCAGGATTTTAACTTTAGTCAACTTTTCTTTAAAAAAGATTAAAGCTAAAGTTGTTATTACTATAGGGGATAAAAGGCACACAAAAAAAGCGGGTAAAGAGGGTCCAATTAATTCTATTGCAGAATATTGAGCGCCAAAGAAAAATAAAATACCACAAAAGCTTGCGATAATTAAATATATCCATTCCTTTCTTGTGTATCGAAGATTTTCTTTTTTCTTGTTATTGCGGTATTTATCAACCTGTCTTTTTCGATTAATAAGAAAATATAGATCAGCAATAATAAATACCAGTGATACTATTAGAAACCTAGTTAACGCAATAGACATAGGTGGAACAAATTCCAGTGCAATATCCACTAGAACAAATGAGAAACTCCAGATAATAATCATTACGATTAATAACGTGTAAATTATTAACATTTTGAAAAGATTATTTAATCAATATTTTATATTTGCATTATTTTATTATATTATTAAATTAAGAAGCATAATTATTTTTTTTGGCAAGCAAAGTTTTGAAAGAATTTAGTTATTCCATCAATTTGGGTCTTGTTGGCACGGAAGATTCTAAAAAAAGGATTTTTTTAGATTATTTAAAGCAAATTGCTTTAAAATTTGCTTCAGAAGACTTAATTTGGAAATTTTTCCTTCTATTTAATGATATTCCTATAAAATTAAAAGCCATTCTTGTAGAGAGTTTTGAGGATTTAATTAGTAAAAGAATTCCCTTTAAGAGTTTTGACGCAATCATAATCGCAGCAAATATTTACAATGATAAATCGATTAATAACATTAATATCGAAAATTATGCCAAATTTTCTCAACTCTTTATGTTCGATGGCATATCTGTTTTAGCAGGAATTGACCCTTTTTTAATCTTAAAAAAAAAAACGCCTAATGAAAGGAGAATAAATGAATTTAGTTTAATCCAAAAAACAAGAGAACTCGAACTTCTATATTGTTTTAAAATTCAAAATCGTCAAAGAGATGTTAAAGATGTATTCGATAAAATTTTAAACGATATCCATTTCAAATTAGAATTTTTAAACCCAGAGCTATTTGAACGAGCAAAGGCTTACGGAAGAATACTTTCTAAGTAGAGTGAAATTCTATATATGTGTAAAATAGGTATCTAATATTCTTATTCTATAAATCAACTACTAAACTTAACAAAGATTCTAAGGATACATTTTAGATATAAAAAACAAGTTAACTTATTATTCTTAAATTTATTAACAAACTTAACACCAAAATAAAAATGTTTATTTTTTAGAGTTGAAATTTTATGGGAGAAGATAACTTACTGACAATTGAAAAAACTGAAGGCAGACGAAAATGTCCATCTTGTAATGAAGAACATAAAAATTTGATTCACGAGTCAACTGACAGAACAAATATTATAAACGATTATCCCAGAGTATACGGTAAGAAATATCGTTGCGGTAGATGTGGTCAAGAATGGCGAGAGAAATAGAAAGAACCTAATTCTGTTAAACTTTTTATTATTCCTTTTTGAACGCCTTTTCTTTTAAAAATAAATAGTTATATAGCAAAAAATCTAATATATAATATCAGACAAAAAAATTAATCTTGTCTATTATATAATTAAAGGAAATGGGATAGTATTTGATATTTTTAGTGCAATATATGGATATAGCAAGATTCATTCAAGTTTTTCTCGTACAAGGATTAACTGGTTTATTTTTTCTGTTTATAGCGTATAGAATTTTAAAGAGAGAGTCGAAGGGACCTAACCTTATATTAAGTGGAGTTTATTTATCTGTGGCTTTTGGAGTTATTATAAATGTGATTTACGCATTCATTTTAGTAGAGTCCGTTGTTCGTATACTACATTTTTTAACTTACTATCTGCTGTGCCTTTCTTTAATCTTCTTACTCATTTTTGTATTAATAGTTGACAAATCGGACAAGGTTATAACTCCCAAAATTCAATTAGTATTGATAATTACATTTGGCGTTCTTTTATTTAGCCTATGGTTTATACCAGACGGTATTGTTATTAATGCAAGTACAGATTGGAAACCCGAGTGGAGTTGGACTTTCTTAACCTTTAGTTTTATTATTTGTAGCTCGATAGCTATTGTTCCTACAACTTATTTTTCTTTAAAACTATATTTTAAGTTCGAGTACAAGGAATTAAAAAAGAAATGGACGTATTTTTTAGTTGGTATTTTCGCATATTTCTTTTTATTTTATGGTACTACAATCTCCAATACATTAGCCGACCCAACTTTTAGGTTAATATGGTCTCTTGCATCGTTGCCCACGCTTATTTCTCTGTACTTTGTTTATTATGGCGTCGCGAAGCAATTATAATAATTTTAATATTAATTCTATTTTTTTTACCATTCAAAAATAATTACAAATAAAATTTTTTACATCTCGATACATATCAGATTGAATTACAATTAAATAGGAAAAATACAATTATATGTTATCAAAATTAAAAAAATAATAAATTTCAAACAATAAAAAAAATTCAAATGTGATTTAAAAATGATTCTTTATGAAATGTCAATGACTCGTTTTATAACGATATATGTAGCCCAAGGATTTATGTGTATTTTTTTCCTTTTTTTGGCGTTCAAAATTCTCAAAAGAGATAGGAAACGACTAAATGTAATCTTTTCAGGATTTTATTTATCTCCAGCTATTGGATTTATTATAAATTTTATTTATGCTCCTCTTACCGACGGATCTGTTGTGCTAATGCTAAACTTTCTCACTAACTTTTTTATCTTCTATTCTTCAATATTTATCGTTGTTTTTAATTTAATTCTTTTAAAATCTGAAAAGGCAATTACAACAAGGAAGCAATTAATTATTCTTATTGTGTACGGTATTGCTATGTTTTCAATGATAGGATTTTTATTTTTTCCTGGTTTTGGTGTTACTTTTAACGAAAATTGGAGCCCTATTTGGAGCCTCCCATTCTTCTTATATCTTGTAACAATCGAAACTATAGCAATATTTCCAGCACTTTATCTATCATTTCAGATTTATAAGAAATTTGAAGATGAGCTAATAAAAAAAAAGTGGAAATTCTTTATATTCGGATTATGCTCAATTATCATCTTTATGTATGGAATTTTTATCTCTAATACTTTAAATATTGACTCCTTTAGAACCATAATAGGAGTCGTAGGCTTGATATTAGCTCTTTTAGGTGCTTATTTGATGTATTACGGCGTCGGGCGTCAAATTGAAAAATAACTTTTACTAAAATCTTTTCTTTTTTTTTATCATCTCAAATTTTATCTTTTAGTATTGCAATTATTTATTATTATAGATAAATTCAAAATTAGTATAGGTTAAATTTCTTTTTAATTCATTCAAGTAGTAATATTTGTCATTCTCAAGTGGAATAATACATATAAAAGTGTTTTGTATGTCTAGTGAGCTCGAACGGGTTAGAGGTGTTGGACCAATAGCTGCTGTAAACCTTAATAAAGCAGGTGTGAAAACAATTGAAGAGATCGCAAACTCTACAACCGAAGAGCTAGCATGGATTAAGGGAATTGGCATTATCTCAGCGAAAAAAATAATAGAAAACGCAAATGAATTACTTCAGCTAGAGAAAAGCATCCAGAAGGTTTTAGATTCAATAAAAGAGAACTTTGTGAAAAATTGTCCGAAATGTGGTGGAGCTATGAAAAGCAAATATATTATTCTCGGACCTGATAGGCGATTAAAAGCAAAACAGTGTACTATATGTAAGTTTTATTTACCTGAATAATCCTGTTCACTTAAAAAAGTTAAGGATTATATTCCTAATCCAAATAGAAATACAAAAGCCATTGCATAAAGAAATATAAAAAATACTCCAGATTTTTTGTCCATTTTTTGTCTGACTGCTACTACAACTATTACAATTATACTAACAACGAGCGTATATAAAACCGTAGGTACCGCTAATTCTGCTGAAACCGCTTGAGGGAAGAAGACTTGGCCAATGCCTATAGATAAAGTAGAATCAACGATACAAGAACCAACTATATCTCCAATTGCTATGGAATGATGACCATGACGAAGGGCGTTAATATCAACGACGAGTTCTGGTAGCGATGTTCCTATTGAGAGGATGAAGAAACTGATGATATACTCGTGAATACTTAGAGCTTGCGATATATAAATAACAGAATTTACGATGATATAGGAGCCAGCCGTGACGCCGACAAAACCAATTGCAGCAAACAAAAGGAGGATTTTTTTACTTTTTGTTGGTTGCGTCGTTTCTATCAATTCTACTCTATGCAAGATACTCTCTTTATTCGCGTTATATATTAACCAAAAATAAATTGCAAGGCTGAAAACCATAAATAGCGCGTTCAAACGAGTAATGTATCCTTTCTCAACAATAGTAAAGATCAATAATAAAGACAGAACTTCGCAAGAACCTAATATTATTATGTCCTTTCTATTAACATGAAATGAACCACAAATTATTGGTAGAAGTCCAAAAACTAAAGTGAGTTGCGTGAGATCTGAGCCAACTGAATCGCCTACATCAATATCTCCGTGACCTAAAGAACAGGAAATAATTGAATTAAAAATTTCAGAAATATCTGTTCCTATTGATACTAAAGTCACTCCAATTATTAATGGTGATACCCCTAAGGCTGTTGCAAGTAATGCTGAGCTTTTTACGGCAAATTGACTAGAGAAGATTATAATAGCAACTCCTCCTATGAGAATCAAAAACGCTACGATTATTTCAATCATTTAATTACATCCTCTTTATAAAATTCTCAGTTGTATTGTAAATCCCTAAATAGAACTTATCAAGAAATACCAACCAAGTTTGTCGGTCTAACTTGAATTAGTGTCTTAAAACATTTTTGAATGAGTGAAATCGCTGTTTAATTTTCGAGATTAATTGAATAAATACTCAAATTATTTGTACAATTCTTCTATTTATCTGTAAATTATAAATATTATGTTTTTTCTTGGCAAAAATAACTTTATTAAAAATTAACCTTATTTTCTGTGAAAGCTTCTCGTTTTTATTTCTTTCGTAGTCTTTGGATTAATTCTGGCAAAATTTCTCCTCCACTACCTTTTAAAAAGATATCAGCAATATTGTCCATTGCGGTACGCTCTCGATTTACGAAGATTACTTTTGCTCCACTTTCTTTCGCGATGGAAGGCAAAAAATTTGCTGGGGATACGATTAAAGAGCTTCCTATCATCAGAAAACAATCACAAGACCTACAAGCGTTCATTGCTCTTTCTAACACGCTTGGGCGCAATGGTTCTCCAAATAGCACTACTTTTGGTTTTATATACCCACTACATTCACAAACTGGATATTTTACGTTCTTAGTCTCAACTTCTTCAAAGAGAAATTCTTTTTTGCACCTGATACATTCTAATTTTTCATAAGAACCGTGTAATTCGTAAATTGGTATATTATTATAAGTTCCACTTCCCGCGCGTTGATGTAGTGCGTCTACATTTTGAGTGATTATTGCAATCATTTTCCCAAGTTTTTCCAGCTCAACAACTGCTTTATGAATTGGATTCGGCTTCGCATTAACTACGATGTCGACTAATTCGTTATGCATAGTCCAGAACTTGCTCGGATCTTCCAGAAAGTAGTGGTAACTCGCATAGATCGAAGGATCGTAGCGAGACCACAAACCTCCCTCGCTTCTAAAATCTGCAATCCCAGATTCAGTTGAAGCTCCTGCTCCCGTAAACACAACGATTTTCTCGGAACTCTTTACGATTTCAGTGGCTTCAATTAAATTTTTTTCATCAATCATTAAATCATTATTAGTTATCTAAAAGTTATAAAAATTATTTTTATCTATTAATTTGAAAGAACCAAACCGTTCTCTTCTTCTGTCTCTTATAGCTAGACTTTGCCATTTCATATCTTGCATAAAGAATTGAGATTTATGCAGTTTCAAAGCGTTATACACCTTAAATCTCAAATTCCCTATTCGTATTTTAACTAGATTTTCATCTTGAGCTTTTAAAGGATTATATAAAGCGTACACATAAAATTCCAGGTTTTTTAGATTTAGTTCTTCAGCTACTTTAACTGCAATTTCATAAGTTGCCTGATGATCTGAATGATTATTATTAGCGCTGGGAATTACAAATCTATCAGCATCTTCTAAAATATCTTTGATTTTATCAACCGCTTCTTCTATATGATTCCTTAATTCTTGATCGAAAAATTTCAAAAAGTGTCTATTTTCCTTTTTAATTCCCAAAAACTCACCAGCAGTATCTGCCTCAGCTAATCTTTTTTTAGCCAATTCATCTTCAGAAATTCTAGTAGCTTCACAATCTTCAAGATCACCAATGATTCTTGGTTCTCTATAACAAGCTCTACCATCCGTAAGCCAAATAATATGCACATTATGACCCTCATTAAGCCATGTTAGAATAGACCCTCCTGCGCCATAACTTTCATCATCAGGATGAGGTGCAAAAATAACGATCTTCAATATAAACTCCAAATTAAGTTTTAAATAGTTCTTTGACTAACAATATAATTAAATTTGTAATAAAAGTTTTTAAAATTTCAACAATAAACAAGTACGAGAAAGTAAATTTCGAGGTTAATTAAACAATATTTAAAACACTTTAAAGATATATTCAATAAACATTTTTTTTTTAAAAGAATATATGGAAGTGAATATTGAATAATAGGAGAAATAAGATATGACGGAAGAATTAAAAGTTAGTAAAACGAAAAAAAATGCAAACTCTAAAATAGTCATGGCGTCATATGGCTCCCGTGAATTAATTGGACAATGGATTAGTGCTTCGTTCGGTTTCACTGTGTTTTTCTTTTATGAGAATGTCATAGGATTACCGACATTGATGGCGATGTGGGCTTTTGTGATTTATAGTATTTGGAACGCTATAAATGATCCTTTGGTTGGTTGGTTGATGGAAAAAATTCATATGCCATGGGAAAAAAAAGGATTGAAACGCTTTCCATGGATTATCATTGGTGTTGTCCCGTGGTTAATATCTTTTTTATTTATATATTTAGTGCCGACTGATTGGTATGGCTCAGCTTCAATAGTTCAAGCTCACCAATTTCAAATTTTTGCGTGGTATGTCGTAACTTTATGTATTTATGATACATGTTTTACTCTATATGATGTTAATATAATATCTCTTTATCCTGACAAATTCAGCGATATGAAAGAGCGAAGAACTGTTCAAGGGTTTGGAACAATTTTAGGAATAACTGGACTTGTTCTCGCGTTCATTATCCCATCGCTCTTATTCATCGATACTTTTGTAGCTGAAACTTATGTCCAAGCAGCAACATTCAGCATCGTAGTAGGGTTTGCTCTTTTTCTTCTCGTAATTCCAGGTGTGAGGGAAAATCGAAAAGTTAAAGAACTGTATGCAAAAAGAAAAGAAGCTGGAGAAGAACAAGAGGTAGAATCATTCTTTAAGTCGACCGGACGGGTACTTAGAGATCGAACATTTATGCTAAAGGTAATATTTTTTTTTGGATACCAAGTAGGTGGAATAATGATTCAAACATCAGCATTATACATCTCCACATACATTTTAGGAATGTCAGATGAAGCTATTATATATCTTTTAGGAGCTATGCTTTTAGGAGCACTCATTTCGACCCCAATATGGACATTTTTTGCTCATAAAATAAATGATAATAGAAAAATGAGCATAGTAGCAGGTATATTATTATTTCTTACTTTCTTGCCAATGATATTTATTTGGGAACTAATTCCTTGGATATGTGCTCTTTTTTTCTTTGGAATTGGAATTGGTGGCCACTGGTACGTTGATCCACCAACAATGGGTGATGTTCTTGACGATATAGCCGTGAGGACAGGTAAAAGCCAGCAAGCGATATATTACGGTTTTCAATCGTTCTTTATTAAATTTGGTCAAACATTTATCTCAGTAACAATAGCATTAAGTCATATAATGACAGGGTATGTAGAAGGAGCGCCCACACAATCACCTTTTGCAGTATTTGGGATAAGAATTCACACTGCAATTGTTCCAGCTATTTTGGTTCTTATTACAGTACTTTTATTTTGGAAATATTATGACTTAACTCCTGACAAAGTAGCTAAAAATAAGGAAAAATTAGCTGAAATGGATCTTAGATAAATAATTTCATTTTTTTTTATCTTCGTTATTTTACCAGCGCCAATAAATGTCTTCAGCGTGACCTAACATTTTTTCAATATGAATCTTTTCTCCATTATCTAAAACTAGGTCGCCAGAAAAAAAGCCATGCATTAAGGAAGAATTAAGATAAATTAATCCAAAATTCATTTTTTCGCGATGTGGTATGATAGGTTCCAAAACCATATTAAACCTATTATCGTTGCTCGTAAACTTCCAGGGCTTTGTAGGATCCCTGTTATCGTAGTGAAATGTAACCTCATCAATTTTATGAGCTTTTCCATCATAAAAAATGATGTTTTCCGTATGGGTTGCCCTTTCTTTACTACCAACTAAACCGAAACCATATCCAATGTTAAAAGCAACTGGCACTCCAGAGACAAGTCCACAACCAGATCCCCAGAGCCAATGCGTTTTATAAGGCCAAATCCCGCGCCCCCAGTCCATGAGACCAAAAGATGTTTCAGGTTCAAAGGTATACGATTTATCTCCAATCGCAATAGAGCCTTCTGCAGGCATGTAATTAATCTTATGGTTATAGTAAAACAACTTTGGATCGTCATACCCAGTCACGACCACAGTATTATCCATTTTTGGATCGTCATGGAGTGTGATTGACCCTTTTATCCCCTTATTTTGAAACGAGGGATCGTCAATAATAAGAATTCGTTTATTGCCTTGTTTCGAGATAGTAGCGTTAAATTTTTTGGTTGGAAATTCAATAACGCTGTCTTCTAAAGAGTTTAAGGGAAGAACTTTAGATTTTGTAAAGAATTTAAACAAACCTTTACCATCTCTTTTCTTGCTTTTAAAATCGAGCCATACATAACTCATTTGAGTCAAATACCCTATATCCCCTATAGTTAACTGAAACCCGAAGTCCTCGTTTAACACAGAAAAATGGTCCCATTCTTTTATTCTCGTCCAACCTTTACCTATTTTTTCCTTATTGTATTTTAATAAAGGTTTTCTTGCCCATCCGCGTTGAACAAGCGAACCATCATCGTTAAATAAATTTGACGGTTCTGTTATCTCATTTTGATTACCCATAACTTTCACTTTAAATTTGTTTAAGAATATTATTATTTTAAGCTTAGAGAAAATAAAGTTTTTTGTTTGTTTTTCCTATTGTTAAAAATTTTAAAAAAAATTATGTAATATTATTCTATTTTCTGACAGACAAGGTCTATTTTTTCGATTGTCTCGTCTATAATTTCGTCAGAGTGAAGAATACACATGTAAAATCTACTTCCAGCCACGGAGATTATTTCTTGATCCACTAAAGCGGCACCCATATGTTCCATAAACTTTTTCCTTGACGGGAGCTGACCTACTTGTTCAGAAATGTCAAAGCTTAAACCAAAAAGGCACGAGGTATGAAAGTGAACTGTACCGCCAAGATTATATGAAAACCACGGTAATTCATATTTAGCGAAAACTTCATTTAATCCATTTGCTAATCGGGCTCCTGCCTTTCCAGCTTTTTCTGTTGCACCTGTTTCCTCAACTAATTTCATCGCATGATAAGCAGCGGCACATGTTAAAGGATTTGCTGCTAATGTACCTCCACTATAAGCTCTTTTACCACCACCCACTCCTGCTGCGCAATAGCGCATAATCTCTTCCTTACCTCCAATAGCGGCAGCAGAAGGATACCCATGTCCTACTATTTTTCCAAAAACAGACAAATCCGGAGTATAACCGTAATATGCTTGACCCCCACCCATATGCAACCTAAAAGCGCACACAACTTCGTCTGAAATCAATAAGGCTCCATTTTCGTGGCACAATTCTTCTACTTCTTTATTAAAACCAGGTCTCACAGGGTTGGCCCCTGACTCGCCTCCCATAGGTTCGATGATTACGGCAGCAACTTTACGCTTTTCCTTAAACATCTGACGTAATACTTCAATGTCGTTGGGAGGGCAAGAATCAATCCATTTAAATACTGATTTTGGAACCCCATGTGATTCTAATAATTTTGTACCGGGTACATGCATGTCGTAGATCAATTGATCTGACCATCCGTGATAACTGCCACCTATTTTAATAACCCATTTACGATTTGTAGCAACTCTGGCAATCCTTATAGCAAGCATATCGGCTTCCGTTCCCGTTTGGAGCCATCTTATAACTTCACAAGATGGAAAATGTTTCTGAAGTTCTTCAGCAGAAAGATATTCGTATTCGTTAGTTATTCCATGACACGGTCCAATATCCCGAATAACTTCGATAACCTTTTCCGTCAAAACCGGATGATTATGGCCGAGGATAATTGGTCCTCCGTCCATTAAATAGTCAGTTAGAACGATATCATCAACAGTTTCCATGTAACAGTCAAAAACACGCTTACTAGCTAAGGGAAAGGGATAATTAAAAGCGAGGTTATGTTCAACTCCTCCGGGTATGATTTTTCTAGCTCTTTCAAAAGCCTCTTTAGATTTCTTGTGATTTTTTTCGTATCTCTCAATGATTCCCTTCAATTCTTCAGGTCTAAATTTACTAATAGGCAAATTAACAATATTTTTAATTTTAGCTATTTTTTCCTCATATTCCATAAAAAATCCCCAAAAAATTCTTTACATTATTAAAAGGTATAGTCAATTAAAAAGACTTAATTTAAATAGGAAAGCCTTCCATAAAAAAATCTTTATTTACTTTAAGAACATTTATATTTAATATGTCAGACTCACAAAAAAAATATATTCTTGCAATTGATCATGGTACGGGTGGACCTAAGACAGCGATAGTCTCAACCCAAGGTGAAGTTGTCGATTGGGCATTTCAAGAAGTTCCTTTACATGTAGAAAAGGGTGGCGGGGCTGAACAAGATCCAAACGATTGGTGGAACGCCATTCTTAAGACAGCTAAACAAGTAATTGACAACGGAAAAGTCTCGGTTAATGATATAGTGGGTGTTTGTAATTCGAGTCAATGGAGTGGTACTGTGGCTCTAGATAAAGATGGAGATCATTTAATGAATTCTATAATATGGATGGACACCAGAGGCGCCCCTTATATGAAAAAATTCCATAAAAGTTTAATCCAAGTAAGTGGATATTCTGCGCGTAAAATGCTAAAATCAATTAAGTTTACAGGTGGAGGCGCAAGTTTATCCGGAAAAGATCCTCTGGCCCATATTTTGTGGATAAAAGATCAACGTAATGAAATTTACGATAAAACTTACATGTTTTTGGAACCCCACGATTACATAAATTTAAAATTTACGGGCAAATTTGCTGCCTCTTATGCTTCCATTCAAATGCATTTTATAACAGACATTAGAAATATTAACGATATTAAGTACTACAATAAATTAATGAAAATGGTTAAAGTCGACCCAAATAAATTCCCTACAGATTTAAGATGGTCTACAGATGTCCTAGGTCCAATTAAAGATGAAATAGCTGATGAACTTGGTTTAGAAAAGGGGGTTAAAATGATCATGGGCGCACCAGATTTACACACAGCAACTATTGGATCAGGAGCGGTTAGAGATTACGAAGGTCATATTTACATAGGAACATCTGACTGGTTATTATGTCACGTACCATACAAAAAAACAGATATCTTTCATAATATGGCTAGCTTCCCCTCAGCAATAAAAGGTCGGTATTTTGTAGCAAACGAACAAGAAATAGCAGGTGGAGCTTTATCGTTTCTAAGAGATAAGATTCTATATCATAAGGATGAATTATTAAGAGAGGAACAGGTTCCAGATGTCTATAAAATATTCGATCGAATTGTAGAAAATGTTCCAGCAGGTTCTAATAATTTAATTTTTACGCCGTGGCTTATCGGAGAAAGAGCTCCCGTCGATGATCATGCAGTTCGTGGGGGATTTTACAATTTATCGTTAGAAATGTCGCGAGAACATCTAATAAGAGCAATCTTTGAGGGTGTTGCGTATAATGTGAAGTGGCTTCTTCAATATGTTGAAAAATTTATTCAAAAATGGAAAATGAAAGAAAATCCAGGAATGACGAAAAAAGATGTTGTAATGCCCGAGCTTAACATAATTGGTGGTGGGGCGTCTAGTAATATCTGGTGTCAAATTTTTGCCGATGTTCTTAATAGGACAATTAAACAAGTTAAAGACCCAATACAAGCAAATGCTCGTGGAGCCGCATTTATCGCGTCAGTTGGGCTGGGATACCTTACTTGGGACCAAATCCCTGGACTAATCAAATATTCAAATGTATTTAAACCAAATCCAGAAAACAGAGCTATATACGACAAGCTTTTTGGTGAATACACCAATATATATAAAATCATGAAGAAAACATATAAACGCTTAAACGAGTGATATTTAAAAAAAAATAATAAAAAAATTAACCTTTTATTTCTTTTCCGCTTTCTATTTTTGCGAAATCTTTTTCTTGGAGTTCTCTTCTCTGTACTTTTCCAGTTATTGACACGGGGAGTTTTCGAGCGACCTCAATTAGTCTTGGGCTCTTCCACTTGGCCATATTTTCCAAGCACCATTGCTTAATATCTTCAATTTCGATATTCTTTCCAACTTTGAACCCTTTCTTTAATACAACCCATGCTTTCACCTTTTCACCAGTGCTTTCGTCGGGTAATCCTGCTACAGCAACTTGATCTATCGCAGGATGGTGTCCCATTAATTCTTCGACTTCTTTTGGATATACAGAATGACCAGAAACTTTAATTAGCGATTTCTTTCTATCTCTTATTTCACAGAAACCGTGCTCGTCCATAAATCCAATATCTCCTGTAAGTAGCCAACGTTTTCCGCCCCACATTTTAAGGTTATCTTCCTGTTCCTTTTGTTTTCCTAAATAACCCAGCATGATTTGAGGTCCTGCAACACAGATTTCACCCGTATGTTCTACGCCAAAATTATTTCTTTCAAGAGTTCCGTCGCAAATTGGTCCAGCTTCAAAATTTTCGGAATCGAAAATAGCCCAATCGGTACCAGGGATGGGTAATCCTAACTTTCCAGACTTATTTGGGCCCCAAAATGGTGCTATACTTACTACAGGAGATGTTTCTGTTAAACCATAACCAACTCGTATCGGGCAAAAGATATCTTCAAAAGGAACGCGAACATAATCGTGGAGAGGTCCCGCTCCTTGTGTAGCATATTTTAGTTTTTCCGTAAAATCGTACTTCTTTTTATACTCCTCAACGCCCAGTTCGTTTACATAATCAGTCAATCTTTTAAATAGCATTTCAACACCAGTATACATAATACCTTGAGGGGCATCAAGTTTATTTATTGTCTCGGATAAAACATCGTCTGAAGGGGGCTTTGGAAATAGAAGCATTTGCATTCCTAAAGATAAAGCTCCCGACATAACACATGTTAACCCAAAGCTATGGAAAAAAGGTATACTGCCAATTGTTACCATACCTGGTTTGAGATTTGTCCACGGTTTAATCATATATAAGTTTGAGATGAGGTTAGCATGACTAAGCATAGCAACTTTGGGTAACCCCGTTGTTCCACCAGTCATAAGGTATACTGCGGGATCGGTCCATGGGTCTATATCTACGGTAATATCTTTTGGTTCAGTTCCTTCTATTATTTGTTTCATCCAATAAATCTTATATTCTTCTGTTTCACTAGGAATTTTATCTTTTGCGCTTGGAATTCCAAGTTGTTGTATAGTTTCCTCGTCAGCAGTGAAAAAATCTACAAAATTCGAAGGTATTAAATACTTAACGCTAGTTTTTGGAAGGATAGTAGCAGGTCCAGCGATATATAACATATCCATTAGCACTAAAACTTTCGCCTTCGTCATAGTTAGAGCATGTAATAACTCCATTGGTTTATATGTAGGATTAATACCTTGTACAATTGCACCAATATATTGACAACCCATATAGGCAACAACAAAATTGATGGAATTAGGAAGATCAATTGCTACGACATCTCCTTTTCTGATACCTAACGTATGGTAAAGGAACGTACCAAATTTTTTTGCGTACTCAAATAATTTTCTTAGTTTAACTCTTTCCATGTATGAACCATAAGCAAATATACAAATATCACTATCCCATATTCCATAATCATCGGCAGACTTAATAAATCCCTTCCATAGCGGCGTAATATCAATACCTTCCACGTCTTTAAGTTGCTTTGGAACGCCTTCAGGCCAGTAACCTCCAGTAAACCATATTTTATTTTCGTCGACTAAAAATTCTTTATCATTTAAACTTGTCATTTTTTTATCCACTAATTTTTCAGTACCATATTTTATATTTAGATTAATAGAAAAATTTTCTATTATTATAATATGTTTGATATACTATAATATAATAATTTAACTTGATTTGGTTTAAGTTTCAATTTATTGATTGACAATTTTGAACATTTATGGGATTTAAAGATAACTTCAAGGAAAAGTTAAGAGAGATACTGAGCGACGAAGAATTATCGGTTCTTCCACGAGGTTTCCAAACCATAGGTAGGGTAATTATAATAAGATTAAATCCCGTATTGCTGGAAAAAAAAATCCTTATTGCAAAAAAGTATATGGAACTTTTACCGAGTACTAGATCCGTTTATTTAAACATGGGCAAAATTAAAGGAAAGTATAGAACACCAGAAAATATCGTGTTTTTAGTGGGAGAAGATAATCCAATTGTGGAACATAAAGAACACGGAGTTATCTATAGATTCGATTTTACTAAGATAATGTTCAGTATGGGAAATCTGAACGAAAGAAAATTTTTATCTACATTAGTAAAAGAAAATGAGGTAATTGTTGACATGTTCGCGGGTATTGGATACTTTTCTTTGCCAATCGCGAAACATTCGAAGCCAAAAATAATATATAGTATAGAACTCAACCTTGAATCCTTTAAATTTTTAACTGAAAATATCAAAATTAATCATCTCGATAATATTATTATCCCAATTAACGGCGATAGTAAAAGCGAGGTTATTAAATTGAGTAAATCTGGAGTGAGAGCTGACCGCGTGATTATGGGTGTTTTTCCAGCTCCAAAAGACTTTATTAAAGAGGCTTTAACTTTAATAAAGGAGAGTGGAACAACCTTTCATTATGAAGGTGTTGCTATGAAAGAAAATTACCTAAGTTTGTTCAATGAATTTAAAGAAATTGCGGAAACAAGTAATTATAAATGCAAGCTATTATCAAAAAGATTTGTAAAAAGTTATGGTCCACATTTATACCATGTCGTTGTCGATATCTTAGTATGTAAAGATTGATTTCTATTTTAACCTCCTTTTTGAATTAAAATAAATTTAAATGCAGTTGTGCTATATAATTACTTAAAAGTTCTAAGTAGAAAATTTTATAAACCCAAAGGAAGAGAAAATGTTCTATCAAGTTCTAAGTGAATTAGCAAAAATTTCAGGTTTGACTGCCTTAATTGCAGTATCATTAAGTTTTCTTTTAGGTATCATTGTTTTGATTAAATATTTTAAGACAAAGCAAATTTTAATCTTTAACTTCTTTTTATGTATTATTTTTACATCATCTCCTTGGTATCCCAGTGGATTAGGATATTTATATTGGATTATCACGGGAGAATTTCTAAATTACCAATTTTATGTTCTTATTGGTACTGTAGGCGTGCCTATTGCCATTTTAGCATGGCTAAATGTTTATTTGTCTACTATAAAACCAGAAAAAAAGAAACTAGTACTTATCCTATATGGAATATTTTCGATTATTTTTGAACTTTATCTATTTTACTTCCTTCTATTAGCTCCAGGAGCACCTGTTGAATCATTACTAGGAATTAGAATTGATCCAATTAATAATCCTATGGACATTGATTATAAGGGTTTTGTATTGATATTTCTAGGCTTAAGCATATTGACATCTTGCATAACAGGGTTTCATTTTGCTGCAAAATCTATGAAAAAGGAAGAACCGCCTGATATAAGATGGAAAGGAAAGTTTTTATTAATAGCTTTTTTATTATTTGGAATCTCTGCTATATTTGATGCAATAATTGAGATGGACCCCATTTTATTAGTAGTAATGAGAATTATCTTAGCGATAGCAATGTTTTTGTTTTACCTTGGATTTATCCTTCCCAGTTGGAGTAAAAAAATCCTCTCGATTAAAAAATAATTAACAATTATTCAATAAAGTTATTACCGGGAGTCCTCTGGTTGCATTTTACTTAACGAGGATGCTCTAATTTTCATAGCCTCGTTTATTTCTTTATAATCTTTTTCAGCAGTAAAGAAAAGTGGAACCCAAAAGCAAATTGAAATTAGTCCAAAAATTAGCGTGGACCAAAAAATTGTAGCAGAAAAGCTACCCGTCATAGTAACCACGAAGCCGCCAATAATGGCGCCTAATGCTCGCCCTATAGTGTCAATAAAGGAGCCCACCGCAATCATGGTACCGCGATTTTCGGGAAAATTTACGTCAATAAGAGAACTATACCAGTTAGGACCAATACCCATTGTAAAAGCAAGCCCAAGACCTATAAACATGCAATAAATTAACCATAAAACCCAAAATATCACATCGTTGACTAATAAAGCACCAAAAAAGAAAGTTGAGCTGGTTACATTAGGCGACATCGCAAATGCAGATAAGAGAAATGGTAGATTTAAAATTGAACAAATTACCGCTACCTTCACCCTACCAGAGAGATCTCCATTTTGAACTTTTTTATCTCCCCAATGTGCAAGTCCAAATTGACCTATGATTAATCCTAACACCACGGCAAACAATAATAATATAATAACTTTGATATCAACGACATTAACACCAATTTCAAGTTGAATATAAGGAAATATATAAGCTACTAATAGTCCGGAAGCAATAACATCGAAAAAGTTAAACATTAAAAAGAAGTTTGACTTTCTTTTAAAAATAAACTTCAAATCTGAAAATTTAATTTTATATGAATAGCGCATGTCGTCGTCTGTTAAAACATTTTCTAAAGATTTCTCTTTTGCCGCTCTTTTAGGTTCTACGGTAATAAAAAAATTCAGTATAGTAAAAATAAGCGCAATAATTCCCAGGAAAAAGTACGGTAACCGCCATGTGTATAAAAATTCGGGATAATTTATTGCAATATAATTAATCTTCTCAGGAATGCTTAACAATTCAATCGCTCCATAGTCAATCGCGTTAAACGCTAAGGCAATTGCTCCAGCAACGAGACTTCCAATAGATGATATTAAACCCCAGAAGGCGAAAGATTTTGAACGAGAATCCGATGAGATTATATCAGCTAAATAAGAAATTACAAGTGGAGTTGTTACGCTTACAGCAATCGCAGCAACGATTCTAGCAAGGATTAATTGCCAAAATTCTTCTATAAATATGTGTAGTATCGCCGTTATTGACCATAAACACCCCGCAAAAATTAAAATCTTTTTTCTTTGTATCAAATCTGTTAAATAACCAAACATAAGTATCGAAACTCCATTAACGATTGTATAGACGCTAATGATGATCCCTATACTATCAAAATATATACCTAAATCTGCAGCAATTAAAACTTCATTAGGAAGGAATAAAGCACTGTCCATTAAAATGATTAAGATTAAAGATAAAAAGAAAAATAACGAAATAAGCTCCCTTTTCTTCATATTTAGCTCACATGTATAAAAGTTATAAAATTAATTTTAATTCGTCGTAATCTTATAATAAGGTTAGTTTTTTTAAAGCGAAATTTTTAAATTCATATCGATCAAAACTAATAATTACAGTATTTTTTTTTAATTTTATAATATGAATCGAAAAAAATGATTGAAAATGTCTGAAGAAAAGATTGAAGCTGAATCAGAAAGAACGGAACAATTACACAAACGATACGAGTGGTTAGATCAATTCCGGGGCTTAATTATTATTTTATTGATCGTCTCTGTAATTACTTGGCCGTTATCGGGTGATTTTTTAGGTAGTGTTACTCCAATAGGACCCCCTCTTTTAAACCATGGTTTTCAATATTATAAAGGATATCCAGCGATAATCACTATTATAGACATCGGCCAACAAATATTCATGTTTATATTAGGGTACGTTGGTTTTATCGCATTTACTAGTAGAAGAGATAAGAAAGGTATTGGCGCGGCGTGGAAACACGGTATTATAAGGGTTGCTGTTCTATATGGCTTAGCCTTATTGGCTGACGGTTTAATTGGGGGTTTGCTCCTTGAAGGTTCTATTCCTTGGGATGAGGTCCTATACAAAGGAACGCTCGCAAATCTGGCAATTGGCTCATTCGCAGCGTATTTAAGCGTATTTCTTATTCCAAAAAAAGCGGATTATAGAATCTATTTATGTATGGGCATACTAATTTTACACGCTGCATTATATTTTCTCCCGGGTTTTGACCATTATGGACCAGTCGATGGACCTCTAATATTTCCGTGGAACGCTCTTAATCACGCCGCCATTGCGATAGCAGGTACTTGCTTTTCTCAATGGTACAAACTTGATCCTAGTGATCCTAACGTTGGGTTTAAGAAAAGAATTCTTCCAGTGTCTACAATTGCGATTATAACATTTTATTGCTTTGACTGGATTCAATCCGCAGAGCATCACGACGCCACAACCTCTCTTGCTTTGTTAGCAATAGCTGCTTCTGGATTCTTGATCGCAGTCTTTTATGGATTTGAGAAAATGAATTTTAAAGTCCCAGTGCTTTCCGAAATGGGAAAAAACATGCTACTTTTGTTCATTATAGCATTTATCTTCGATCAATATGTTGGCTTTTTAGCAGATGGTTATAGAGATTTTCTTATAGCAAACCCCATACTCACTATGATTCTGGTTGGCGTTTTACCAATTGTTATAGAAGCAGGAATCGCAATGCTGCTAGCAAGAAAAAACATTGTTGTCAAAATCTAATCCTTATTTAACTTTTTTTTCTTTTATTTTTTAAACTAAATCAACATTTTACAATTTTATAAAATGGAAATAAAAGTAGAAATTATTATATTTTAGAATAAAATTATTAAAATTACTACAAAGAAGTATTTATTATGAAAAACATTGCTGTTGGCTTAGACTATAGTCACAATAATATGTTAACTTTAGAAGCTTCTAGCTATGCGGATTTCACTCAGTTCTTATTTGCGTCTGCTTATAAATTAGGAAAGATCGAAGCTGGTTTTTACGCGTTAGAGAAAGCACGAATTTACGATGCAGTTATTATCTCTATGCCTAAGAATGTTAACTTAAAACCGAAAGAAGTAGAGGTTTTAGAGGAATACGTAAGAACTGGCGGAAGTTTACTTATTATTGGCTCCCGAGGTGGAGAATATTTAAATAGAACCAATATAAATGAATTAGTGAGTAAATTTGGATTTGAATTCGTTACAGATGAAGTAAATGACTCGGTGAATTACGTTAATTTGCAAAAAAGACCGTTATTAACAAATTTTAAACCGCATTATATCACTGAAAACATAAAAAAAATAGTTTTATCAAGCGCTTGTTCGTTAGCAACTTTAGGCTTTGTAGAAGACGAAAAAAATATACAGGTTGAGGTGTTAGTAAGAGGCGGTTTAAACTGCTGGAGGAATAGATTCGAAGAACAGAAATGGATTGAAGATGATAGTCCTAAGATTCCCCTGCTTGTTGCCGTTAATTACTACAAAGGTAAAGTCGTTGCCTTTGGGACATTATCTATATTTTCGTCTCTTGGAAGAGAATACGGGTTTTCTGCTTTTGATAATGATATAATAATTGCAAACATATTAAGATGGCTCACTTTAGATGTTGATTCCGAAGGACAAGTGATTACTATCGATTTACAAAAAGATTTGTTTTATTGGGCGAATTCTATTGTTAAAGAAAAAAGGTGGGAAAGTTTTTCTGATTTAGTTAATGTTAGTCTAAAACATTTTAAAGATAATTATAAATCAATAATGAACGAATTAAAAGAAATTCAACAAGAAAGATATCAGAGAAAAAAAGAGTATAAAGAAGCTATAAAAGAAGAAAAAGAAGAGGAAAAAGTATTAGATTTGATACCGAAAAGGAAGAAAGAAGACTTAGAAGGTATCATAAGCGCAATTGAAGATGTTTCAGGAGAAAAATTTGAACGTTCATTTACACCAGATGAGGATGAATTTACAGAAGAAACTAAGAAAAAAACACCAGAAGTATCCTCTGAAGAATTGCCAGACGATCTTAACAGTTTAACCGTGAAAGAATTGAAAAGTTATTGTAAAAAGCATGAGATTAGCCTTCCCTCAACAGCAAGAAAGGCTGACATAATAAAGATAATTAATTATGTTTTAGACGAAGATTAATCCTAACTTAACCTAAAAGTAAAAATAACATGCTTCTTTTTTAATTAATAAATAGCGTGTTTCTTTTTTCACACCTAAGTGAACTATGAATAGATATATATTTATTTTAGGGGCAAATTGGCAACTATCGTTGGCTGAACTTGACAACCTTTTAAAGAATTCACAATTCAAAGGACGAATAACCGATTATTCAGCAAATATCGCGATAGTTGAGTTTGAATCGCTGCAAAAGAGCAGGTATTACGTAAACGATTTGATGAAAATTCAATATATTTTAGGAGGTTGCCAGAAAATTGCTGAAATCTACGATTTTATCGATATACAAACTATCTATGACGGCTTTCCGAGAACAGTTGAGAAATTCAAAAAGATTGACTTTACAAGAAAGGGAATTTTGAAGGTTATAAAAAACACGCTTAATAAAATATTCCCAAGAATACAAAATGAAAATATATTTTACGCAGTATCCATCTATCCAAACCTTTTTGATGATGTTTATTATTCTGATGTGTTGGTAAAGCATTTTCTACCTTTTTTGAATAAATCCATTATGAGCTTATTAAAAGAGATCGGTGCTGAAAAATCGCTATATTATAAATATCCCGAAAAAAATATTAAAGCAGGTAATTTAAATCCAATTTTCCCCCATCACTTGATAAAATATGGCTTATTCAATAAAGATCGTGCAGAAATAATCTTTGGTTTTACAGAAGAAGGAGTATATATCGCGCGTACTTTTACGGCTGACGATCCGAATTTTAAAAAAAAAATTGACGAAGAAAGGCCATTTAAGGAGTTTAAAAGCAGTATTTCGCCAAAATTGGCTATTATAATGTTAAATTTTTTAAATTTATTTGAAGAAAGAGAAAAGAATGTAATTCTTGATCCATTTGTGGGAAATGGTACGGTTCTTTTATTTGCATTAATAGAGGATTTTCAAATTTATGGTTCTGACATCGATGATACTAAAGTTAAGAATACTTTGCGTAATTTAAATTGGCTTTTAAAAGAGCTTGAGGAACCAATTCCACTTTTGTTAAATGAAAGGGTTAAAAAAGCAGACATTAAAAAATTGTCATCTTCTTTTAACAAGGAATATTTTGACGGGATATGTACGGAACCAGAATTGGGACCTTTTTACAAACAAAAACCCTACTACACAGAAGCCAAAGAGCTTATTGATTCAAAACTAAATTCGATTTATGAAGCTATTTTTAGAGAAGGTTATAAAGTTTTAAAACCTAAGCGTAGAATATGTATTGTATTACCAATCTTCAATACAATTGATGGCGGCGAAGTTCAATTAAAGATTGAAGAAATAGCTAGGAAGCACAACTTTAAACTAGTGCCGATGTTAGATCTAAACAGAATAGTAAATAAATCGAACCGAAAGCTTCAATTCAAGAAAGGACAAGTTAGAGCTATAATCGATGCCAAAAAGAATCAAATAATAAAAAGAAAAATTTATGTTTTCGAAAAGATGAGCTGATCAAGCCAAAATATGAATTACATCAAAATTTTAGACCAAATTGAACAAGCCTTAGAAGGAGAAGCTCACCTTGACGGGTTAGCTAGAAAAAAACAAGATCCATTTAAAATCTTAATATCTACGATATTATCTGCAAGATCTAGAGATTCAAATACTAGAGAAGCTACAAATAGTTTATTTACAAAATATAAAACTCCAAAAGAAATCGCAGAAGCGAGCGTAGAAGATTTAGAGACTTTAGTTCATAAATCAGGCTTTTATAAGGTTAAAGCGGCTCGCATTAAAGAAGTTTCTCGAATAATAAAAGAAGATTATCAAGGAGTTGTACCAAAAGACTTTGAAGAGTTAGTTTCTCTACCTGGAGTGGGCGCTAAAACAGCTAATTGCGTATTAGTATACGCCTTTAAAATTCCAGCAATACCAGTAGATGTTCATGTTCATAGAATCCCTAATAGATTAGGTTGGATAAAAACAACTAAACCAGGGCAAACCGAAGAAGAATTAAAGAGAATTATTCCTCGAGATCAATGGATTAGAGTAAATCGATTATTTGTGCGGTTTGGACAAGAAATTTGCTTGCCAATTCGTCCTAAATGCGATATTTGCCCTTTAAACGACATTTGCCCTAAGGATTTTTCGATGGAAATAGCTATGAGAAACAAAAAAAAGAAAAAGAAATGATTTTAGTAAGTTTCAAAGGATTTTTTCTTCCTCTTAAAAGCAAAACCGGTTGAAAAACCTCCTAATAAGCCAAAAATATGAGCAAAATAGTTGATTCCGGGCGAAAACGAGGAAAACACGAAATAAAACACATAAAATAAGCCTAAAATTATTAAGGGAATGTCCCTTTCCACAATTAATAACGATAAAGTAGCTCCAATCAATCCGAAAATAGCACCAGATGCGCCTAGGCTTATTACATTAAAAGGTAACAAAAATAACGAAAATATATTTCCAATTAATCCTGAAATGAAGTATATCAATAAGAATTCGAATTTAGAAAAATTGAGCTCGACATAAGTTCCAAAAAGCAAGAGTGCGATCATATTAGAGAAAAGGTGCATAGCGTCACCGTGTAAAAACATTGAAGTAAAAAGGCGCCAAATTTCAAGTTCGACAAAGATTTTACTATTAATTTGAACCAATTGATAAAATAAATCCTCGAAAGCTAAAGAGAAAAAAAAGTACAAAAGTACATTTATAGAAATCAGAAAAATAGTTATCCTAGCTTCCTTAAAATTTGATGCGTCTAAAATAAACATAACTTAAATATCCCAACAGATTTGACACAATTAGTATTTTATAATATTTTAATATAAATAGATATAATAACTATAATATTTATCAATATTTTGTAGGCAAAATGGAAAATCATAAAATATTTCGTTCAAAAATACAGTTGTTATTTA
>JABUBM010000059.1_pt1 | contig 24131 bp, 43 predicted proteins | sample 7240321 | NCBI WGS metagenome assembly JABUBM01 (sample SAMN07256344, study PRJNA390944) | subsurface metagenome | isolation source: Methane hydrate marine sediment | place: Pacific Ocean: Eastern North Pacific, ODP site 1244 | collected 2002
AGTCATTACTGCCGACCACGACCAGGTTGTATACGTCCCAATCCTCCTGCCCGCCATCTACACCCGTCTGGTCTAAGACACTAACGGTGCCTATCTTATCCAGCTCCGCTCTGATAGCGGTATTCGGGAGGTCGAGATGCAAGTTAGCCAGGTTAGGAACTATCAGGCAGATTCTTCCCTGGGTGTGTATCCTGGTATGTGACCTGAAGTTCTTTGTAAAAGCTGCCAACGATGCAGCCTCGCTCTGGGTAACGGCCCTCATATCAGTAGTGGGATTGCCCAGGGCAGCCTGGAGTGTGGCAACATCTATCTCAACGGAGGAGATATTGAGTATCCTAAAGATAGTTCCTGCCTTTATCTGGGCGTTGAAACCTGTCCCTTGAAGGGTGATAACTCCAGTTCCTGGCACAAATGATATTGCACCCTTGTCCTCATCCTTGGCATCACCACTTACAATTAGGACTGTTTTCTCGGTGATGAAGTCATTTCTACCAATAAGATTAGAGTCTATAACGGTTGTGCCATCACCAGCACCATCAGAGGTGGTAATACCCGTATAGGAGGTTAGTGCTCGGACTAATTCCTCTCTGGCTAGTGCGTGTCCTTTATCTGTCATAACTCCTCCCTCGATAAGGCGTAGGACTTATTTATTACTAATGGTGTTGGAGGTGCTTCTTCCAGCACCCATACATCTTCCGCAGCGTAAAGATAGTTTGGTGCTCCACTTCCCCGAATCACTCCAAGTAGTGTGGGATTAGTTGGGTCAGATACATCTATGAGAACTAAAGAATTATCGTCAAGGCCTGTTACATACGCTATATTACTTTTAACATAAACCCCCCACGCTAAGTCGAGATAATTTGGAGGGCCTGCCCCACCAATACTGCCAGCCACAAAAGGCAAAAGAGGGTTGGAAATATCAACTATATAGAGAGTATGAGACCACCAACTGGTTACATAGGCATAGTTGCCTATTACCTGAAGGTGATTTGAGCCATTGGGGAATAAAGCCGTTTGTGACAACAATGTGGGATTTGTCAAATCTGAAATATCAACAATGCTTAAATCAAGAGCATTGTTAGTCATGTAAGCCCTATCTCCAGATATTTTCATATCTACATTGATATAGGCAGAGTCTCTGTCTTGCCCAATAATGACTGGGTTTGCTGGATTAGAAACATCAATAACATTGAATGCCTTATCTATTCCAGCCCAACCAGTCATGCAACAGTGTGTGCTATCTGGCATGGCTATTCCCCTTTGGCTACCAAGATAGTTTGGAGGGCCTGTTCCATATATTCCCCCAGCATAAGTCGGATTATTAGGGTTTGAAATGTTTATTATAGTTAGTCCATCATCACCTTGGACGCTAATGTAACAATAGTTGCCAGATACGACCAAATCCCAAGGGGTTTGTAGATAATTGGGAGGGCCTCCTCCACTAATATGGCCCAACACACTCGGGGTAATGCTGGCCTCTATGCAGGTTAGTGAGCGGTTTCCAAAAGCAATACCATAGAGGATTCCGTCCTTATGAGCTAATTTAGAAAGTCCATCTGTAAGAATTGAGGTAACATATATCGGACTTGTCGGGTCAGTTACATCAACTACAGTTAATGCTGGCTCGCCCATGGCCGCTACAAATGCGTATTTCGCCATTATTACTCCTGTACCACCGCCCAAATAGTAAGTGTGCCTGCGGTTGGCGCTATTGCCGTTGTTATCTCAATACCAATATAGGGATGCCAGTCATCCCAGGCAAAGCCTATACTGATGTTGCCGTCAATGGTGCAAGCCAGCGGGCCGTTTATATTTATAGCACGGACTGTGGTATTCGTAATGTTACCTATAGCCTGAATGATAACTGCCTGGTCAAGCGAGGACTCTACCTTAATGACAAATCTTTTACCCTCAGTCCAATCCACCATAGTAGAGTAAAATGTGTCCGCCGTCCTAATATCAGCACTATATATTTGTTCAGGGGCTTTGGCCTTCCATAGGGAAACTATCCAACCCAGAGCAGCTTCAAGCAGCCGCTTAAAGTCGTAAGGACTTAACCATTTAGCCTTATCTTCGTCTGCCATTTAATCCTCCTAGAGATAAGTCCACACAATTCCCCTGGCTTCATGCAGGGTTGCCGTGCCTGCCCCCTTAAAGGTAACTGATACTATCAGGCGCTGTTTATAAACAAAACCATCTATTGCGCCAGCGGAAAATATTATGCAGTAGTGGCCAGCAACGGCATCAGCCTTGGATAACCACGCTCCAGGAAATAACGGTTGCTGGACACCCTGAGCAAGTAGAGTATTATAATTAAATATCCAAACAAGGTCATCAATACGGATGCTAATATCGGTATCAGGGTCGTTGACATCAAATATTGCCCAGATTAACGCCCCCTTACCTAGTTTGCTTTCATAGACACCAAAGGGAATGCCCTTCTCTAATGTTTGACTTCTATACTGGAATGGCTGAAGGATTCGCTCCTCAATAACTGGCGGTTCAGCCCCAAGTGCCTCCGCTATAGCAATAAGAGTCTCGTTGGCGGTACCAAGTTTAACAAGGGCATCCGCCTGTTGGGTGATTATCGCTGCCAGCGCCTGCCTTGTCTCATCATCCAGAATAACCTCAATTACTGGCGGTATCTCACCTGGCGCTGCTTTAACCTTTCTGGTCAGGGCAACTGCTAAAGCTGCCGTTGATAAAACGACTGCACCTCCAGCTAAGGCTTTACCATCTTTATTACCATTACTCATAATCCCTCCCTTTTACCTCCTTAGCTTATAATACATCTCAAATAGTTGGTTATAAGCAGTTCCCCCTGCTTCAACTTTTAATTTTACCTCAATTGTGTGGAGACCTTCTGTGAAGGAGAATCCAGGATAATCCACAGTTCCCGTTTTCACCTCATAGTCAGTGCTGTTTGTCTCCCATTCTAATTTTAAGGCTCCATCTATATAAATTGCCAGACTAGCCTTTTTGCTGGCATCACTTGTCTTAACAGTTACCGCAAATATTAACTTCTCAGGCACTACAGCCTGGGAAGATGACAGGCAATTTAAGGTCTTTTCCGTTCCATAAGCAGCACCAGCGGAGTTGGCCTCAACCTCATCTCCGTGATAGATAAAGGTTTGCCAATGAGTATAACCAAGTCTACGGCGCACACTTTTTACCTTTTACCTTTTTACAAGTAAGCCTGCCTCCAACAAGACAGGCTTAACCATGCCCCTCGCTTATTGAGGCTTAGGGCTACCCCTTATTACTATGTCGGGTTATTCCTCTGACCCGGGTTCTCCCGATGGTGCTGGCTCAGACTCAGGCTCTGGTACTGGTTCAGACTCAGGTTCTACCACTGGTTCAGACTCAGGTTCTACCACTGGTTCAGACTCAGGTTCTACCACTGGCTCAGACTCAGGTGCCCTTCGGCGTCCACCTCTTGGTTTTGATGGCTCAAGCTCAACTACTGGTTCGGATGATGGTGCGTCTAACGGTAAAGCCGAATCCTCCACCATAAAGTAAGGAGCCGAGCATTGTGGGCAAGTGCCAACTTCCGCTTCGCCCACACATTTGACTTCGGCTGGCTTAACGGTTGTTAAGTCTAAACCACAAACCCAACATTTATCTACTGGGAATTTCATTTCCCTCCTCCTTTGGTTTTACTTCCCCCACTTCAACCTCTGGTGCCTCAATGATGCGTTTCAAGAACTCAATATCGGTTCTACCCCAGCCCGTTATAATATCTATAGCCGCTACGAGCTTCTTGTAATCACCTTCCTCAATCAGGATAGTCCCATCAGAACAGTCTTTAATCCTACGAGCCAGGACATCCCTCTCCAGTGCCTCTCTTGCCGATAAACCGAGTTCTTTGGACAACAGAACTTCAATCATGGAGTCCTTGACAGGATAAAGAAGTTCTACATCTGCCCCCGAGTCCGCATCCCTGACCGTTTCCGTATAGTCTTCTAGGTTTAGTCGCCTCATTCCCTATTCTCCTTATAATGATTAAGGTTTTTCAGCGATTAACCTGCCGACCTAGTTATCACACCAGCATTGCTCCATAGTCTCCCCGCTAGAGTTGGGTCGGCCGCTGGTAATAGAGTGCCAAAGACAATCGGCGGCATAGTCAATGTACCGGCTATGCCTAGTGTGCTACTGCAAAGGACAGCGCCGTTTAATGCCGTAGCACCAGCCACACCTAATGAAGAATGGAAGAGAGCGGCGCCGTAGACATTGACTCCCAAAGCGAGAATGGTAGCACCATGAACCGTCAGGCTACCTCCTGGCCCTGTATCTATTGACCCTTTAATCCTTGGTGCGGAGATATAACCAATCCTTTTCATGTCCTGTCTCCTTTTGAGCTATTCCCTCAATCCTTTCAGAGGGCATATTCATTTCCCCTAGCTTAGGGTACTACAGGCTTTGCATAAAGATTTACAAAGCCCGAATTCACTCAGCCCTTAGGCTGGTGCATCCTCGTACAAGATATAAACATAAATGTCGCCAGCAGCACTGGCCTGTCCCCAAGGCTGTGACCCCGATGGTATAATGTAGATTGGGAGCGCATCCTCCCTCAGTTCATCAGGGTCATTCCACATCTCGTATTGAGTGGCGTGTTCTATATAGTCAAGAATGACATCGGCAGGAGCAGCGGTCTGGTGCCCAAATTGCAACTGATTAGGCCCAGCAAACTGGTTAGCGGTCTTTATCTTATAGATATACCGCTTCATATTGGCTGGAACATGAGTGCCGAAGACATCACCTGCATCGGTAATAGTGCCTAGCTCCGAATTTAGTGCTCTCTTATCTGGCATTATGCACCACCTTCATCCATTATTTTAAGGGTCGCCTTTAGAAGTTCTGCACCTATCGCACTCTTGAGCCAATCGGGTAATGTCATCACATTTGGCCAGGCTGACCCCATCGTGTATTTCTTTGCCCGTGCTGTACCAATAAGTATAGACCTGATGAGGTCTGGGTTCTTAATGATTTGATATGAATAATGCCTTTGGTCGAAATTAAGCAATACATTGTCCATATCATCATTTAAGGGGTTATAGCCTTGAAATGCAGGATATTTTTCCTTGACGGTAAAAAGCTCGGTGGCATTTGAAAACGGGCCTTCGTATGGGCTTTTATCACCGTCAATATAACCGATGTCACCAGTTTCACTTCGTGGCACTGCAAGAACACTACCAACATCGGCTCGTGGTGGATACTGGACATAGATACGTGCCCTGGTGGGTGTTACCCCCCAGAAACTATGGTAGATTAAGTCCTCGGTATGCGGTTCAAGATAATGTCGGCTCTGGCTGTCCTGAACCTCGTTATAAGCTGCCAGGTTGTTTAGGGCAGTAATACCACCAAGAGACCAAGGCTCAAGATTTGCCCACTCCCTATGCTTGATACGGAAGCAGGCCCAACCTTCAAAGAATCCAAGCGCTAGTAAATGACCTTGGTCGAGGAACAAATCCTCATGCGAGGTCTTTAATAGACTTACCTTCATACCCCTCGCCTCCTTTCTTTTTGGGATTCCTGGGTATTCCCTTATTTTTATTCTATATTATGTCCAGGACGCAGTTTCTTCTTTTAGGACTCTACCCAATCCGAAGATTAGGCCACCGAGTGCAACCTCATCTGTATCCGCTACATCCGACAACGCCCGAGCATAAAGCGATGATTTGGGTTTCAGAACCATTGTCGGAATGGGAACAATAGAGGTGCCATTCTCGGTATCGCCAACCCTCAGTGCCCTGACATCAAATGGGATTAGGATACCAGTTCGGCCTACCTCAAACCTGCACTCAGACATAAACGGTGTAGGTGTTACCAGGCTCTTGAGGTGGGTAATCACCAGCCCGAAGTCCTTACCTATGGTAAAGGCAGTGGCAGCACCCTCAAAGAACCAGTCATACCAGGTTCCTATGGCAGCAAAGGCGATTTGCCAGTTTGTCTTGTAGGCAGCAGTAGCCCTGGTAAACTGAGGCCGGATAATGCCGAAGCCAAGCTCGGTATCCTCTGGGTTAAGTCCCCTGAACTTGATGTCATTAAGCTCATGCTTGATGCACCTTAAGGCGATTACGTAGGAACTGAGGCGGTCAAGCATTAGCTTACGCTCATCGCTACTAGGTGCAGCCAGTAGAGCACCAAACTGAGCCTTAAAGACTTCAAGCTCCTCGGCATCAAGTGGCCCAAGTGTCAGAGTTTCACGATAAAGAATAGCCTCTGACATTGTGCAGGGATTAGCGTCCTTCCCTGCTGCATCAATTCGTGGTGTAAGATTTAATCCCGCTAGTCTTTGCATCATTTGCCTCCCTTAGGTTGGTCGGTTTATGCCCATCCAGCCAACCCGAATCCAAAATTTTTAGACGAGCATTTCCTGTTCGGAAACGACGGGAATGGCCATTGCGTTCTCTGTCCCTATTTGCGCTCTCGCTCTGGCTTCCCTTGCCCTTAGTTCGGCGGTGTTCCTCTGGGCACCTGAGCGACCCCGCATCCAGGGAGAAGCACCCTCACCCCTCTTGGTTATCTGCCAGGTTACCTTTCGGCCAGCTAGTGTTGAACCCATCGTGATAAATCTGGTCGCCCAGTCCCCTTTCAGGAAACCAAAAGTGGCACCGAGGATGGCAAGAATTGGGACACCGTAGTTGTAGTAGGTGCCATACTGGGACATAATTGACAGTTTCTCGCCTTTTTCCTCTTCCCTCTTCTGGTCGGCGTTCTGCACTACCTGGTCAAGGACGCCACCGCCACCACCAACCACTACATCGCTTCCGACCTTCATCCATTGTACCATTTCTGCACCTCCATAATAACCTTATAATAATAGGATATACGGATTGATAAGACTTGTCAAGTGTTAATAGGCACTCACCCCCTTTTATTTTTTCTTAGCAGCGGCAACAACACCTATAACTGCTAAAAACCCAACGGGTGCTAATATCACCCAAGGGCTTATCCCCTTCTTCACAGGTTCCCAATCATAGATAAACGGTTCACCGTCCACTACCACGATATTACTCAGGTCTCTAGTGGCAATGGTATTACGGGCATCGTCAAATATCCTGCATCTGTAATCTACCATGACACCTGCGCCCGCTGATATGGGAACTAACCATGATTGCCAAATATCAAGTATATCATCAGGGGAATAGGCAGTATAGTAACCTGTCTCTGGGTCACGGTAATAGAATATTGGTATCCAATACCTTGCCTCTTCAGGTGGGTTTTCAAGTAATGTCCAAAATGTCATTTTACACCTCACCTCGCTCTTTCTTCTTGGTAGCAACAATGCCTACTCCGACCAATAAGGCAAGACCAATGATTATTGCTGCTATGGGGATAAGTGCTACGGGCATACCCCAATCTACTTCCTTCCACTCAACAAGTAGGTCGGTAAGAACCACTGTAAGCCAGATGGCTAGTACAAGTCCTAATATTCCAGCTATAATCGCAACCCAAGGCATTGGCGATGCTTTAGCAGTAGCCACTATTATGTAGTCTGTCCAGAAGGTCGGGGTTGTATCCTCATAGATTTTAAGGTCAAGCATTTTACCGCCCTCTTCTTCGACCTTTTCCTCAAAGGCGCTGGCTATCTTATCTATTGCCCAACCACTGGGATAGAACTGGTCAGGAAGGTTTATTCTGAACTTGGTTGTGCATTCCTCGGCTTTACCAACATAAGTTTTTGCAAATGGATATTCTTCGTGATACACCTGCTTAAATTCAGGCGGAATAGGCGGAGGAAGACCTACATCAATTGTCCTTGTCTCAAGTAGAATCCACTCTGTTGGAGGAGCGGCAATACCCAACGATATTTCATCTTCGGCAGCCAAGACCCATACTTCAGGGGGAGCAGCGATACCTAGGGATATACTTCCCTCTGCAAGCTGGTGCCATATCTCTGGAGGAAGGGCGATACCCACGGATATACTTCTTGTAGCTAATAGAACCCACACTTCGGGAGGAGCGGTAATATTCACGGATATACTCTTTGTTGCCAACAAAACCCATTCTTCTACTACTACAGTCAGGTCAACATCTTTGGTTGCCTCATCATCAAGAATCCAGTCTCCGTAATAAGGATAGTAGCTGTAGGCTTTTATAGTTACGTCCCCACCAGCCATCCCGAAGGCTCCAGAAAATGAGTGGGTCTTTAGTGAGGGGATTATTGCAACTTCATCAATAAAGCGTAAGCCATCCACGATAACAACACAGGCTACAAGGTGGTCAAAAAGGGAGTCTATGTTTTTAACTCTAACGGTGACATCAACCAGTTCCCCTTGTGCAGCACTGTCTGGAGCGTCAATTTTAACAATATCGGTATATTTCCCCATCATAACAACACTAGGGTTGTAACCAACAGGGGGAGGACGCATAGGAGTTATGGCAACAGCGGTTTGCACCATAATATTACCACTCCGATTCTGGCGGGCAACCAAAGTGTGATTTTTGGTTAGCGTGGATTCTTACCCTGAATGTAGTGGGTTCATCAGGCATTCCTCCAACGATGTTTGCAGCATCATGGGCAGACAATGGGCCACCACCAATGTGCGCTCCAAATGAGTCATGCCCCACAGGTCTATTATGCGTCACATCGTAAACTGACATACAGGTAGTCCACCATGTCAGGCCAGGATTATAGTTTCTGATTGTGTATTCGGCATGAACCTCGAAACTTGCTCCTGCCGGAACCTCGGTAACCTCGATATTATTATGGACGGCATAAACCCTAAGACCTGTTACATCAAAGTCACCGACCCTTGCGGCCACCACCCTCTCAAACGTGACGGGGTGCATCTTCGCAATGCTTACAGCACCTACCAATCCACCCCCATCTTCTCCTCGTGGTGGCTTTGGGCTACAGTCTATACCCACAATATCCATGACCATAGTTACCTCCTTATGTAATTCTAACTTTGGCTTCTCTTGCCATTGCTCTGAGCAAGAAAAATAGCCCTGTTCCAAGTAAGCTCACCGGAACTACCCAGGGCAATTCGTCCGAAACCTTGTAGATAGCATAACCCAACGCCCCAACAGTGGCGACAACCGTTGCTGCCATCGTTGCTCCAACAATCGTCAACCAGTCAACACCTTTGGTAAATTCAAACCTGACGACTGGAATTTCACCATTCCTGTAGCGAATCTTTGGCGGCGATTCTGGATACGAGTAAAGCCTGTCCTCTATCTCGCATAATTCATCACAGGTTAGTGGTTGGAACAACGCTATCTCTACTGCACCCCTTTCTCCCTCCTCAAACAGCACCTCAAATTTGGATAGGCGTTCAAAGTGATTGCCCCGATAAAGTAATGCTCTACCCTTTGGTTGGTATATCTTCCTGAAATATTCGGCATACTTCTCCGATATGTCATCGTAATAGTAGTGTCCATGCCTGTGCCCTAGTTCGTGAAGCAGGGCACTTTCCAGGCCATCAGGAGGCATAACTACGGTTGCCCTATCTGGATAGTATAACCCAAGAGGGCAACCATTAAATGAGGGGATTCGTTCAATGGAGATAACAAGGTCATCAAAGGCGGGGTCGGTAGAAAGGCTTTTCCTTGCCATAACTGAGTCTATCATCTGATAGTCCATACATCACCTCCACTCTAATCCTATATCAGAGATAGACTTTTGTCAATAAGTAACAGGTTGCTACTCTAAGCCCAGTTTCTTTTTCATCATATCAAGTTGAGCTTGGAGCCACTCATGGCCTTTAGGGTGGTTTATGATAACACCTAATATATCTGGACGGTGTTTTCTCAAATCGTTGATAATATCTCCCTTGGCTACATCTTTAACATTCGCACTTTTAGCCATCTGGCGGAACCTGTCCCATTGTTTATCAGATGCCCAATGACCTAACTCTGTATTGTTATCAATATATTCACAGCACCGGTCTGGAGTTACATTGTCCAGAATGCCCACGATAATACCAGATAATACTTTGTCACCAAAGCCTATAGCCATTATCTGCCCAAATGCTTCTAGTTTCATTTAAGGTGCCTCGCTAATCTATACAGCCAACCCATAGCATAACCAACTGCCCAACCTATACGAAAAATTAGTATTTCCCCAAATGTCTCCAGTTTCATTCTGTTTTAGCCCCTGTTTCTTGTTTGGTGTAGACAGCCCCGCACTTGGGACACTCAATCTCCTTACCAGCATTGGGTGGTACTTGAATTTTGAATCCACAGTCAGCACAGACAATATGTTCCAGGCTGCTATTACCCTTGCTACTTACACTACTGCCCATACCCACACTTTCCTCTTCTTCGGCAAATCGCCCGGCTATGCCACGACCTATTCTCTCAGGTATATCGGTGGCAATATCAGTGAGGCTCTTTTTGTAATTCAAGTCACCCTTAATTTCCTCCATCTTCTCATCGTGGCGGTTTCTTTCCTTGACTACCTCAATAGGCTCACCTTTATCAGATACAGGCCCAGGCTTCGGTATAATCACTTGTATAGCTTCGTGCCATGCCGCAACTGCCTCTGCTTGCTGTTTGGCAAATGTTATCGGGTCTATGGGTCTAGCCTCCTCTCTCCTACCTGTACCCACTTTGGACAAATCATCAAGTCTCTTGTCCAGACTGGCGATTATACCTTTAAGTTCATCTGTTTCCTTCTTGCCAACTATAAAGGTAATCATCTTCATAACCTCATCAAAGCCCATCCCTTGGGCGGGAGCGTAGCCCATTGTTGCTGGTGTAGGATTTAATCCCATTAGCATTTGGCCAACCTGCTTCGGGTCTAAACCGCTGTTAATGAGTGACGTGGCTGAGGTTAGCAACGCCGCTTTCTGCTCTGCCTCCTCCTGTTTTTTCTTTTCCTTGTCTTCATCGGACATTTCATCACCTCCATGATATTTATGTCTGGGTGGCTCTCCCCTTAATCGTGCCGCCTCGTTTTCAGACTCTATTGCCATTTTTTCCATTTCGGCAGCACTATATCTTATGGCTGCCCTGGTCTCTTTTTCCTCTAACACCTCATCCAGCTTAGTTTTGGCCTTTCTTACTTCATTCCCTGGGTTCATCTCCACTCTGTGGACTAATGGATTCGGTGCGTCCCGTACTGTCATCGTCCACCTCCTTCTTAATATTTTCTATATGTAGGCGTTTAAGTAAATCACCTACAGTCGGTTTGTGCGGTTCTTCTACCACTGCCTCGGTTTTTTCATTGATGTTTTCCTCCGTTTCTACTGGTTCAGGTTCTGGTTCAGGTAAAGCCTCGTCTGCTATTTCCTCCCAAGTTTTGAACCCTGGTTCTGGTTCCGGCTGGTCAGCCTTAGCAGCTTCATAGTCTTGTTCCTCTTCTGTCAAACCTTCGGTGACTTCCCCTTCTGGAACAGGCTCAGATTCAGGTTCTGGCTGAACATTATCCTCTGGTTCTTGAGTGACTTGTTCCTCTTTTGTTGTCTCTATTATACCATACTTTCTGGCATATCCCTCAATTTCGCTCTTTTTCATATAGGCAAAAGGAATATAATCGCAGGCCTCAAGCCATTGATATAACACCGTGTCTATAAAATCATCTGGTCTCATTGCAGGAAAACCAAGCTCTGTAACCGCTATTACCATAGCTGGATACAATAACTCAGGCATTGGCATACTAAGAACTTTGGGACGAGCAGTTATTCCAAGAATACCTCTTATTCTATTAACTGCGTCCTCTGGAAAAGACTTAGGGCCTAGGTCAACTGTTTCTACTCCGGCCTCTTTTTCTTTTACTGCTACCTGAGCTACTGGTTGAGTTGTAGATGGGGCAGGGGTAGCAGGGGCAGGAGCAAATGGATACCCACTCGTTGGCCCTAATTCACTATCAATAACCGTGACACCAATCTCAGGTAATTGTCCAGACTGTGCCAGCTCGTTGTATATTCGATAGACACTTGCCCTGGGATATTTCTTGGAAAGAGGATAGGGTGCAGCACCCGCCAAAAGTTCTTTAATTATGGCTTCTCTGTTATCCATCTTTAACCAACTCGTTTGAGAACACATTTTGAGAATACTTCTTAGCCAAAGCCATGAGACTATTCTCAGGGACGGTTTCTCTATGAGACTATTCCCACCGCTTGAGAATAGTGTATCAGATACACAAATGCTTGTCAAGAGGGATAAGGGGGTATACACCACCATACTATTGACACATTAGATACATACGCATTATACTTAGAGTGGAGGTGTGCAAATGAGACCTGATACTAAAGCCTTCATAGCTAGAGAGGGTGGCAGGCTAGTTTCCGATGCTGTTAGAATAATAGTAGCTAGGCCTCACAGGACGATTTCAGTCGAAACCGCAGAGGTAGCCGAACCCATACAACTTGACAAAACACCAACTCCATATCCCCCTGAACCCACTACAGCATTTCCACCTTTACCCTCTGGCCGCACAACAGCGGAGGAAGTTGACTACCGCTGGGAGTGCTGTATGAAACATCTTGGTGGGGCAAGTATCCTATTAAGAGAAGCCTATGAGAGGGCTATTGATGAGGGTATGGGTGAGGGAACGGCAGAGAAAATCATGGAAGCAATGAATGAGCACTCTGGTATGGAGACTGACCTTGAGAAGATGCTACCCATGCCCGAAGCCAGAGAGCAGGCAGAAAAGTTAATGTCTGGCGTCAGAGCTTTCAGGAAGGCAGCTTGGGAAGCGAAGCTAGTTACCGGTGGTGGTACGAAGGAAGATTTAGCTGATGCCAGGATGTGGAATGATTTACTTTACCAAGAGGCATTCAATTCAGTTAAATCCCAACCAGGGCAAGCCTGTATAGAGGAGGGGATGTAGTATGGCAAACGAGAATTGGGTGATGGCAAAGAAGGTTGTGTCACCTATATTGATAAGCACCGTTATTATCACTGGTTATGCTTTATTGGTGAAAATCTTTGCAATGAAAGGGAAATAGAAAGGGGGGATAAAAATGGCTGATACAAAGAGTCCTTGTCCACCTACTGGGCCTGCCCATGATGGAAGAGGTGGGGGTAAAGGAGTGCCCGGTGGCAGCAGAAGAGGCACTAGCTCTCCAAGACCAGCATCTCACCCAGGCACACGAAGTCCTAACCCGAGGAGGTAGAAATGTCAGAATCAATAATGGCACAGGAGATGAAAACTTGGTTGAAGCAAGGCTGTGCCCAAATTGGCTTCGTCATGATACATACCGACGAATGGTTGACGGAATTATTAAAATTCCCACCTGAATTACACCAACCAATCCTAAAAGGATTAGACAACCAGTTACAACGGGCAGTATTATTAGGTGCCATATCTAATGATGAAGCACTATCATTCTACAATAAGGCAAAATCCATTTCCTCCAAGATGCAAATACCCAATGAAAAACACAAGGCTATGGATGAGTTGGATAACCTTATCTTTGAACACCGTCTGCGTATGTTGGAGGGGATTGTTAAGTGTCAGATTGGTAAGCTAGAAAGAGTTGGAGAAATAGTAATGCTTAAAGTTGGTGATAGGGTTAGAATCCTCTACGATGAGCAGAAGGGTAAAGAGGGAGCTATTGTTGACATTCCTTATGGAACTAACATATATAAAGTTCACCTAGATGGAGATGTTAGCCCAAGCACATGGAGGCCTTACGAAGTGGAGAAGGTGTAATGTCAATCATAGGCCAAGCCTTCAACAATTGGCTCCAGCGCCAGAATGTCTCAGTAATGAGACAGGCAATGGTGTGTGAGTTATTCCCGCCTGATACTCGGGATAAAATGATTGACATATCCATACATAGTGCCCAAAGAGCAATAAAAGGTGTACCAGACCCGAGGGAGATGGGCGCACCAATTACCCATGACTATACCCTTGGTACAGTAAGAACCGGAACAATAGATAGAGTGCCTATCCCCAGGCCAGAAGGAACAATAGGCACTTATCACACACACCCATTCGGTTGGGCAAAGCCAAGCACCTACGATATGCTTGATACCTTGAGCAAAGATGATAAGGTTATGTGTATCGGGGCAACTGGTAAAATCGGGACAAAGATAAAGTGCTTTACACCTAAAGAACCTAAATGGTCAGAGATAAAGGATAGCCTTCATAATTTGGACAGGGACATAGGTGTATTCAATATGAATCTTGGTGATAAATACCAAGCGAGGGGTGTAAGATTACGGAAATTACTACATGAAGTTATGGCACCAGGGTATGTTGTGGAGGCACAAGCTATATCACCTGAGCAAATTAAGGAACAGGTGGTGGCGTTAGAGGAAAAGGCAGAGAGAGCAAAAACGACATTTACCACAGCACAGACCAGAGCAAGAGAGGCTACCGATGAATTGGAGAGGGTAAAATCAAAGTTAATGGCACTCCCTAAAGATGCACCTGAGGAGACAATAAGAGAGGTTGAGTTTGATGTTAAAGATAAAGAAAGGGAGGCAAGTCGTCACACCGCAATAGTTAATACCGAGAGTGAATTCGCCAAGAATGCTAGGTTTGATGCTGAGAAAGCTGCACTAAGGGCACGGGTACAAACAATGACCCCCGCAGAGACCGAGGCACTGTGTAATGAGGCCAGAGGTTTCCACGAAAGAGGGGTTATCCTTGAACTTAGGAGACAAGAGTTAATAGATGCTCTGGATAAACAGCTTTTGTATATGAGTTATCAGGAAGAATGGAGGCCACAGAAAAAGGTCAATGGTTGGGAAGCTATACCTCTTATGATGGATAGCTGTAAGATAATTTGGGAAACTATAGACGAGGAATTGCCCTATGAATTGTAAAGGAGGTTGATATGGATGAACAAACATTATCTATGGTAACAGACGAGACAGAATTTGAGCCAGTAGCGAGTAACCCTGATGAATCTATCCCTGTTGACATTCGTGGTGATTATGATGAAATTGCCTATGTTAAGGATGGCATTCTGTATCGCAAGGGCAGTATTGTCCAGGTCTGGTGGGATAAATGGGGAAAGGAAACATGGACAAACCCTAGTGAGGAGCAAGCCAGGGAGAACTTTAATGCCATGAAGGAGCGGTGGGCATCTTCCGAATTGGGCAATTTAGAAACAGTTGAACCTGTAGATTCTAAGATGAGGCAGGGCATGAGAACCTGGCTTAAAGCGGAGTGCGAGGATGTTGGTGTAAATATGCTTCGGGCACTATCTGGTATCAATTATGCCTATGATGCCGCTTACGGCCTCAATGTACCAGGGAGGGCTTATTCATCGGAAAAGTATATTGAGGCAAGCCTGGAGGAAATCACTGGATATATAGCCACTCTCCCCATAAATTTGCTTACTGCCGAGGAAAGACGAGAGGTTTTTACCCTGAAAGATGAGATACTGGAGGCGCTAAAAGGGAAAATACCAGTAAGGAACGTGGAATTGAAGCTATTGGATTTAGCCGACCTGACCAAGAAGTATCTTCTGGAAAAGGTAGTTGAGTGTCAGATTGGTAAGACAGGGAGTTAAAATGTCGGAGATGAGACAACACATGGTAACTTGGCTTAGAGATGAATGTATTAAGGAGCCACTCCGATATTTTACATTACTATATAGGCTTGCTGATGGTGCTGACCTTTATCTGATTGAGGGTAAAGATGCCGAAGCGATTGAGCATATAAAGACGGCTAAACGAGCCGTAGATGTGGTCAACAGGCCTGAACTTCACGATGAACTTGATAAGGCACTTAAATATATTGAAGCTAAAAATTACCACGATGCTTTCCACGCACTAGAGAAGTTTATGGATAACACTGCCATTAAGTCATTTGAGAGTGTGGTTGAATGTCAATGTGGTAAACATAAGGAGGTTTGAAATGGTAGAAGAACTAGAGGAAGAATTAAAGATAGGTGAAATAAAGCTAACACCAGGCGAAGCATTTTGCTACACAGCCTGGGGTGCTCGTTACAGATTCAAAGATGGTAGTTGGCGAGTACCTGAGATGTCATTCCGTAGAAAAGAGGATGCCGAAGATTGGGTTAATAGACACCACCTCAGGCATAAAGATGTAGGGATGGAGGCCGAGGTTATTCAAGTCAAGCGGTGTCTATTACTAGGAGAACGTGGAGTTGTTACAAGCTGGACAGAGGAATTAGCCTAGAGCTATATAGTCCTTACCACAGTTCTTACACTTAATCTTCCAGATGGTTCTTCTTCTCCGTCTTCCCTTCGGATTTTCCTCGGTGCCATAATTACCCCTCAATGGATATTCCTCAACACCACACCCAGGACACTCTGCCACGTAAACATACGGATTATATCTAGTTGCCTTAACTGATGGTGTTAAGAGGTTTGCTTCCAGGTGTAATATCGCCTGCTCAAGAAAGCTACCCCAGGTTGTCTTCCCACCCACTAATTCACTAAACCTATCCTTCCCATTCCAGAGTATATTAAATGTGGCAGGGTCAATCACTATAGTAGTTCGGCTACGCTCCCGCTTTGGCTTCTTTCTACGCATAGTCTTATTATACACGGAGGGCAATGAAAAAGCAAGCTAGATGAGGGTGTAGTGTAGTGTAGTATGCGTATCGGGGGTATTGACAAGCCTAGACACATATAGTATATTGATAACAGGAGGAAGGAGATATGACAAGAGTATCTGATTTCTTAGCATGGGTGGACAGTGTTGGTGGTGACAGTGCCCGGTGGCGGGCGGCACTGGTGGACACGGCTGCGTGTGCTGCCACTGCCAGGGCGGCAGCTACCCCGATTGAGCGCCTGAAGGCCTATTACAGTTGCCGTAAGGGCAAGAAACTCCCCGCCAAGGGTGCGTAACCGGCCCAGACACAAACCCTCTGCCAAACCTTGTGACACCGAGAAACCCCAGCCTTCAATGGTTGGGGTTTTCTCGTTTGTCCTTGTCCCGCCCTTCGCCCTTTTACTCATTTGGAAACTGGAACTCTATAGGCAATCGCCTCTCAAGTTCTTCTTCCACCAGACATCACCTCCTTTTGGTTATGAATACTCGGCATCCACACTCGCCCTTATCTTTAACTTCCTGAATACATTGTTTACAGGGGCAGTGTGGACGGTCGAAAAAGCAAGGACACCTTCCGCCATTGTTAGCAATGGTACGAACTCTATCAAATAGACTACCCTTCACATTGAATAACTCTAGGTTATTCCGCTTGGCAAAGTTCTCCAGGCGTTGAAGTACAACCAGTTCTTTTTGTTGGGTAAGGTAGTTAATCTTTTTTCTGGTCATTTCTTTTCCTCTACCACCGGCGGCGACCATTTAAGTAATTTATTACCATACTTCTTATAATCTACCGGGGTGAATCCCTTGCGAATATACCAATCCTCAAGCTCCTTTTGGCTAATGGCACCATAAGCATTGACCTCATTAAGTATTGAGTAACCCTTCTCCTCACAATAACTAAATACTTTATCAAGCAATAATGTTCCAATGCGAGGTATCCCACTTTGGTTTATTAACCTGTTGAACCAGAGCCAATTGTTTGGCTCCAGGTCATATAGGGCTGCCTCAGGTGGGGTTAATCTCGACAGTTCAGCAACTGCTCTCACACCTGGTATATATGCCCTCACACTACCTTCTATTTCCGTCATTACTACCTCTGGTATCTCGGTTGGACTAACTTCTATACCCTTCAATATCCCCAACACTTCTTCCGGCTCCTTACCAGTAAGAACGCTCAATCCAGCGGTAAATTCTTCCTGTGTAATTCTGTTTGCCTCAAGGTCGGCAACCAGCATATAGCATCCGTCCATCTTCTCGGTATCGAGACCGAACCTATTACAAAGTGAGTTGGCAGTATCAACACTAAAAGTCATCCGGTGCCGTTCTAGCCACTTCTGCATTGCATTTTTCATCGGTTACCTCCAATAACTTAGCTTGTTTACCTTTAACTATATCATCCCATCCAAACACCTGTTGGCACAATCTAATCTTGCTGGTCTCACAATATTCCTCGCCAGTATCAAACATTACGCTCTTGCGCCCCATCTTCTTGGCAATAAAAGGAACCGTTCCTGAGCCTCCAAACGGGTCAACCACCGTGTCACCAGGGTCTGAATAGACATCAAGTATCATCTTAACCAGATGTTCAGGGAAGGCGGCGGGATGGAGTTTGAGGGTTGATGTTGACTGCCTTTTACCCGAAGTGCTCCATATTGCCCTCGGGTGAAGTTCCTGTTCCCTAACCTTCTCTCTACCACCCCCTGGCTTCCTGAACACGGCTATATTCTCATACTCCAGTTTGGGCAGGTTACCGGCTATGGTATAAGGGTCAACAAGAGTAGCAAAGTCCTTCTGCCATATCCTGGTACACTGGTGAACCCATCCTGCCCTTTCCCCGATAATATGATGAAGATAATCCAGAGGTTGAAACCTGGTTTTACTCCCTGCAAACATATAGTAGTCTGCAAATACTATTATAGCATATCCGCCCTTCTTGACAATACGATAACTGGCGGTATAGAGGTCAGACATTAGTTTTAACCAATCACCGAAGCTCTCGTTTTCCTCATACTTCTTACCTATACCGTAAGGGGGTGATGTTACCACTAACTCGTAAAGTCCCTCGGCAAGCTCATTCATACCAGAGATGCAGTCCTGGTGGTAAATAACTGTTTCCTTATCCTGATAATAGATGTTCATCTTATTATTTCCCCCTCTCATATAGAATCAGTTTACTAGATGAGGGCAAGTATAAAGGGTGTGATGGTTCGCCCGATTTGTTTACCTTTAGACAAAACACTCGCCCACCTACAAGTGAAATCACTTGAGCAGGCCTTAATTTAGCGTTTTGTCCCCATTCGCCCCAACCTACCAAAACGGTAGAGCAAAGTTTATTCATCTGTTTAATCGCTTGGTCATTCGGCCCGTTTGGTTGTTCTACCGATGACTCAAAGAATAAGACATTAGGATTAGCCGATACAATACTGAAAAGATTTCCAGCATAAAGACCACCAAAGCCCCAAGATTTACCGAAGTTCATAAGTCTCACAATGGTTGGGTCATCCTTAATATGGTTGGCGGTTGAAGGATTTAATCCAATAAATAGTAACGCCTCTTTTGATTTATCCCATATTCTCCATAAGGAGTAACGGAAACGGCGATTTTCACTGGATAATGCCCCACTTATACTTTCCCCAATATCCATTTCATAACACCTCGCAATCATCATACATTACCTGGTATTTCTTCATATCTAAAACCAATCCGGGACTTCGTTATCGTCATTTAACATCAACTCGATGCGTGGTGGGCTGCCAAACCTCTTTCTAATAACAGCCGTTGTTATCTGGCTGTCATTATAATAGACATATTTCTCCAGGGCATCGGTGAGTAGCCCTGCATAGTTATCCCAATCTGGTTTAGTCGCTGGCAATTTAACCCTCTTTGAGGTTGACTTTGGTTTAAGGCGATAGAATGTAGCTTCCATGCGTATCGGCATACCTTCAGAAAACCATATCCCCTTCTCCAGCAAAGCATCTTGTATTCTGGTCTCAATACGAATCTTGGCCACTCTTGTTTTCTCTGGAGTATAAGCTATAACCTTACCACCACTGACGGCGTGAAGGGGTTTAGCTCTAGGCGTTGGGTCTACTAATATTGTTACCTTAATCTTCACTCTCAATCTCCTTTATCATCTCAATCGTCTTGGCGGTAAAAGGAACCAGTGGTTCCTCGTCTTGTTCAAGTTCTGGTGGTATATCCATCCCAGTAATTAGATATGGGATTAAGAATACCCTAAAATGTTCCATACCCTTAATACCTGTAAATAGTGTTGGTATCTCCTCTATTTCAAGAAGGTCTGATAGTCCGTATATATCTTGATAGTCTCGGCAGTGAAGCCTAATCATACTTGGCACCCAAGTTATCACAACAATGTGACCTGCCTCGAGGCGAGTTGTGATATAACCAACTCGGTCAAAGTGGTCATATTCCCAATCGTTGACACCTGGTGGTATACTTACTAGGTTTTGCATTATCCACCTATCAGATACTCACACTGAGCACATACCGCACCGGGGCACTTATCGGTTAAGGCAAAGTAACAGGCCTCATAATCCAAGTCTTCAAGGTTAGCTTGAAGATTAGCCAAGTCCCCCAGTATCTTGTTATGCCTGTATATCAACTCGCCCCTGGTCTCACTGTCGGGTAATCGGTCTATGGCTGAGGCCAGGCTAAAAAGATACACTGAGTTGGCTAATATCCTGGCTTGTAGTTCGGTTTTGTTCATTTGGCATCACTCCACACTTGAGCTTTCCGATTGCTTCCATTATTCTTAACTCATTGGCAACAGCGTTCCCGCTGACAGTAAGATTGGCCAACCACTCCCCCACTTCCTTGAGGGTCATACTGCGTATCTGGGCATAGGTGAGTTTCGCAAAGGCTTCTCCTGATTTACTCATTTTGCCTCCTTCTTAGCGCCAATATGGTATCATTTAACTTCCTGTCCTCCCTAATTGACATAAGTATAATAACAAAAGTTATTATTGTGCCACAAATAAAACCCGCAATAAACACCCCCATCATTTCACCTCCTATTTAAGCTGGTAAGTATACACTATTATAAAGCTTCTCGCTCCTCATAAGTTGACCTTTAGGATTACGCCATTGATAAGATATCCACCTATTACCTCGGGTATCTTTTCGCACACACAGAACCGTAGCATCTTGGGTATAAGGGCCATTACGAGCTAGAACCCTGTCGCCCTTTTTAAGCTGGTCGGCTTCTTTTGCTAACATCTTTCCCTCCTTATGACTCTTCTTCTACCATTTCATATAACCTGATTAACACACCTATTGCTTCTACTATCTCTTGTTGTATTGCGTCCAATCCCTCTCTATGGTTGATAGCATGGGCTACTTCCCCCACTTCCTCAGTAACAGCATTAAGAAGAATTTCCGATGTTCTATCGGTAGCACCCCACTTCTTAATGGCCACCTCCCTCTCTGCGTCTAACCGTTTTATAAGCCTGTAGTTCATGGTTTACCTCCTTATAACCTATAACTTTGATAGTCCTCGGGTTCCAATAGAATTACCTTGTCCCTGCTTCGGGTGACACCTACATAAAAGAGTCGGTGCTCATCATCGGGGTTGGTCATTAACCCATCGTAGGTCTTTCGGGTGAGGTTTAGGTTTATGATACTGGTATCGCACTCTCTCCCCTTGACCCCATGCAGTGTTGACAGGATAACCTTCGGCTCACCCTCCAGAACAGATGTTCCATATTTCTGGATTATCCTGATAAAGTAAGCCTTCTCATCAATAGACAGCTTAAACGGATGGAGTATGCTCTCGGGCTTAAAATAGGCGAGGAAGTCATTAGTAAAGCCAAGATTAGGTAAATCTCTATACGATACACTTCTATGTGGCTTCTGTTCCACCATCCTTCTACACTCAGCCTTTGCTCCCTGTTTCAGATAAATCTCTCTGACTGTCTTTGATGGTAAATAGTCCATCATTCTGGCCACATCAGATATTGGAACATATTTAAGGTTTAACAGCTTAAATGCCGAACTGACAACATTTGCCTTGGGCGTTTGTAGTGGCGACATTCTACCTTTAACAGTAGCAAACGGAATGCCGTCAAGTAATAGGTCGTTAAACGCCTGGCTCAGTAGCCAATGAGTTCGGTGAAGATAGAAAACCTTTTTACCCAATTTATCCCAATCTATAATCTCTGGCACTGACCTTAAAATCTCTCCAGGCTCATTCTTGGGTATATAATCATCATCCTGGTATCTGGTATTAAACCTATTAACTATTACCCTTGACAGGTCGTGAACGGCTACAGGACAGCGGTAGGTCTGTTTTAGAACAAGCGTTCTGTCTGCCTTGGCATTGATAAATATTGATGGGTCGGCTCCCATCCAGGTATAGATTGCCTGATACGGGTCACCGGCAAAGTAATACCTCTCTACGCTCTGCGACCACAAATCGGTCACCTTGGCTAATAGTGGCGTCAGGTCTTGAAATTCATCAGACACCATCACCTTTATACCACTGGGGCAAAGCCTTTCTGATATTACCACATCAATCATATCACAGAAATCCCACAGGTTGTTCTCGGCCTTATACTCATTACGCCGACTGATATAGACTTTTAACCGTTCATCATTAAAGCCTTTAGGAACATCCATCCGTCGGGTAAATATATCGTAGGCAGTATTAAAATCAAGCATCAGGTTCCTTTGCCAGTTAATGAAATGCTCGAAGTAATCGGCTTCCGTTTCCAATACTCTTTGGTGTAGCTCATGCTCAAATGCCTCATCTTTACTATCAGAGCTAACCTCGTAGCCATAGATATTACAGAACTCGGCTAGCTTCTTACCGGCAAATACACTATCTTTGCTCAGGCCCAGTAGATGAAAGCAGATACTATGGATGGTTGAGAACCACATGAAATCATCTGGGTGATAACTCATAAACTTGGTCAATGCTCTATCCCTAGCTTCTCTGGCGGCTGCCCTTGTAAAGCTGGTGTAGACAATCTCCTCAGGGCGAACACCGGAGACAAGCTCACCCTCAACAAAGCCTAGAAGCTCAGTTGTCTTTCCTGTTCCTGGTGGGCCGAATATGCGTAGTTTGCGTGTCATTTAATCCTCCCTTAATTCCTTCCTCCACTTTCTTATAAGCCATACACAGAAAATTATTATACCCACCACGATGACAGGCAGTACAATTACCATATATATCAATAGTGTTGGCATATCACTCCTCCTTGCTTGCTTTTTTGGCCAGTTCCTGGACACGGGATAGGTCTTGCTCCATTTTACGCTCCTCCCTTGACTTATAATGAATACCAAGGTAACTGGCCAACGCTTTATCTACTGCGTCGGCAGAATTACTTGCCAGTCCCTTTCTGATAACCTCTTGGACTAGCTTATGGGTATAATCGTCCACTCTGATTGTTTGCGTCATTGTAGTGCCTTGCCCTCCTGCTACAGTGCTACGTTTTTGTGTCTACTATAGTAATTTATTTGATACATACCCCAGTGACACACTCACTATACCTTATTCAACAGAACACATACTACATACTACATACATACAATTCCATATCTGGATAACATTCATATTAAACACTACATACATTACTACATACTACTCTATTGCTGTTTTTTAGAGGTACTACAATCACATACTACAGAACGTACCTACATCAAATATATTCCTATGTATATTAAAGTGTAAGACCCTCCCCTTCTTGTGGTTAGAGGGGTTCTTATTTTCTCCATTCTAACCACGCCTTACACCTGGGCTTCCATATCGCCACAGCAATGAAATACCTCCAGGCACTTTGGCTGTCATTAAAATCAAACAGTCGCTCCACACCTTCCATGTAATAATGCACATACCACATTATGTTACAGCCTCTAGTTTGGCCAGTAGTGCCGCCTTGCAGATGGCTTCGGGTGCTTTCTTGCCTTCCGCAACATTACCTTCAAAGGATGCACACCAATCTGTATTTTGATAAACTTTCCGTAGGTCAAATATTAGGTTACTTAACTTCTCCACCACTAGCCAAGCAGCCGAGATGTCGGTGGAATATTTCTCTATCCGATGTTCCATCCGATGTTCCATAACCTTAGCTGACACTAAAACATCTAACTCCCTTCCCGCCTTCATTGCCAAGATTTCTTCTTTGGTCATTCTTTTACCTCCTTAAAACCCTCTCGGAATGTGACAATGTCCCCAAAATGGGCACCAGTCTGGTGAACACCACCACCCTGCTGGTGATGGTGGGAATATACCTGTTTCTATTTGCCTCCAGGCGGACAGTATCAACCCTCCGACCCAATCCATATCATCCCTGGTTCTTTTAATGGGGATAATTTCAATATGAGGCTCCTTAACGGCTATAGCAGCATGGAAATGAAGCTCAAGCTCATTCACACCAAGAATTAACCCATAAACTGATGATTGTAAGTCTTTTTGGAGTTCAATCTCACTAAACATCTTCGCCTTTAACTTGTGGTCAATAACCACACCGCCCCAATCTATCAAATCTATATAGGCTATAAGAGGCACACCTTCATAAAGAGCAGTTTTTCTTATCTCAACCTCTGCCGGAATTATTGTTGGCATGATAGTTCTGTGGTATATCCTGAGTAACCTTTCTCCTTCATCCTTCATCTTACCCGGGTCTTTGCCCTTAAAGTCAACCGATGGTATATCAATCTCCTCGCCCACATCTATAATCACCCT
>JABUBM010000061.1_pt1 | contig 23416 bp, 19 predicted proteins | sample 7240321 | NCBI WGS metagenome assembly JABUBM01 (sample SAMN07256344, study PRJNA390944) | subsurface metagenome | isolation source: Methane hydrate marine sediment | place: Pacific Ocean: Eastern North Pacific, ODP site 1244 | collected 2002
TTTCTTGGGAACAGCCTTGATAATTTTATACTTATACCATATACTATTTTCGAAAAATTCTTTCCTAGATCTAGAGGGTCATTGAGGTCGCGGGTTTATGGGGGCTATAGTATTGGTATTAAGGCAAAGGATGGGATGAAAATCGAGGAGACAATTGATCAAGTACGCGAGCTAATGCGGCGCCGACATGGTCTCGGTTTTGATAAAGACGATGATTTTGAACTAAACACACAGCAAATACTCATGGATCTTTACCAAAGCATAACAAATGTAGGGTTTATCGCTATTATAGCTATAGCCGCTATTTCATTGGTCGTTGGCGGTATTGGGATTATGAATATTATGCTCGTTGCGGTTGCCGAGAGGACACGCGAGATTGGTATTCGCAAGGCAGTGGGCGCCTCGAATCAGAATATTCTTTCGCAGTTTCTTATTGAATCTATTGTTCTGGCACTTATCGGAGGGATTATTGGTATTATTTTTGGAGTTTTGTTGGCGTGGTTGATTTCGACTGTATCACCGCTTAAAGCAGCAGTGTCTTTCTGGATGATTTTGCTGGGCTTTGGGTTTTCTGCAACAGTCGGTATTTTCTTTGGTATTTACCCGGCGCGCCGTGCTGCTACACTCAACCCAATTGAAGCATTGAGATACGAGTAGTAATATAAATACCTAAAAGTCCCTGCCTGAGGCAGGCAGGCAAAATACCTAAATACCTAAATTTAAGGATATCAAGGGATCAGGGTATCAGAATATCAGGGAATATTACCACAAGGTAACCTGTTTTTTTCTATTGAAGTTAATTATTGTATAGTTTTTGTACATGAGACTTAAGCGTCTTGACATAAATTAATTATCGATTATACTTGAATGAAATGAAGGAAATTTATATTGATGACCTGACAGGTTGCTATAATCGTCGGTTTTTGTATTACTGGATTGAAAACGAAATTAAAAGGGCAGCGCGGTTTGTAACAAAATTTGCATTAATACTTCTTGATATGGATGATTTCCGCGATATTAATAATAAATTCGGACATTCAGAAGGTGATAAGGTTCTAATAGAATTCAGTTCATTTTTGCAAACCAGTATTAGAGAGGTTGACATTTTAGTCCGCTATGGCGGTGACGAATTTATTATTCTTATGCCTAATACTGATGAAAAAGGAATGATTGAATTAGCGCAAAGAATTCTTACTAACTTAAAAGAGATAAAAATAATAAATTATCAAATACTTTGCAGTATTGGATTTGCTGTTTTCCCTGATGACGGAACAACACCCGAAACATTGATCGACCAGGCAGATAGTTTAATGTATCAGGCAAAAAAAGAAGGTAAGAGCAGAATAGGATTAAAACAAGAAATTGTTAAAAAACTACAAATTCCATCGCCCGTAACTATTGGCCGAGATGATGAATCTAATTGGTGTCTTGATCAGTTACAGAATTATAATACAATTTTCATTGCTGGCGAAGCTGGTATTGGAAAAACAAGACTTGCCTTTGAGATTAAAGCACGACTTAAAACTCCCATTCTCTTAAAAGGTAATGCATATGCAGCACTGTCATCAGTTCCTTACCATCCTTTTAAAAATATGTTTAACGAGTTGATAAATAAAGATTTTGGTCTTATTCAACGTGTTTTTAAACAGATGCCGGAGATTTATCAATCAGAGATTAAAAAAATTCTACCTGCAGAGCGTGTAGTAAGAATTGCGCAGCCTGAAAGTTTGGACAAGTATCGGCTGTATAATTCGGTAAGTGAATTTATGAATAGGATCTCTGAAATTTTTTCACCAGATAAAACTATATTATTGATAGATGACCTCCACTGGGCAGATCGACCGAGTTGTGAACTTTTAGATTTTCTCATGAGAAGCATTACGAGCAATATCAAGATTTTGGGGACATATCGAGTTGAGGAAATTAAAAATTCTCCGCTTTCTGATTTTTGGGGGATTTGGGCGAGAGAAAAACTTTATACACAAATGACATTGTCGCCTTTGAATAAAACGCAATCTGACCAACTCCTTGAAGCAATTATGGGTGTAGTTCCTTCTCCATCTGCCGAATTGATTTATCATAAGAGTGGTGGTAACCCCTTTTATCTTGAAGAAATACTGAGGGAATTAGAGAGGCAGCAAAAAATTTATTGGAATGGAAAGGAATGGGTATTTGCTGATAACCTTGAAGTAATAATCCCTAGTTCAATAGAGGAAACAATAAAGAGAAAGCTGAAATTTCTTGAACCTGAAATAAAGAGATATTTAGAAATCGCAGCCGTCTTTGGCCAAGAATTTGAAGCTGAAACTATTGCAAGGGCAGGTAAAAGGAATGTTGGGCAGATACTTGATGCGATTGATGAACTTCGCAGGTTAGGATTTATTAAAGAAAGTATGCCCGATATTTTTTTCTTTTCTGAAGATATTGTTAGGCAGATAGTATATAAAAATATCTTAAAAAGCGATTTGATGCAGTATCACAAAGCTGTGGGTGAAATGATTGAAATTATCTACCGAGATGTAATTGCAAATTATCTTGAACAATTGGCAACGCACTTCACAATTGCAAATGATTCCTTAAAAGCTCTACACTATTCAAAAAAGGCAGCATTAAAGGCAAAGGATAACTATGCCCATACAATAGCAGTGAAATTTTTTGAGAACGCGTTGAAATATGAAGATGATATTGAAGAAATTTTTAAAATAAAGTTTTCACTTGCCGAAATTTATTTCTTGACCGGTGATTATAAGAAGGCGAAACAACAGTTAAATATTTGTTTAAAAATAAATCCCAATTCTCATAAAGTCTGCGAGAAACTTGGTAATGTATATGAAAATATGGGGGATTACAAAAATAGTCTAAAATGTTATCAAACTGGATTAAAAATGACTCAGGGGACAGAGGCAGTTTATACTTTCAGGACAGATTTAACCTGGTTGTATACACGTTTAGGGCAGTACTTGCGTGCAAAGAAAGAATGTGAGAATATGTTGAAGAAGAAAAGACAGATGGGTAAACAAGCCCTTGGTGACACATATGTCGTCCTTGGTGTGATACATTTGCAGCAGGGTAAATTTAAAAAGGCAGAATTATATTTTAAGAAGGGTTTAAAAATAAGGGAAACTATTGGTGACAAAAAACGCATTGCTGCGTGTTATCTTGATCTTGGCTTAAATTACCACCAGAAATTTAATATCAAACTTGGCGAGAAATTTTACAATAAGGCGCTAAAAATCTATAGAGAAATTGGCTATCAAGAAGGTATTCTTACGACTTTCAATAATATTGGAGCCCTGTATGCTAATTACGATCTTGCAAAAGCAGAAGAGTATTATCTGCTGGCACTTAAACAGGCAAAATTGATTGGAGCTAAGGAAACTACAGTGTTTCTGTGCAAAAATCTTGGTGAAATTAATTATTACCGGATGATGGATGACCAGGCGCTATTAAATTACAAACAAGCAATTAAATATGCAAGAGGAATAAATTTTCATGTAGGGATTATTTTTAGTAACCTTGGTATGAGTGAATTTTATCGTGAAAAAGGAAAGATCAAGAAGGGAAAATCGCACCTGGAGAGGGCTTTACGAGTGGCAAAAGAGATAAACCTGAGATATCCAAATACTGATTGTGTAATGGAAGAAATCGAGTATCTTTTAATTTTAAGGCGACTAAAAAGAGCAGATATTTTATCAAAGAAATTGGTTTCACAATTGAAAATAGAACGTGATGTTGAGTATAAGATTTACAGCCTGATACATCGCGCCAAGGTGCTTGTAGAACTAAAAGAATATACTAAAGCCCATTTTTATTACAACAAGGCACACAATTATTTAAAAGCTTTGCCAGTTAACAGGATTTCTGGCGAAATTTTCTATTTAAGGGGGCTTGCCTACAAAAAAGATAAGAGGTTCAAACATGCCCAAAAGGCGTTTTTGGAATCGAACCGAATATTTAAAGCTATAGGTAATTTGCGCTATCTAAGTAAGATTGAACAAGAAATGTCAAATATTAGTGGGTTTATCTTGAGATATAGCACTTGAGATTTTGTCCACCTAAACAAAAAGGGGTACACCAGGTACCCCTTTTTGTTTAGTATAAATATTTATTCCCAGCTGAGAATCTTGAATTCGATTCTTCTATTGAGATCTCTACCTGATTTAGTACGGTTATCAGCAATTGGTTGTGTTTCGCCATAACCAGCTGCGATCAGCCTGGACGGGTCAATATTGTGATATCTTATGAGATAATCTCTAACTGCATTCGCCCTCTGGCGTGAAAGCTTCAGATTGTAGGTGTCAGAACCGATACTATCGGTATGCCCGCTGATTTCAACCCTCATCTTTGGTTTTGCCTTCAGTACTTTAGAAGCATCATCCAATACTGCATGTGATTCAGGTTTGATCACTGCTGAGTTGAAGTCGAAATAGATTCCTTTAAGAATAATTTTTTCACCAACCTTAGGTATTGGTTTCAGACTGAAATTCTTGATTTTTGTTTCATCCTTGGCTAAGATAACTGGTGCACTTTCCATAATGTAGTCTTCGGCTTCGACCTTAACTGAATATATTGCTGGTGGAACAGTAACCTTGAATATACCTGTAGTTGGATCAGTTGTAACCTTAGGGATATTTGTATTAACAAAGGTAATCTGCGCAAGGAGTGGTTTTCCTGTTTCGACCTCTGAGATCTTACCAGTAAGTGTTGCCTGGTCCACACCAATTTTGGTTAAAGCAATATCAACTACCTTGGTTTCATCTTCTTTTATAGTTACAACTTCTTCACTAAACTGATAATCTGTTGCCTCAACGTGGAGTCTATAGGTGCCGGGTTCAAGATGTACATTGTACATACCTGTAGTATCTGAATTGATTGAAGGAACTTCGGTCTGAGGGAATGTTATTTCAGCAACAATCGGGGCTTTTGTCTTAATATCATAGATCTTTCCAATGATTTTTGCCACAGGCTTTTTATTCAAGTCAAAGTCTAATACAACTTGATCACCTTCCTTAAGCACAATACCTTTTTCTTTCCAGCGATAATCTGGTGCTTCAGCATGCACACGATAACTACCTGGTGTGAGTGTAACTTTATAAGTACCAGTTTTTGATATCTGGACAGCTTCTTTATCTGAACCAGGAAATGTAAGAATCGCAGCAACAGGTTCATTAGTTTTGGCATCGTATGCTTTGACGGTAACTATCGGCATGCGAACTTCCTTAACTAAGTCTGTGCCTACTGAGAAGTTAATAAAAGCCTTCCACCAAAGATCTTGATCTGTTGGATTTACAATACCTATTTCACAACCTAGATCAAAGCTAACACCCTTTGAACCAAATCTTAAACCGGGTGTGACCCAGAGTGATTCAGCACTTTCTTCAGTATCAAACATACCATAGGCTTCAAAAAGAATTCTTGCCGCCTCCGATGGAATCAATTCAATGCCAATACCGTGTACAACATAATTTGGTCTCTGGATAAGGTCAGCAGGATCAACATATCCTGGATTCTGATCTTCTCCGGTTATCAAGTAACCTAAATTCAAATGAGTGGCAAAGGGGCCAAGTTTAAGATCGAATAATCCTGTAAATTTATAATCTACAGCATGTGGAATATGAGGTGGGATATGCGGGACTACACCGCAGATTGTGTCAGCATAAAAAGCACTGTCATTATGCCAGGCATTTGAGAAGAATTCCGTAGAGAGGCCTGGACCAAAGTCAACACAGGCATCAAGCCCTATTGCATACAATGAAGACGTTGCTTCGTCCATAATAAACGCATTGCCAAACTTGGTACCGATTTCCAGGGTTTTAAAACCTATGGGTGGACGAGGATCGCCTCGTTCCACAGGATAATCATTTGCCTCATACCATTTCATAAATGGGGCAGCATGAAATCTCATTTCCCAGAAATTTGTTATCGCATATGATAATCCAGTAGTTATTTGAAAGTAATGTATACGATCAGTTATGGATTGTCCTTGAACCGTAACATTAAAACTCTCAAACCTTTCTTCGGGTGCAAGATGGAATGAGAACATACCCATATTGTGCGGCTGTGCATATTGCAGTTTAAACATACCGCGATTACCATAAATCGATATTTCCTGAGCAAAGCTCAGGATCGGCAATAAACATACAACAACAACAACTATTTTTTTCATAGAACCTCCTTAAATATGCGGCCCCAACGGGAATCGAACCCGTGTCTCCACCTTGAAAGAGTGATGTCCTATCCTCTAGACGATGGGGCCTTGTGAGTTAGGATATATAAATTCCTGAATGATTCGTTATCAACAATTGCCTGGTTTATTAGAAAGTAATTTTCTAAATTGACATTTGTCGCCAAGATTCGATTACAAAGGTCTTCACCCATTGCCAGAAGAAATTTTGCCGCAACCTTAGCATTTTCACTAACAATATGCATAAAATCCTGTTTCTTTAATATTAGAAGACGGCAGTCAGTTTGTGCCTTCACAGTGGCTGAGCGCGGTTTATCTGTAAGCAGTGCCATTTCACCAAAAAAAGATGCCTCTTGCAATTCAGATAATAATAACACTACATCACCACGTGTTAGATAGACTTCTACACGTCCGGAGTCAATAATAAACATTTCATCGCCCGTTGTTCCTTCTTTAATAATAACTGTACTCTCCGATATATTTTTCTTCTTCCATTTTACCAGCATCCAATCCACTTCCTGCGGAGTCAAGTATTTAAACAGTCTAACCTTTGTTATATCTTTCATAATTCCATTCTATGCATATTTTACTATTTGTCAAGCAATATATCTGTTCTTCATTCTGAACCTCAGTTGTTGCATCATTGTTTATTTTAATATTCAAGTATGCTGAATCACGCTGCCCGGGTATTGCAAACAGGTGATTGGGCATGATGATTATAATAAAAAAGATCAAACCAGTAAAGAATGTCTTCATAATTCCTCCTGTAATATTATAATAAGTATATAAGTGCTGTCAATGAACTATACAGTTAGTGATATTCTAAAATACAGACAGCCTTTCAGATCTACATTATTTGGTGTTTTTTATCTTTTCTTCGAGTATTGGGATGATTAAAGGGTCGAGTAAAAATCTCTCAATTCTGAGTGATAAATTTAGAGGTATTTTTTTTATAAAATATTTACCCTTTAATTCATTTGCATATTCCTCGTTTTTTAGAGCGAAGTCAATATCACTAATAGCCCTTATTTCATCAAAAAGCCCGAAAATTCTTTGTCGTTCTGCATTTTCATGAAATTCAGTACCTCGTGGCAGGTGTTTTTTCATCTTTTCTACTGTTTTATCTACGATATCATATTTTTTGGTCTCATATAGCCAATCAGGTATATCCCTGATTCGTTTTAATTGTTGGATTATACCAGAGGGCTTTTCTGATTGGCCAATATTGACTTCTCCGGGCGGCGGTATCAAACAGGGAATATAGTGTTCTAATTGATAACTTTGATTGGGGTCGAGCATATCTTCTACTTCATTAGCCAAATTTTCGATCGATTCATGCATAATCAGTCTATAATCGCGCATTTTTTCTTCTGCATAATGCACCCTTTTTATTAATTCATTAGGGATTTCTTCATTTTCCATTCTATTCTCTTTTAATTGATTTAAGATTTGATGAGTGGTCTTCTCATTACTAATTTCTTTATAGAAATTGTCTTTTATCTTCTCGGTTTTCTTTGCTTTTTCTAAGATAAAATTCATCTGGTTCTCTGAAAGTTCAAGACCATTAATAAGGTTTAGAATTTGGATTTCCTTTTGGATGCCTGTAATATTGTCAATTATGTCGGTTTGATTAAATAACAGCAAAATCAATAATATCATTGTTTCTCCTGATGATTTTGACGAGATATAGTAAGATATGGTTTAATTATCAGTATTACCAGAATGAGAAATTGGTGGATATTGTAAACATTTGGATTTCGATATTATTTGTGATTTGGAGCTTGAGATTTGGGATTTACTGAGCAAAGCGAGGCAATATTGCATCTTGATTTTTTTAAAAAGACAGGTATAATTTGTAGAGATGAAAAGAGAATCAATTTATAATAGTTTAAATAAATCGAAACCCGGTGTTTTGGCACTATTTGATCCGGACCGAATTCAGGTAGACAATATTAAAAAGCTGACAGAATTTGTCTGCGAGCAAGGAGTTGCCGGCATTCTTGCTGGCTCTTCACTTCTGGTCTCACCACATTTTGACAAATTTGTGGCTACTGTTAAAAAGAGTACAGATAAACCAGTGATTCTCTTTCCGGGTGGTTCTCATCAAGTTAACGCTCATGCTGATGCCATATTTTTCCTGTCATTGTTAAGCGGAAGAAATTCAGAATTTCTTATTGGTGAACAGGTCAAGGCAGTTTTTCTTATTAAGGAGTATGATTTAGAAGTAATTTCAGTGGGTTACATCCTTGTGGAATCTGGTAATTATACTGCGGTTGAATATATGTCAAATACAAAACCTATTCCGCGTTCTAAACCTGAGATTGCTGTGGCGCATGCCTTGGCTGGAGAATATTTTGGTATGAAATATATATATCTTGAAGCTGGGAGTGGTGCAGATAAACCTGTGCCCGAAAATATGATTAAAAAAATTAAGGAAGCCATTTCTATACCGCTGGTTGTTGGAGGTGGTATCAGGACTGAAAAACATGCTCAGAGAATTATTGAGGCAGGAGCAGATTTTATAGTATTAGGGAGTATTATTGAAAAATCAAAAGAACAATTTAAGAAAATTATGAGGAGCCTAAAATGAATCCCGCCCCTCCAAAGAGAGGCTGGGTGGATCAAGCCCCTCTAAACTGGTTCTATGTGTATTTATTAATTAGCGAAAGAGAGAACTCTCTTTATATAGGTTGCACATCAAATTTAAGAAAAAGATTAATACTCCATAAAAATGGCAAAGTTTATTCAACAAGGAGGATGTTACCAATGGCTCTTATTTATTATGAAGCATACAAATCCAAAAAAGATGCCTTTGAGAGAGAAAAAAAACTCAAACACCATGGTAGTGCTTTGAGAAATTTAAAACCAAGGCTTAAAAACTCTTATCTTACAGGAGGAGCGGGATGAATCTTTTAATTGTTGGAGATGGTGGTAGGGAACATGCCCTTGTCTGGAAATTAAGTAAGTCAAAGAAAGTTAAAAAGATTTATGCGGCGCCAGGAAATCCTGGTATTGCCCAGATCGGAACCTGTGTAAACATTTTGGCAACAGATATTCAGGGCCTTGCTCGTTTTGCTGAAGAAAAAAAGATTGATTTGACTGTTGTTGGACCCGAGGTTCCTTTGGCACTTGGTATTGTTGATGAGTTTACAAAAAGAGGATTGAAAATTTTTGGACCCAATAAGAAGGCGAGCCGTATTGAGGCAGATAAAGCCTTTGCCCGTGATTTTATGCTCCGTTTTGGAATACCAGCACCAAAATTTCAGATCTATGAAACCGCATCGGAGGCTCTTAAATATACGAAAACTATAAATAAATATCCGACCGTAGTTAAGGCATCAGGGCTTGCCGGTGGAAAGGGTGCGATTATTGTTAATACAAGAAAAGACTACGAGAAGACAGTTGATGAAATTCTGGTTCAACATCGTCTTGGTGAGGCAGGTAAAAGAATTGTTGTTGAGGAATTTCTCACTGGACAGGAGGCTTCGATATTTGTTCTGACTGATGGGATAACGATCACTTATCTTCCTGCTTCTCAGGACCATAAAAAATTACACGATCGTAATCGCGGACCAAATACCGGTGGAATGGGCGCATATGCTCCTTATCCAACGAATCGACGCGTAAAAAATATTATTGAGCAAGTCATTATTCAACCCACAATTTTATCCTTAAAAGACCAGGGAATAGATTATAAGGGAATTTTATATGCGGGTATTATTCTCACTTCTTTAGGTCCAAAGGTTCTGGAGTTCAATTGTCGATTTGGGGACCCTGAGGCACAGGCAATTCTTCCTATTGTTGAAAGTGATTTACTTGAATCTCTTCTTGCCGTTATTGATGGAAGACTTTCAGACGTACAGATAAAGACAAAAAATCATTGGTCAATCTGTGTTGTGTTGGCATCAGGTGGTTATCCTTTTGATTATCGGGTTGGTGAGGAAATTCGATTTAAAGATAGCCTTTCATCGAAAACATTAGTTTTCCATGCTGGAACAAAGATGGATGATTCAAAGCTTATTACATCATCGGGTAGAGTGTTGAGTGTTGTTACCACGCATGAAAACTTAAAAATTGCAAAGCAAAAGACATATGAGGAAATAAAGAAGATTCATTTTAAGGGTATGTATTACCGTAAAGATATTGGTAATTCAGGTATGAAAAAAATGAAAAGAAAGAGGCGGCGATGAATCCAGCCCCTTGTCAGAAGAAAAATAATGTTTGCTTGTTAGGTATAGACAGAACAACAATCTTATCAATGAATTTTGATGAGGCCTTGACCAAGAAAGGAGCGGGATGAAAGTCTGGATATTTATGGGAAGTAAATCAGATACAGAAATAATGGCAAGCGCTGAGGAAATTTTAAAGAATGCATCTATTCCCTGTGAAACATTTATCCATTCTGCACACCGCCAACCAGAAAAAATCAGGGAATTGATCGAGAAAGCAAAGGATGAAGGCGTTGTGGCAATTATTGCTGGTGCAGGTCTTGCTGCTCATTTACCAGGATTTATTGCCTCAATGACTGATATTCCTGTTCTTGGTGTACCTTTACCTGCTTCGACTCTGGGCGGTATGGATTCCTTGCTTTCAATTGTTCAGATGCCTTCAGGCGTGCCTGTAGCAACATTTGGGATTGGAAAACACGGAGCAAAAAACGCTGCTATCTTTGCCAGCCGATTGTACCGACAATTACAGAATAAGTAGCTGCTAATTTGTTCTGAAACTCTTGATCTGATTGTAGTACCTGATAAATCAGGAGACTACAATTTCGGTGGTATTTTTTATGTTAATAGAAATTGAAGACACCCCTGAATTCTACAATAAAATAATTGATGTTTTAAAAACAGGTGATATAATTGCTTTACCTACTGATACTGTTTATGGTTTTGCTGTAGATGGTACAAATTTTGATGCAATCAAAAGATTGGCTGAAATTAAAGGACGAGTTGATAAATCTTTCACGCTTTTTTTACAAAAGAACCAAATAGAAAAGTACGCAATATTGATCAAAAGAAAGATTGTTGAATATTTTGTTCCTGGGCCACTTACAATTATTCTTAAAAAAAGGACAGGTGTTTCTTTGCCCTATATTACAGAAAAAATTGGTATACGAATTCCTCAGGTTAGCTTTATTATAAAGTTTCTGGGTCATTATAACAAACCTTTGGCTGTAACAAGTGCCAATCTGTCTGGTAATGATACGCTTAGATCCGCATCTGAAATCGCTGAAAGATTCAGTGATATCAATTTAGTGATCAATGGTGGAAACCTTTTGTCTAAACCATCTACTGTTCTTGATTTAACAACAACACCACCTGTAGTTAAAAGAAAGGGAGCGACTTCTATTCTGGAAATCGAGAAGGTTTATGGTAGAAATATAAGGATGGACAACTCTTTGAAATTTAATGTATTATTTGTCTGCAGTGGTAATACGTGCCGAAGTCCCATGGCTGAAGGAATTTTGAAAACACTGATAAGCGAGAGAAATTGTGAAGTACAATCGGCCGGGACATTGATGATGAACGGCATGACGCCCTCACCGAATGCGCAAGATATTGTGCAGCAGTATGGTGGATCAATAACACAACAGCTATCTCAATCACTTACAAGAGAATTGCTTGAATGGGCAGATTTAGTTTTGGTTATGGAGTACAGACATTACATTGCAGTCCTGGACATTTTGCCCAGGGCAGCAGTAAAGACATTTCTCCTGAAAGAATACAAAAGAAGGGTGAAATATAATGAGATATCTGATCCAGTAGGATTGGATATAGATTTTTATTATAAGACAGCAAAAGATATGCTATCGTCATTAAAATTAATAGCCAGGGATATAAAGAGACGTTTTGAAAAAGGATAAAGATTAATGTCATGTAATTCTATGAGGGTCATTTTGGCGGGATTTAATATAGACATCGAGGCGTTAGAAGAATACAAAGATAAAAATGTAATTTTAACCCCAGAATCCATATCAGCAGCGTATGCGCGTATTAGCCGAAGCCCAAAACCAGTTGATGTTTTAAGAAAAGAGGCGAGAAAAGAAGTAGAAAAGGCAAGGAGATCAAATCGTGCAATCATCTTTGAAATGGGACATCATTCAATTGCTGAGCATGCAGTCTTCAATTTTGATATTATCGGAATTTCACGCCGGGCAGTGGAAGAACTTGAGAAATTTCGATTATGTTCATACACAGAGAAATCGCAGCGCTACGTTACACTTAAAGGTGACTATGTAATTCCTGAAGAATTAAAGGCGACAGGTTTAATTAATGAATATATTGATATGATCAAGGCTCAAAATAATTTTTATAAGAATCTCTTCAAAAAGATAAGGAATTATAATCTAAAAAAATCTCCTGACCTGGCGAAAAATAGAAGAACCAGGAAACTCTCAGAAAATCTTGCGAAAGAAGATGCACGGTACATTCTCTCCATGGCAACCCAGACCCAGCTTGGGACTACAATAAATGCACGAAATCTGGAATTGATGATGAGAAGGTTTGCGTCTCATAATCTTAAGGAAATTAATGTACTCGGGAAGAAGTTCTACAGATTGGTAAAAAAGATTGCGCCATCAATTATTCTATTTTATAAGGCGAACGACTATGACCAGAAAACATATCGTGAGTTACAGGAATATGCAGCTCAGCATATCAGGATATCGGGTGATCAGCGTATCAGGAATGATGATGTAGAACTTGTTGATTATAGCCAGGATGGTGATGACAAGATTCTTGCTTCTCTTCTCTTTCGCGTCAAAAAGATTGACTATTCTGAATGTGTGCGGGTAGTCAAAAAAATGTCAAAAAAGGAGAAAATAAATTTCTTTAAAAAATCCTGTCAGCATATGGAATTATATGATGTCACATTGAGGGAATTCGAATGTGCCAATTTAACTTATTCTTTAAAGGTATCTGCTGCATGTTTTGGACAGTTGAAGCGTCATCGTGTTGCCACAATGACCTGTCAGGGATATGATCCAGATATTGGATTTACAATCCCGGATTCGGTTAAGGAAGTGGGTGAAGAAAAAAGGTTTATCGAGATTATCAAAAAAACAGAAAAAGTTTATCATAAAATAGAAAAAAAGGTGGGTAATATTGGCTCTTATATTCTTACTAATGCCCACTGTAAAAGGGTACTTTTAAATGTAAACCTTAGAGAACTTTATCACATTTCACGCTTGCGCGAAGACCCAACTGCCCAGTGGGATATCAGGAATAAGGCTCAAAAGATGTCAAAATTGGCAAAAAAGGTAATGCCAATAACAACGCAACTTCTGGGCGGTAAGGATGGTTATCGAGAAATCTATTCTAAATTATTTGGTAAATAGTGAATATTGACTTTCATATATAATCGGGTATTATTGAAAAAGCCGGGATGGCGGAATTGGGAGACGCGCTAGGTTCAGGATCTAGTGCCCGAAAGGGTGTAGGGGTTCAAATCCCCTTCCCGGCAGAAAACAGATGATAGATTTAAGATATTAGATGTTATATAATAAATATCAACCCCCAATCTTGAAAGCTTTATGGATTATTTTGATAGGTGGACTGACAGTCTACGCTATCTTTTTCATAATTGAATCCGTTGTTTTAATAAATTATCCGTATCAAATTAGTTATGGTGAGGGATTCATACTAAATCAGGCTGTTTTAATATCCCAGGGACAAAGTATATATCAGGATATTACAAATTATCCCTATCTGGTTGGGAATTATCCACCTGTTTATCCTTTTCTATGCGCACTCTTCGTTAAAATCTTTGGTGTTTCATTTGCCCCCGGCAGATTTATTTCTTTTATCGCGACAATTTTATCCGGATTTTTAATCTATACTATTCTAAAAGAAAATATCCGTTCGCAAGAGGGGGAGGGGTCATTTAAAAAATCGATAATCATTAGTTCCCTTTTTTTCTTTGCATCGTCATATATATTCTATGCCTATCCATTGTATCGTGTTGATGCATTGGCTCTGTTATTCAGTCTCACGGGATTGTACTTTGTCTTTAAGTTCGAAAACCGCAAGAGTGTGTATCTTTCCATACCCTTTTTCATCCTGGCACTATATACAAAACAGAGTTTCATTGCTGCTCCTCTTGCGTCCCTTATCTATATAACATTTAGAAATGTAAAAAGGGGGGTTGTCTATTTCATTTTTCTCAGCCTGATATATATCAGTATCTTTTTATTCTTAAATAATTTGACGCACGGGCAGTTCTATCTTCATAATTTTACGTACAATGCCAATGTTTTCAGTATCTTTTTTGCAATAAGAATGTGTGTTGCAGCATTACAGATTCACGCAATTTTATTTGCATTTGCATTCGCCTGCGTTATTCACATCATACTAAGAAAAAAACTTTCCCTGTTAGTTATTTACCTTGTCATTTCGGCACTTGTGACAATCTCGATTGGAAAGATAGGTTCCGGTATAAATTATTTTGGTGAGCTCGTAGCATGTTCATGTATTATACTGGGGATTTTCTTAAATGAAACCGAGTTTACTAATAAAGAAAGTAAGAACATTTTGATTGTTACCGGACTTTTATTACAATTGATACTTTTTGCACATATGCCTTATTTGACAGGGCATACTCCTACTAATACCGATCTAAAAAATGCTGAAAAAATATCATTGGAGATTATAAACACACCGGGTTCTATTCTGTCCGAAGATGGTGGACTGTTGGTCGTGAACAGGAGGCAGATTCTATTCCAGCCATTTGTGTTTACCCAACTGGCAAGACAAAATTTATGGGACCAAGGGAAGTTTGTGGCGGATATCAGGGAAAACAGGTTTCCGCTTATCATTTTAACCTTTAATATTAATTATGAGATAGATAAAGAAAGATTAACTGAAGAGATGGTAGAAGCGATAAGAAGAGGCTATCATCTGGAGAACAGGATTGGCATATACTATATTTACTTGCCAAATCAACGATAGAAATTGATTGATAATAGCATTAATAAATCAGTGATCCGGTTTGGAGAGTTTTTATATAAATATCGGGCAGTAATTGCGGTTCTTTTTTTCATTATACTTATTCTTTTTTCAAAACCTCGCCATTTACTAATGTTACCAGGTATTTTTATCATAATCGGATTAATGCTGAGAATATGGGCAGCCGGTTATATTGGTAAAGCATCGAGAGAGAATAAATACACTACACGATATGCCGTCGTAAATGGCCCTTATCATTATCTGAAGCATCCATTATATTTAGGTAATTTTTTTCTTGTTTCAGGGGTTATTCTGCTCTTCAGTCCACCAAGCTGGTTGGGTGTTTTAATAATTATTCTGTTTATATTTGTATATTTAATAATTATATACAGTGAATTGAATTATCTGAAGGGTTTATCAAAAAAAGAAATGAAATTTAAATGGATAAATACCCGAGGTGAAATTTCTACAATAGTTGTTATGATTGTTATCTTTTTGATTTATTTTGTAGCAAGATGGGGCCTGTCACAAAATAGATAAAATATTAATATTTTTCTATAATGGATTCGTCTATTTTTTCAAAATCATCCTGATAATCAATGCCGCCTTCAAAATCATGCAGGTCACATGAATCTGTTGGTTCAGTACCTCTTATAAATACTTCATCTGCGGCGTTAGGGCAGAATGGAGTTGCCAGAAGTCCAGTTTCGGGACATATCTTGCATCGCACTAATCCCGTTGGTTCAGGAAAGTCTGAACCAGGCAGAGAATCTATTCTTGCCATTAATTCACCCCAGATCGGTGCTGCAATGTGTCCACCTGTGGCACCCCGGAATATTCGGTCATTATTATCATATCCAAGCCATACGCCAGCAATATAATTTGGTGTGAAACCAATAAACGTCGCATCAGAATAATTGTTTGTTGTTCCTGTTTTACCAGCGGCAGGACCTTTATAATATTTTCTAATTCGATAAGCAGTTCCACCATCTACTACAGAACGCATCATAGTAATCATAATATAGCTTATCTGGGCTGCTAACTTCTTTTCAGATATTGGATTACTTATTTCAATAATGGTGCCATCCGTATCTGTTATTTTTTTAATAAAGATTGGTTGAACCCTTTCTCCAAGGTTGGCAATTGTTCCTACAGCACTAACCATTTCTATCAGACTTACCTCACATGCACCTAAAGCCAACGAGACGACCGCAAGAAGAGGAGATTGAACGCCAAGATTGTGGGCATATTGAACAACCAGTTCAGGACCGATGTTACGGATTAATCTTATTGCCGCAAGATTTCTTGAATGTTTTAGTGCCTTTCTCAGGGTTATCGGCCCTAAAAACTTGCGGTCGTAATTTGAGGGTCTATAGATACTATCCACACCCGGTACTTCAAGTACGATGGGAAGGTCAAGAACTATATCATTAGGCGTAAAACCATTATCAATTGCAGCAGTGAAAACAAAAACTTTAAATGCACTACCTGCCTGCCTGCGGGCTTGAGTTGCCCGATTAAATTTGCTCATTGAAAAATCACGGCCTCCGATAAGTGCCTTTACCTCTCCAGTATGATAATTCATTACAACTAAGGCATCTTGAAGATAAGGTGATAATTTTACTGTGTCGCTTAAGCCCAATGAATCGTATTTTGATTTGGTGTTTTTAAATTTGTATTCTTTTTCTATGTTCACGAGATGCTTTTCTAAAATTTCTTCTGCAGCTTTCTGTATCGATGTGTTTAGCGCTGTATAAATATTTGCTCCACTCCGATAGAGAAATTCTGGACCATATTTCAATTCGAGGTACTTCCTTATCTCCTCAAGATAATATTCGCCTATGCGGTTTTCTCCTTTTTGCTCGACTATAATAAGGGATTCACTTATTGCTTCTTCATATTCTATGCTGTCCATTAAATCATTTTCAAACATTTTTTGCAGAATAAAATTCCTTCTCTGCTTCGCTATTTCAGGATGTTTATATGGAGAATATTTTTCAGGCGATCTGGGTAGTGCAATTAATACAGCACACTCACTGAGGGTTAATTCTGAGAGATCTTTATTGAAATAATACTTCGCAGCTGTGGCAACACCATAACGCCCTTGACCAAAATTAATCTGGTTGAGGTATTTTTCTAAAATTTCGTCTTTGGTATATACCCTTTCTATTTTTATGGCTAAAGCAATCTCCTTTAATTTTCTCACCATAGTTTGTTCCATGCTCAAAAACATATTCCGCGCCAACTGCATCGTTATTGTACTGCCACCTTGCACAATCTTCATGTGGAGAATATTAGTAATGAAAGACCTGATTAGGGCGAGAATATCAACCCCCCAGTGTTTGTAAAAGAGCTTATCCTCAATACAGATAAATCCATTTTTTAAATACTCCGGAACATTTTCTAAGCTTGTTAATTCCCTCCTTTCAATAAAGAATTCACTTAGCAAAGCGTTATTATCATCATATACTTTGGTGGCAACAGGAGGTATAAAAAGGGATATTGACTCTGCTGGTGGTAGACCACTTACAATAGAGATATAACTGCCAAGGCTGAGACCCAATAACATGGATACGATTATAATTATTGCCCAACGAAGGCGGTGGTGCCTTTTGGGGCTTTTATCTATTCTTCGCATTGAAAAAATATTTTATTCAGTCGGAGTTTTCTCACGCTTACAAATGATATTCAAAATTTTTATTAAGGTGTTTCTCAAATCCTTTCTGGATACGATAAGGTCGACCATACCGTGTTTCAGTAAAGATTCTGAACGCTGTAGGCCTGGGGGAAATTTTTCACCGATGGTTTGCTCCGCGACCCGGGCTCCAGTAAAACCGAGTAATGCTCCAGGTTCAGTAATGATGATATCACCCAGTGAAGCGTATGATGCCATTACACCGGCAGTTGTTGGGTGGGTGAGGATTGATATGTAGGGGATCCTTTTTTGAGCCAGGAGTGCTAATTCAGCAGAAGTTTTTGCCATCTGCATCAAAGAAAGAATTCCTTCTTGCATTCGGGCACCACCAGAGGCTGACAATATTATTAACGGAATTTCTTTTTTCTGTGCTGCCCTTATTGCCCGGGCAATTTTTTCACCAATTACTGATCCCATACTTCCGCCAATAAAGGCGAAGTCCATTGCTGCAAATACTACTGGAATTCCGTCAATTTTGGCGAAACCATTAACTACGCCTTCTTTCATCGCGGTTTTTTCTCGGGCAGCCTTTAATTTCTTTTTATAATCCGGGAAACCTAATGGATCAAGGGGTTCAAGGTCCTTATCCTGTTCATCAAGGGTAGCATCATCAAGCAGAAGCGAGATGTAATTGTGGCAATTAATTCTGAAATGAAAGTTACATTTTGGACAAATCCAGAGATTCTTCTCCAATTCCTTACGGTATAAAATCTCTCCGCAAGTTTCACATTTAGCCCATAGACCATCTGGAAGCTTCAACTTCTCCTCAGGTTTTGCCTTAATTTTCTTTTTGAACCACATACGATATATATTAGCTTATTTTAACAAAATGTCAATATCGGGGTATTTTAAGCATCAGGAATATTGCGATTACACCAAATATGATATTTGGGAGCCATGCTGCTAAAACCGGGTCTATTAAACCCGCGACACCATAGGCACGGCAGGATTGTATAGCTCCCCAATAGACAAATGCCAGAACAATACTTATCCCAAGACCAATGGCAATTCCGCCTCTTTTTAATACTACGGAAAGAGGCAGGGTAATCAAAAGAATAATCATCGTTATAATTGGATAAGAAAAACGGTAATTTAATTCTACCTTTTCTTCGGTAACATTTTCTCCAGCCCGCGTTTTTTTGTTTACAAATTTATAGATTTGCAAAAAATTCATTTCTTCGGGTGGTTTAATTCTTTTGAGAAAATCTTCAGGTTTCTCCCTTAGTTCAGCCATTTCTAAATTTGGATATACATCAACAATTTCATTCCCTATGGTGTCAAATTCTCTAACTGTGGCTTCATAGAATTTCCAAATATTATCATAGATGCCGGCCGTGGCATCTACTCTTTTTTTGATTCTATTTTCCTTAGATATTTGCCAGAGAGTAACACCATCAATCCTTTTCTTTGTAACGTCAAGTCTTTTTATAAAATATATCCAGTTGCCTTCTCCATGGTAAAAGAAATTGCGCCGCCGCGTGGGCGGTCTTTTGGGCCGTCTATCAATTTTCTCTTTTTTATGTTCGAACATTCTGGTCTGAGCCCAAACTCCAATGGTTTCCTGAAAAACGAATGTAAAAATTGATATCGTAATTCCCGCTGCGAGGATTAAAAAGAATAATCTGTTAATATTTAATCCACATGTCTTTAAGGCAAGCAACTCTTTGTTCTTCGTCATGATACCAAAGATACAAAATACCGCCATGATAGATGCAATCGGAATGAGGAGAATGATATATGAAGGTGTTAAATAAATGTAGTATATAATAATATCTTTTGCTAATGCATTTCTTGCTAGATATTTACCGAGATTATCAAAGAGATTAATAACAATATAGATGAAGACCAAAACAACGAGGCAAAGCACTAAATATTTTATAAAGTTTTTTAAAATGTATTTATTGATTACCTTCATTTGAATAATTTCTTAAAGGGTGATTTTTCAAATTCAGCCACCAAAAACAGGTAGATTCCACAACCAAGTAGTATAATATTCGGCAGCCACATTGCCCATAGTGGTGAGAATCCTCTGCGGTCTGCAAATTCTTCACCAGCAAGCACCAAGATATAATATAATGAGAACAGCAGAATGCCGGTAAGTACTCCAGCAATACCGGCTTTCTTAAATAGATAACCCATGGGTGCACCGATAATTACAAAGAGAATACAGGCAAATGCCAAAGAGAATTTTTTATTCAATTCTATCAGATAACGTGAAACTTTCCTCATCTTGCCCTTTATTGTATTGAGTTTTTTTTCAATCTTAAATCGTGCTGCATCAAGATTTTGTATTTCACCTTTCATATACTTAGCGATTGCGTCATTTCCAATTTTGGTTATGTCATCTTTCAATTTGTTTATTTCCTGATTCGTAATGGCAATTTTGGATTTTAGCCCGTTAACGTCAAGTTCGTTCTCATTACGGTATTTTCTTTCTTTTCTGATGAGATCAGTATTAACCTGCATGTTAATGGTTTGTTTGTTGAATTTTGTTCTTTGGTATTTTGTATCATCAGTTAGCTGATGCAGCTCTCCATTATAAAGGATGAACTGGAGGATTCCTTCTTCCTCGAAATCTTTTAACTCGCCGGACGGTGCAGTCATCATCAAACCGTTTTTTAAATCATAGATCGAAATGTCATAAAGCTTTGAGCGACGTTCGTCCTTCCTTCCAACATACACAGTGTAACCTGGAAAGTCTTTAGTAAATACTCCTTCAGGCAATCGTATTGCCGGCCGTTTTCTTGAAATATCAAGCATTAAATTTCTGACGCGATGATTTGATTCAGGAAGTACATAGTTGTTAAAGAAAATTAGAAAGGTCATAAAGAGAAATGTTATTATTAAAGGTGTTTTCATAATTGAAAAAAAGGTGAGCCCACTCGTTTTCAAAGCAAGAATTTCATTGTCCTGGGTAAAACGGCCAAAACTCATTACCATCGCGATGAGAATCGCCATTGGTGCAGTATATGAAAAAATTAGTGGTAAAGTATATATCAATATCTGCCCGACAATATCAATTGGCAAACCTTTTCGCACAAAGAGGTCAATGAGCCGAAATAATTGATCCATTAATAGAATAAAAGTTAAGGCAAACATTGAGAAGAAAAACGGAGGAATAAATTCCTTAATAAAATATCGATCTATTAGTTTAATCAAATAATCCTCTACTTTTCAAATTTGCTACTGCTTTTACTGCCATCGTGATTGATGCATACTCATCTGGGTTCAATTCGGGGTCAAATTCAATAATGCCGAGATGTATCAATCTCATATAGGGGAGGTATAAAAATGAATGATCCGATAAGTTTTTCATTCCGAGGAAATTTTGCGGATAGATAGGGTCTATTAAACGGTCTAAAAGGATTATAAGATTACCATTAGTAAGGGTGTCGTTACCATAGAATTTGCCATCTGGAAATATGGGAAGATTTGGTTAGAGCATAATGCTTGTCAAAAATGTCTTTAATTGGAGGGGTTAAATGGACCAATAATTTATATAAGTTTTTATATCGTGCAGTTTTGCGGTAATAATAAAATAACTTCAAGTATACATTTTCGTCTTTGCTGTTGATCTTTGCAAGTTGCTCTAAGATCGTTATTTCTTTCTCAGGCTGGTTTAATCTTCTGTAGCAGTCATACAAATAATATAGTGTAGTATCAGAATCAGGATGTTTAACATAATAGGAACGGAAAAGTTGTGAGGCTTGCCGAAAATCCGCTTGCTGATAGAATTCTAAACCCTTTTCGAATTCACTACGACGCGGCGAGAACGTTGCACAGTTTAAAGATAATAAGATTAATGTCCAACAATAATAGCGACACGGCATTCTTTTAGAATCTCTATATTTTTCTTTGATCCATGAATACGACGCGCATCAAATGACGAGATTTTTATATCTGTTAGCTTGTTGCCGACAACGCCGATAGCACGGATTCTGAGAGGATTGTAGCCAATTCTCGGGTTATTGTATAAATCCTGCGTAGTATATAGAACCAAACCAGTATTGACCACATGGTTTAATCTCGCGAAATTGATAGAGTAGACCTCTTCAAACAACTCGTTATAGATCTTTGGAAAAAGGCAGGGATTAATCTTGAAACCCCGACAGTCAATAATCATACCGGTGTACTCAGTGGATTCAATCTGCTTAGGTATCAATTCCAATCCTTCAGGAACTGGTTTGCCCTGGGGCCATTCCTGGCCACAACACGGACAGAGCATAGGGACAACAAGTTTTACAGGTTCTGTGTTGGGTAGGAGTAATGACAGAATCTTGTTTGTTAGCGGGAGCTGGAATACATATTCAGTACTGCCATCAGTAAGATAATTCTGCTTCATAGTTCGGTATTCGAACAGAAGTCCATTTAATTTATTTTCTCGGATAAAATCTACTTTTAAAAAATCTCCAACTGTTTTACTTTCATCATGTTGTAATGAATATAATTCTTTTTTCAGTAAATCAACGGCTGATGCTTGATTAGTGGCTGATGATTTGATTACCATATTATCCCAATCCATTTCTGCTGCGGCAAACCTCAGAACAAAGACTGAGGCGAAAATTAAGAAAACTCTAAATATTTTCATCATACCTCCTTAAACAGATAGTAAATGGGTTAGGGTTTGGAAGCGAGAAAATAAATTTCCAGCATCTATACCCAAACCGATCGTCTATCTTTTAAAGCGGGCGACGGGATTCGAACCCGCGACCCTCGGCTTGGGAAGCCGATGCTCGACCCCTGAGCTACACCCGCAAATACTAAAAATTATATGCTAAATATTTTAATTGTCAAGAGACTATAAATTATTACTTATATGCAATTGTTGACGTCCTAATAATAAAAAATGCATAGGGGTGTAGACATTTTTTTATTTTCGGGATTTTTTTTGTATTATGCTGACTCTTTTTATCCAGGCCTTTGCACCAATCTTTTCAAATATTCTCTTTGCTTTTTTAAAATACCCGCTTGCTTTTTTCTCTTTTGATTGCTCCATAAATAAAAGACCATAATGGTAATACACCTTTGCAAGTTCAAAGTTCTTCTTCAAATTTTTAAAAATCTCAATTGATTCTTCAAAATCAGGTTTTGATCCATACAGACGACCAGAGATGCACAGGACTTTTTGCTATCTTTCTTTAGAAGATATATTTTAAGTAAATTGACCAATTTCTTAGATCAGCAAGATCAGAATTATTGTATAAATCTATTACAAAATGCTCATTTGGTTGCCAGCCAATGCCGAAAGAATAATTATAATTAACAATGTGATTAATTTCTTCGTTAACAAGGGTATCAGTCTGCCATTCCTGAATGGATTCAACAACATAATTAAATTTCGCACCTAAACGAATTGAAATTTGTTTTATATTATATTCTATTCCAACAGGTAAAGAGATCTCATTATTAATCGCTTGAAGGTCATTAGCCATTGATTCTTCATTGGCTTTTTGATATGTAAAGTTTTCACTTATGCCAATTGCAACAAAACTCTTGTCATTTATGGGTAATCCTCTTACCCAACCGCATTTGGACATAAAGGTATTAGCGAAAAAGATAGTTTCATGTTCATTCTCAGATAAATTCGAATATATT
>JABUBM010000062.1_pt1 | contig 23401 bp, 23 predicted proteins | sample 7240321 | NCBI WGS metagenome assembly JABUBM01 (sample SAMN07256344, study PRJNA390944) | subsurface metagenome | isolation source: Methane hydrate marine sediment | place: Pacific Ocean: Eastern North Pacific, ODP site 1244 | collected 2002
CAACCAGCAACACTACCAATTGTTAGAAAGATATATACGGGAACATTTTCTACTTGTAAAAATATAAGAATCAAATAGGTAAATGCAATCCCTACATAAAGAGTTATGAGACTTAATATTCTATAATTCTTTCTCATGATTTTTATGATAAATTTTTATTCAAATTTCTAATATATAATTCAAAATATAAATCCCATTGGAATAAGTTTGAAATTTTGATGTTCACCCACCTAAAATTGATGCTTTTATCTTATAGTACTTCTCTGTATTGATTTTATAAGAAAACTTTTTATTTTCTTTTTCGATTGTTATTAAATTTAGATTTTTTAATATTTCAAGATACTTTTTTATAGTATTGTAATTCTTTTTTAATCCAGTTGCAATTTCAGTACTCTTTAATGTTTTATTTTCTGAAATCATAAAATCAATTATTTTTTGAACGATATTTTGTTTTAAATAAAAAAATAACAAATCATATTCTGGATTTGAATCATATTCAAAGATTATTTTTTGATTAGCAATTTTTTTTGATCTAGTAAATCTAAATTTTTCTAAACAGGATAAATGCCATAGTGCTTGATTGCTTCCAATGTTAATAGCTTTCATTATTTGATTAATATTTGATGGATTCTTCTTTATATAATTATAAATTTCATTTCTTATGGGATGTTCAATAATATTGTTTTTCATTAATTTTGTTCCAGGAATTAAAATTCTTTTTTTAATGAGATTTTTAATTATTAGTTCAATACTATTTTTATTTAGATAAGGGTTAGATTTTACTCTATTGTTGATAAATACAACAATATCTTCTATTGAAAAGAAAGGTTTCTTTTTTAAATATTCCCTTATTATATCACAAACAATAGATTGAAGGTTATCCGGAGAGCTCATAAGCTTAAATTTTTGTTATGTTGAATGGTCTGAATTTATTAATCAAATCCTCTTTCTTAACCGTATATTCACCAATATATATTAATAAATCGTTATTCAATTTATAAATATATGTTCTTAGGAACTCTACTTAATATATTATTTCATTCATTTTTTAAAATTAATAAAACTTCAAAATCATTCCAATTAGTTTTTTAATATCATTTTAATGTGATATTATTAAATTCTAAAAAAAAAATAAATTTAAAAAATAGATAAAGTGATTTGAATGAGTTTTGACAACGATTTTGATGAAGAATTAGAACCAGTTAAATCTAAGACTCCATCAAGTAAAACACCCTCAACAGGCAGAAAGTTGACTCTATATTTCATGTCAACTATTGGTCCTGGTGAAAAGAAAGAGAAATTAACTGTGAACGACGCTAATAGTGTAAGTGACATCAAACAAACATTAGGAAATTTATACGGACTTAATCCTGATGATTTTCACCTCTCATCCGGAGGAGTTACCATGGATGAGAACAATCAAATAAAAGATTATAATGTTAGTGATGGCGACGACATTCTCTTGATCCCAGCGAGTACTGCTGGATACTTTTAAATATTTCTTTTCATAAAGTTTAATATAAGGGCATTAAGCCCTTCAATTTTTTTATTTTTTCAATTAATATTAATAGTGATAATATTGGATAAGGAATCAGATTTTTTTGCTAAAGGAATGACAGCGGAAGAGAGAAATTTGTATGATCGCCAATTTCGTTTGGAAGGATGGTCTCAGAATTTGGTAAAAAACTCAAGAGTGTTAATTGTAGGCATTGGTGGGTTAGGTTGCGAAATTGCTAAAAACCTAGCCATGTTAGGAGTAGGCCATTTAGATCTTGTTGATTTAGACATTATTGAGCATTCCAATTTGAATCGCCAAATTCTTTTTGTTGATGCAAAGTTAGGAGAACCAAAAGCTATTGTAGCGGCTAATAAGCTAATCAAGATTAACCCTAATATTACTGTAAAAGGGTATCATACATCCTTAGAAAGGCTAGATCCTGCTTTATATCGTGCGGCAGATGTTGTTATTGGGGGTCTTGATTCAATGAATGCCCGTTTGAACCTAAATGCGCAATGTATACGATTTAGAAAACCACTAGTGGATGGAGGTGTAAATGGTTATCATGGACATATGTATTCAATCTTTCCGTATCGGAATGCTTGTTACGAATGTAATCCATTACCAGTAGCTGAAAATGATGAAATGGCAGCCTGTACAGTGGTAGGTATCCCCCGAAAACGGATTCATTGTGTTTTTAAAGGAGATATGGCCTTTAAAGAAAAGTTTGATAGAGATCCGCACCCAAAAAATATAAAGGATATTGAATTTATCCAAAAAGTTGCAAATGAATTAGTGAATAAGCATAATTTCCTACCTGAATATACTTCTGATGATATCGTTAAAATTATTGATCGTCATGATCCTGGGATCATTACAATTAATGCTGTTATTTCTGCTTTAGAATCACATGAAGTTGTGAAAATCTTGCATTGGAAAAGAGGTCATAAGAGTTTAGGACGACCCATTTCAAGTTATGTTATATTTAATGGAATGACAATGAAACTGTATCATATTGAAAAGAAGAGAAATCCGGAATGTTCTCAATGTGGTAAAAACGTAAGACGTGTTGCTATAAAAATGAAAGCTCAATCACCCTGTATGAACATAATTAGAACATTGCAAAAAAATGGATTTGAATTGGAACCTGAATTTGAACCAGTTGTTACCTTACAGGATTTCAATGACATCATGGTTTTAGATTTAGAACAAAATGTAATCGAAAATGGATTAAGAAACTACGAATTTCTGACCGTTGTGGGATTTAAGGGTGAAGAAATTTATGTTACTTTAAAATTAAAATAAAAATAAGTCAAAAATGATTTTTGAGAAAAATCTATTAAAAAAAAAGTATAAAAAAAAAGAAAATAAAAAGGGTTGAGAAAATGAGTATAAGAACTAGTCGTGTTTCCCGAGATTTTGCGGGATTAAAAAAATTGCTTAAAGAAGGTACTATCATCCAATTAAAACCATTTAATCCGAAAAAAAAGAGTATTGATCACTTAGCAATCACAATTAAAGGTCCTAAAGGTACAGCTTATGCAGGGGGATTGTTTAAGTTAGAAATGAGATTCCCTGCTCAGTATCCTAAGCAACCTCCTTTCGTAAGATTGCATACTCCAATTTGGCATCCAAATTTTTGGGCAAAACCAAGTGAATACAAAGGACAGAGAAATATTTGTTTAGCTTTAGTAGATCCTTCTTTAACGGGTAAAAAAGGAGGATGGAGTCCTTCAAAAACAGCAAATACTGTTGTTCAAGCAATAATTGCCATGTTAAACACCCGTGGTAAATATGTTAATCCCACTGATGTTTTTAATAAGAAAGCTGCGATAGAAATGATGAAAGATCCGAGGTTTTTTGACAAAAAAGTAAAAAGCCTTGTAAAGAAATATGCAAAAGATAAATGGTGAATTTATAATGAATGTTGATGATAATGCCCTCAGAGAAGCAATAAAACAGAAAATTAAGGAAAAAATTAAAAAGGAATTACTTGAAGAAGTATATACCGAACTACAGCTAGAAGAATTGCAGGAAGAATTAACCACTGAACTTATTAATGCAAAGCCTTTAGAACATTCAAAAGAAATTAAAGCCAAACTTGAGCCAATTCCTATGGAACCAATAAAAACTGTAGCTAGAAATGATAAAGTTGAAGTATCCTTGACTGTAAAATCTGTCCTTAAGATCGCTAGCCATTCATTAAAATATGCACATTCTAAAATGCGAAGAGAGAATTGGGTTGAAGTAATAGGGTTGCTTGCAGGAAAATACGATAGTGTAAAAGGAATTCTTCATGTTGAAGATGCGTATCCGATGGGGCATGGTACAGCAGTATATGCTGAAATTAAAGATTATAAAAATTATGTTAGAGCCTTCAAAGATATTAAAAAAAATAATCTGTTTATTTGTGGATGGTATCATTCTCATCCTTCTTATGGATGTTTTATGTCACGAGAAGACATAGGAACTCAAGGGAGATATCAAAAATTATGGGATAAAGCTATTGCGCTTGTTATTGATCCATATCAGATTAACGGGAAATCTTTAGGTTTTGAAATTTATCGTGCTAATTTAAAAACAAAAAAATGGTTTTCAATTCCATTTGATATTAAGGGGCATTTAGATGTGAGAATGTTACCAGAAATTTTAGAATTTATGAATCCTATTATTGAAGGAAAACCAATTTATTTAGAATATGATGAAGAATAATGAATAATTTCTGAGGTGAAAATTAAACTATGGTAAAAAAAAAAGTGTTAAGGGTAATAGCTATTATTTTTCTAATAATTGGCTTAATTCATGGTTTAATATCATATTCTTTAACTATTTTTTTTACATGGTTATTAATCGGATTATGGATAGTATTTACAATAAGGATTTTTGAAAATATCAAGCACCACCGTGAGTATAATTCACCACACAATACTGCATTTTTTGTGGTCCTCCCATTATTTTTCGGGATTTTTTACTCCATATGGGGTTCTTTTACTGGTCTATTGGGAGAGAGTCTTATCGGTGGCGCATATTTTAGTTATTGGAGTCTAATTTTTGCTTTTCCTTTTGTAATGTATGGTTTATATTCTTTATATCTTTGTTTCAAGAAATATAACATAATCTATTTTGGAAGAAAATCAGTTAAAGCAAGGGCGTTGGGATATATTCTATCAATCTCAGTTCTTATTTTTATTATTGCCTATTGGATAACTTTGTATAGTTTTATTGAATTTCCTCTAGTAGACTTAAATCTCCTATTACTTTTCATAGCTATAGTTTTAATATTAATTGTTTTTGGATTTACTAGTACTAGCCCATCAATACCAACATTAACTCGGAATTACATTGCTGAACGTACTAGAAGGATCAATAATTTGACCACACGTCCAACCCAGACACAAAGAACACGCACAACACGTACAACTAATGCACCCCCATCAACTAGAACAACTACACGTACAACAAGATCTAGAACTCAATCGTCAAGAACAACTCCTACATCACATAGACAAACGGCAAGGACTAGAACAACAAATACTACACATACTACTCATGTTAAACCAACTTTAAAAGTTCGTGATCTAAATAAATATAAACCAAGAGCATCATATCTTACAGTAGATGATTTCAAATGTATCTTTTGTTTTAGCTTACCAAAACTTCCTGGAGACAGAGGTAGAGGAATAGTTGTATGCCCAAATTGCAGATATCCCGCACATGCTGATGAATTTAAAGATTGGATGCGAACTTCAAACCTCTGCTCACGTTGTAGTGCTCCTATACCATCAGGTTTTAGACGAAATCCTCGAATTATATCAGTAAAAAATTATTTAATTGTTTATCGATATTTTTTAAAGAAGAAAAGATAGGCAAATAAAAATTCCTGATAGCTCAATTATCTATATATAAAATAATTTCTGCGTAAGTTAAAGACGAAATAAAAAAATCGAGTTACTTTTTTTTATTCAATGTCTTATAGAATTCTTTATTTCTCCAATAGTGGTCTTTAGAGAGGCGAAAACATTATGGGGATGAATAGATTCAAAGCTTTCAATTTTAAAAGTAATTTTGAAATCATTTTCTAAATTGGGAAAGTCTCTTAAAATAAAGTTTTTAGCCATTTCTCTTACTACATCTTCAGAAAATAGCGGTTTTAGATGAGCAATTCTGACAAGTTTGGCTTCTTCAGGTCTTTTCAGAACAGACTGTATTTTTCCACTCATCGATTCTTCAATAATATCAATGATATCTAACACATCTATCTTATTGCTATTTAAATCTTTTATTTGAACAATTATTGTCCCAATTGAACGTTGATTATGAGAGCTAAAAGGTAGGATATTAAGAAGAGTTTTAACCACATCATCAGAAAGGTTAAGATCTTGTTGTTTTTTAATAATTTCCTCAGCGTATTCTTGGCTCATTTCCTTAGCACAGGGGCAAACCGTCATACCAACAGCACTGGCTCCAATGTAATAACTAAAATCGACTTTTCCTTGTTTTTTCTTCTTTGCCTTTACAAATGAGCTAATCTCATATGCTTTTTGGATAGTTCTCTGTTGGTCGTCTTTAACTTGTACAATTATTTTTCCTTCTAATTTTACATGAATCTTTTCGGTATACGGATGCCGTTCTAACAATTTTCTAGCAATCCTATCTCCGACTAATTCAACCGATGGAGTGGGTTTAAAAATTACTTCATTTATTATTTCTTCAATAGTTTCTGAGGTTCGGGACATATGAATGCCACGCTGTTGAGCTGGTAAAGATATTAAGGCAGATATTTTTGGATAAAAAGAAAACCGTTTATTTTCATGAATAATCTCAACTTTTTTTTCTACTCCAACGATCCCAACTTGATCGATGGGAATATCAACTATCGAACCAGAGCCTTGTAAATCTTTCTTAAACTGATGAATAAATTAACACCAATTTTTTTGCTCGTTATTTATATGAGGTACTAATTTTAATAATTTTTATAATATATTTTCTATTATATTATTTCTTGAAATAGAAATAAATAAAATTTGAATTTAATATGACTAAAACTGCGATATATAGTAAATATGGGCTAATTGGAGACGATTTAGAGCTAAAAAAAAATATTTCAATAGAAGTAGATAAAGATGGAAAGATTCTTACAATTTCTTACGAAAATATTTCGAATAATGTTGATATCTCGAGGAAAGGACGAAGTACTTTATTAGTTCCAGGACTAATTAATTCCCATATTCATATTGGCGATAGTTTTGCGAAAGAGGAGGGATTTAACAAAGATTTAATTGATGTTGTTGCCCCTCCAAATGGATTAAAGCATAAATTGTTAAAAACAATCTCAAGCGAAATTAAAATAGAAGGAATAAAAAAAGCAGTTTTAGAAATGTTAGCAAATGGCATAACATTCTTTGTAGACTTTCGAGAAAATGGGTTAAAAGGTGTTGATCTTTTAAAAGAAACTTTAAAAGATTCTCCTATTAATAAACTCATTTTAGGAAGGGATAATAATTCAGTTGATGTGGAAACTGTGCTTAAAAATGCAGATGGCTTAGGATTTGCTAGTTATAAGAATATTTCTCCTAAAAGCAAAGAAAAATTAAGTAGTTTTAAAAAAGAATATTTAAAAAAAATTATAGCGTGCCACGACGCTGAACTCTCGAGAAATGAGCCACTTTTTAACGAAATAATAAACGATGATTTAATCGATGTAATTATACATGGTACTCATTATACAAGAGAAGATTTAGAGAGAATAAAGAATAAAAATATTTCTATTATTTTATGTCCTCGATGTAACGGTTATTTTGGAGTTGGATTTCCACCAATAAACGAAATTAATAGTTTAAAGATCCCTGTAAGTTTAGGGACTGATAATGTAATGGCAAACACGATTGATTTATTCGAAGAAATGCGTTATCTATATAGAATTTCTCGTGTTTTGTCAACTAATAAAATTTATAATAATATTTCTTCAAAAGATTTATTGAAAATGGTAAGCATTAATGCTGCTAAAAATTTTGGATTAGAAAAAGAATTTGGGTCAATTTCAGAGGGAAAATTTGCTGATTTTTTATTACTAAATTTATCTGACCCGAACTATTATTCATATAAGATTGATCACAAAAACATTTATCGGATTATTGTCCAAAGATCAAAGTCTGAAAATATCAGAAAAACATATATTAAAGGCGAGGTAGTATTTGAAAGGAAATAAGCATCCTTACGTAATTTTGAGCGCAGCTATGACAATTGACGGGAAAATCGCTTCTAAGATAGGAGATCCTGATATTTCTGACGAAGAAGACTGGAAAGCTGTACATAAACTAAGAACAGAAGTAGATGCAATTATGGTTGGTAAAGGGACGATTTTAAAAGATAATCCAAAGCTTCATATTAAATATTACGATCATAACGGATATTTTCGAATTGTGTTAGATAGTACTCTTTCAATACCAATTGATTCAAACGTGATAAAATTTAAACCAGAAGTTTACCCCACGATCATATGTATCACTGAAAATGTTCCTTTGGAGAAAATAAAAGATTTCGAATTAAAAAACATTAAGATTATAAAATCTGGTAAAGGGGGCAGAGTTGATGTGGTTAAACTAATGTCCCTTTTATATCAAATTGGAATAAAAAAGATTTTACTAGAGGGAGGTGGCAATTTGAATTGGAGTTTCGTTAAAAATAATTTAGTAAACGAAATAAGGTTAACAATTGCCCCTTGGATCGTTGGTGGTAAAGATGCTATTAGCCTAGTAGAGGGAGAGGGCTTTTCAAAAATGTTAGAAAGCCCTAAATTTATCTTATCTGATGTGGATCATAGAAATAACTATGTAATTCTAAAATATAAAAAAGGAAAATGACGGAAGATATAAAAAAAGTAAAAGAATTAAAATCAATATCAATCAGAAAGTTAAAAGAAAAAGTTAATGAAATAAAAAATGAGTTAGATAAAGAAGAGCAAAAAATTATAACTTATTCTAAGAATTTTACCCTTTCTCTTTCTAATTATTGTCAAAATCAATGCGGATATTGTTTTTATAACTATAAGATCGCTAAAGAAACAAGGGAGAAAAATGTTGTGTTAATTGAAGATGAAAAAGTTGATTTTATAACTCAAAATGCAGCAAAATATGGATGTAAGGAAGCTTTATTAATGTCGGGTGAACTTCCAGATAGTTTTCAAATAGTTCAGAAAGAGTTAGAAAAAAGAAATTTTGGCGATTTCTTATCATACATCACCAGGTTGTGCGCAAATCTATTAAACATGAATTTTTTACCTCATACTAACATTGGCTTGCTTACATTTGAGCACTTAAAAAGTTTAAAGGAATATAACGCTAGTATGGGTTTAATGTTAGAGAGTACTTGCAAAAATCTTTTTAAAAGCGGTGGAGTTCACGAAAACTCGCCTGGTAAAATACCCGAAAATCGAATCGAACACATTAAAAATGCGGGAAAGTTAAAAATTCCATTCACTACTGGTTTATTATTAGGAATTGGAGAGAGTTTTGAAGATAGAATAAAAGATCTATTTTTAATTAAGGAAATCAATCTCCAATATGGTCATATACAAGAGGTTATCATACAAAACTTTATAGAGAAAAAGGGTATACGATATAATCCAAGAACCCCCATAACTATTGAAGAAACCCTCAAAACTGCTGGAATCGCAAAACTAATATTTGAAAATGAGATTGCCATTCAAGCACCGCCCAATTTAATTCAGAATTACGAGACAGAAGCCATAGAAATGGGTATTGATGATTTTGGTGGAATCTCCCCTTTTACTTTAGATTATATCAACCCGGAACATCCTTGGCCTAAAATTGATTATTTAAAAAAGATTTGCAAACGAGATGGATATAAACTTAAAGAAAGACTCCCAATATATAAAAAATATATTAATAAAATAGGATTCTGTTCAGAAAATATTAAAAAAACCATAGATAATATTAATCTAAATGCCTCAGATATATAATCACATCGAACCAGAAATAAAAAGAATTCTTAAAAAAGCAGAGGATTCAGAGGAAATAACCTCAGAAGAAGCCTTAAAACTTCTAAAAATTACAGGAAAAGAATTTGTTGCTTTACAACAAATAGCTGATCAGATTTGTTTTGAGAAGAAAAATAATCTTGTAACATTTATTATAAATCAAAATATAAATTTTACAAATATCTGTTATCAGGATTGTAAATTTTGCTCTTTTAGTGTTTCAAATAAGGATAAAGAAAGTTTTTTACAAACTCATGAAGAAATTAGAAAAAAAATTATTAAGGCTAAAAATGCTGGATGTACGGAGGTTTGTATCCAAGGTGGAATAAATCCCGAACTTAATTTTGACTATTACCTAAAAATTTTAAAGATTGTAAAAGAAGTCGATGCTAACATGCATACGCACGCTTTTTCACCTCAAGAAGTATTCTATATGTCAAAATTATATGGAGCTTCTATTGAAAATACATTAAAAGAATTAAAGAAAGCGGGATTAGATTCAATGCCCGGTACTGCCGCTGAAATTTTAGTTGATGATGTTAGGAAAATCATATGCCCTAATAAATTATCAACATCTCAATGGATTAATGTGATAAGTACAGCTCATAAGTTAAGCATCCCTACTACGTCAACTATGATGTATGGACATATCGAAGATTTACTAGACAGGATCAAACACCTTGAGGTGTTAAGGGAGATTCAAAAAGAGACTTCAGGTTTTACTGAATTCGTCCCTTTACCCTTTGTTAAGGAAAATCCAATGCTATCGACCCTAACAGATTTCCCTTTAAAACCAAGTTTTGGAATGGCAGATTTAAAACTCTTCTGCGTAGCAAGAATATTTTTTAACAATTACATTGATAATATTCAATGTTCATGGGTTAAATTGGGACCAAAATTTGCTCAAGTATCTCTTAACTATGGAGTAAACGATTTTTCTGGGACACTAATGGAAGAAAATATATCAAAAAGTGCAGGTGCGGAATTTGGAGAGTACTTATCTCCAGAGGAAATAATTGAAATTATTAAAGCTGCAGGAAAACGCCCAGCACAGAGAGATACATTATACAAAATCTTAAAATTTCACTAAATTCTGTGATCTTGTAAAAGACTTAAGACATACCGTTGTGTAATTAAATCTGAACTTACTTTTCCTAAAACCTTTCCGTCCTTAACAACTGGCATAGCAGAAATTTGATATTGTTCTAATTCACGTACAATATCTAGCATAGTATAATCCGGAGAGGCTATTATGACATCTTTAGTCGTAATTTTTTCAACGGTAACATCACACACCCCATCAGCAGTAGCTTGGGTTATATCCCAATCGGTTGCAACTCCTATAAGTTTACCTTCAGAAAGAACAGCAACTATACCACTATTTTTTTCTATCATTAACTTGGCAGCATCTTGCATGCTACTTTTCATATCTATGGTTGGAATCGGAACCATTATATCCTTAGCAGTTCGTTGGCTTTCTTTTGCAGAAAGTCGTTGGATGCTTACACGCTGCGCAGCTGTACAAGGTAGCATGTCTGGGTTAGATGCTAATAAATCAACCAGTTCAATCATGTTACGGTGAATAACATTTTCTCTATATTCCTCTCCCGCTATTAGGCGTTGTTTCGATAGTTTAGCAAAGTCATCTTCGTGATCCTTTAGCCATTTTTCTACTGCTTCACGATTTCCTAACATTTCGTCCGGTATTTGAAGGTTTTCAGGTGTCTTGATAATATGTTCTTGAGCGGCAAATATGACACCCCCCGAATTAACTAAATAATCGTTAGCTATCATCACGCCTTTTTCTCCATACACTATTTGTTCCATGCGGGTTCTAGCTGCCCTTCTATTGGGATCTGGAGAGTATGTATTTGCACCTTCAATAATTACAGACCATTTTCCCATTCGATCGACTAACATCGATGCTTCATCAGATGAGCGTACGCCTAAATAATTAAATATTGGAGCAGCAGGTACCATACAGAAAGCGTTCTCAAGAAGTAAGTTATTAGCGTTTGTAGAAAATTTGGTTGGATGTTTATATCCCTCTGGTGCAACCTTATCTTTAAAATATTTATTAGTAACTAAGCCAAAGTTTTTCCATAAACCGAAAAGTTCTTCAACTGGAAGTCCATTTTCATTATATAAATAACCTTCCAAATCACTTATACCTATTACTTTAGCTTCAGGAATTCGTTCTTTTAGTATACGTGAAGCATGTGCTCCAACGGCTCCAAAGCCTTGAATGATTACCGTAAGATCTCTCTCTTCGGGTATTTCTAGATTAGCAAATTGAGGTAGAACTCTCAATCGTGGCAGAATTTTCAACAAAGTTTGCAACGCTATCACAACCCCACCCGCTGCAGCCCCTAATTCATCTATTCGATTACCACCCATATCAGCTGGTTTAGATACAGCGCTATCCAATCCGTTTTCTATTGCAACTAATTTCATATCAGCATCTTTAGTTCCAACATCTGGACCTGGAACATAAATATCTTTATATTGTCGTATCAAACGGGCAAAACCGCTAACTATTCTGTCGTGATCTTCAGGAGAGATAGTTCGCTCAGCCACAATACCTGATTTTCCACCCCCATAAGGAAGGTTAGCGGCTGCGTTTTTTAGAGTCATGCCTCGAGCTAAGTTATGTATGTCAGCGGGAGTTATGTCTGGTAACATTCTAATACCACCCATAGATGGTCTTCCCATAGAAAGGTTATCGACAACTAAATACCCCCCAATTTCTAATTCTGAGCTCTCATCCCACATACAGGCTACAAGTTGGGGTCCAAGTCTATCGCTTACAATTCCCAACCTTGATAAAAGATGCTCGTCAACATTGGTAAATTCTAGATAACATTTCCCGTTATCTTTTTTAAGTCTATTTTTTAGAGTAGCTTCCGGAAGGTGCTCGCGAAGATAAACATCCATCTTTTTTGGAATCATGATTTCTTTCCTAATATTTTCTTATCTTTATTTAAGTAATAGTTCAATTGATAATAATTTAAGATTTATTTAAAATAGATTTTAAGGTATAATAAATTTAGGATTCATTTACTTATATGGATTTTTCACTTTAAATGTGTTTTGACCTATTTATTCTGGTATAATTCTTTTGGGGATATTTTATTAGAATTACAATCTTTGCTCTTTCATTAGTTTATAATTTAAGTATAAAGAATAATTACTTAATTCAAAATTAGATAACAAGGTAAAATGAAAATGGTAACAATAATAGCCACAATTAATGTAAAAGAAGGCAAACTCAATGAGGCAATTGAAGTTTTGAAGGAAATCGTCCCTCAGATAAAAGCTTCGGAACCCGGAACTTTAGAATACATTCCTCACACAGTCGCAGGTCGTAAATTTAAAAATACGATTATTTTTTACGAGAAATACGAAAGCGAAGAAGCAATGAAAACACACATGGCTAACTTAGCTAAATCAACCGTGAAATTAGTTCCGTTATTAGAGCCCGGGATGGATTTAAAAACTTGTTTTGAAATAATTTAAAAAATTTATTTTTATTTTTTTTTATTCTACTTATTAGTTGTCTTGTATAAAAGGTTTACCAAAAGTCAAGCAAAATTCTGCTCTACTTAACTCTCGTCCGATATAATTAATATGAGCCAAACTGTTAGTTAAGTTTAATTCAAGAATTTTTTTACCAAGTGCCTCCGCACTAATTCCTATTAAAGTCTTAAGAAGAACATTGTCGTTAGAAAAAAAGATAGCGTAGATTTCTTTAGCGTAATGGTTTACATAGAATTTAAAATATCCTTTTTTATCGGGAGTATAGCCAAGATCGTATTTATTCACAAAAATTGCTTTGGTTTTATTAATATCTGGCATTTTTTGACTAGTTTTTCCTTTTGCTTTAAAAATTTTAATGCCATGATTTATAGGAGGTGTTTTTTTGAATTTTGAGATATAATTTAGTTTCACGCTCTCTTTAAGCTCGGCTACCCCACCCATTAATTTAGTGCTATGCTCAACTGTAAATAATATTCCCATATCCAACTCAATTGCGATACTTGCTAACAACCCATTTATTCCCACCGAATCGATATCCATAAGCTCTACTACGTTAGAAATGCCAAAGAATAGAGGTGATTCCAATTTCTTATTTTCTTCTTTTAAAACTTGCTTTTTATATAAGAAATATGCTTCCAAAGAATTGCAAATCCCTGGAACGATGGGAGTCTCTAATAGTGGATCGGCAATTAACTTTTTAAATCCTTCCTGTCTCAATTCTTGCGTTAATTTAAACAAATTTTTAACTCTTATTTCTGGTTCTTTAGGGAAATAAGCGGACTTGAGGTTTGTTGGTAATATTACAATGGGTATATCTCTAGGAATACTTAAGAAATCCTTATAATTTCCAAGATCTAAACTTAGGATCATATCAACGCCTTCATCAACAGCAACCAATATTTCACTTTTTTCCATTGAATCGACACTAATTAAAACATTAAACTTATTTCGTATAAGATTAATAATCTCTTTTACCCTGTCTGGGTATGGTTTGTTTGCTACACATCCAATATCAATAATATCGGCACCAGATTCGATATAATGTTTTACTTTTTTAATTATCTCTTGATTACTTTTTTCTGGACAATTAACAATTTCGGCAATAATCGGAGGAGGAAGATTACATCCAATTAGAATATCTGAGATTTGTTTGTTGATATAAAAAGTATGGAATCCAAGATCATTCTTAGCTATTTCGATCTGTTCCTTAACAATTTCTTCATACATACTTTCGCAAGAAATCTCCAATAACTTATTTGCTGCAACTTTATTCGATAATTTGATAGTTTCCAAATGTTTTAAAATCATAGGAAGATCTGAAGCGAATTCAGGACCTTTCTTTATATCTATTGAATATTGCTCCTCTATTTTTGTAGTATCCCACTGAACGAATCCCGGAAGTAGGATTAAAGCGTATTCACTTAGAGAAACATTTTTTATAATATCTTCAACTAGGTCTTCTGATAAAAAAGCAGAAATGGTTATAGGAGCTTTATATACGTCAATTTTGTATTTTTTAATAGGCTCTATAACTTTCTTTATGATTGGATAACTATTTAGACCAGTAATAATTAAAATTTTCTTAATTTAAATCACTCAATAGTTTTTCTTTATCAAATGGAATAAAAATATCGTCTAAAATTGAGCCCTTGGCTTCTTTAATCTTTAAATTACTTACTATAGGTTCAAATTCGCCCCCCAACAAACCATTTGCTATGAATGCAGCACCTTGAGCGGCACGCTTGGATAAGCTACTATAAGAATTCATCAATTTAACGGGAACACCGATGTTTATACTACTTATAATTTTATCTTTTATGTATTGTAATTCTGATCCTCTTCCTGCCAATAATATTTCGTATATTTTATCTTTGCTTGAAAAAGATGAAGAAATTCCGTAAATCGCTTTAGTTACATCTGAGACATATGCGTTAAGAGCCATCTTTGTCTGTTCGTCTTTTTGAGCTAGTAAAATTATTTCTTTTAAACTTAAATCTTCGTATCCAGCAATAAAAGACACTCCTCCCTTGTATATGTTTTCTTTTTTAATGTGTTTAATTAAATAAGCTAATTCTCCATCAAGATTTCCACAGGCTCTAAAACCCATAATGTTAGAACCCCCAATTCCATCAATAATCTGTCCGTTTTCAATAGCTAGAACGGCTGTAAATCCGTAACCAATTTCTACCATAATAAAGTTAGATTTTTCTGGACCAATATTCAACCTTTCCATTTGATCTCGTATGCCCGTAACAGCAGTACACAACTTGTCTGCGGTCCCAAGGTCAATTTTATTGATTTTACGATATCTGGGTACGGTTGGTAAATGTTTAACGCCTGGAACAATAACTCCAGGTATCTTTTCCGCTTTTATTAAGCGAAGGACTTCTCCTAGACCGATTAATTTATCCTTCTCTTTTTTATCAAATTTTAATAATGTAAAAAAAATATCTTTTTCAGTTATATCTTTAATATTTTTCAACGGTAATCCAAAACCGCTGGGTGCTACTATTAAATCAACATTTCCAATTGATTTTATGATTGAAATAGCTTTATGTGGCTCTTTCATTAATTCTTTTGTAGGAAGAGAAACATCTAGGATAATTTCATCGTTTTCCAAACCAAAGAAATCCCAAGAAAGAGAGCCAGGATCAATTCCGATTACCTTATACACAAAAATCAATAAATCTTTTAATTTACTAATTATGAAAATTCAATAATTCTTTTTATTTTTATTAATTTTTAATGGTTCTTCTTCAAAATTAAAAAGTTATAATTAAAGCATTAAAACATAAAGAATTAAAAATCTTGGAAGTATTCTAATTTATACAAATTAATAAATTAAATATCTAAGGTAATGTCATCCACATTTCAAACAAATCCCAAATCTATAGGCTTAAAAGAAGATTACTTGTATGAAGTTTTAGCTACAACCTTCTCAATAAATAACAACAATATCATACCAAATACTGCTTGTATGGGTATAAGATTAATAGATAATAGCTCGATAACATTGCGTCCTTATCCAAACACATCTACATACAATAATTTGAGAAGTAATAAGCTTATTACGCTAAATTTTGTTGATGACATATATCTTTATGCCTTAGCTTCATTAAAAGATTTAAAACGTTCTAAGAATGTTAAAATCTTTCCAGAAGAATTTTACGATTATTATAAAATAAAGAATAAAGAAAAAATCAAAGAGGTTTTTAAAAATCACTCAAATTCAGAAATCGTTTCATTACCTTATATAAAACAAGCATGGGCAATGATCGCTTGTGTAGCTAGGGGTGAAGAGCAGATCGTTAAAAATGATGATTTGGGAGAATTAAGAGTTATTGAATTTACCCTATCTATCATTTCGTGCGATAAATTTAAAGAATCATTTAAAATTTTTAATAGAGCAGAAAATTTAGCCTTGGAAGCTATTATATTAGCAACTAAATTAAAAGTTGCTGAAGAAAAAGAAGACAAAGCTTTAGTCCAAAAAATAGAGCAAAAAATTGAAGATTACTTTGCCGAAATACGAAGATTTGGAAAAAATTTAAGTGCTTTAAAAGTAGTAGAACATGTTAAGGACTATATTAAAAATTTAAAGGACTAGTTTTTAGTTGTTATTTTTTCAATAAACATCAATGGATATCTGAGATCCTCAACCCACTCTACTTTTGCTGTGATTTCAACTGATTTATACTCAAGCACGACTGTCGCGTTTATGACTTTTCCAGTAATCTCATCGTACTCAAATTCAGTTGATTTATCCCCTTTGATTTTTTCGCGGTCAATATTAATTTTAACAGATTTTACATATGGTTGACACGAGATTGCTGCTTCTATGCCATTTTCGATAGAATCAACAACCTTAGTATTTGTAGATATAGGTATCCCACATAAAATATGATAAAGAGCTCCTAATTTTATACCTATTTCGAAACTAGCTCTTTCTCTTAAACTTACATTAGAAGAAAAATAGACTTTTTCATTATCATTTGGCATTAATTATCATCTAAAAATTCAATTTTTGCTCCACAATTATTAGGTTTGCATATGTAAATATGACCAATAATGTTTTTCAGGCGTATTTGAACACTTTTTAAAAGTTTATTCGCTTCTTCATCAGATTCAACAATTCCGACTAAACTTGGTCCGAAAGAAGACATTCCAAACGCTTTAACTCCATATTCTTCAAAAAGATATAGAACATTTTTGACAATATCATGTTGTAAAGATATCTCTATTTTCTTGAACCCGATATGTTGTATTCTTTTTAAACCTTCACCAAAACATTCTAAATCTTCGTTAATAATTCCGGGAATAACTTTCATCAAAATTTGGTGCGAAACTTCATTAACTTCTTCCTTTGGGATTGGAGCATGGCTTTGAAAAATGCTTATTTCTTCGTCTCCATAAGCTCCTTTTTTAACATTAGGTATAACTAACACAAACCTCCAGTGTTCAGGTATGGCATATCTCATAATCGTAAGAGCTGGATCCGCTGTTAATGAAGCTGAAGAAGGTAAGAACGATTCTTTCTCTTTTCCTTTACCAAAATTGTGTCCTGCATCAACTATAAAGCCACCTTTTTCAAAACCTCTCCACCCTATTCCTGATGTTCCGCCTCTTTGAACCAATTTTGTTAATTCTTGTATGGAGACACTCTTATTTTTCAGCTTAGTAATAGCAATTGCGATTGCTAAAGATAATTGAGTTTTAGAACCCAACCCTACATGACTGGGATAATACCTTTTAAGATTAAAATGAAAGTTTTTATTATTTATACTATATGCCTTGAAAATTTTTGATGCTTGTTCATTGATTACTTCTATTGATTCTCGATAATACTTGTGAGCTTCAATTTTAAATTCTTCTGCGTGATTTGTCGCTTCAAAAACTACATTAGGACGGTCTAACATGAGACCAATTCCACCATCAACTCTACCAGTGTATCCATTTTCGTCTATTAAGGAAAGGTGGATTCGACATGGGGTCGTAATTCTTATTTTTACCATTTTTAGTTAAGCTTTAAAATAAATTCAAAACTAAGAATATGAATTTTCAAAATAATATAAATATAATATAAATAAAAATTGGGTTAATATGGTAGAAATAAGATTTAAAAACTTGAAAATATTATAAATCCAAAATTTAAAGCACCCCCAATCAATAAGGCCACACCTATCTCTAATAATGAAATTTGGATCGCGTATTTCCAGTTAGTTTGTTTAGCAATAATAATAACGGTCGCGAAGCAGGGGATGTATAGCATTGTGACTAAGCTAAAATTAATCATTTGGAAGGGCGATAATAATTCTATTAAAGGAACACCAATACTGTTAGCTAAAACAGCTAACAAAACTAAAGTTAACTCCTTCCTTAAGATTCCGTATATTAGAAATACTCCCGTTATTGCCGGAAGGCCTAGCCAGAACACGGTTACAGGAGACAAAATGACATTTATTGGCTCTAAAGCATTAAAGATTAATAAAATTTCTAAAAGAATTCCAAGAACAATTATAACTGGCAAAGCCTTATATACAAACTCTCTTGTTCTAACCCATGTTTGTTTAAGGATAACTTTAGAATTTGGCATCCTGTATTCGTGCATTTCCATTATGAGTTCTGTGCATTGACCAGGCATTACTTTATTTAGAATTCGACCTATTAAAAAAATAACACCAAAATTAATTAAAAACAAAATAGTTACCCAGAAAAACCCCACATATCTCCCTACCAATCCTAACACAACAGTCATTACTGCTGCGCATGGTACAAGAGAAGATAATACGACAGATAATTTTTTTTCTCGTTCTGTTTCCATTATTCTGCATCCAGCACATGCAGGGACATTACAACCAAATCCTAAAATCATTGGAATAATTGTTTTTCCATGGACTCCGATTGTATGCATAGCTTTATCCATTAAAAATGCTGCTCGAGGCAAGTAACCAGAATCTTGTAAAATTTCAATTACTAAAAAGAAAGGTATGACATATACTAAAACGCCGCCTATACCGCCTAAAAATCCTCCCAACCCGCCATCCCAAAATATCTTAACTATTAAATTTTCTTCTCCAAAAGAATTGTAAATAAATTCACTCCATATCGTATATAGCTCATCTATTAATCCACCAAAAAAATCTCCAAAAGAAAAAGTAAAGAAATAAATACCAAATAATACAGCAACTAAAATAAGATAACCTAAGATTGAATGTGTAGTAAGATGATCTAATACATCAGCGAGTCTGACTTTCCTTTTTCCTTTATGTGGTTTTATTATTAAAACTTTATCGGTTATGTCATGAATTCTATTGTAAATTTCTGACGATATTATCGTCTGAACATCTTCTCCATGAATATCTTCTAATTGATTTCGAAACTCATCAGCAACTTTTATAATTTCATTATTATTAAAACTCCTTTTAATTTCTTCATCATTTTCCAATAACTTTATTGCTAAAAACCTTGGTGGGTATTTAATTAGGGCAGAAGATAGTTGAACATTATTAATCTCCATAATCAATTTGCTAATATAAGACTCAACTTCTTTCCCAAAGGAGAGCACTTTAGATAACTCAGGAAATTTAAAATTATTTCTCACTTTACTATTTACTTTTACTTTGTCGTGAATATGTTCTGTTCGATAATAGTTATGAGAATGATGGTTGTGCTCATCTCGGGTTTTTCCGTTGTAATGAGTATGGGGATGCTGAAAAACGACCATTTCAATCGCTTCTTCTAAGAGTTGATGGACGCCTGTACCATGTACAGCAACTACAGGGAGTACGGGCAATTTAAAAATGTTCTCCAACGCTTTAAAATCAATTTCTATATTCCTTCTTCTTAAAATATCCATTTGGTTAATTGCAATAATTAATGGAACTTTTAATTCTAATAACTGAAATGTAAAAAATAAATTTCGTTCTAAATTCGTGGCATCAACAACATTAATAATAACATCAACATCATCAGAAACAATATATTCTCTACTTACTATTTCCTCTAAGGAGTATGTAGAAAGTGAATAAATACCAGGTAAATCAACGATATTAAAACGATATCCTAAAAAATCAAGATAACCTTCCATTCTTTCAACTGTTTTACCGGGCCAATTTCCTATGGTTTGGCTTAACCCAGTAAGTTGGTTAAAAATAACTGATTTTCCTACGTTTGGATTTCCTGCTAAGGCGATATTTATTGTATCCTTATATGTTCCTTTGTTTTTTAGTTTATTATTTGGAATGTGACCACTCATTTTTTAAAACTTCCCATCTTTTTTTTATGAATTCCTCTTGAGAAATTTTTATAGAAAATAATTCAATTTAATCTTAATACGTTATTATTAAGTACAAGAATTGTTACGACTTACTATAATGCGGGATGCTAAACCTCTCCCTAGGACTAACGATGAGCCTCTAACTTTTATTTCTATTGGTCCTCGAAAAGGAGCATTTTTCATTTTTCTTACTTTTACTCCTGGTACAATCCCTAAATTAGCAAGGCGTGTCTTTGCCCTATATCCAGCATTTACGCTTAATACGATAACTTCTTCTCCGCTTTCGCACTCAGATAGATATGTTGTGAGTCGAGTTCCTATTTTTTGACTTATTCTACGATGCATATGATGTCTGGGATGTCTGGGGTGTCTGGGGTGATGTGATTGGAATGGCATTTTTTTTTTTATTAAAATTTTTATTATCAAATAAAAATAAAGATTCTACTTATTTAAACCTTTTAGTTTTAGTTAATTAAGCATAAAATTTCTCTCAAAAGAACGATACTTGTTTTTGATTTAAAGAAATTTAAAACCAAAACCTTGAATTTTAATAATTTAATTTATTCTTATTTATATGTCTTTATGCTCCTTCTTGTCTTTTAGCCAATCAGGTAATTTTACTTTCACTTCTTTTAAATATTCCTTAATTGTTTTTTCCATAATTTTTTCACTCATTTTTTAAACCTCTTGTATTTAATTCTTTTTCTATATTATGACCGCAAACGTCACAAAATCGGAGTTCTTCGTTACTAAGATCTATTTTATTAGCACACATTGGACAATAAAGGTATTTATCTTGTTTTAAATTTACTTTTACGTCGAATAAAGGTGCTATTGCTTCAGTAAGTTTGGAAAAAAATCCTGATAGATAATAGTATATTTTTTCACCATATTCGGTTATGTAATAAAATTTTCTTTTTCTACCAGTTTCTTCTTTTTTAGATTCGATTATCCCATCAGATTCTAACTTTCTAAGAATTGGATATAAAGTACCTTCTACAATGACTAACATGTCATTCGTTTGGTCAGTCAAATCTTTTAAGATTTGATAACCATGTGAACCGTCCTCACCGGCTTGTATAATTATGGATAGTATACAAAGTGAACTTATTCCACGATTAATCTCAGTTTCTTGTTTTTCAACGTAATCTCGAAATTTACTTGAAGCGATTAAAGCCTTTGAGTCTAATTCTCTCACGCGTTTTATCATGTTTTTCAACTCCATTTATTTTATTTTTTATTGATTTTTCAGTATAGTATTTTATCAATACTGTTTCATATATAGTATAAACAAAATACTATATTTAAATGTTTTCATTTTTTATTATTTATAAAATAAAAACTTTTTATGCTTCACTTATTCATATTTATCAGAATAACAATGGATTTATCTAATAATTTAAAAAACAAACTTGAAAGCCTTATATCTTTTTTAAAAACAAAAAAGATATTAGTTGCATTTTCTGGTGGAGTTGATAGTAGTTTACTTGCTTTTCTTTCAAATAAATACGCAAAAGAAACGCTACTTGTAACTGAGAAGTCAATCCTTTATCCTGACGATGAAATTAAATTAACTAGCGAATATGCAAAAAAATACTGCATAACGCACTTGATAATCGAGCGTAATCCTTTAAAAGATGAAAATTTTAGGGTTAATCCTAAAAATCGGTGTTATATTTGTAAAACAGGGTTATATAAGGATATAATAAAAATCAAGGAAGAAAGGAATTTCGATTTAATATTAGACGGATCAAACATCGACGATCTTTCAGATTATAGGCCAGGAATGCAAGCTTTGAAAGAATTAAATATTACTACTCCTTATATAGATTTCAAGATTAACAAACAAGAGATTAGAGAGATATGCAAATACTTTAACTTAGATGTACAATCGAAACCTTCAATGGCGTGTTTTTCATCGCGTATACCCTACGATCAAGATATCAACGAGGAAAAATTATATATGATTAGAGAGGCTGAAACTTTCTTAAGAAACACATATAATTTAAACCAATTACGAGTTAGACTACACAAAGGAAAACTAGCACGAATTGAGCTGATGCCCGAAGACATTATGAAAGTTATGACCAATGAAAACATTAAAAAAATTAAAACTAAATTCAAACAATTAGGATTTTGCTACATTACGATTGATTTAGAAGGATTTAGGTCTGGATCACTAAACGAAGTTCTTACTTTTAATGAAGAAGACTAAATTATGTGGTATAAAGAAGCTTTAAACATTCATAATGCTTGTTTTTCAATGTAATCAATAATTTTTTGTCTTTTTTTCAAAGCCTTTGTTGCTGCTTTTTCAATTTTCTTTTCCATTTCTAACTTCAATTCAGGAGTTTCTTCCCCTATTTCTTGTTTAATTTTAGTGTAAGCAGATTCTCGAAATTGGGGGAGGATTGATCTTTTTTCTTCTCCTTCGTAAATCATAGTTACTTGATTAGAATTGTCAACATAACCGATTTCAGCACATTTAATATTTATTTCTGCCAAATCAGAGATTATCTGTTCCGATATATTTCCAGAGCAGTAAATTAAAAGCGCATCTAGTGATACACCTAAGTAATCAACTCCCACCTTTTCTAACAACTCTAACACGATGGGGTTAACGAGTTCTCGTACGCGATGCTCATAAATCGTTACGCCTGATTTCGCTTCGTAGTTTATTTCGTATAAATCTCCTCTAAGACCACCGTTTGTAACATCACACATCGCCCTTATGCCTTTAAGATATTCTTTTTTTAGCAAGACATTGCAAGCCTCTAAGAATTTAATATTCATCGTTTCATTTACAACCTTATGGTTTCCCGAGTATATTGCGGTTGTCGTAATGGTCCCACCTCCTGCTCCTTCTGTCATTAATATTTTGTCTCCAACTTGGATATTTCGTCTCGCTAACAAATTATTTCTAACAAGACCGATAGCACTTATTCCTCCTACTAAGCGATCTCCAATAACCATATCTCCCCCTATTCTTAATGTAGAACCGGCAGTAATTGGTACATGTGAAAGCTCTGCTATTACCGAAATCCCCGCCATAAAGTCAAATAATTTTCCTACATCGGCGTCGTCTCCTAAA